>Ga0209988_10001384_pt1 | contig 15743 bp, 14 predicted proteins | sample N075metaG_FD_183115 | JGI IMG/M metagenome (GOLD analysis project Ga0209988, IMG submission 183115) | Deep subsurface microbial communities from Kermadec Trench to uncover new lineages of life (NeLLi) - N075 metaG (SPAdes) (version 2) | ecosystem: Environmental > Aquatic > Marine > Ocean trench... | reverse complement strand
CCCTCGCCGATGGCCGCATCGGGCTTTCGTTCGACGGCGACGCCGATCGACTCATGGCCATTGACGAGGATGGTCGTGTAGCCAATGGTGACGTGATCATGGCCATCATCGCCCGTCATATGAAGGAGCAAGGAAAGCTCAAGAGGAACCTTGTCGTTGTCACTGTCATGTCGAACCTCGGCTTCAGAAAGTCGATGGCCGAGGCGGAGATCGAGATTGTGGAGACCAAGGTCGGCGACCGCTATGTGATGGAGGCGTTGATCGAGCACCGGGGGATTCTCGGGGGTGAGCAGTCAGGTCACATCATCTTTCCCGACCACTGTCAGACCGGGGACGGACTGTTGACTGCTGTCCAGCTACTCAACGTTGTGGCCGGCACCGGCAAAGAGTTGCGTGAGCTCCGTGCTGAGGCGATAACCGAGTATCCACAGATTCTCCAGAATGTGCCTGTGGGCCGCAACGCCGACCTGACGGATGCCGATGATCTCTGGGACGAGGTCAGAGACGTCGAGGATGAGCTCGGTGAGAACGGACGAGTGCTGGTGAGGCCATCGGGGACCGAGCCGGTGGTCAGGGTCATGGTCGAAGCTGCTTCCCAAAGCGACGCCAGGAGGTACGCTGATCGTCTGGCAGCAGCGACGAAACTGTCATTTGAGAAAGGAGTAGATGCAGGTTCAGGAACCGTGTGACAACCATTTGAAGCGCCTGACCTCACCGAGACGGTGAGGTGACGAGGAGGAAGGTCATCGAAACATTCGGCGGATGCCTTCCCGGCCAGCCACGGTCGTCATGTGTGGGAGCAAACCCGGGAGCGATTCCGGAACAGAAGCCCGCACCAAGGGTGTCGGTCACTGACCGACTCTTGTCGCACGCGATCTCCCCTGTGTCTCGGAAAGGAACAGATCGCACATGTGCGGAATAGTTGGATATGTCGGTCCCCAGACCGTCTTGGATGTGCTGGTACCAGGTCTGGCTCACCTCGAGTATCGGGGTTATGACTCGGCCGGTGTTGCCCTCAATCATGGGGGCACCCTGAGCGTCACGAAGACGGCAGGCAGGATCGCCGATCTCAAAAGGTTGGTCGCAGAGGAAGACCTGCCAGAGGCGGTCTCTGGTATCGGTCATACACGTTGGGCGACTCACGGGGCACCGACCTCGATCAACGCCCATCCTCACACCGATAGCAAAGGCGACGTGGTGGTGGTGCACAACGGGATCATCGAGAATTGGGTCGAGTTGAAGCGCGATCTGGTGGCCTCGGGGCACGAGTTCGTGAGCGATACAGACACCGAGGTTGTTGCCCACATGCTTGGTGACCTCGTCGATTTGCCGTTGATCGAGGCGGTTCGTCAGGTGATGAATGAAGCCGAGGGCGCCCTGGCTCTTGCCGTCATGCGACGTACCGATCCCGAGCTGATCGTTGGAGCACGGCGTGGATCACCGCTGGTGGTTGGTAGGGGAGACGGCGAGAACTATCTTGCATCAGACATACCCGCCCTTCTGGAGCACACCAGGGAGATGGTGATCATCGACGATGACCGGGTTGTCGAGATTCGCCCCACCTCGATCCGGTTGATCGATTTGGAGGGCAATGAGATCGAACCCGAGCACCGGAAGGTGGAATGGGACTTCGAAACCGCCGAGAAGGGTGGCTTTCCAACGTTCATGCTCAAGGAGATCTACGACCAGCCCCACGCTATCACCGACACCCTTGCAGGACGGGTGACGGATACGGGTCGGATCGTTCTCAACGAGCTCGAGATGGATCCGGCATTGCTCAGAGCGGTGGACAAGGTGTTTGTGATCGCCTGTGGCACTTCGTACCACGCGGCGATGATGGCCAAGTATGCCATCGAACGTTGGACCCGGCTCCCTGTCGAAATCGACATTGCCTCGGAGTTCCGATATCGGGACCCGATTCTGGACGCGCGGTCGCTGGTCATCGGCATCAGCCAATCGGGGGAGACAATCGACACGCTGGCTGCCGTGAGGTATGCCAAGGCCCAAGGCGCCAATGTCATCGGTGTCAGCAACGTCGTCGACTCGGCGCTGGCGCGTGAATCCGACGCGGTTCTCTACACCAGAGCGGGGCTCGAGATCGGGGTTGCCGCCACCAAGACCTTCACAACGCAGCTTGTGGCGATGCAGCTTCTGGCTCTCTATCTGGCCCAGGTTCGGGGAACCCTCGATTCGGGAGCCATCGAACTTCTGGTGAAGGATATGCTGCTTCTCCCCGGCCAGGTAGAGGAAGTGCTCGCCAGGTCCGACGACATCAAACAGCTCGCCGGTGAATTGGCCGATGTGCGCGACTTCTTCTTTCTTGGCCGCTCGGGCGATTTTCCGGTGGCGATGGAGGGGGCCTTGAAGCTGAAAGAGATCGCCTATGTCCGTGCGGAGGGTTACGCCGCCGGGGAGATGAAGCATGGGCCGATCGCCTTGATCGAGGAGGGGGTGGTCGTAATTGGTGTGATCACCGACAGCCATGTTCGGACCAAGACCATCTCCAACATCGAGGAGATGAAGGCCCGGAGTGCCACGATCGTCATTGTTGCCGAGGAGGGAGACGATGTCGGTGAGGTCGCCGATCACGTCATTCGGGTTCCATCCGGGCCAGATCTGCTGTGCACCGTCACCGCGGTGGTGCCGCTTCAGTTGCTGGCCTATCACCTAGCGAGTGCCCGTGGCCTCGATGTGGACAAGCCGAGAAACCTGGCCAAAACGGTCACGGTGGAATGATGGGGTAAGAGCTTGCAGTTCGCTATAGGAAGCCTGCCTCGAACTGGCGCCGTCGACCTCCCTGGCCATCGCTGGTCCGAGTCTCCGGTCGGTCAGATTCGAGGAGTCAGATCGGATTCCAGTTGCTGCCTAGCGCCGGTAGATTCCATCCACCATCGCCCGGAGTAGGCGATAGGGTTTTGACATGAGAATCCTCGGACTTGGTGTCGACCTCGCTGACATCGATCGGGTGGGTCGGGTCCTCGAGAAGTACCCACGTTTCGCCGAACGATGCTTTACCGAGCATGAGAGGGAGTATGCCTTCCGATTCGCCAACCCGGAAAGACGTCTCGCAGCTCGTTTTGCCGGAAAGGAGGCCGTCATGAAGGCGATGGGCACTGGTTGGCGAAAGATCCGCTGGAAGGACATCGAGATCACCGGTGGCGGCAAGCCGACCGTCCGCATGAGTGGCAACGCCGCTCGTCGGGCTGAGATGCTTGGTGTCACCGAGGTGTTGGTCACAATCACACACACTGACACCGACGCTCTTGTCATGGCCATCGCCGTAGGCGAGCACGACTGAACGGCCTGTACCCTCGTCTCACGTGAAACCGGTTCTCACCGCCGACGAATACCGCCGGGTCGACAAGGCCTATCAGGGTGATCTGACCCAGGCAATGGACAAGGCCGGCTATGCCGTTGCCCTGGCCGCCGCCAGGGCGGGCGCCGGTTACGGGAAGAGGGTCGTGGTCCTGGCTGGACCGGGTAACAACGGGGGCGATGGCTACGTCGCCGCCCGCTATCTGAAAGCTCGCGGAGCAGACGTCGAGGTTCAGGCCCTCGCACCCCCCAAGACAACCGAGGCCATCGACGCGGCCGCCAAGGCAGATGCCGTCGGAGTACGGATCGTCGAACTTGGGGAGCCTGACGACTCCGATGTGATCGTCGATGCGCTTTTCGGCGGCGGTACTCGCTCCGGGCTCCCCGATTTGGTCACCGCCTGGATGGACACCGAGGTGCCAGTGATTGCCGTCGACTACCCCACCGGATTGGATCCCAACACCGGGATCGTGGAGGACCGTGCGTTTCGGGCTATCGAAACGGTGACGTTCGGAACGCTGAAGACTGGGCACCTCCGCGGCGATGGGCCCGACCACTCCGGCCAGATCACCGTTGCGGATATTGGTATCAATGGTGGTCGACCCTGCATGCTTGTGGCCGAGGAATCAGACGCAAAACGTCCCGTGCGTATCCGGACCACCCACAAGTGGTCGGCCGGAGCCGTGCTCGTTGTCGGCGGTTCGAGCGGGATAATTGGCGCCTCCGTGTTCGCCGGGCGGAGTGCGCTCAACTTCGGAGCAGGATCGGTCGTGGTCGCCTCCCCCCAGGCCGACATGGTTCACGAGATAGCACCTCAACTTCCCACCCTCGGTCTCGAGGAGGCTGAGTCGCGGCTCGACCGTTTCGATGTCGTGATTGGCGGTCCCGGTCTTGCCGAGAGCGACGCCGGGGATGTGGTGCAGATTCTTCGCAAGTCACAGAAGGTCGTCCTCGATGCCGGGGGCCTCCTGCCCCATCTTCTTGATGCGGCGACCGAGGGCGACGGCCAAGTGGTGATCACTCCTCATGCAGCAGAGTTCAAGCGCGTGGCCGGAATCGGTGGTGGCGCCTACTCCATTCGCGCCTTCGCCAGGAAGAAAGGGATCACCGTCCTGTTGAAGGGCAATCCGACCCTTGTCACAGACGGCGGATCACCGATCCTGGTCCGATCCGGCGGTCCCGAGCTGGCAAGCATCGGAACTGGTGATGTCCTGGCAGGGATGATCGGGGCGCTGTGGGCTCGCGGGCTCGACGGGACCACGGCGGCCTTCTCCGGCGCCTATTGGCACGGTGTCTCCGCAGGCAACCTTTCCAGAGATCGGACAGTCACCGCCGACGTTCTCTCTGATTACATATCGGCCTACGCATGGTGAGACCCACTTATGCCGAGATTGATCTGGGAGCGGTTGCCCGAAACGTGACGCATCTCAAGGAATTGATCGATCCGTCGGAGTTGTGCGCCGTCGTCAAGGCGGACGCATACGGGCACGGTGATGCTCCCGTGGCTGCGGTTGCCCTCGAATCCGGAGCGACCTGGCTCGCGGTATCGCTGATCGAGGAAGGGATCCGACTCCGCGAGGCAGGTATCGACGCCCCGATCCTGCTTCTTTCCGAGACAGGCGCCGATTCCGTGTCTGACATTGCCAAATGGCAGCTGACCCCTACTGCATACTCGGTTGACTTCATTGAAGCCCTAGCCGGGGCAGACACCCCTCTTCAGGTCCACGTCAAGGCCGACACCGGGATGCACCGGGTCGGTGCTGCCCCGCCGGCCGTTCATGATCTGGTGAGTGCTGTCAATCGCTCGGCAAACCTCGCTGTCGCGGCTCTGTGGACACACTTCCCGGTCGCCGATGAGGATCCCGAATTCACCGCCCGGCAGATCGAGGTGTTTGACCAGATCGTCGCTGGTTTGGATCTTCCGATGACCCACATGGCGAACACCGCCGGCGCGGTCCTCTTTCCGGAGGCTCGCCGGGACATGTGTCGCATCGGCCTCGGTCTATACGGTCTCCATCCCTGCCCGGAGACTCGCAGCAAGGTATCGCTGAGTCCGGCGATGCGGCTCGTCACTCAGGTGTCCCACGTTCAGCATCTCGAGGCTGGAGCCCGTCCCAGCTACGGCCAGATCAAGGAGCTCCAGACCGATTCAACGGTGGTGACAGCCCCGGTTGGCTATGCCGATGGTCTGGCGAGAGGACTCTCCGAGTACGGATGTGCTCTCATCGGCGGGCACCGTTTCCCCTTCGCAGGAACCGTCACCATGGACCAGATAGTCATCGACGTCGGGGATGCGGACATCGGCATCGGTGACGAGGTGGTATTGCTTGGCACCCAGGGTTACGAAGAAGTGACGGCGTATGAGTGGGCCGAGGAGTTGAACACAATCTCCTACGAGATCGTGTGCTCGATAAGTCCCCGAATCCCAAGGCGGTATGTGAAATGAACGAGACGATCACAGCGATCCCGGGTATCGAGGTCGGACACTGGTCGGATCCCGTTGCTATCACCGGTTGCACCGTGGTCGTCTTGCCGGAGCCCAATGTGGTGACCGCCGAGGCGAGAGGGGCGGCTCCGGGCACGAGGGAGTACGGGTTGCTGCAGCCTGGGATGCGTATTGAGCAGTGCCAGGCAATCCTGCTCACCGGTGGCAGCGCTTTCGGACTGGCTGCTGCCGACGGTGTCATGCGTGGGCTCGAATCCGACGGTCGGGGTCACGAGACGCCGGCAGGCAACATTCCGATAGTTCCCTCAGCGGTTCTCTTCGATCTCTTTCCCGGTGACCCCTCGGTGAGGCCGGGCCCCGACGAAGGTGAAGCCGCCTATCGGGACGCCTCTGCCGACCCGGTTGAATCCGGTCTTGTCGGTGCCGGGACCGGTGCCACGGTGGCGAAGTGGCGCGGCTTCGAGCATATGAAACCTGGTGGCCTTGGCTCTGGCCTGCGTCAGGCAGGCGACGCCAGGGTTGCCGCCCTCATCGCAGCCAACGGGGTTGGGGATGCGTTCACCGTCGACGGTGAGTCGTTGACCGGCGGCGACGCCGAACCGGGGCCTCCGGCTCTGCTGCCGGAGTCTTTCACAAACACAACGTTGATGTTGATCGCCACTGACGCCCGGCTGACCCGGAGTGAGCTGAGTCGATTGGTGGTTCGGGCCCACGATGCCCTCGCTGTCTGCATGCGTCCTGCCCACACCCGTCTGGACGGTGACATCGCCTTCGCGGTGTCTTGCGGATCGGTGGAAGCCGAAGTGGAGGTTCTTGCCGAGGCAGCGTTTGGTGCCACCGCGGCGGCTCTCGAAAACGCGGTTCGTTCGGCCGCGAGCTGAGACTTCGTTTGGCACAATGGTGGTTCGGTGACAAGCACCACCTCTGAATTTGATGCGCTACGAGATCGCGCCCTCATCTGCACCCAATGCGGTCTCGCCGAGACGCGCACAAATGTGGTCTTCGGGGTCGGTCACCGGTCGGCGAGGCTGATGATCGTTGGCGAGGCGCCGGGAAAAAACGAAGATCTCCAGGGTGAGCCCTTTGTTGGCCCCGCGGGTCTTCTACTCGACGAGCTGCTGGCCGGTATAGACATTGCCCGACCCGAGGTTTACATCGCCAACGTTCTCAAATGCCGCCCGCCGGCCAATCGGGATCCGAAACCCGACGAGATCGAGACCTGCAAGCCGTACCTTCAGGAGCAGATCCGGATGATCCGACCTGAAGTGGTGATGACACTGGGAAACTTCGCCACCAAGCTCCTTCTTCGAACCGATACCGGGATCACTCGCCTCAGAGGGCAGCGATACGACTGGTGGCTTGGCGCAACGCTGATCCCAACGTTTCATCCTGCTGCTGCTCTGCGTGGAGGCGAGATAGTCAAAGATCAGATGCGTGAGGACTTTGCGCTCGTTCGCGCGGTGCTGGACTCGACGCCCACCGCTGAAGGGCAAAGCTCGTCCGACCCCAAATCCGATCGAGAGGTGTCGGGGTCACAGATGGAGTTGTTCCCGTGATAGAGGTTCGGTGCCAGACGGAAGACGACACGCGTGCCTTTGCTTCCCGGCTTGCATCTGTGCTTCGACCCGGGGACACCCTCGTCCTCGCTGGTGGTCTCGGTGTCGGTAAGACGCTGTTCACCGGCGGCCTGGCGACTGGGCTGGGTGTCGAGGAGACCGTGGTATCGCCTTCATTTGTTCTTGTTCGACGCTATGACTCTGGTTTCTTGCCGTTCGTTCACGTCGACGTCTACCGACTTGGGTCGCTCAACGAGTTCGACGACCTCGATGTTTTCGAAATGTCCGAGGGCGGCGTTCTGGTCATCGAATGGGGCGACGCTGTCGAATCGGCCTTGCCGACAAATCACCTTCGTGTCGAGTTCAGTGTCGAGGAAGACGAGGCTCGCGTGTTGCGTCTGATTCCGTCTGGCGACTGGGTGGGCCGAGACCTGGCAGGGGTGGCATGAAGCTGCTTGCCATCGGGACGTCTACCCCCGGTTCCTCCGTCGCTCTAGTGCAGAATCGCACCACCCTCGCTGCTGCGTCCCGAATCGATCGAGTGGGTCATGCCAGTTTCTTGGTTCCTGCGATCGACTTCTGCTTCCACCAGGTTGGTTGGTCTCCTCGGGATCTCGATGGCGTTGTGATCGACGTGGGTCCCGGTCTCTACACGGGCACTCGAGTCGGGCTTGCTACAGCCCAGGGGCTCGCCGCTGCCTTCGGTATTCCTCTCATACCCGCCTTGTCGGTTGACGCGCTCGCCCTCGAAGCCCGAACCGGGCACCGGATGATCTGGGCTCTCGTCGATGTCCGCAGGGGCGAGTTCGCCGTGGCGACCTACCGGCCGGTCCCCGGGGGCGTGGTCAAGGAGGGATCGACTGAGCTTCTCAAACCTGAGGTGTTGCGGGCGATGCTGCAGTCGAGTCCAGATCAGAGTCTTGTTGTCGGCGATGTCGGAGCTTTGCCCGACGGGTTCTTCCGGGGGATGAGTGAAGTGAAGACGGGCAGACCGCGCTACCCCTACGCGGTGGCTCTTGCCGAGATAGGGCATGGTCGGCTCGAGGCTCGTGATTTCCCCCCGCCCGACGACATCCGGCCTCTCTATCTGCGGGAACCTGACGTCACCATCAACTGGTCCAAGTTGCGCAAGGAGGGTCCATGGGGGTCGGCGTGATCACGATCCGTGAATTCGAGCCGGGAGACGTTGAAGCCGCGTTGGCTATGGAGGAGGTCGCCCAGCCCCAGCCATGGACAGAGAGGATCTTCAATGACGAGCTCTCGGCGGAGAACCGCACTTACCTGGTCGCCGACGACGGTGCGGTCTGCGGCTACGGCGGCGTGATGCTGATGGGCGATGAGGCGCATATCACCAACCTTCTCGTGGCCCCGGACCATCGTGGTCAGGGTATCGGGCGACGTCTGATGATCGGGTTGATTGAGTCGGCGATCGCCGAGGGTGCCCGCCATCTGATCCTTGAGGTGCGATCCGAGAATGAGGCTGCCCGTTCCCTTTACTCGCGATTGGGATTGGCGCCCGTCGGAGTTCGCCCCGGTTACTACGACGATGGCGACGCGCTGATCATGTGGGCCCACGACATCGACTCGGCCGAGTACGCGGAGCGGCTTACGTGAATCCGACGATCCTCGCGTTTGAGACCAGTTGCGACGAGACGGCGGTTGCGGTGGTTCGTGGCACCGAACCGCTCTCCAATGTCCTCTCCTCTCAGGTCGACCTTCATGCCCGTTTCGGTGGAGTCGTCCCGGAGGTGGCCGCCCGGGCCCACGTCGAATCGATCCGCTCCTTGACTCACAAAGCCCTTTCGGATGCGGGCGTTCACCCCGATGACCTCGACGGTGTTGCGGCCACTGCAGGCCCCGGCCTGGTGGGCGCGCTCCTCGTGGGACATTCCTTTGCCAAAGCGACAGCCTGGGCACGTCAGCTCCCGTTCGTGGGCATCGACCACATGGAAGGCCACCTGATGGCACCCCGGATCCAGTTTGAAGAGTTTGTTCCGCCTGCCGTTGTGCTCCTCGCCTCGGGAGGGCACTCCCAGATTGTTCACGTCCGCGATTGGGGTGACTACGAGACGCTCGGACACACCATCGACGATGCGGCTGGTGAGGCGTTCGACAAGCTTGCCCGAGTGATGGGTCTCGAGTTTCCGGGCGGACCCGCGATGGATGAGGCGTCGGAGGGCGGCGACCCGACCGCAGTCCGCTTCCCAAGGGCGTTGCCCGATCGGCCATTCCACTTCTCGTTCTCGGGTCTGAAGACGTCGGTGGTCACCTATCTGGAAAAGGCTCAGGAATCTGGAGACCTACCGTCTCTGGCCGACGTTGCGGCGTCGGTCCAGGAGGCCATTGTCGATGTCCTCGTCAACAAGACCTTCAAGGCCGTCGACGAGACCGGCGCTTCCGTCGTGGGTGGTGGTGGGGGAGTTCTGGCCAACCGCCGTCTTCGGGAGCGTTTTGCCGACGAGGCCGACAAACGTGGTGTGACCCTGGCCTTGCCCGACCCGGTCCTCTGCACCGACAACGCTGCCATGATCGGTGTCGTCGGCGCCCACTGGCTCTCCGAGGGACGTCTCACCGACTGGACCGAGTCGGTGGACCCCTCGATGGTGCTCTAACCTGTTCCAATTTGATTTGACGACCGGTTGGGGGCCGAATGCCATCAAGAAATGCATGTCTCTCAACCTTGAGTCGACCCGACTCAGATCCCGTTTAGCACTCGACTCCGGGGAGTGCTAATGTTGCGGTAGCACTCGAGTAACGAGAGTGCTAACAGACGGGATTCACTGTCTGATAAACCCTGGTTTTATCTCGGTTTATTTGGGCCGTGCCCGTGGTAAGTACCCGTAAGAGCTTCAAGGAGGAGCTACGAATGCAGCTTCAACCCCTCGGTGATCGAGTGGTGGTCACTTCGACTGACGATGCGGAGTCCCGCACCCCGTCCGGTCTGGTCATCCCCGACACTGCCAAGGAGAAGCCACAGATTGGCGAAGTCGTCGCAGTGGGCCCAGGTGCCCGTGACGATGACGGCGAGCGCATCCCCATGGATGTATCTGTTGGCGACAATGTTCTCTATTCGAAATTCTCTGGTACGGAGATCAAGCTCGACATGGACGATTTTCTCGTCCTCAGCGAGCGCGACATCCTTGCCATCGTCAAGTGAGGAGATAAGGAAATGGCAGCGAAGGAACTTCGCTTCAATGAGGAGGCCCGCAAGGCACTCCAGGCGGGAGTGGACAAGCTCGCCGACGTCGTAAAGGTGACTCTCGGCCCCAAGGGCCGCAACGTTGTCCTCGAGAAGAAGTGGGGCGCTCCCACGATCACCAACGACGGTGTCACCATCGCCAAGGAGATCGAGCTAGAGGATCCCTACGAGAACATGGGCGCCAAGCTCGCCTATGAAGTAGCCAACAAAACAGACAATGTTGCCGGTGACGGCACGACCACTGCCACCGTTCTCGCTCAGGCGATGGTGCGCGAGGGTCTGCGTCAGGTAGCCGCCGGTGCCAACCCGATGGACCTCAAGCGTGGGATCGAGACTGCGGTGGACGCTGCGGTCAAGTCGATCGAGGATCAGTCTCATGACATCGAGACCACCGAAGAGATCGCCCATGTGGCCGCGCTCTCGGCCAACAACGACGACTCGATCGGTGAGGTCATCGCCGAAGCGATGGACCGTGTTGGCAAGGACGGAGTGATCACGGTGGAAGAGGGTCAGACCTTTGGTCTCGAACTCGAATTCACCGAGGGAATGCAGTTCGACAAAGGCTACATATCGCCGTACTTCATCACCGACGCCGATCGCCAGGAGGCTGTGCTCGAGGATCCCTACATCCTCATCGCCAACCAGAAGATCTCGTCGGTCAACGACCTGGTCCCTGTCCTCGAAAAGGTCATGCAGTCGGGCAAGGCTGTGCTTGTCATCGCCGAGGATGTCGAGGGCGAGGCCCTGGCAACTCTGGTCGTCAACAAGATCCGTGGCACTTTCCACTCGGCCGCCGTCAAGGCCCCGGGCTTTGGTGAGCGTCGCAAGGCCATGATGCAGGATCTCGCAGTCCTTACCGGGGGCACCGTGATCGCCGAGGAAGTCGGTCTCAAACTCGAGAACGTGACCCTCGAACTGCTCGGTCGTGCCCGCAGGGTCGTCGTTGACAAGGACTCCACCACCGTCATCGACGGTGGAGGAGCCGAAAGCGATGTCAAGGCTCGTATCAAGCAAATCGAGCGTGAGATCGAAAACACCGACTCCGACTGGGATCGTGAGAAGCTCCAGGAGCGTCTCGCCAAGCTGTCGGGTGGTGTCGTCGTGATCAAGGCTGGTGCTCCGACTGAGGTCGAGTTGAAGGAGAAGAAGCATCGTATCGAGGATGCCGTCCAGGCCGCACGTGCTGCGGTTGAGGAGGGTGTTGTCCCCGGTGGTGGTGTGGCTCTGCTTCGTGCCCAGGAGGCGGTCGCCAAGGTGCGTGGTGGCACCGACGACGAGAAGACTGGCCGTCTCATCGTCAAGAAGTCGATGGAGGAGCCCATTCGTCAGATAGCAGTCAACGCCGGCTTTGAAGGCGGCGTAGTTGTAGAGCGTGTGCGTGCCGCTGACGGCGCCTCAGGCTTCAACGCTGCCACCGGCGTGTACGAGGATCTCGTAGCTGCGGGAATCATTGATCCCGCCAAGGTCACTCGGTCCACGTTGCAGAATGCTGCGTCCATCGCCGCGCTGCTTCTGACAACAGAGGCCCTCATCGCCGAGGAGCCCGACGATACTCCGGCAATGGTGGGCGGTGGTGGTCACGACGGCGGAGGCATGGACTTCTAGCCAGACCCGAACCTGATCAGAAAAAGGGACCCCGAACGGGGCCCCTTTTCGTTCCTAATGCATGGCGCGTCATATTTGATCACTGGGCGTTGAGAACGCGATCTAACCCAGTCCAGCCGCCTCGGCGATTTGGTCGAGCTTGGGAATCACGACATCTGCCCCGAGGGGGGGAAGGGCGAATACGGCCTCATCGACTCCGGCGTCGGCCAGCGCCTCGATGCCGTCGCGCTTGGCTCCGTTGGCGATGACCTGAAAGGCTTGCGGATCACGGCCGGCATCGGCCACGGCCTGTCTCACTCCCTCGATCTGGCCTGCGATTTCGTGTTGACCCGCGATAGGCATCCAGCCGTCACAGAACTCGACCATGTCGGCGATGGTCTTCGGTCCGGCGGCCGCCCCCATCACGATCGGTGGGTGTGGCTTCTGTACCGGCTTGGGCCACGCCCAGGACGGCTCGAGCGACACCATCTCACCCTCATAGGTGGCCTCATCCTGAGTCCATAGGGCTTTCATCATCAGGACCTTCTCCCGAAGCAGAGCTCGCCGTCTCAGGTAGACAGTTCCGTGCTGGGCCATTTCCTCCTTGTTCCAGCCGTAGCCGATGCCGAATGTCACTCGCCCACCCGAGAGATGATCGAGAGATGCCACCTCCTTGGCTGTCCAGATGGGGTCTCTTTGGGAGAGCAGCGTGATCCCGGTGCCCAGCGTCAATGTCGTTGTTGCCGCGGCGGCGTAGGCAAGTGCCACGAACTGGTCCAGCGAGTGCCAGTATCGCTCGGGAAGTGGTGGGGCATCTTTGGCACCACCCCACGGTGTTACCCGTGATGAGGGGATGTGCGAGTGCTCCGGGAACCAGAGCGAGTCGAATCCCCGAACCTCGACCTCGCGGGCGAGGTCGTCTGGTCGAATTGAAGTGTCGGTTGGAAAGATCAAGACTCCGTATTTCATATGACCCACGCTATCCGATGACGCTCATCGACCAATTCGTCACCCAAATTCGATCTGACGGACCGATGCCATTCGAACGATTCATGGAGATCTCTCTGTATGACTCGGAAGGCTTTTTTGGCGGTGAGACGCTCCGCTCCGAGAAGGCTGGCGACTTCCTGACCTCACCTGAGGTCAGTCCGCTCTTTGGGGAGACACTGGCGCAATATGTCGCACGGGAGCGGGAGCGCATCGGAGAACCGTTTCAGGTTGTTGAGGTGGGTGCCGGGTCTGGCTCGCTGCTGCGACCGCTTCTGGCGTCGACGGATGTTGACGTTCTGGCTGTCGAAACAGCTCCTGCCGCCCTACAGGGGTTACGGGGCTTCCTTCCTGAAGACCATGTTCAGACCGACCTCCCCGACTCGATCCGTGGAGTCGTCATTGCCAATGAGCTGATCGACAACCTGCCGATGGCTCTTGCTCAGCGCGTTGAAGGTGAGTGGAGGGAGCGTTGGGTGGGGATCGATGGGGAACAGCTCACGTTTGTCGATGCTGATCCACGGCGGGAAGTTCTTAGTTGGCTCGACGCCTTCGCCGGCGAAGTGGGCGATGGTGGTTGGGTCGAGGTCCAACTGGCGGCGCAACACTGGCTGACACTTGTTCTCAACCGATTGGATACCGGTTCAATTCTGCTGATCGACTATGGAGAGACCGCGGAGAACCTTTTACCCCGACGCCAGGATGGAACCCTCCGAACCTACCGGGCCCACCACCTCGGGCCACACCCACTCGACGAACCGGGGAAGACCGACATAACTGCCGATGTGAACTTCTCGGCGCTCATCGCCACTGCAGAGGCCGCAGGTGCTGACGTTTCACTGCACCGTCAGGACGATTTCTTATCTGAGTTCGGTCTCCGAGAGCGTCTGCGTGGACTCCGCGAAGCCGAGTTGGAAGCCGCCCGCTCCCGTGACGAGTCGGAACGTCTCCGTATCCGCACCGTCAAGACAGAAGCCGAGACGTTGCTCCATCCAAGAGGACTGGGTGATTTTCGAGTGCTCGTGATCAGCATCCCCTGACCCCTGTCGACCCCCGGCCGGACGGGACTGCCCCGCCTCAGCCGAGGGCTTCGACCAAGGCGACGGCGAGGATGTCGAAACCTATGGCTCGGGGGTGGATGTCGGGCGGCGAGTCGGTCATGTGAGTGGTGGCCGTTGTGGTGCCCTGCATGGGGGTGAATCCGTTCGCCACCAGAGCACCCTGGGCGCGGGCTGCACGGGCGGCCACCCCGTTGAGCTCTTCCACAGCCTCGTTCGAGACTCGCTCGAATTCGACGAAAGAGGCGAGCCCGAGGCTGAACGGGTTATAGGTCTGGAGGAACACCACGGTTGCGTCGCCGGCAGCGGTGGTGACCTCTTCGAGGATCAACGCCAGGGTCTCCTCGTAGGAGGCCAGGGCATCCTCGATCCGGTCACTGCAAGCCGCCGATGTGAGATCTTCTCCACAGTCGGCGGAACCGAGATGGCCCAGCAGGTCATTGGCTCCGATGTCGATGGTCACATAGGCGACGTCGTGGCTTCCCATGAACTCGATGGCCTCCTCGAGCTGGCCACCCCAGTACAGCGACCCCGAAGTCTCCCCGGGTATGCCGAAGTTGCGGAGTCCGTAGCTGACACCGTCGCGTCGCTCGATTTCAGCGTGGAACCGGGAGACATACCCGTCTCGCCCCCGGTCCACACCGACGTTGGCCGCCAGCGAGTCGCCTAGGGCCACGTAGTAGGAGGTGCCCTCGGCCTCGGTGCCGTCCAGCCTTCCCGGTCCCAGTTGCTCGGGGGGAGGGGTGACGGCTCCGGTGAGGGATGCCGCTCGCTCCCTCAGGTTGCCGAGGAGCGCCTGTGAGGTGAGCACCGTCCCCGTCCTCGAAGTACCGACCAGCACCAGTGAGGTGTCGGTGTACTCGACCGACTGGACGCTCGCCCCGGACTCGGCCAGCGCTCCCTCGAAATCGGCGATTCCGGCAAAGATGTCCTCGAGCGCATCCGTGAGGGCACCAGGCACGGCAATCGCCCCGATCTCGGCCTCGACCAACTCCACCGCCACTCCGCCCAGCTCGGCGGTGATTCGCACCGCCCCGGCCATGGTGAGGTCACCTGATCGGAAACGGCCTTTGAACCGGACGACTCCCTGCTCGCCATCGACATCGAAAGTGATCGCTCCGAGCGGGGTGTCCGTCTCGGCCAGGGCCTCCTGGACCAGGGCGGTGAGCTCTTCCTCGTCGAGCTCGAGGCGAAACCCTGCGCTGGCGCTGGCTTCCTCCAGCTTGACAGTGGCCGAGGCCAGACGGCCGGGGTCGCCCGGGGCGACAGGGCCCGACGTGTCGCCGAGGGCTTCCGCCACGGCGGACACCTGCCATGCCATCAGCCCCACTGATGCCAGCAGGACCGCGGACAGCCCAGCGACGGCCCCTCGCCGGCCCCAGCCATTGAGGCGGGTCGCCCAGACGGCAAGCCCAACCGCGGCCAGTGCCGAGGCGACCCCGGCGACGGGTCCGGCGAACAGCCAGGCGACGACACCCGACACCACCGCCACCGTCAGCCCGAACAGGATCAGGAGGGCGGCCCTCGCTCGTAACCTGTATTCTTCACGGGGGTCGAGGGTACCGATGGCCCTCACCGCGCTCCCGGATCTGGGCACA
>Ga0209988_10001380_pt1 | contig 15749 bp, 11 predicted proteins | sample N075metaG_FD_183115 | JGI IMG/M metagenome (GOLD analysis project Ga0209988, IMG submission 183115) | Deep subsurface microbial communities from Kermadec Trench to uncover new lineages of life (NeLLi) - N075 metaG (SPAdes) (version 2) | ecosystem: Environmental > Aquatic > Marine > Ocean trench... | reverse complement strand
TCGTAGGCATTGTCAAAGTGTGCCTGCAGATATTCCTTGTACTCACCTCGGTTGAAAAAATCTTCGGCAGCGGCGCCATTATCAGACATAAAAATTATCAGAGTATTTTCATACAGCCCATTCGCGTGCAAGTACTCTAACAAGCGGCCAACATGATCATCCAGATTATCGACCATGGCGGCATACAGTTCCATCTTTCGAGATTCATGACGTTGTTGTTCCACCGTTAATTCTTCCCAGGGCGTAACACCGGCATTACGTGGGGGCAGTTGAGAATCTGCGGGAATGATGCCAGCCTTTTTCAGAGAGACGAAACGTCGCTCACGCAAAGCATCATAGCCGTCATCAAAATACCCGGCGTACAGATCTAAATAATCATCTGGCACTTGTAAGGGCCAATGGGGTGAGGTGTATGCGGCAAATGCAAAGAAGGGTTTGCCATCGTTTTTGTTTGCATCAATAAACTCAATAAGACGCTCGGTATACAGATCCGTGGAATATCGGCCCTCCGGGAAAAACGTGAGTTCCTCATCTTCCCGATAGCTTGAGCCACCTTCAAAAAACCCAACAGAATCAAAATGCGTGCCAGCGCCATCCAGCAGATTAAAAGCCCGGCTGAACCCAGCAGCGTGGGGGCTATTATCGTCCTCAAGACCCAGATGCCACTTGCCCACCGTGTAGGTGTTGTAGCCGGCCTGCTGCAGTAAGCGAGGAAAAGGCACAATGCGATCAGAAAGACTGGCTTCATATCCATCAACAGGAGAATTCAACAATCCAACTTCACCCTGACGTGCCATCCCGGCAATATGATTATTATTGCCACTTAACAGCATCGCACGCGTAGGAGCACACAAGGGTGCTGTGTGAAACTGTGTGAAAAGAACACCACTTGCCGCAATGCTATCGATGTTCGGCGTTTTGATGTCACTCCCGTACACACCCAAATCGGCATAACCTAAATCGTCTGCAACGATCAAAAGTATATTTGGGCGCGTTTCTGATAAGGCCGCCACCGGCTTCGATAAATCTGTGGACGTGTCACTACAGGCACCTGAAAACAAAGCTGCAAGTAATACCAACATAAACGGACTGAGCAATTTTCGAGCAACATTCACAAGCGCACCCTCAAGAGTTTCTGATAGTGAGATTTCAATTGATCGACGCAACACACTATCTTTATAGCAAAGAAAGAGGTGTTGCATCATGGCTTGATTATAACCCGGCGACATCAATTAAGGTTGTATCCGTTTCTTCTTGTTGTCGATGAATTGCTTCAACTGCTTTTTGTACTTCTGGCGGCACTACGATCTCTCCAGCGAATTCAGGTCGATCGCGTAAAGACCGGAACCATGTGTTGACCTGAGGGTGGAGCCTTTCAAGAGGATAGCCGCATCGTACCAGGCGATTTGCATAAACAAACCAGGCGATATCCAAAATACTGAGCGATTTGCCAAGTAAAAACGGATTGCTGGTTAACCTGTCATCCAATTCACTTAAAGCCACACGAAACCGTGTAGCGGAAATCTGAACTGCCTGATCGGTAATGCCATCTCGAGCTACCGTCTCCCAAAACGCAATCTCGCGCTCTTTGTTCGGGTCTTTTTTACCTTGAACGGTACCGGTTCCGCCTTCACGGTAGTTTTTAAGATCCTCAGGTGACCTCAGGGCTTTCGCCTTCGGCTGAGTAAATCGAAAACTGAGGGTACGGAGATCTAAATGAAGGTCATCCTCGTGACGCAACAATTCACTCATTTGGCTTTCAAAACCTTGCGGGATAAGCCGAATTTCCGGGAATTCTTGATCGATCAACTGAATAATATCGTTGCTTTCGATATGAACCGTACCATCAAGAACCAAAGTCGGGACAAGGCCACGAGGATTTATTCCAAGGTACCAAGGTGAATATTGCTTGTTCTTACCAAGATCGATTAGATGAGACTGCCAAGCAATATCTTTTAAATTAAAAACTATTCGGGTTTTCTGAGAACAGGAAGACGGCATAAAATGAAAAAGGTGCACACCTTTCCAATTGCAAACTTCTTTGGTTTTTATATCTTGATCAAGTAATTGTGTGATGTGAATGCCTTTTCTGAAGTCGCAAATCACTGGCTGCCAATAAATCATCAGGGCGCATGTTGCAACCATTGGAGGTGTGGCGCCAAGGCCTGGAACCAATCCAAGCTATCGCTCGGTCGTGCATAGCCACTTCAACGACCAGGATCCAATCGACTCAAACCGTGCCCGGGTGCCGCCTCAGGACCGCTCGAAGATGACGGTCTTCGAATGGAGATAGCCGTCCAGCGACTCCGGTCCCAGGTCCCTGCCGTAGCCTGACGCCTTCTTGCCGCCCTCGGGCAGTCCGGGGTACGGGAAGCCAGGCGAGTTCACCGAGACCTTGCCGCACTCCAATCCGTCGATCATCGCCTCAGCGTGGCCGAGGCTCGATGTCCAGACAGTGGCGGCGAGCCCGTACGGGGTTCCGTTCGCAGCCTGCAGCACATCGGCCTCGTCGTCGAACGGGTAAACCGAAAGCACTGGACCGAAGACCTCCTCCTGGGTTATCGCTGCCCCGTGCTCGGCGCCGGTGACGATCGTGGGAGCCACGAAGAATCCCTGCTCGGGGACCGTGTGGCTCGAGATGAGCTCGGCCCCGTCGCTCTCGGCGGCGTCGATGTACCCGTCGACCCGTTCCTTGTGGCGCCGACTGATCACCGGCCCGAGCGTCGTGGCCGGGTCGAGGCTGTTCCCGAGGACGTGCTTCGAGGCGAGAGCTGCGACCCGATTCACGACGTCGTCGTAGGCACTTTTCTGCACGTACAGCCGGGAGCCGGCCACGCAGATCTGTCCGGAATTCAGGAAGATCGCCTCTGCTGCACCCGCAGCCGCCGCCTCGAGGTCGGCGTCGGCGAAGATGATCGTAGGCGACTTGCCGCCTAACTCCAGAGACACGGGTTTGGTGTGGGAAGCGGCCGCTCGGCCAACGGCGATCCCCGTCGTGGTCGAGCCCGTGAAGAAGACCTTGCTGACCAGCGGGTGCTCAATGAGCGGCTGGCCGGCTTCCGGCCCAGTCCCCGTGACGATGTTCACGACCCCCGGTGGGAAGCCGGCTTCAAGAACCAGATCTCCCAGGAACAGTGCCGTGAGCGACGTGTCCTCGGCCGGCTTCAGGACGATGGTGCATCCGGCGGCAAGCGCGGGCGCCACTTTCCAGATCGCCAGCATGAACGGCACGTTCCACGGAATGATACCGCCGACGACACCGACGGGCTCCCGGCGGGTTTGACCCATCACCCGGTTGCCGAAGGGACTCTCGAACGCCATGGTTCGCCCAGCGATCTTCGTCGGCCATCCCGCCATATAGCGCAGGACATCCGCGGCTCCCGCGATGTCGAGGTTGTGAGCCAGGGGCAACGGCATCCCGTTGTCGAGCGACTCGAGAAAGGCCAGCGTCTCGATGTTCTCATCGATGAGGGTTGCGAGCCGGTGCATGAGGGACTCGCGGGTTGCCGGGCTCGCCTTCGTCCAGGATGAAGATCGCAGTGCCGAGTCCGCCGCCTGAACTGCGGCGTCCACATCCTCGGATCGCCCGCGCGCGATGTGTGAGATCACGTCTCCGGTGGACGGGTCGACAACGTCAATTTCCTCACCCGACCCAGAAGGTCGCTTCGTACCTCCGACGACGTGTGCCGGTGCACTTCGCAGAAACTCCTGGACCTCCCGCGGTGCAGAGGTGACCGACGTCGCTTGCTGTAGCGTTGCCATTTTCGCGTCTCCTTCTATGTGTCTTCGTCCTGGCTGATCCGGTAGCTCCCGTCCGGGTCAAGGATGGCGACGACACGGACTCCGCATCCGTCGCCCTCGGTCCATCGCCACGGGAAGGCAGCAAATGTGCATCGCCTGCCCGTCACCGCATCGAGGTCTCCACCGACATTCTCGATACCGGGTATCCCGTTTCCCATGAGAATCTTGTGGGCAGGCTCCCAGTGAGGGAAGTCCACGGCGGGGTCGTGCCCGAACTCTCGTCGGTACTCCTCGATGAGATGAGGGTGCGACGGTCCCGGTCCATGCTCGACGAGTTTCGTGCCAAGCGGATGGTCCATGGCCTGGACACCGATGCCGACAAGTTTCACCTGGCGCTCGACGAGCCAGTGGGCGGAATCGTCGTAGAGGCCGGGTGAGTAGTTAAAGTAGTCGTCGTTGTCGCCGAACAGCCGATGCGACCCGGTGTTGATCATCACGATGTCGTGGGGCTGGATGCGCGGCACGGCTGCTTCGAGGTCGTCGGCAGTGATCACTTCCCACCGGCCTTTCGGAATCGAGACGGCTACCCCCGTGCCGAAGAAGCGCCACGTCTCGTAACCCGTGATCGTCGGCCAGTCGGCCGTGACGTGCACGGGTGCGTCCATGTGGGTCCCACGATGCATGATCGCATCCATTTCGTGGACTAACTGCCCATCCTTGGCGTGGAATTGTATCTTGTTGACGCGGATGCCGGGAGAGGAGGGCCACTCCGGCATTCCGTGGCCCCACGCATGGCTCAGGTCGTAGAATTCAAGGCCGCTCACTTCACTTCTCCCGTCTCGATTCGATAGTCACCACGGTCGTCCCGCAGGCCGACCAGTCGCACTGGGCAGGCGTCACCTTCCGGCCACCGCCAGGGGAACGACTGGATCGTGACCCGCTTGCCGAGGAGGAGGTCGACATCACCCCCCACGTTCTCGATGGTGGGGATGTCCGCCTCGAGTAGCGCCCGGTGAGCCGGATTAAGCTCCGGGAAGTCTTCGGCTGCGACTCTGCCCGTTTCCGACTCGTAGCGAGGGACGAGGTACGGCGCGAGAGGGCCACCTCGATGATCGGCGAGTTGCGTCGCCAGTGGGTGGTCGACATACGGTGTGTCGACACCCACGAGCTTCACTCCGGCATCACGCAGCCACAGGGCCGCCTCCGGGGCAAGTCCCGGCGCATGGCCGAAGTAGTCCTGGCTGTCGGAATAGCGCCGGTGCCATCCGGTGACGATCAATACGATATCACCCGCTTCGACCGCCGGTGTTGCCGACTCGAGGTCGGCTGCGGTGACGAGTTCCCACTGCTCTTTCGGGACATCGAGGACGACACCGTTGCCGAAGAACATCCCCAGGGGGAGCGTGCCGATTCCCGCGGCTCGCTGGATGAGATGGATGGGTGCGTTGACGTGGGTGCCCGTGTGCATCACGGTACGGATGCGATGGGCCATGACGCCGTGACGAGCGTGCGTCACGGTACGCTCCATCCGCGTGTCCGGGAAGCCGGGGTAGGCCGGTGCCCCGTGGCCCCACGGGTGACTCAGTTCGTACAGCTCGAGGCCGGTCTGAGGATCGACTACCGGGCTCGGCGCAGGTATGGGTTGGTGGCGCGTGACGCTGGGATTCATAGGATTCTCTCTGACTTGAGCGGTTCAGGGTCGCCTTCGGCTGGCGACATTCGGGCGTTCCATCGATCGAGCCGGTCGCGGACCGCTTTCGCCGCTGCTGGGGTCCAGCTTCGGAAGCCGGCGCCGGCATCCATGCCGAGTTCGCCCTTGTCGACCTTCTCGATGAGGTAGGGGTGAGCGCCGGCCGTTCTGTCCAGCGTCGGCATGAGGCTAGCATGGATCGCGAGGGTGAGGTCGAGCCCGACGAGGTCCGACTGCTCCATCGGGCCGAGCACGGCCATTCGGGCTCCGAACCCGTGCTTGACGACATCGTCGATGGTTTCGGCGTCGCAGACGCCGTCTGCGATAAGCGCAATCGCCTCACGTTTCAGGGCGTGCTGGAGCCGGTTCCCGATGAGTCCGGGGACCGCCCGCTGAAGCAACACCGGCGCCATCCCGGCACCTTTCAGCCAGCCGGCGACGGTGTCCATTGCCAGTTTGTCAGTGTCTGGCCCCGGTGCGACCTCGACCAGAGGGATAGCATAGGGCGGGTTCCAGAAGTGAGCGTAGACCAGTCGCCCAGGGTTCGGAAAGTCCTGAGCGAAACTCTCGATCGGCAGCGATGAGGTGTTCGTGCCGACCATGACATCCGCCCTCGCCGCCTCACCAAGTTCCTCGAATAGAGCCCGCTTGATGGCGGTGTCCTCCGGAGCGGCCTCGATGATCAGATCGGCCTGTCGGACGACCTCGTTCAAGTCAGCGGAAATGAGGATGTCGGATGCGAGCGGACGATGGAGCATCGCCGCCACCTCGCGGAGGCGGTCACTCGCCCGATCACGCGCCGATCGATCGGGTTCGTACAAGCTAACGTGGTGATCGCTTCGGGCAAAGACATAGGCGATGGCCGTCCCCATGCGTCCTGCGCCGAGGACGGCGACGTTTGGTGGTGTACTCATCATCCCGCGGTGTAGCCGCCGTCGACGTACATGATCTGACCGGTGCAGAAATCCGAGGCGGGAGACAGCAGGTAGATGGCCATGCCGAGGAGGTCGTCGACTTCACCGAGCCGACCCAGGGGGATGCGCGCCAGGCTTCGTTTCCGCGTGGCGTGGCCGAGTTCGTTGTCGCCGAACATCCACGCGGTCACACCCGACCGAAACACCGTCGGTGCGATCGCATTGACGGTTATGCCGTACTGCGCCCACTCGGTCGCCAGCGAACGCGTCAGCGCGTCCGTGGCGCCCTTCGAAGTGCAGTAAGCCGTATAACCGGAGTTGTTGCCGTGACGACCGCGCACAGATGAGATGAGCAGAACTTTGCCGCCTGTTCCCTGTTCGAGGGCTCGCTTGCCGAACGCCTGAGCCATCAGCCACGCCCCACGGACGTTGGCATCCATAACCTCCTCCCAGTCCACCAGATCCTGCTCGTGAATGAAGCCGGCCTGGTTGAACCCGGATGCGACGACGAGGAGGTCGACGGATCCGAATGCGTCCACACCGCTCTCGACAATGGCCTCGGCGTCCTCGATGCTGTCGGGTCGACGATTGACGGTCTGTGCAATGCCACCGGCCTCCGTGATCCGTCGGGCGAGGTCGGCGAGCGGCTCGGCACCGCCGGAGGCGAGAGTGAGCTTCGCGCCCATCGCCCCGAGGGTCTCGGCGATGCCGGTCCCCAGTGCTCCCGAGGCGCCCGTAATGATGGCGCTCTTCCCCTCGACGGAGAATCGATCGAGGGGGTGCGATGCCGGATCGTCCGTATTGTTCGTGTTCGTGGTCAAAGCGCCTTTATCCTGCATAGTAAGAATTCGTGTACCGCACAGTGGGATTAGATTAATCTCGCCATGAACGGTTGTCAACCGCGCGCCCCGAATGATCCGCACCTCGCTTGACGAATCATCATCCTATCCCATAGTGTGGGCTTTTACGTCCCACATCGCAGGGCGGCCTCCCGGTGCGAGGACCTGCCCAATTCAGAAACCAGTGGAGAACCGCTATGAAAGTGTTACCGGCTGCCATGCTGGCAGTAGCCCTGGTTGTCGCTGCATGCGGCAACGAACAAGCCGAGCCACCGGCCGACGTGGCTGACCCGACCGCGTCTCTGCACGTGCTATTCGACGAATTTTTCGAACGCGGCCTTGAACTCAACCCGCTGTGGGCGTCCACAATTGGCGATTACCGCTTCAACGATCAGTACGCCAATTCGATCGGTCCGGAACATCGTGAAGCCAGCCGCCAGCTCGATGAGAAATTCCTCGCGCGCCTCCTGAACATTGATCGCAAGCAACTCTCGCGCCAGGACAGATTGAGCTACGATATATTCCGGCACAATCGTGAACAGTCGCTCGAGGGCGAACGATTTCCCGGCCACCTGCAACCGATCAACCAGCGTTTACGGGCCTTGAATTCATTTGTGCAACTCGGTAGCGGCACCAGCGTTCACCCGTTCAAGACGATTAAAGACTACGATGACTGGTTGTCACGAATCGATGGATTCGTCGTGTACGTTGACCAGGCGATCGCAAATATGCGGGAGGGCGTGCGACAGGGCGTGGTGCAACCGCGCGTCCTGATGGCCAAGGCCCTGCCGCAAATCGAGTCGCAGATTGTCGACTCGGCACAAGACAGCAGTTTCTGGGCGCCGATCGAAAATATGCCCGACGCATTCAGTAACGAGGAACGGGAACGACTGACGGTGGCATTCAAAGATGCTATCGAGAACAAGGTTATTCCAAGTTATAAACGGGTTGCCAATTTTGTCGGCGACGAGTACCTGGCGGCGGCACGGGATACGGTTGGGCTGTATGCATTGCCTGACGGACCACAATGGTACGCCTACAACGTCAAGCGTGTTACCACCACCGACCTTACGCCGGACGAGATCCATCAAATTGGCCTGGACGAAGTTGCACGCATTCACGACGAAATTCGCGGTGTCATGACCGAAGTCGGTTTCGAGGGCGACCTCGAGGATTTCTTCGACTACATGAGCAGCGACGGGCAGTTCTATTTCGATGCAGCCGAAGAACTGATTCAGGGCTATCGAGACATGTACGAACGGATTTCGGCCTTGTCGACGAACCTGTTCGACGTTTTCCCGAAAAGCAGCCTCGAAGTGCGTCGAGTCGAGCCGTTTCGCGAAGCGTCAGCGGGTGGCGCCTCATATCGTACCGGCACGCCGGACGGCAGCCGGGCCGGCGTTTTTTACGCCAACGCCTATGACATCAAGTCGCGTCCAATCTGGAATATGGAGTCGTTATTCCTGCACGAGGCGATTCCCGGCCACCATTTCCAGCGCTCCCTCCAGGTAGAAAATGCGGACCTGCCAAGCTTTCGACGATTTGGCGGCTCCGCGGCATTCACCGAAGGCTGGGGCCTCTATGCCGAGACTCTCGGCAAGGAAATTGGTGTCTATACCGACCCGTATCAGTACTTTGGCGCCTTGAACGGCGAGCTCTGGCGCGCTATTCGCCTGGTCGTTGATACTGGCCTGCACGCAAAAAAGTGGACGCGACAGGATGTGCTCGACTTCATGTACGCGAATTCGGCGGTATCAGAAGCGCGTGCGGTTTCTGAAGTCGAGCGGATCATAGCCGTTCCTGGCCAGGTCCTGGCATACAAGATTGGTCAGCTTAAGATCCGTGAACTGCGCGATGACGCGGAGGAGCGACTGGGTGACCAATTTGACGTCAAAGCATTCCACAGCCAGGTGCTGATGGATGGCCCGATGCCGTTATCGATGCTTGAGGGCAAGATCGGCGACTGGGTGGAATCACAACTGTAAAGCGATTTCATGGCACGACAAAGGGTCAAGAGGAATATTCCCAATATTACGTCTATAACTTCGCGCCGCTAACGACTTCAGAGAATGTGCTCGTCGGCATGAGGATCAAAGATTGCGGGCATAGGCTTACCGCGGATCAATATCAATCTGATTTCTTCCGAATATTCTCACAGCAAAATGGCGATTTATCGGAGTACGACAGCGCGATATCTCGAGACACGGCGATGACGCTTTGTTGATAGCAGCGATTACTCGCTGCCCCTTAGCCAAGGTAAGCATTAAAGCACTGTCAAATGGTGACTGTGAAAGTAATACGCAGGTACCATTTAATGGTACCTGCGTAGGGTTACATACTTCCTAAAAACGTTTGTGCCTAGAATTTGAACCTGGCATTAAGTCCGATTGTCCTTGGCCGTATTACGGTATCCGTAACCCAGCCACCGGGCCCGTTGGCATTAATAGAGTCCACGTAAGTTGTACCGTACTCATTAAACAGATTGTTCACAAACACGGCCATCTCCCATTTTTCTGCTTCAACACCAATACGCAAATTAACGGTCTGATAGGCATCCGCTACTGGATCCCTCACCACGGGTACACTCCCTTGACTCTTATAAAACATTTCAACCTCACCTGTATATTGATAACTCAGATTCATGTAAAGGTTACGTGTATCGCGTAACGGCCGGGTGTAGGCCATTGAGGCATTAAAATTTACATTAGGAACATAGATTAATTCATCACCCGCGACTGCTTCTCCCGATGGCAAATCGGCGGTCAGTTCGGTGTCGACATAGGAACCACCAAAACTGAAACTCAGGTCATCTGTAGCCAAGAACTGGAGTTCAAATTCAATACCCTTAGATTCAGCACCTTCGGCATTGGTGGTAAAACTAGTTCCACAATTTAACCGGCTCGTCACCTGAATATCCTCGTAATCAATAAAAAATACCGCCGCGTTAAATACAACCCTGCTATCAGCCCAAACTGACTTGATTCCCAATTCGTAGTTCCACAACGACTCCGAATCAAAACCATCTGGATCAATAGAGGCACCAAGTGCAGCAATGTCGCCAGGGCAATCGTTAGTCGGGCTAACTGCCACAGGCGCGATAAATGATTGAGGACCACCTAGTCGAAATCCTCGCGATGCCAGGACAGATAGGAGAATGTCATCCGATGGTTCATAGCTGAGTATAAACTTGGGGTTGATCCCGTCTTCGGTCGGGTTCTTTGTGAGAGTAAAGGATTCAGTATCACCAGTTAGTCTCCCACTTTTGCCCTGAGTAATGAGCTGATCTACATCAAAATAGCGTGCCCCAACGGTCGCCTGCCACTTATCAGCAAAACGGTAACTCACTTCGCCAAAAACAGCTACTTGCTCAGTCGTATAGTCATCCACTATTCGTACCAACACACCTGGTTCGTTCCCAAAAGGTTCATATAAAGCGATCACCAGCGGATCCTCCGGAACGCCAGTTATTCCCCTTGGATCAGTGACGGTTAAATCTTGAAAGTAGTCAACCTCAATTTCGCTATAGAAGAGACCCGCAATCCATTGAAAGTCGCCGTCACCAGTAGATGTTAAGCGGAATTCCTGTGCAAAAGACGAGACACTCTTATTATCATCAAGTGTAATACCTAGTACATTGACGCTACCACCTGTTGCAGGTGGTGGGGCCGGAAAGAAGCCGGCGGCCAGATTATTGAGTGAAATGTCAGCGAAAACCCTGATATCACGATCTGTATAGGAAGTTGAGGAACTTAGCTGGGAGCTTTCGAAATCGTATAGTAAGTGAAGGTTAAAAATATCGATTTCATCATCATAAAATTGCGCATGATATTTCCATTGCTCATATTTACCACTGGGATCAAAAGCCTGCTCTGGTGTCAATGTACCGACATCTATCAAACGTTGAACTCCAAGCGCCTCAATATTATCGGCAGGAGTGCCGTCGCTATCAGCGGTCTGATGGATATACGTGGCTTTGATAGATAAAGGCTCCGTTGGCGTCCATAGTAACGCTGCTCTTACCCCCGATCTGCTAGAACTGTTAACATCCTTACCATTACCGGGGCCATCGCTGAGGTTATCAATCCATCCAGCTTCGTCAATCTGGTAGGCAACCACACGGGCAGCTAAAGTATCGTCGGATATTGGTATATTTAAAACACCCTTCAGGGAGTAGCCCGTATCACCATCATCGACAGAGGTGTAACCGGCATCGATAAACCCCTCAAACTCGTTCATCACCGGTGCTCTGGACACAAGCCGGATGGTGCCCGCCAAGGAGCCGGAGCCATAGAGTGTCCCCTGCGGCCCGCGTAGCACCTCCACTCGCTCCAGATCAAAGGGTTCCATATTCGGATTATAGAGAGCTATGGATAAGGGAACTTCGTCAAAATAGATCCCAACGGTCTCTGTCGCTCTCGAATTATCACGACGTATCTCACCAGAAGAAATACCACGAATGTTCAACTGAGTGCGCCCATTGCTTTGACCTGAAATCGCCAGACCGGGCACTTTATAGGCGAACTCTTCAAGACTATCGATGCCGGCCCTGTCCATTGTTTCCTGTGTCATTGCGGTGATAGCGATAGCAATATCCTGAATGCTTTCACTACGTTTTTGTGCGGTAACTATAATTTCGTCGATTGTTGCTTGTGCGCCGGTTTCTTGTGCGGCGACTCCCGCTGGAGTTCCAACGGTAAGTACAGCTGCGATAACTGCTCCAAATATACTTTTACGTTTATTCATGCCGCCCCCCTAATCCTGCCTAGTAAGAATTCCTGTACCACATGGTGAGATAACACTATTCGCTTTCTGGATGGCTGTCAAATGCTCGCGCGGAGAAGTCCGCGTCACTCTTTACATCGCGCTACTTGCTGTGCGCACACTATTCGCTTTCTGGATGGCTGTCAAATGCTCGCGCGGAGAAGTCCGCGTCACTCTTTACATCGCGCTACTTGCTGTGCGCGACCCGAAAACCTTCTCTGAACCCGTCGAGAAGCCTCGTTACTGGGACTGGCGTCCAGAGATTATTGTCAACACCTACAATTGTGAACAGGACCAGCAACTACATTAAATTAAGGAGTCGAATCGAGTTTTAGAGAGGATCCAGAACGCGGCCTACTCGCTACCCCTTAGCAGTAGAATTTCTGCCTTTAAAGCTTCGTAGGCAGTTCGCTGCTCAGTGGACAGATCTCCGCGCAGAAGGTCGTCGTACTCGTAGGGGTCGGCGTGCAGGTCGTAGAATTCTTCCCGGCCGTCGAATCGCAGCAGCTTATAGCGCGTACCCCGCATCGCGTAATCTGCCGTCTCGACACCATCGAAACCACCGAAGAATTCGTCCGCGTATATCCAGTCACGTCGTGACGGTGCATCAGGATCTGACAGCGCCGCGAAAAAACTAACCGAGTCGTGCCTGATCTCGTCCGGCACTACCTCGTCCGGATCGACCCCGGCCATCTCCATGATCGTCGCGAATAAATCCGTTGAATTCACGAGCGTCCGGCACTGCCTCATCGGGATCGACCCCGGCCATCTCCATAATCGTCGCGAATAAATCCGTTGAATTCACGAGCGTTTCCGAAACTCCGCCGCGCTCGATGCCCGGGCCCGTAATGATCAGTGGCACATTGACGCCGCCCTCGTATACGGTCCCCTTCGCGTATCCGTGCCGGAACGGTGCGCTGACTACCGGATCCCAAGTACCGTTATCGCCCATGAATATCACGTAGGTATTTTCGCGAACGTCCGCGTCGAGCGTCGCCAACAGCCGGTCGATCTGCGTATCCATAGCTTCCATCATCGCCGCAAACGATGCCTGATAGTCTTCTCGTTGCATTTCGCTCGGATCACTACCCGAGTAATCCGATTGCCGGTGTTCCTCCGGAGGTAAATGCAGCGGCGTGTGCCCCAGGTTGAAAGCAAACCAAAGAAACCAGGGGTTCTCGCCCTGCTCGTCCAGCCAGGTGATAGCGTCATCGACCTTATCGGCAGGCGTGTACCCAACCTTGCCGGTCACCTCGCCGTTGACGACTTTGTTCCAGGCGAAATAAGATTCCGGGCCACCGCCCATCAGCCCTGCGAAATGATCGAAGCCCGCCAGATTCGGGTGACCTATCCCTCCGTTACCGTCACCCGCCAGATGCCATTTACCAATGGCCGCTGTCGAATACCCGAGATCAGGATTGGCCTTCAATGCCATCGGTAAAGTAAATTCATCCGGCAACAGAAAGGGTCGTGGCAGCGCTCGGTCCTCGGCGGAGGCTGCATAAGGATAACTGTGGTCTGTCGACTCGGCAGGTGCCCACGCCGGTATGGCGGGTGGCTCCGGCATCTCGCCGGACGCAACCGGGCGACCGATACCGGTCCTAAATCCATAGCGGCCGGTCATGAGCGTCGCGCGGGTGGGCGAACAAACCGGTTGCGCCCAGAAATTATTAAACCGGATGCCCTCCCGGGCCAGTTCGTCGAGTGCGGCCGTCTTCGGCGGGTTCTCTCCCAGGCCGTAGGAAGCCAACGTCTCGACGCCCATGTCATCGCCGATAATCAGTAGGATGTTCGGGGCGGAGTTGGCAACGCCTGGACCGCTAACAGTTTGATGTTGGCCGGACTCGGCGGCGACCGCCTCGACCTCGCGCCAGACCCGCAGCAGATTGCCGCCCCACAGTTTCTCGATGTCGTCCTGGCTGTAGCCCCTCTTCAGCAGCTCCAGTGTCACGTTGATAGTTTCGCCGGCATCGAACCAGTCGACAATGCCGCCACCGCCACCGAAGTCCGAGCTCAGCCCCACGTGATCGATGCCGATCAGGTCGACCGCATGGTCCACATGATCGATGAAATCACCGACGTCGGCGTAGCCGATCTCACGAAGGCGCGCCATGATCTTGCCGCGTTCATCGGCGGAGAGCGAGAGCGAATCACTGAGCCGCTCCAGCTCGTAATCATCCAGTACTTTAGCGGCCGCTTCGGTTTGCTCCGGCGTTAAGGATTTGACGAATTCAGCAAGGGCGACGGCTTGCATGACCCCGCCACTATCTTTGATCGCGAGGAGTGTCTCGTCGTCCATGTTGCGGAAATGGTCCCTGACAGCGCTTGTGTTGGAGTGGGATGCAATGACCGGTGCGCGGGAGAGTCGTATCGCGTCGAGCACCGCGGCCTTTGAGATGTGGGAGACATCAACCATGATGCCAAGCCGATTCATTTCGGCAATGACTCGTTCTCCGAACGCGCTGATCCCGTCATGCTCCGATTCTTCGTCCCCGAACTCGGGGCGCGGCCGCGAGGAATCGGAGATGTCGTTGTGGCCACCGTGGGACAACGTGATGTAGCGGGCGCCAAGTTCGTGGTAACGCTCGAGGAGCGAAAGATCAGTACCAATGACGTACCCGTTTTCAATGCCGATGGCGGCGACGAGCTTGCCGGAAGCGCGGATGCGTTCGACGTCGTCAGCGGAGTAGGCCAACTCGATGAGATCCGGATACATCTCGTCCGTCATGCGATGGATCGCATCGAACTTCGTCATTGCATCGGTTTTCGCTTGCGCGTAGTTCTCCGGCGTCCGTTCGGTCTGACCCACAAAGACAATAAAAAACGCGGCGTCGAGGCCACCCGTACGCATATTTTCGAGATTGACCTGGCGAACACTGTTCAGCGGATCGACGGGCTCGGTCGCAAAGTCGACTGGGATATCGACGTGAGTGTCGATGGTGATCACTGCATCGTGAATGGCCTCGGCGGTAGCGCGGAGATCGGCCTCCGACATCTGATCGGAATCGGTGCACCCGATAAACCCCAGTAAGAGAATTACGCAAAACGGTGTGGATAGTAGTTTCATTATTGATTATTTCCTTACTCGCACTGTCATCCTACGATTCCTCCAGGCTGTCCTCGGCGATTGAGATGCATAATAGTTGCTGGTATCAGCAAAGCGTCATCGCCGTGTCGCGAGATATCGCGCTGTCGTACTCCGAAATCGTTGGCGGGGAAGGAGTGGCAAATTCCAGAAAAACGTCTATAGCGTTTAACTGGTTTTATATTTTGGAAGAAACAGCATCGACACAGCCGTAAGCACCAAAATACACGAACATATGACGAGGATATTGACGTAAGAGCCGTAAAAATCAAATAGCCGACCAAACGCAAGAGGCCCTATTGATACGCCACCTAAAAAGGCAGCGAACAAAATTCCGTAAACCATACCAAATGAGTTTAGACCGAAATAGCGCGTTATCAGATAGGCCAGTAAATCAAGCTCTGCCCCAACGCTAAAGCCGAAGAATATGGCCGCTAAAAATGCCGTAGGCCCAACCGCGCCAAAAGCAAGCAATGCCGTGCCGATGGCGGAAAGGATGAAACAAACCATACCAACTCGCGGCGCGAAAAACTTATCTAATAAAAATCCTATGCCGACCCTGGAAACAATAATGGTTATGCCGACTGTTGAAGCAGCGAGTGCGGCGCTGGTTGTGTCCATTCCCCTGTCCAACAGCATGGGAACAAAATTTGAAAACAGCCCATATAGACAAAAAGTAAGCAGCAAAAAAGTAGCGAATAGCTGATAAAACAGAGGCG
>Ga0209988_10001378_pt1 | contig 15758 bp, 14 predicted proteins | sample N075metaG_FD_183115 | JGI IMG/M metagenome (GOLD analysis project Ga0209988, IMG submission 183115) | Deep subsurface microbial communities from Kermadec Trench to uncover new lineages of life (NeLLi) - N075 metaG (SPAdes) (version 2) | ecosystem: Environmental > Aquatic > Marine > Ocean trench... | reverse complement strand
CAGTACATTTGTAACAATTGTCAAGAATTTTTTCCAGAAATCTCTACTGACTATATTTGCTTAAAATGTGAAAATAGATTCAAACTAGAAGATGCTAGATGGAGAACAAGCACAAATTACAAAGTAAAATGAGTAATTCATTAAAATTTAGAATCCAAATAATTGTCTGAATATTGAATATAGTTCTCTAAAGAAGAAAAATCCTTTCTCAGGTAATTCAGTTTCATTATTTGTGATAGCATTTTCCAAATCTTTGAAATCTATATCGACATTTGTCATATCAGCGCCTGAAAAGTCGGCATTTGTAATTGTGGTCTTAAACATGTCTGCACTTTCAAGTATGCTGTTTGAGAGATTAGTTCCTGAAAGGTTGGTGTATGATAAGTCTGCACTTTCAAGTATGCTGTTTGAGAAATCAGCTCCTGAAAGATCAGAGTATGAAAAATCAGCACCTTTTAGATTAGCTCCAGAAAAATTTAACCCAGAAAGATTTGTTTCTACAATTGAAATTCTTCTCATGTCTGTGTTTGAGAAATTAACATTCTCAAAAATAACACCTGTAAGATCTACACCAGATAGATTTGCACCAGACAAATTTGCATTTGAAAGATTAGATCCTTTTAGTATGGAACCTGTAAGATCTACACCAGATAGATTTGCACCAGACAAATTTGCATTTGATAGATTAGTGTTAGTTAACACAACTCCTGTTAGGTCAGCACCAGACAAATTAGCATTTGATAGATTAGTTCCTTGTAGTATGGAATCAGTAAGATCTACTCCAGATAGATTAGTATTTGATAAATCTGAATTTGAAAAATTGACATCATTAAATTCAGCAACAGTAAAATCTATTCCTATTAGATTTGACTCTGATAAATCACTTCCAAATAATGATGCCCCATTTAATGAAACTCTTGATAGATTAGTTCCTTTCAAGATAGTGTTTGATAAATCAACTCCGTCCAGATTCGAATCAGAAAGATCAACTCCTGCAAGATTTATGCCTTTTAGTATTGTCTCTGAAAGATTAACTCCTCTAAGTATAACGTTAGAAAGGTCAGCTCCAGATAGATTTGTTCCTTGAAGATTGGAACCTGAAAGATCTACTCCTGCAAGATTGGTTTCTGATAAATCAGCATTTGAAAGATCGACTCCTTTTAGACCAGCTGCAGTCAAATCCATTCCAGATAGATTTGCTCCGAAAAGAATGCTGTTACTAATATCTGCACCATTCAGAATAACTTCTAATAATATGGTATTGGATAGATTTGCATCTCTTAGTATAGTTTTAGTTAAATCTGCCCCTGTCAAATCTGCTCCAGATAAATCAGAACCAGATAGAGTAGCCTCTGTAAGATTTATCCCGTTTAATTTTGCATCATTAAATTTACTATTGGCCAGATTAATTCTTGAAAAATCGGAGTCAGAAAGAATAGCACCTGTAAAATCAGTATTTGAAAAACCTGCTCCTTTTACAACAGCCCCTGTCAAATCAGCTCCAGAAAAATTTGAGCCTTCTGCGTTTAGATTTGTAATCTGAATATTTTTTAGGATTGCATTTGAAAAGTTTGTATCTAGTACTGCAACTTCTTCAATCGTTGAATTTGTTAAATCAGCTCCCGATAAATCAGCTCCTGAAAGAATTCCCTGGAAATAATCTACTGATGTAAGAATAGCTCCAGACAAATTCGCATTTGTGAAATCAATTCGCATAAATTTTGAACCAGTTAAATCAGCCCCTGCCAAATTTGCAGATGTTAAATTCATTTGGAAAAGATCTTGTTTGGTTAAATCGCAATTATTCAAGTTAACAAATGGTTCAAATTGTTGGGCACAGTGTGCCTTGCCAAACATTTTCTTATCGTCAAATACTTCTTTTTCACCAGATTCTTGACCTGGTTGTATGATTTTTTCATTAATTTCACTGATTGTGACAATCTCAATGTTTGATTCCCTTAATTCATTGATCAATTTTCCGACCTCATCTATCATATCTTGGTCTGTTTCAGTTGTATATGCCCCAAATTCTTCAATAGTGAATTCGTATGGATGCATCATGACTACTGCAAAACCATTTTTATCGATAAACTCCTTGATTTCTTCTAAAATCAATGAACGTTCTTGTTTAGTCCATGTAACTCCATCTGGATTCAGCTTAGCAGTTTGGGTATTTGCAGGAAAGTAAAAAATTTCAGAATCTACTCCAAGATATGGTGGGGAATGTTGCTCATCAATATGACCCGTAATATGTGTAAATCCTAACTCAACTGCAACCTGTAATGTATTGTCATTAAACAAGTTTAGTGGAGGAATCAGGGTTTTTGGTATAATTCCCAAAGTATTCTGTAATACTTCATTTGTTTTTTCTAACAATGCTTTCTGTTCAGATTTGTCCAAAGCTACCAACTTTGCATTGCTGTAACTATGACTAGCAACTTCAAGTGTAGCTAACTCATTTACCATTCCTCTTTCAATGTAATTAACTAAGAGAGGATCCGTTCCAAAAACACTTCCAATTATTCCAATAGTGAGATCAGCGTTTTTTTGTTGGAATAACTCCATGACATCGACTTGAGGTCCACGAAGGTAGTAGTCTTGAACGTCATCTAGCCTAAATGCTACACAGTTGCAAGTAATAGTTTGACTTTCAGATTGCACGCCTTTTTTAAAAATTTGGATAAACCTCTCATCTCCAATAATTACTGTAGTTTTTGTAGCCCATACTTTTGATTCTTCATCTGGTTCATCAGAACTTTTTAAAACAACTATTGAATATTTGTCCACTTTGAAGTTTGAAAAAGATGCCTCCCCTCTAGAATTTACTTGAGATTGTGCTACTTTATTATTTTTTGAATCATACAATTCCACTACAAACTTTCCATCTTCTTTTGTTACTTTTTGTGAAATATCTTTGTAAACTTTAACCACTACGAGATTTTCAATATTGTCTGTCCATGGTGTAATAACTTTGATATCTCCTATGACATTTGGATTGAAAGTAATTGGGTATTCCAAGTATACTATGCCTTCACCTAATGAAATTTCTGCAATATAGTAATCGTCTTTTACTAGATTGTTTGATTGTAACCAAAATCTTGTAGTTTCACCCTTAGAATCAGTATCCCCATTTGCCCACTCATTACCCTCATCTGATTTAATGGATACTTTAGCTCCTACTATTGGTGTACTTGCATCATTATACAAGATAATAAATCGCATTCCTCCTTGCAGAGGAATGAGTATTTCTAATTCTTCTTTAGGTTCATCTAAAATTATAAAACCTTGTTCTGCAAACATATCATTTTGATAAACTTTAATTGTGTACTTGTGATTTAATGGCAAAGATTCTATCACATATGGATTTGATTCTGGAAATTCAATTATCTTAAATGGTTCATCATTATTATCTTGGAAAATTTTAAGAACAGTTTGATAAGTGATAATTCTATCTCCATTTTGATATCTTAATTCTAATTCAATACCTCCCGTATTTTCTGCAAATGATGTTATGGGGGTTTGAAAAATTAATGTAAACAATACTATGAGAGTTAACAAGTAAATAATTTTACAATTAGAAACTACTGATCTTTTATTCATTGAATCCCTTCCTTGTTACACTTGTCCATTTCGCTTTCCTTTTTAATAATTGTTTTAATAACTGACTTAATAGTAAAGCATCTTGAATTTGTTTGAATCCAAACATAAAGAAAATTGCATATAAGATCAATTTAGGATCCTCTTTCTCTATCCTAACTGCTAAAGTTACAAGCAAGTATTGAAGAATTGTGAAAAACCCAATTGATCCTAAAACAAATAATATGTCTCCTTCAATAATTGACAAAATTATTGAGCCTAACAAAATAAAACTAGTAATTGGTAATATTAGCATAGATATTATCATATGGGGAAATGCAATTTTTTGTAAAAAACCAAAACGTGGATTTGTTATTACATTTTTATGTTTGAATAGAACTTGAAGATTTCCTCTGTACCACCTTGCTCTTTGTTTTACAAACTGGCCTATGGTTTCTGGGGCTTCAGTGTATGCTAATGCTTTTGTAGTTCCTCTTACTATCTTACCTGATTTTAGAACTTTGATAGTTGCATCAAAATCCTCTACAATAGTGTCTTTATCATATCCTCCAGAATCTTTGAGTATGTTAGTTTTGAATGCGCCCATGGCACCAGGAACTATTGTGATTGCACCAAACATATCAAAAGCTCTCCTTGCAATTTGTAATCCTGATACATACTCTAGTGCTTGACACCAAGTAATCCAGTTAGTCTTGTTTCTTACCTTGACGTTTCCAGCCACTCCTCCAACATTTGATGAACTTTCAAAAACTTTGTTAATTTCTTTCAAGGAATTTTTTCCTGCAATTGTATCTGCATCCAAAATTGCTACAATTTCTCCCTTTGCAAAATTTATAGCATAATTAAGAGCGGTAGCCTTTCCACTATTTTCTTTGTGTAAAACTTTAACACCATCTTTTTCAAATGTCTTAGCAATTAGTAATGTGTTATCTATACTTCCATCATCAATTATTATGATTTCTTTTTTTGGATAATCAATCTCTAATGCGCTTTCAATAGTTCTTGCAATTACCTTCTCTTCATTATATGCAGGAATTAAAACGCTGATAAGCGGAAATTTTTGTGCCGGCTCCAAATTGTCTTCTCTATTTTTACTATACAATGCTAATGGAACCATCAACATAACACTCCAAAATGTAATTGTGAAACCCCACAAGATAATTGATCTATACACTGATTCCCATAGTGTAAATCCTTCAAATGCAAGTAATCCTCCAAAAACAAATGGAAGAATCAAGAGAAATAATGAAAAAATGCCTGGAGCGTGTTTTCGTGACCTAAAATCGGATTTTGACCAACGTCTTGCATCTAATATTTGATACAATACCAGACTACCACCCAATACCATTGCGCCTGCACTAAATCCAGCAATAAAATAGAAGGGAGCTATGATAACAAAAGCTATAATTCCACAAGCAATCAAAAGTACGACTGGATCATGTTTTATTTTTAGAGATTGTTTTTGGTGTTTTAAAATTGGTTTTTTGATTTTAGGTTTTTCTTTATGTGTTGTATTTTTTGAATTGATATTTTCCAAAATAATATTTTTTTTATCTTTTTCAAATTTTATTTTTTCTTGTTCGTAATTGTTTTCAGAAATTGGTTTGTAACACGTTTCATGATACCAGAAATTTTGATTCCTGAATAATTTCTCATCCAATTTTATTTTTTTATTACATGTAGCGCATTTTACTAAATTAGGATTTAGAAAAACTGATTTGTTTTTTTTTGAAATTTGCTGATGTTGGATATTGGGTTGTTCTGTAATTTTTAACCCTAAAATTCTTTCAAGATATAATTTATCTGAATTAAGGAACTCTTTGTTTTCTTTAATTCTATTTAGAATGTATTGATTTCGTCCTTGATCTCCTTTTGACTGTTCTATAGCGTTTGCTAATTTATCAATCAGTAAATTTTTGTCCAATTTTTGTTATTGGTAATGTCTATTTTATGATTATATGTGAGTCAGTCATCAAAATTTAAACTCCAGTCTATTTTTTGTATATTTTAAATTCAAACTAATTTGGCAAAATTGGTCTAATTTGACATTTTTTAGATCTATCACTTTCTCTCATAATATTCAACTGTGTGAGTAAACTGTCTGTTATGATCTACTTCGTTCCAGAATTTCTCTTCATCAATTTCTTTTCCTTCTGAAATCCATACGTTTAGAATTTTTTGCATAAACAGTTGTGTACTTTCATCAATTTGTGGTCTTACTCCTGTATCTTTTTCTATTCTGTCTCGCTCTTCTGAGAATTTTTTTAGTAATCCTTTGAGGTTTTTTCCGTTAACTTGGGCAGTTTTGTCTGCCTTTGCAGTTTTAAGATCTTTTCTGAAATTGGACAGAAATCCCATAATGTTACAATTTTAGAAATCGAGCAGTATAAAATTCAAATGCAAAATAAAAAGAGTTTAGAATCTAAGTAAATGGGTAAATGCCACATTTATTTTAAAATCCGTAATATCGACGACAGACATGATCTTAAGTTGTATTTTGTTGTATTAGGAAATATGATGATGGGTAGATCAAAGATACGAACATCAGAACAAAGATCAAAAAAGATGTTAAATGAGGAAAGGGCAATTATGAATTTAAAATTGGTAATAAAAAAAGAAGAGTTCAAAAAGAATACAAAAACAAAACCTCTATTCCGTGAAGAATATATCAAAGTCGATATCAAAGATAGACCGTCACACGATTGCTGGCTGTCTACCTCGGATGTTGATGTGTGAAATAGGCTGCTAATCTAAATAAATGGGACAGTTATACAAGATTTATGAAGAGAATTTTTGTTAATGGTTATGGATCAATTGGTAGTAGAATTACTTCTTTTCTAAAAGATGATCTAGAAATTGAAGTTATTGGTATCGGTAAATACACGCCAGACGATAAAGTAAAGATTGCCAATTCAAGAGGTTTGAATGTATATGTGCCCGAAAAAAAACTGAATGATTTTTCTAATTACAAAATTGCAGGAACTATAGAATCTGCACTTGATGATTGTGATTTGGTAATTGATGCTTCTCCTGGCGGATTTGGTTATAAAAATAAAAAGAATATTTATGAATCAAAAAATATTCCCGTTATTTATCAAGGAGGAGAATCAACTATGGGTTCTGAAGCAGTTTCTGATCTATTGTTTAACTCTAGGGTGAATTATGATGATGCAATTGGCAAGCAACATGTTATGCAGGGTAGTTGTAATGTAACTGGAATGGGGAAAGTTCTAGAGCCACTACGTAACAAGTTTGGGGATAAATTAATTCGATTTGATGTGACCCTTATTCGGAGATGGGCAGATATTGAACAAATTGATGAATCACTTTCAGACACCATAGAAATGACTGAAAACCCTCATCATGGTGATGATGTAAAAATGTATTTTGGGAAAGATACACCACTCTATGTCAGAGCAATTAAAGTTCCAACAAGACAAATGCATTTACACATAATTGATATTAGATTCAAGGATTTGGCACCAAAACCTTCTGAAATTCATGAAATTTTTGCAAATGAATTTGGTGTGGCTACTTTATGGACTGCAAAGGGCACCAAAGATGTAAGAGATTATGCTCAAAGTATGGGTTTTAATTTTACAGATACAAACATGATTCACATTCATGCCAATATGACTACTTCAACAGGAGATACAATTCAAATGATGTATTCTGATGATCAAACAGGTATTGTGATTCCTGAAAATCATATGTTGCTGCAAGCAATGCTATTTGAAAAATCATATAAAGATGCATTTGAGCATACAGAATCAATTTTTCATATGAAAGAAAAAAAGCAAAAACTACAAGAACATTTTGCTAAAAAAGATTAGTGTCTGATTCTCTCAATTCTAATTTTTTTGGAAATATTTTTTGAAACTTTCTCAACAATTATTCTTAGATCTTCTATTTCCACCTTGTCTCCTTCTTGTGGAATATCTTTGAGTTTTTCATGAAGTAATCCATTAAGTGTTGCGTAATCATCGCCTTCTGGAATGTTGGTATTGAAAATTTCATTAATAATGTCAATCTCAATATCACCATTAGTAATTATTGTATCTTGATCAATTTTTTCATATCCTGCTGGTTTAGGTAGATCTGTTTCATCTTCAATTTCACCTACTATCTCTTCAACCAAGTCTTCCAGAGTAACTAACCCTTCAACTCCATTATGTTCATCAATTACAATTGCCATGTGAGTTCGCCTTCCTTGCATTTCCTTTAACAAAGAACTAACCATTTTTTCTTGAGATGCAAAAACAGGTTTTCTTGAAATCTGTTCTAGACTTGTCATTTTATTGTCTTTTTCTAACTCTTTTAGAATATCTCTAGCATGAATAAATCCAACAATGTCGTCTTTTGTATCACCATAAATTGGAATTCTAGAATGCCCACTTTGATTAATTTGTGGTAGTGCTTCAAAAAGCAACATTTTTGAATCAAGTGTAAACATCTTTGTTCTAGGAGTCATTACTGAACGAATTACAGTGTCATCAAATTTTAGAGCGCCCTTAACTAACTTCATCTCTTCTTCCTCGATTGCTTTTTCTGCTAATCCTTGATCAATTACTCCTTTGATATCTTCCTCAGTAATTGGTGGGGGCATATAGCTACTTCCAGTTAATTTTACCACTGCTCTTGTAATAATCTCAAAAAATTTTACAACTGGATAAAATACATAACTAAATGTTAGTAATACTGGAGCATATCTTAGTGCAATTTTAGTTGAATTTGCATTACAGTATGTTTTTGGAGTAATTTCACCAAATACTAGTATCAAAAATGTCATAACCCCCACTGCAATTCCTAAACCATCATCTCCAAATAATCTAATTGCTAAACTTGTTGCAAGTGCAGAAGCTCCCACATTTACAAGATTATTGCCAAGATTTACACTTGACATCATCCAGCTTGGGTTTGTTTTTAATTTATGTAATGCTTTTGATCCTTTTTTTCCTTCTTGAAAAAGTTGAATGACTGTTGATTTTCTGATTCCTACCAGTGCAACTTCTAATCCACTAAAAAATCCAGATAACCCAATAAGAACAGATAATATTACAATTTCAACCCATAACTCTACCATGATATCCTCCGATAAAATTTCTTAGAGTAACTACACAAGTTATTCATTTAGTTTTTTGACACCATCTTTTGGTTAGATTATTTTTGCAAAACTGAGATTTAACTCTTAAGATGGTACAACAGTTCTAAATTAATTGAGCCTAAAAATGAGCCTAATTTTTTGGTGGTTTTGCAAATTTGTTTTCAGGATTATTATGGTATTCTACAGGAAGCATAGCATCTTTTTGTCTACCTGTAAGTATTCCAACTACCATGTCATCTTTTTTGATTATCTCATCATCGATTAATTTCTTAATACCTACAACTGTCGCACCTGATGCCATCTCACAATCAAAACCATTTAGACCTACAACTGACATACCATCAAGCATCTCAGAGTCTGAAACTGTTGTTACTATACCATTTGTGAATTCTAATGCACGTAAACCTTTCAAAATATTTGTTGGTCTTCCAATTTGGATTGCGGTAGCTTTAGTTTTGGGACGAATCCCTTCTTTATCTAAATGATTATAGTATCTTGTAATTAATTCGATGTTCGGTTTACCTTTATTCCATCTAAGCTCTTCTCCTTCAAATTTCCCATTATACAAATCTGACAACGTACTTGCACCTTCCGAGTTAATAACTGCAATTCTTGGAATTTTTTTAATCCAACCCCATTCATATAATTCCATTAATGCCTTACCACAACTTGAGGTATTTCCTAATGCTCCTCCAGGATAAACTATCCAATCTGGAGATTCCCAATTAAGATACTCTAATGCTCTAAATGGGATTGTTTTCTGTCCTTCAATTCTAAATGGGTTGATTGAGTTTACTGTATATCCATCATTATTTTGCACATCTTCTAGTGATTGTTTTAACGCATCATCGAAATTTCCATCTACTTGTATTATTTGAGCTCCAAACTGATATGCTTGGCCAAGTTTTCCTGGTGCAATTTGCCCTGCAGGAATATATACATCACAATCTATTCCTTCATTTGCAGCAAACATTCCAGCAGAAGCTGATGTATTTCCAGTTGATGCACAAACAATTCTTTTTGCACCAATCATTTTTGCATGAGTGACAGCTGTAGCCATACCATTATCTTTGAAAGAACCACTTGGATTGTATCCTTCAGGCTGTAACCATAAATTTTCATTTGAGGTTCCTATGAATTTTGCGGCTTTTGACATATGATATGGCTTTGATTGTCTTCCTTCTGCGCCATCAAGTGATACTAAATATTTTGAACACTCTTCAAGATTTTCAGTATCAATTTGACAAAAATTAAGCAATTCTCTAAATCGCCAAACACCACTTTCGTTGAAAATATTCCCTAAAGAATTCCGTCTTTTGTAAAATTCCTCTTTTAGTTCATCTGATGGTTTATTTTTATATTTGACATCTAACATGTGGCCTTTTTCACATTGTACATTTGTACTCTTTATTGGGTATTCTAAACCACATTGAGGATCAATACACTTGAGATAAGCATCATCCTGCATCATCATTACAAATAATTTCTGATAATTTAAAGCAAATGTGTAAATTTTATACAAGTAAAGCTATTTTTCCTAAACTTTAGATTAGATTAATCTAAAAAATAATCTTGGTTACTTATAATGAATATTTGAAAAACATACTCAAACAAATATTGAGTTCTTACAATAAACTTAAGGAAGTTGAAGATAAAGATGAAGATCTTAATAATATCAAAAAAGAAATGTTGAAAATTAACGGATTCTTAAAAGTTGTATCAAAAAAAATTGATGTTGAGAAGATTTCTTCATCTGATTTTAGTAGAGTAAAATCAAAATTTCTGCATTATTTAGATAATTATTATTTTGAAAAAGAAATAGAAACTATGGCACCATTATACTCAGATGATCTCAATAGAGTAAAAAATATGAGATTAAAAATATTGGAAGCCTTGGAAGATAGAAACATGATGGAAGATGTTGAGGAATTAATAGAAAAAATATGACTTTTGAAAAAAAATGTTTGTTGTGTGGTTGCAAAGATCATAAATTAATTGGATGTTCAAGACATATTTTAAAAAAGTGTAATTGTTTCAATAAAGATAATTAAATTAAAAAAATTATTTTCTTTTTGGACCTGATCTTTCATGGAAATTTAAACAGCATTTACATTCTTTCTCAAGACATTCTGATTCATTGTGATGACCACAAATGCCACATTCACAGCTTCTAGACATGATGATAATTATCTTATTTAGAATATAATGTATGTCACAATTTTTTATGAGTTTATGGTCAAATGAGATTATTTTTTAGATTTTGATTTTTTTCTAGGTTTTTCTTTTTCTTGTAATTCTTTCTTAATCTCTGATGCCTTGGAATCAACAGCTTTAATAATTTCCTGAATAAGTCCATCAAGGTCGCTGTCCTCTGCTGAAGGTTCTACATTACTAGCAATTTCATTAATGGTACTTGATATTTCGGTACTTACATCCTCAAAACTTTCCGGGTCTTCGTATGCAGCATTATAAAGATCTTTCAGGTTGTTTACTTGGCCTATAATTTGGTCTGTTAATACAATTTTGTAATCAGTTCCATTTACTTCGAATTCTTTTGAACTCATATATTATTTTCAAATTCTTTTGTTTATAATGTTTTTCAGAGAACAGTCATAAATGTTTGATACAAAATCTAATCAAAATACAATATAATCTAGTGCATGTGCATCAGTGATTAATCTGGTGTGATACGATTTTAAAACATACCCATTTTTAATAGCATCTACTGGAATCCACCTGTTAGTTGACGAATAATGTCTTTTTTCGGTTAACTCTCTTTCAATAGATTCAATATCAAATTCTCCTTCTTCTACTTGCTGTGTTTCAAGATGTTTGATTGTTAGAAGAATTTTTGTTATTTTAACTCGATCTCCTAACTTCCAGTTGAAGGATGGAGTCTCATCAGAAACTTCCACTACTTTGATCTTCATTTGTTTTTTGCCAAAAGTATCATAACTAATCAGTGTTCGTTCATCAGTAAATTCTTCAAAACTAATTCTTGAATTAACTTCGGCATCTGAAACTGTCTCTAATAGAGATTCAGAACTTATCTCAGTTGATTTACCATCGCTATTTTCTTCAGACATTATTTATTATTGTATTTTATCCATATAAAATGATTTGAAAATCAAAATTCAGATGTGGTATTTCTATGTTTTGTCTTAAATGGCATGGAACATTCCTTGAGAAAAAGTTCTTTTCTTATACCATCTATTTTTGCAAAAAATTTACCTTCATACGTACAGACACAATCTGTGATTTCTAGAGATTCATCCCAAATTTTGTAAAATTCTCTTAATTCTCGACTTTCATATTTTCCCACACCTAACCTTTTCTTTGAGAGAAATTTGAATGCCAAAAGGACATTTCTTTTTTTAAAAATATCAAATGTTTTAATCCATTCTAAACACCGCTCAATTTGATCTGCAGGAACGGGTAACGATGTACTGGTTCCAGATTTTGCCTCTATAGCATATATTGTATTTTTTTCTGTGCTTACTGCCAATACGTCGGGTAGTGCAATGCTTGGCGACCCAAGCCTAAATGCTCTCCATTCTTCTACACGATTGAATCGTTTTACCAACGTATCTTCCCAGTGATATCCTCTTTGCCTTCGTAATCTGGAAGCTTTTTGATTGTTTTTTTCGATGTTTTTAATAATTTTTTGTTTTGAAATTGTTAATGTTATAGATTTTGTTATCAATGACAATTATTCTCCATATTAGATATAGTAAAGCTGGTAATTACATAATAACTCAATAAAATATCATATCGGAGTCATTTTTTCATGAATTCTTTCTAAAAATTGTTAAACCTTAAATTCGTCAGTTAGGTATTGTCTGAAATACTTTTCGAAGAATTACTTGAACGGTGTGATTTGTATTTGAACACATTAAAACATTAGAATTTTCAACGGGTAATGGATCCTTCTAAAAATGAACTAGACGATATTGAAATCATACAAACAAAAATAATTGGTCACTTGAAAAAAGTGGAATAAGAACTTGCATCTAATTTATCTAAAAAAATCATATTATCTGACAATGAGTTTATCAAACCCCGTCATTTTACTGAATTAATGCTTGATGATCTTGTCAAAAATCTTGTTCTAGTAAAACGAGAATTTGCAAATAATTATACTGGAAGTGCTCATATTCAAGAAGTAATACCTGTTTCTACTTCTATTCAATTTCCAATTGATACAAATCATTTAGAAATGCTTCATGATTTTGCTCAAAGAAATCCAATATACTTTAATTCATTTGAAGAAAAAATTGCAGGAACTACATGTGTTGTTTATGAGGGTGATATTAACGAATATTGGCTAAATAGCATAAAACATGGTTCAAGTTGTCAACCATTTTACCCTACATGGATAATGTCTGCATATGTTATGGCTCTTGTTGCAAAAAAATTAGGGTACAGAGAATTAGTTGATATTGGTTCCGGAGATGGACGAATTGCATTTTGTGGAAAAATATTAGAATTAATTTCATACAGTATTGAAATTGATAATGTACTAGTTGAATTACAAGAAAAAATTAGTAAATCTACAAATCAAAACTTTAATCCAAAATGTAAAGATGCATTAGAATTTGATTACACCCAACTTCAATTAACACATCCTATATTTTTTATTGGTGGTCTTTCTCAAATGGGTGGAGATCTTTTGGCAACTAGTATTATTGATAAAATAAATGGTATTTCAAATATATCGCATAACACAGGATTAGTATTTGCAGGAACAAATTCTAAAAAACAATTATCAAATAACATATCACATGGCGGATGGGGTTCAATTATTAAAAAATATAATTTGAATATAGTTGATACAGTTTCATTACCAACTATATGGACTTTTGATCAAACAATTGAAACTCCGTATATTTACACGAAATTTAATTAACATAAAAAAAATAATTTCCGTTAATAATCCCACATTTTGAAATTTTAACTGTTTGTCCTATTTCAGGAATTTTTGAAATTTTTGCCATTACTTTAATTGTATTTTCAAATTCTATTATGCAAAAATATTCCTTGTTTTGTCTTGAAAATTCAATTACTTTGCCTTTAAAATCCCCTTTTTTTAGAGATACTGCGCCAAAACAATAATTACAAAATTCAACGGGTGGCCAAACAATTTTCTTACAAACTGTACATTCTGGAATACAGAATTTTCCTTGTAATAATTCTGATTCAAAATTCATTTTTCTAGAATTAATACTGTTGAAGATGTAGCTGCTGCAGACATATTGTGAACCAATCCAACATTGGCATTGTCAACTTGTCTTGCATCTGCATTAGATTGAAGTTGTTGTGTAATTTCTATAGTTTGAGCTATACCTGTTGCTCCAAGTGGGTGACCTGATCCAATCAACCCACCTCTAGGGTTTATTTTAAAATCATTTGTGTCATAAAGTTCTTTGATCAAATTAGTTCCGTTACCTGAATTGGAGAAACCCAGAGATTCTAATGCCATTGGTTCACAAACAGAAAATGCATCATGAATCTCTGCAACATTAATATCTTGTATGTTTTGATTTGCCATTTTTAATGCAGCATTACTTGCTATTTTAGTAGATTCCATTGAACTAAATGACATATTTTTTGTAAATCCTGCAGAAGTTGTTTTTTGGCCGATACCTGTAATCCACACTGGCATATCTGTGATCTTTTTAGTTGTTTCTTCAGATGCAAGAAGAATAGACGCACTACCAGTACATGGTCTTGAGCAATCTAATAGCCTGAGATCATCTGTCAATTTTTTAGAATTCATCACATCTTGAATTGTGAAAGTTTTGTTTGACAAGGCATTGGGATTTTCTTTAGCATGTTTATGATTTTTTACTGAAACAAGTGCTAGTTGTTCATCCGAAATTAAAAATTCTCGTTTGTATGATTTAGTAAAAATTGATGCCCAAAATATTGGATGTTTGAATTCACCTCTAGAATTATCCCAGTCTAATATTTGTCCTGGACTGTCATATCTTTCAGCACCGCTAATGAGAACCATATCTGCAAGACCTGATACAATGTATGAATATGCTGAAACGATTGAATTTGTGCCTGAATTACATAGACTTTCTATAGAATGGGCTATTTTTGGCTTAATTCCAGTTATTTCTGATAAAATTGGGGCTAGATATTTTGAATTATTATTTGTAGAAATTAAAACTGCATCAATGTCATTTCTATTAATTTTAGGATTATTTTCAAAGAGTGTCTTTGTTGATTTGAGTAAAACTGATTCAATTTTTTGATCATCTTTTGTAAATGGAGTAATTCCATATGCTGCAATTCCAACCTTGATCATTTTATTCCTCCAAAAATGTTTTTTTCAATAACGCAAAAGATTCTGATACATCACCAACGGGATTAAATTGAATTATTGGTAAATTTATTCCCGTATCATAAAATTTTTGAAGTTGTTTTTTACATTCTTCCAAAGTACCAGCTATACAAAGTGATTGTAGCATTGAATCTGTAACAAATTCATGATTAGATTCTAAACCTGATTTTTTGAATTCATTAAATATATTGGATGTTTCATTTTTGAATCCATTTTTTTCTAAAAACTCTCTATATATTTTACCAATTGATACATAAAACGCCAATGTTTTTTTAGCACGTTCAATTGCAACATTAGAATCGTCAGCAACACAAGTAATTATCTGACATGTGACATCAATTTTTTTCTTTGATTGCATTTTTCTTATTGTTTCTTTCATTTCCTTTATTGGTCTTAAATAAAAAATTACCCCATCACCAACATTCCATGCTAAATCAACCATTTTTTCATTAACAGCCGCTAAATAAATTGGAATTGATTCTCTTTTTGGTTTTGTTAACAATGTAAAATTCTTCAAATTAAAAATGTCCCCATCATAATTTACTTTTTTTCCAGATAACGCCAATCTAATTATTTCAACATATTCCTTCATTCGTTGTACTGGTTTTTCAAATTTGTAACCATGAAAAGTTTCAACTATCGGTAAACTACTTGTTCCAAGACCCAAAATTAATCGTCCGTTAGATAACGTATCTACGGTTGATGCAC
>Ga0209988_10001377_pt1 | contig 15761 bp, 16 predicted proteins | sample N075metaG_FD_183115 | JGI IMG/M metagenome (GOLD analysis project Ga0209988, IMG submission 183115) | Deep subsurface microbial communities from Kermadec Trench to uncover new lineages of life (NeLLi) - N075 metaG (SPAdes) (version 2) | ecosystem: Environmental > Aquatic > Marine > Ocean trench... | reverse complement strand
CAGCCACAACGTTTTCACAGAACGATGCTGATAAAGTACTAAATGATCTGCAAACAAAATATGATACGATAAAAGATCTTTCCGTCGAATTTACACAGTCTGGTAATGGAAAAAATAAATTGGCGGGTATACTGATTTTAAAAAAGGAAAATAAGTTAAGAATAAATACAAGAAATTTAATCATCGTTACAGATGGAACAACATCCTGGAGTTATAATAAAAAACAGAATAAAGTTATTATCAGTAAATATGATGAAAATGACCCCGGTGTTTTTTCGATAAACAAACTTGTTTATGAATTACCTGCCGACAGTGAAATTAAATTAACTATTGAAAAAGGACAAAATGTTTTAACACTTACTCCAAATAGTTATGAATATAATTTCAATAGTGTTAAACTATATCTAAGCGAAGATAACTTGATAAGCAAAGTAGTTCTGGACGATGCTGCTATAGGAAAAGTAGAGGCGAAGTTTTCGAACTATCAGCTTAATCAAAATTTAAAAGATTCAGAATTTTTATTCAACCCGCCCGAAGGAAGTAAAATTATTGACCTCAGATAAGCTAAAAATTTCAAAATATTTAAAAGTATTTTTGAATTATGGAATATCTTTGATCGTAGCAGGTATATTCCTGTATATAGCATTTTATCAAGTAAACATAAATGATGTCATAAATCTTGTATCGGGTGCATCAATCTTCTGGATTGTAATTTTAATATTTACTGTTTTATTGGGTCATGTAGTTCGTGCCGTTCGATGGAAAGTTATTTTACACACTGTTAAACCCGATGCGCAGCTTAAGCATGTATTTGGTGCACTGATGGTGGGCTATGGGGTCAATAGTGTAACTCCCAAATTTGGTGAAATTACACGTGCAGTATTGCTGGGCAAATGGGAAAACCTTTCACGTTCTTCCATGTTTGGAACAGTAATAGTTGAAAGAGTAATTGATATTATTTCTCTGGGTTTAGCTGTAATAGTATCGGTCTTTTTCTGGCGTGAAAATTTGTATGATAATTTTCCATGGTTGGAATCAACTTTATTCATTGCTGCTATTTTTATGGTTGGAATTATTTTGTTGATCTATTTAACTATAAAATTTAAAGAAAAATTCTATGGTGTAATTACCAAGCTTTTCAGTAAGATATCCGAAAAATGGGCTATAAAGTTGGGGTATATATTTCAGATGCTTATTGAAGGATTTACTAGTTTAAAAGGAACCCGGAATTATATATTAACAATATTACTTACTATTGTTTTATTACTTGTTTATGCTCTTAGCTCTTACATTGGATTTTTTACTTTATATATGAATGAAATAATGCCTGTTACTTTTAAGATGGGATGGGTATTAATGAGTATAGCTGCAATAGGAGTTGTTATTCCAACACCAGGGGCAACGGGTACTTATCATGCGCTGGCAAAGACAACAATTGTTCTATTATTTGGATTCAGCGAAACGATTGGTGCTGCATATGCATTTTTAACTCACATTCTTTCTTACTTTTTATCTATCTTCACCGCTTTAATTGTTTACTTTGTTTTGAATAAGCAAAGAAATAATCTTATTAAAATAGTAGAAACAGATTTGGATGAGATATGAAAATATTTATATTTGTCACTTTGTTTTTCGTTTCAAATATACTTGCCCTTGCACAAATAGAGTTGAAGGGTGTTATGGGTATTTATTTCTTAAGTGTCCCGTCTATGCAGGATTATATCAATCAAAGTGGATTAGCTTCTTCAAATAATCAACTTGAAAGCTTCGTATCCTCTGCAGAATTTGCCGTGGAAGGTGGGTTTTTCTTGAGTAAATCATTTGAAATTACCCTTGAAGTTGCATACCAGATATATTCATTTACTGATGTAAAGCCCCAAGGGAAAGACGAACTAAGTTTTAACAATCTGATGCCGTCATTAATGGGATACTATGTTTTAAGCGGGGATGGTTATAATTTTAAATTTGGTGGTGGAGCAGGAGTAAGATTTGTGAGTGTTGATGAAACTCGTAATACTAGTGTAGCAAAAACTAATTACAGTTCGGTTGGCTTTGGCACCATATTACGAATTGAGGGAAATACTTTGTTGGGCGGTAATGTATATGCAAACATCGGAGCGGATATTCGTTATGATGTAAACGGTGAACCAGAAAATGCTCTAGGTGAAAAATTGGTATATAGAAGTCAAAATGAAAATGAAAATGTAAACTTTAACACACTCTCAATCGGTGTCAGACTAGGAATTACATATATCATTGGGGGAAATGATTGAGCATTTTCGAAGCAATTCTTTTGGGAATAATACAAGGCATTTCAGAATTCCTTCCTATTAGCAGTACTGCGCATCTAACTATAGCCGGTAACCTGATGAATCTAATACCGAAAGGTCAGCCCGAACTCTGGACGGCGTTTGTTGCTGTTATCCAATTGGGTACATTAATATCAATCCTAATTTATTTTAGTAAAGATGTAATAAACATTTCATCGGATTTCATTAGGGACAATTTTAAACTGAAATTGAAATTCGGCGAACAAAGTTTAAATTCACGGTTGGGATGGCTAATTGCGGTGGGTACAATTCCTATCATCGTTGCCGGATTGATGATGAAAGAATTAATTGAGGGAACTATTACTAAAAATTTATATGTTATCGCAGCAAGTCTTATCATCTTTGCAATTATACTTGCAATGGCTGAGAAAGCTGCCGATCATAAAAAAAATATGAAAAGTCTAAGGTTAGCAGATTCACTTCTGATAGGAATAGCACAAGCCTTTGCACTTATTCCCGGTGCATCACGTTCAGGCACCACAATTGCCGGTGGATTGTTAATTGGTCTTAAGCGTTCAGATGCTGCAAGGTTTTCTTTTCTGTTAAGTATTCCAGCAGTGTTTACCAGTGGAATATTTGAATTGTACAGAGCATTTCACTATCTCAATTATTCGATGATAATCAATCTGGTAGCTGCTACATTTGCAGCAGCTTTAAGTGGTTATTTCGCAATTGATTTCCTGCTTAAATTTTTAGAAAAACACTCAACTTTTGTTTTTGTTATATACAGAATTGCATTAGGACTTTTAATAATACTTATTTTATTAACAAACATAATTTAAACTTAAGGAGCTATTATGAAAATAAAAATTTTCACACTGTTTTTAGTTATTCTTGCAATTGTAACTGCATCTGCTTGCGGAAAAAAAAATGTCGTTTTAAATTATAATGAAAAGGAATATAATTCTATGAGTGACTCAATAACGGTAGCGATCATCAAAACAAATATGGGAACAATTGAAGTAGAGCTCTTTGCGGATCAAACACCAAAGACAGTTGAAAACTTTGTTGGGCTTGCTGAAAAAGGATATTATAATGGAATTATTTTTCATAGAGTGATTAAAGACTTTATGTTACAAGCTGGCGATCCAACAGGAACGGGCAGCGGCGGTGCAAGTTTTTGGGGTGGTAAGTTTGATGATGAAATTGTTTCTGATTTAAAACACGACACTCCGGGGATGCTCTCAATGGCTAATTCAGGACCTAACACAAACGGAAGCCAGTTTTTTATTACACTTATCGCCACATCATGGTTAGATGGAAAGCACACTATATTTGGAAAAGTAATTAACGGCATGGATGTAGTTTATGCAATTGGTGAAGTTAAAACGGCTGCTGGTGATAAACCGGTAAATGAAGTTGTTATGGAAGAGGTAACAATTGAAAAAAGAGCGGTTACAATCACCGAGGACTAATTTTAAGAGGCTGTCTTAAAACTCATGATTACAGAATTATCATTCCCACTGCCCGCCCCGATTCATCGGGAAAGTGGGAATCTCTTATTATTAGAGCATTTGGATTTTCGATTTTCCCGAAGGGATTCCTTTGGAACACGGAACTGACAAACAATTCAGACCTTTTAAGACATCCTCTAAAAAAAAATAGATACATAGAGGTATGAAGCAACAGGAATTTTTCTCCTCCAGGTGGGCGCTTATAATTGCCACCATTGGTATAGCGGTTGGTACCGGAAATATCTGGCGTTTTTCCAGGATTGTAGCACAGAATGGAGGAGGTTCTTTCCTTATCCCATGGGTAATATTTCTTTTAATCTGGTCTGTTCCATTAATAATTGCAGAGTTTGCAATTGGTAAATCTACAAGAATGGGACCGGTTGGCGCAATGGCTAAAACCGCAGGGAGAAAATATGGCTGGATGGGGGCATTCATTGTTTTTGTTTCAACTGCCATTATGTTTTATTATTCTGTTGTTACAGGATGGTGCCTGCGTTATTTTTTTTCTTCCGTTTCAGGTAATTTGTTTAAAGTGGATGATTACCAGGCTTACTGGAATAAATTTGCAAACGGTTATGAACCACTTCTCTTTCATTTTATTGCAATTTCGTTTGTTGCTTTTGTTGTGCTAAGAGGTGTTACCAAAGGTATTGAAACAGTAACTAAGTTTTTAGTTCCTTCTTTGTTAATAATATTATTTATTCTTTTTGTTCGGGCAATCACTCTCCCAAATGCTATTGAAGGAATTAAATATTTTTTCACACCGGATATAAATATTATCCTCGATCATAAAGTATGGCTGAATGCGCTAACACAAAACGCATGGGATACAGGTGCGGGATGGGGGTTGATTCTTGTTTATTCAGTTTATATGAGAAAGAAGGAAGACATCCCGCTCAATGCTGCACTTATTGGCTTTGGTAATAATGCGATTTCTATTATTGCAGGAATTACAATATTTTCAACGGTCTTTGCATTAAGTTCTGTAGATGCAATGACACAGGTATCGCAATCGGGTCCGGCGAACACAGGACTAACCTTTATTTATTTACCGCTTCTTTTTAGCAAGATGACGGGAAGCAATATAATCAACTTGTTTTTTGCTTCTATCTTTTTCCTTGCGCTCTTCTTTGCTGCCTTTACTTCATTAATTGCAATGATTGAACTTTCAACCCGTACGATGATTGATTTTGGATTGAAACGTAAACGTGCAGTAGGTATTATTGTCGTAATCGGTTTTTTGTTAGGAATTCCCTCCGCAATTGATCTTAATATTTTAGCAAACCAGGATTGGGTTTGGGGTGTTGGCTTGATTTTAAGCGGTGCGTTTATTGCGTTTGCAGTAAAGCAGTATGGAATCGATAAATTCAGAACGGAATTAATTAATGGTTACGGAAGTGATATTAAAATCGGTAAGTGGTATAATTACGTGATAGGTATATTAATTCCAATCCAGGTAGTTGTATTAATTTTATGGTGGCTAATTTCTTCAGTTTCGTGGGATCCTGAATGGTGGAATCCCCTTCACGTTGAGAATGCAGGGACAGCAATTTTTCAGTGGACAATTGTGCTTATATTTTTTATAACGTTTAACAAATATATTGTTTCTAAAACTTTAAATAGTAATTTGGATTAGATGTATACGATGGAAATAAGTACAATAATAACGATGGTTTTAGTATTAGGAATTGTATGGGGAGGGTTGACTTTTTTCCTAATACGTGCAATTAAATATGAAAAAATAAAAAGTAAAAATGGCAAAAAGTAAAGCACCTTCAATATTGGATATTGTTAATAAAACCAACAAGGGCAATCTTCAGCCAATTTACTATTTTTTTGGTGAAGATTATTATTTGCTCCAAACCGCTCTTTCTGCAATTGAAACTGCTGCAACTCCTCTGATTTTATCGGATTTTGACAAAGAAACTTTCTATGGCGATGACAAAAACCTAAGAGATGTACTTGACTTTGCTTCTGCATTTCCATTTGGTTCAGAAAAAAAATTATTAATATTTAAACAGTTTGAAAAGGTTAGAGATAAAAAGCCTCTTAAAGAATATGCAAACTCACCTATTGATTTTACAGTTCTTGTTATTATTCATAACGGCTCGATATCGAACTTAGATTCTGAACCTTATAAAACACTAAGAAAACATAACTTTATTTTTGAGGCAAAAGAACTTAAAGGTAAAACATTAATAAGTTGGCTAATAAATCACATTGAAAAAAAAGGAAAGAGCATTTCAGAAGAAACTGCGCGGATGCTTGTGGATATATCGGGCGAAAGCAGGGTTATGCTGGAATCGCAATTGGAAAAGATCATCACTTTTATGAATGAAGAAAAAGAAATTACTTTGGATCATGTTCATAATCTTTCAACAAAGCTGAAGCAGCACACAATATTCGATCTTCAGAATGCAATAGGTATAAAAAATAAAGGTAAAGCGATTAACATCGCCTTTAACCTTTTGGAAAATAGTGCCGAACCGGTTTTTATTGTTGCAATGCTTACACGTTATTTTACAGGAGTTGCCAAGGTTAGTGAGCTAACCAAAATGAATATGCCTGCCCAGCAGGCAGCAAGGATTGTGGGCACTCATCCATTTTATTATAAAGATTATCAACAGGCAAGATCGTTATATTCGGATGTTGATCTTGCAAATGTTTTTCGCGCATTACTCCAAGCAGACCTTTCGATTAAAACAACCTCAGCAGATGGGAAGAATATAATTACAATTTTACTATCTGAAATTATAAACTGACTAAAAAAATTATTTTGACAATAATATATTTGATTGCTAATCTTTGGTTAGCAAATTTAATTTTTTAGGAAAATTAGTAGAATTAGAGCATTCAGTGAGAATTTCTTTTAGCATATATGTCTGTTGTTGGAGTTTTACTCCCATCCAATTCCAATATTTCTTACTGTATATAACTACAAATATTCCTATAGGTTATTCCATCAAAAATAAAACCACCATCTTAAGGATTTCCTCAACTATTATTCACTCGTCCACAAAACAATACTTCACAGGGTTTACATAGTTTAATGTTTAATACGTTTAAACATTGTTTATACGTTTTAGCGGGAACTTATGATTAAAATTTTAAAACTGAACAATTATAAATAAGGAGGAGTTATGAAAATCAAAAAACCGCACTTATTTTATTTTATTATTAGCATTCTTCTATACACTACTATTTTAGTTTATTCACAAAACATACACTATCCAAACATAACCATTAAAAAGGAAATCAATATTAATGTTAAAGCATTCAACTTTCCCGTTGCAAGTAATAAAGAATTAATAGTAACATTACCAAACGATCAATATTTGGTAAAAAGGCAAATTAATAATAGTCTTAAGGTGTATATATACAGAGTGGACAGAAATGGCAAAGAGGAATTGATGCATTAAGGTGAGAGAATAGGCTATTTTAGTTTCTCTAAAATAAGTAACCGTCTATGTTTCTCTGAGGGAAAGAATTTTATTGTAATAGATATTAATACAGGAGAAAACTTTGTAATACCAAGAATTGTTAACGGTAATGCAAGAGATTTTGCAAATATTTTACCCTCCGGTAAGCAAATTGTGTTTCATGAAAAGAAGATGAAAAGGACAAGGAGTCAAACGATAAATAGTTATTCTATAATAGTGAAAGATTTGGAAACCACTGTAGAAAAAAAGGTTGCTAATGGAGCATGCCCTAAATGGTCTCCGGCTGGTAATTTAATACTCTTTTCAAGAATTGAAGGCAGTCGTGGAAATTGGACAGGTTATATATGGGTAGTAAAACCGGACGGCAGTTATCTGCATAAACTCTCGAGTTCAAAATATATGAGTGGATGGTCTGTTCAATGGTCAAGAGACGGAAAATATATTTTTGATGCTGATAGAAAAGGATATCTTCATATAGTTGATGTATTGCAAGATAATGCCGTTGCTCTTCAAATGGATCCTCTTGCGCAAACGAGTTCAAATTTTTACTATGACTTTGATTATGCAATATGGTCACCTGACAGCAAATTTATTTTAGTTCAGCTTCCTTTAACTTCAAAAATTTCGGACGAAATAAAACATAGAGATAGATATCTTATTAGTATAGATGGAACAGAAATAATTAAAATAAAAGGATTCCCTAAGGAGGTTAAAGGTATGAGATGGTATAATGATTCTACTTTAATATTTCGAGACAGCCAGGGGAATTGAAGTAAGACAAACATTGGGAGGATAATAAAATGAAGACAAAAATTTTCTTATTTTATTTATTCGTTTTTTTATTATAACTATGTAGCAAATTTTTGCACAGTATCCATGTAGTATTCTAATTGATCCTGGCCACGGAGGCAGTAATACCGGTGCTGGTTTCCAGGAAATGAAACCCTTGACCCTGTGCAACGTTGGTTATTTCGGGGCTCATTACCTTCACTTGCGTTGCGGCTGACAAACTGCCTTTCCCACAGCTTCACATAACTCGTTGCCTTACTATACGTGTGGTTCTGTTCCGGGGGGCTGGTGGTTAGCTTTTGCCTGGGCTGGATTGTCCAGCTGGTTTGTGTTAGCTTTACTTGGCACACTCATAGTTTCCCCCCATATTGGTTATTCGTTAATGAATTATATGAAGATGTGAAGCAGAGCTAATTTAGTATCGGCAAAGATTTTATAAATGATAAATAATAATTTTCTTTTTGTGACAGGATATTAAATAAACATAATGAATGGGTTAAAAGAACTGATAGTTGAAGTTATAATTATCCCTTTAGATTTGAGAAACGTGCGCCGCCCAGTCTGTATATATTTGGTTTAGCATTTCTATTTAATATTTCCTCGGTTAAATTTAAATATGCTATCGAACCCTTGGATTTCACATCAAATAGCATTGAGGGCTTTCCGTAAAATTCTGCTTCGGAAATAGCAACACTTTTTGGTATAACAGTATCGAATAAGAATTCTCTAAAGTTTTTGCTTAATGCCTTAATTGTAAGATCCCACGCTTTTGTACGCGGTTCATACATATTTAACAGAATGCCCTCAACTTTCAATTCGCTGTTTATGTTTGTTTTTACCCACTCAATTTGATTAAACATTTTCTTTAATGCGGCAACTGAAAATTGTCCTGCACGGATAGGAATCAAAACAGAGTCGGCGGCAGCTAAAGCAATAGTTGTTAATCCTTTCATATATGGTGGACAATCAATTATAATAAAATCATATTCGGTAAGTGCCTGCTGATCCAATACATTTGAAAAGAGGTAGATGTTTCGGCTTAGTCTGTTAATTCGTTCTTCAAGATCAAAAGTATTTATTTTACAGGGAATGAAATCTAAATAAGGAAGATCGGTTTTATGTACAACGGCATCAATAAATTTGGTAAAGCTAAAAACCTGAAAAATATCGCCATGCATATTTGCCTCTTCAAAACCGAGAGAAAGCGCACAAGCTCCTGAAGGATCGAAATCAATAAGCAGAGTCTTTTTTTCAGCAACAGCAAATCCTGCAGCAAGATTAACAGCTGTTGTTGTTTTTCCCACACCTCCCTTCGGAACACTTATGGCTATTTTTTTTGCCACATAACTCCTTAAGTTTTAAGGTTTTAGCTGAATATTTGTTAAACGAAACAAAACTTATGAATTTATTTTGATAAACACAATTGTTTTATCTATTATCCTGAGAATTATAAAAATAAATATATCAAGAAACAGACCAAAATTGGGAAAATATAATTGGCAGGTTAGCTTTAAGAAATTGGAAAGATATATTTCTGTCATTGCTGGAAGTGTTTTAATAACCTTATTGAAGTTAAGTAAAATCGTAAAACTGAATTTCATGCTCGCTAAAGCAGGCATTCACTATGCCAAAATAAACGAAATAATGGATTCCCACTTTCCCCGATGAATCGGGACAGGCAGTGGGAACGACAAATCGGGATTTTTTTCTGTTATAAGCGTTTTGCATAACTTCAGAACCCTATTTAATTCTTTGAAACTGAGTTTAGTTCTAATTTATTTTCCATTATTCTTCATAGAGTAAGTTCAACATTTCATTTAATTCATCAAGTGTAACTCCAAATAGTTTTGCATCTGAAACAGCTTCACCAATTCTGTCCTCTAAAATTTTCATTTTTATTTCTCGCAGTAGTTCCTTGTTCTGCGCAGCTACATATGTACCACGCCCGGTAACTGTATCTAAATATCCCTCTCTTTCCAGGGTTTCATAAGCTTTTTTTGTAGTGATAACACTAACCTGAATTTCTCTGGCAAGGTTACGAATTGAGGGAAGGGGATCACCCTCTTTCATATCTCCCGCAATGATTTGGCTGCGGATCTGCTTAGAAATTTGCTCATAAATTGGATCCCGTGATGAATTTGTTATTAAAATTTTCATTATTCAAGCTTTTGGTTAAAAGGATTGAAATCGTTATATATGTATATAGTGTATATAGTGCACATATACAATATATTATAATTGGATGAATTTGTCAAATGCCTTCAGTTAAAATGTTAAATCGGATGGTTTAACCGCAAAGCCTATGAAACAAAATCCTAAATCAATTGAAAATTGATTGTATAAATATTGTGATTTTCAACATCCAAATAATTAATAATTTATGTTATGCAACTGTCATTCCGCAGGAATCTTTTTATATTAACAGAATAAACAAATGTTCTGATTAACAAATCATTTAACAAGATTCTTTCAGAATGACAGCGAGGTGATTGTTCCAAAAAAATGGTTATATGATAATAAATCGTTTTGCACAAGGTGAGTAAATAAATCGCTGAGAAAAAAGGTTTTGATATGTGATAAATAAAACAAAAGTATTATCTGCCTTTTAAGCGGAACAATTTTATTAATATTTTCTTAAGTTTAATCATGTAATTATTTTGCTCGGAGTATAAATGAAATTAATTAATTTTCTTCCTCTTCTTTTGCTCATAATTGCCGCCGCATGCTCTACACTTAAATTGCAGCAAGTAAATTTTGCCTGGCCGGTTGAATCTGTACTTTCTGTAAATGATGACGGAATGGTAACCGAGGATAGATACTCAATAAGTTTTGATGTAAGAGGATTATTCTTTGAAGAATTTCAAGATTCAAGTGTATCTAAAGGAAAGAAGATCAGGATTATTCGTGATGTAAATGGGTTCTATTTTATCACTGCCGAAAAATTTCAGAGTGTTTATGTTTTTAAAATGGATTATGGTGCGATGGTATTAGACAATAAAATTAATGTATCAGAAACCGGAGTGACGAATCCCGTATTAAATCAACGACTACCGGATATTGAATTGATAGATGATAGTAAAAGTATGTATTTGACTAATACAGGAATTCTTAAGGATAAAAAATGAAATATTTTGTGTTGCCAAATGGAATTATTCTCTTGCTAATACTATTTATATTTAACTGCCAGGTGTTTGCTCAATCCGATTATGAAATTGTTAAAAGTTTCAAACAAGAATTTGTGCAATTGGAAAAGTCAATTAACTCTGCTAAAACTTTCGAAGAATTGAATTCATTAGTTGCGAATATCGATAGGTTTAGGGCGGACTATTTAGAGCACAAAAAGTTATTAGATAAAAGCCTTTATCCCGATAATTTTGAAAAAACATTTAACAAACTGAATCTGGCATTCGTTATAAGAAATCAGGATTTTACAGTTATTGACATTCTTCAAACTGAAAACCTACAGTTAAAAGAACAGATAGTAGTTCTTAATAAACGAAACACGGATTTGATAAATAAAATACAAGAGTACGAATACATTAATAAAAAGGATTCACAAAAGTTTGTTAAACTTAAAAAATTGGTAAATGATCTAAAGTTATCACTGCGCAAAAGGGACGAGGTAATAATTAGTCTGGTTGACAGCTTAATGCCGCAGCTTATGATAGATCAGGAGCAATTAAATCCCACAGATGGGAACCTTGTATATATTGAAGCCGAAAAGAACAACCTGCTTGCAAATGTTAAACGTTCATTGCAGGATAACATCCAATTTATAGTAGTAACTACACTTGAACCTGATGATCTGAAAGAGATAAAAGAACAACAGGATCGGTTTTTAGAATTTTGGAAAAAAGCCGGTGCAAAGCTCGTTGATATATATGCAGAGAAAAAGGAGAAAGCCAAAGAGATAAGAGAAATTGATTCCCTCTTTGTGCAATGGAATTATGCTTTAGAACAGGAAGCGTGGATGAATATAAGGGAGGAGTTTGCTTATAATGATATTCACCTGCTTGAGTTCACAAATGGCGAAGATTTTACAAATACTCTGTTCTCTTTTATTAAAGATAAAATAAAAACTATAGGCGTAAAGAGTTCTGAAGAATCAGATAAATCTTATACGTTATTTGCCGACAGTACCTGGTTTAAAGTTATCAGCCCTAAATGGCTGCCTTATTTGATAGATAATAATTTGTTATTAGCAGAACAGAAGAGAAAGATTGAGAGTAAAATAGCGGACTGGAAAGGAAGACTAACACCAGCATCATTTGATTGGATTTATGTTTTGGTTGCTGTGATTGCCGTTGCAGGTCTTGGATATATGAACAGAAGAAGGATATTTAAAAATAAAAAAACTTGATAAAGTTTCGAAAAATTTATTGAGCCCTGATTCTATCAATGCTTTTTATTATATCTAAACTGAAATGAAAGAGATTTGTTCACTATACTATCTTGAATTATAAAAAGATATTATAAGAATTCCTAAATTCTATTATGTGGGTATGCACTACAGTTACGTTAAATTATATTTGCTTGAAGCTCATTCTTTGCAATTGGTTCCATTGCAACAGCTTACTGTATCAATCTATAAAACTACATTCCTCGGTATTTAGATGTCCTTCTATTGAATCGGAATGTATATTCATCCAAAGTAATATGATAAGTATAGGAAACAACACTAAGAAATCCCATTACGTAATTCAAGTGCATACCCACAAAAAATATTTATCCAATACATTTAACAAAGCGAAATTTTTTGCGATAGGAGAAGATATTTTTATTAAGGAGATTGAAGCATCGGGATTAATTTATTCAAAATCGCCTGCTGAGATTGATATACTTATCGTTACTCTGGATAGAACACTTACTTATGAGAAGCTTGAAATTACAGCACGTGCACTTGAAAACGGCGCACGTCTTTTTGCAGCAAATATTGATGATACCTGTCCTGTTGATGAAGGCGAAGTGCTTGACGCCGGTTCTACAATTTCTGCTTTGGAAAAAAGAACACAAAAAAAACTCGAGCAGCACTTCGGTAAACCATCTCTGTTTATGTTTGAGGAAGTTAGGAGACGATTAAAAGTTGATTTAAAAAAAGTTCTTTTGATTGGCGACCGTCTTGAAACGGATATTGCATTGGGAAATAATTTCGGAATAGATTCCGCATTAGTTTCCACAGGTGTAAAGTTTTATCCGAACGGGGCAGATGGTATAAAGCCAACATATTACTTGAATTCGGTTGCTGATTTACTCAATAGTCAGAAGTAATCTCTTCTATAAGTATTTTTCAAATCAATTTAATTCTTATTATTACACACAACCTTTTTTATCTAATTCAGGTCTAAGTAAATAACACTTAGGAAACTTAATGCCATTAAGCGATAGCGAATTAATAACTCAAGCTACAAGCGGAAATGATTCTGCCTTTGAAGAGCTGATCTTCAGGTATGATAGATCAGTGCTGGCAATAGCGCTTAAATTCGTTCACAATACGGATGATGCAAAAGATATTTATCAGGAAGTATTCATACGTGTTCATAAGGGATTGAAAAACTTTGAAATGAAAAGTGAATTTTCAACCTGGTTGTATAGAATTGCTACGAATGTTTGCTTATCTCATAAAAGCAGAAGTAAAAAACATTTGTACGTATCCATTGATGAACGATATGAAAATGAGGACGGTGAATCTGTTAATGTTGAACCAGTTGATGATGAAATGGATCCCGGTGAATTAATGGCTAACATCGATCTTGGTGATATTATAAAAGATGCAGTTGATTCGCTTTCATCAAAACAAAGAATGACTTTTATTCTAAAACATTATGAAGGATATAAAATCAGGGAAATAGCTGATATGTTAAATTGTAAAGAAGGAACAGTGAAAAAATATTTATTTGATGCAATTAGAAATTTACAAAAAAAACTTAAACCTCTTCATCAAACAGCTTAATTGGTTTTAGGAGATTATTATGAATCACAACGAAATTAAAAAATGGATCCGGCTCTCCCTTTATAGTGAGCTTAATAATGAGGAACAATCCTTGTTGGAATTACACTTGAAAGACTGTGATGAATGTAGAAATGAACTCGAACAACAGAGAAATCTGCTGTCCTTAATTTCAGATAAAAAAAATATAGTTGATGATAAACTGTTGATGGAAGCGCGTGCACAACTAAGAGGAGCTATCCGGAATGAAAGACAACACAAAGGTTATTTTGATAATGTGGTGCAGTACTTAAATGATCTTATAACAATCCCCTTTCGGGCAGTACTATCAGGGGCAGCATTGCTTGTAATTGGTTTTTTTGTCGGTTACATATTCTATGGTTCTTCCATCATTGATCCCAACATATTACCGGATAAAACGAATAACCAATTCTCTGTTTTTCAAGATGATGTTACTATTAGTAATATCAACTTTATTGATTCAGATCCATCAGATGGGGAAGTTGAATTTACATTTATAGCAATGAAACCAGTCTATCTCAAAGGTCGCGTTGATGACCCTAAAATCCAAAGCATTCTTACTTACTCAATGCTCAATGAGCAAAATCCCGGCACCAGGTTTAACTCGATTAATGCAATGTATTCGGAAAGAACCATAAAATTGGATAAGGATGTAAAGGATGCCCTAATTACAGTTGTAATGACTGATGAAAATCCTGGTGTAAGAAGAGAGGCAATAAAGCTGTTGAAGAAGGCTCCTTACGATGAGGGTGTTAAGCAAGCATTTATTTATGTGCTTACAACCGATACAAGTTCGGGATTAAGGATAGAAGCCATAAATGCTTTTGTCGATGCGGACAAAAAAGGTTTTACACTTAATAAAAATGAGATCGATCTATTTAAACAAAAACTACAGACGGATGATAATTCATATATCCGTTATCGAACAAAAACAATATTACAGGAGTACAACTAAAATGAAAGCAATGAAATCCAAACAGCTTGCAGCGATTGCCCTAACTTTATTACTGTCTGCTATAATCAGCATTACTGCTGCGCAGGATCAAAAAAAATCCTTTACAGTTAATAAAGGAGATATACTCGAGATTTCTACCAGTATGGGAAACATTACTATTGATACCTGGAATAAAAACGAGGTAAATATAAATGTAATAAATGTTATTGAAATCGAAATTGCTTTACTTACTATGGTTCAGAATGGAAATAAAGTTGAAGTAATTTTCAAAGGAGAAGACTCAGACCGTATTGAATTTGAAATTACAATTCCTTCCAAATTTGACCTGGATCTTTCAACCGGTGGAGGTAACATAACATTAAAAAATGATCTGGATGGAAAAATAGATGCTTCAACAGCCGGTGGAAATATATCTGCGAAGAACATAATCGGCAAAGCTGATATTTCCACTGCCGGAGGGAATATTAATGTGGGTGATATAAATAACAAGGCTGATATTTCTACTGCCGGAGGGAATATTAAAGTGGGAGATATCAATAGTGATGCTGATATATCTACTGCGGGCGGAGATATGAAAATTGGGAATATCAATGGGAAGGCTGATGTAAGTACTGCAGGGGGAAATATAAAAATTGGATATATAAAGGGTGGTGCTGATGTATCCAGTGCCGGAGGGAATATTTCTGTGGATAACATCGGTGGAAATGCGGATATCTCTACAGGAGGCGGAAACGTGAAAGTTGGAAGTGTTAGTGGAAGTGCAGCGCTAAACACAGGTGGCGGAAATATTAGTCTGGAAGCTGCAACAGGAAATGTTGCCGTGAA
>Ga0209988_10001376_pt1 | contig 15769 bp, 8 predicted proteins | sample N075metaG_FD_183115 | JGI IMG/M metagenome (GOLD analysis project Ga0209988, IMG submission 183115) | Deep subsurface microbial communities from Kermadec Trench to uncover new lineages of life (NeLLi) - N075 metaG (SPAdes) (version 2) | ecosystem: Environmental > Aquatic > Marine > Ocean trench... | reverse complement strand
CCCCGATCCGGTGTGACGAGGGCGATGGTCGTCTTGAGGAGCACGCTCTTACCCGTTCCAGAAGGACCGAACAGGGCGAACATCTCACCCCGCTCCACCGAGAGTGTCACCCCCGAGAGAACCGGTTCGTCGAACGCCTTGAATACGCCCCGATACTCGATCGCCGGCCCCGACCCGTTTCCAGCAACAGACACGGGCCGGCCTAGTTGAGGAAAAGAGGAGGAAAGAGAGCGTCGATGACGAGAATCGTCAGCGTCATGAACACCACCGCGTGTGTGGTCGCCCTTCCCACACCCTCGGCACCGCCGCTGGTGCGGAGGCCCATGTGGATGGCGATGATCGGGATCGCTGCGCCAAACACCAGAGCTTTCAAGAGCGAATAGACGATGTCGTAACTATGCCAAAACAGGCGGGCGCCGTAAAAGAATGTCTCCTGCCCCAGTCCAAGCGTGTATTGGGCGGAAATCATCCCCGTGGTTATCCCCACGAGGTTGGCCATGGATACGAGCAGGGGCATCGATATGATCATCGCCAGCACCCGTGGCGCCGCGAGGATCTCGACCGGGTCCCGACCCACCGACTGCAGGGCGTCGATCTGCTCGGAAACCTTCATCGTACCGAGCTCGGCCGTGATCCGGGCCCCGACCCTGCCGATCATGACAATCGCGGTGAGAACCGGCCCCATCTCGAGGACGACGCTTTCGACGACGACGGACCCCATGATGTAAAGCGGGATCTGACTCTGCATCTGATACCCACCCTGCTGGCTGGTCACAACGCCGATGAGTGCGGCCGCAACCACAACGATCGGAACGCTCTGGATACCGATGATGTGGAGTTGCCGCAGGAGGTCCCGGCGGGGCACCCGGAGGCGCGCACACGCGGCCAACATGTTCCATATCAGAAGACCGATCTGCCCCGCGTGTTCGGCAATAAACCTGGACCAGCGCTCGATCGAGACGAAAAAACGGCCCGCGAAACCGGACGGGGCCCAGACCGATGAGGATTGGCGGCTCACATGCTCCAACCGTCAAGAATGAGGCGTTATATGCGAAAAATGAGGCGCCCTAGGTTCGACCTTTTCTCCTTAAAAATCAAGGCAAATCAGCCTTTCACTCTCGATTTTGCAAGTCTCGGGCCACTCGCGATCAGGCCTCTCTCACGTTATGCTCGTCACCCATCTCGCGTTCAGTCGAACGCAGGGTTCGTGGACCGCCAATACGTAGGGGTAAGGAACCATGACAGCCGTCAGAAACCTCGAGGTGATCGGGCAGAGCCGTACGGCGTTTGCCGTGGCAATTCTCATCGCGGGAGCTTCCTGCTCAGGTGACGCTCCATCCACGCAATCCTCCCAATCGGACCAGGCCGCGATGGGCCTTCCAGCGGCGGTTCTCGGTATGGCCGGCCCACTCGGTGGTGAATCCGTCTCTTACTTCGCCGACGATGACGCGACCGTCGGGTACCTGGCCGTCCCCGAGGGAGCGGGCCCCTTCCCGTCTCTGATTTTGATTCACGAATGGAACGGCCTAGCGGACCGGATCCGCGAAGTGGCCGACGCGATGGCTGCGGAGGGTTACGTCACCCTGGCCGCCGATCTCTACTCCGGACGGACCGGTTCCACTCCGGATGAGAACAGGTCTTTGATGGCGGAGCACTTGGCGAATCCCGACCAGATGATCGCCAATCTCGATGCCGCCGCACGGTTCCTGCGGGAGCGGGACGACGTGACTGGGCGGGTCGGTACCCTGGGTTGGTGTTTCGGGGGTGGCGTGGCGCTCAGCTACGCTCTCGGCGGTGAAGCCCATGAAGCGACCGCCATTTTCTACGGAAGCCTCGTCACCGACCCAGAAATCCTCGCGTCGATCGACCACGAGGTGTACGGCAGCTTTGCCGAGATGGACAACGGCATCCCGCCCGAGCAGGTGAACGAATTCATCTCGGCGCTTCGGGCCGCCGGAGTCGCGAACGATGTCCACATCTACGACGAGGTGAACCACGGTTTCTGGCTGCGCATCGACGGGAATCCAGAGCTCAGGACCGAGCCCGGGCTCGACGCCTGGCAGCGACTTCGAAGTTACCTCGGACGGACGCTCAGCGACTGACGCCGGCTCCGACGCGCTCTCGGCGTAGCGGTAAGAGGGGGACGGAATCGCCGGGGGCAACCCTCCAGTCCTCATACCGCTGGTAGCTCTGCAGATAGTCGCCCGCAGGAACAGCGCGCCAAATGACCGCCTCGGCAGGAAGGAGATGACTCAACACGGAGCGGGAGAGAATGGGCGTGAAATAGGCGCGCCCTCCGGCATGCTCCATGGGCTCTGGGGTCTGGAACAGCCAATCGACGGCGGCGAAGGTCGTATCGCGCGCGATTGTGATCGTACCCTTGATCGAAGGCTTGCCGGTGTCCTTTGGGCAGTACGCCAGCAGCCAGCCGTCCGGCCCCTCGTCGTCGATGACGAAACGATGGCGCTCACCGAAGACGTCATCCACGAAGTGGGGAGCGAAGTCGGCCTCGAGGGGAGGGTAGACCCACGAGTCGTAGGGCGCACCCCCATCCATTCGCCGGATCGCAAAAGCGTATCCGTCCTTATCGATGCGCCGTGTCCAATTGAAGCGTAGCAGGGACGATGAACCCCTCTGGCTCAGGTTGAGCGTGGGGAGCTTCAGGGATCCGAGCTCGGACAGGGGGACGATCGTGTCCGCCTCGGCCAGGTAGGTCGCGATGCCGAGCGTATCCATCAGCCCGTCGTAGCGGAAACGGGCATACTGCCAGAGTGCCCTGCCCCGTGGGTCCTCCCTGCCCTCCTCGCAGGTGGCCTCCTCCATGGTCACGACCAGCCCTTCGACCGCCAGAGGAGCCTCCGTCAGCAGGATGTCGTACGTAGGCACGCCGCTCCGAATCGCCACCTCCGCAACCTCGAACCCGAGGGCCCCGAAACGGAGCATGACGGTGGTCAGTGCAATCGTCTCGGAAAAAGAGTAGACCCCCTGGGCGTCGGTAATCGTAGCCCCGACCCTCCGGTCGACGCTCCACGCCTCAATGGACACACCCTCGAGGGGGAGTCCCCCGGCTCTCGTGACCAGGCCGCTGATCTGGGCCGCCGCGGAGCCCGCGATGAAGCATTGGGCCGCGAACGCAAGCGCGACTCCTCTTCGGGCAGCGACCTCTCCCAGAAACGTCGTATCCAAGCTCACTCCTCACCCCATGTCCCCGGCTCCCTGAGGTTCACGGTGCACCGCGAACCCCGCCAACACCTCACCACTTTATAGCGGCGCGGCGTCCGACAGGTTCCGCAGAGTCGGGGGCCCGAATCGAGAATCTGGGTCGAGGTTGCGTATCCTGCTCAGAAGATGGGCCCGCCCTCGGCCGACCCGTAGAAAATCCCATTGAAAAGAAGCGGGAAAGCCGCGTGTGACTGCGATCGAAAAGTGATTCTCGGCGCAAAGAGAAAGAGCTTTCCGTCGCCCAGCTTTGCCTCGATCAACGCGGTTCCCCCTTGCATCCGTTCCTGGCCCCAAGCCCAGCCGCTCCGGAGAGGTCGGTCGGTATCGAACCAGCCGATCCGCGTTACGCCGAGGGCCTCGGCCCCAGGCGCCAGCTGGAAGAGCGGGCTGTGACTGATCATGACGTCGAGGCGATCCTCTAAACCGTGGGTGAGCGGACTGCCGTGCTCGATCTTGAGCGAGTGAATCGAACCCGGCGTATAATACTGGTCATCGCTGAGCGGAAGCCCATCCTCCACGAGATGGTCACTCAGCGGTAGTCCAGCGTAATGACCCAACCAGGAGGAACTCCCCACCGCGATCACGGTCCCTCCGGCTCGGACGAAGTCGAGGATTTCCGGCACGCCCCGCACCGCGGTTATGGAGCCGATCCGATCGCGGTATTCCGAGGGAACACGATCCGGGTCAGACGGTGCGCCGTACTCCCGACCTCCAGTGGGTGGCGGCACCGCTCCATCCTCGAGGATCAGCACATCGAAGCGCCGCCCGAGGTCGCCCTCCGCGATTTCAGCGGAAAAGATCACCTCGAAGTCGAACCCGAAGTCCTCCAAGATCTTCCGGGTCCACCCGGATTGCATCGAGCCTCCGTACCGGTCCCAGAGCGCGAGCCTCGGACGGCGAAGACGAAGCGTCTCGCCCGCCGGGGCCCTGACCGCGTGGAAGTCCACCCCGATTTCGGCGGCGAGCGCCTCCAGCACCGTTCGGTCCACTTGGTTCGCGGCGACGTAGAAGGCGCCCTCGGGCAGATCCACATCGACCGGAGCGTCCAGCAGCCAAGCCACCTGCCCGCCGTCCGCCAGGAGCCGGTTCACGGCGAGGAAGGCGTTGTTGTTGCGGTGATCGAACACGTACCCGTCCGCCTCGGGCCCTGTCACGACGCCACGGGGAATTTCAGCCAGCCCCTCGATCAACTCGAACGGGCCCTCGAATCCATCCAGAATCCGGTCGAACTCCACCCCCATCTGAAAGGCCAACGTCCAGCCCGCATTGTCATACGGAGCGATTGGCGGTCCCCCGGGATACTCGAAATCGTTCGGGTGCTGCTGCGGCTCGAACATGTCCATGACGTGGGGGCGAAACGCCTGGTCGGTCCTCACCACGTAGGATCCGGACGGATAGCTCACGCCGCCCACCGCGAAATCCCGCGTCGCCCGATGCACCTCGACGCCGTTCTTCAGGAACGCGTTGACGAACTTCGTCGCCGTGGAGAAGTCGGCCTGATCCGAGGGAATGATGAATCCACGCGGATCCCGGTTCTCGTGAGCTTGAAGGAGGCTCCGAAATTCGGCCACCGTACCGGCCTCCCTGTCACCCAATGCGGCTGCCGCGTCTTCCGTCTGGACGGGCAGGATGGTCCATGTATCCCTGCTCCCCCTCTCGATCGAGTTCATCCCCATCCGCCAGATATTGAACAGGAGGTGATCCCGGTTTCGAGCAGCGTAGTCCAGGACCGCCCAATTCGCCGTCTGCGAATATTCGATGGATTGCCTGAAGTGCCACTCACCCGGCTCCACCGGCAATGGGAGGTCGCCCTTCGGTAACTGGCGCTCGGGGATGAAGTCGATTTGAATGGGAGTCGGATTACCTTTCGTCTCAGTCAGCAACCCGATCATGTTCTTGAAGTAGGGTGTGGTCCGCAGGCCACCGTTCCACCACGTCGAATACGACGCTCCGGAACGCATGGTCGTACCTCCCTTCCCTTCCGCCACGAAGCGCCCGTGCATCGCGGCCCCGATCCCGTCGAGGCCGGTGAGGATGAGTGGATCGAGATTGTGGTTGGGTGGATCCCTGAAGGGAGGCGCGTACATCACGGTGCCGTCTGGGCCACTTTGGTGGTGGTTGTAGACGATCTGGGGAAACCATTCCTGGTACAACACACGGTTGATGTTGGTCGTCTCGGCCAGGGCGGACATGTAGAAATCGCGATTGTTGTCGTGCCCCGCGTACTTCTGGTACAGCACCGGCACGTCCTGCGTGCTCCTCTGCAGCGGGTCGGGCTCACGCATGTACCAATCGGAAACCAACTCCATGCCGTCCGGATTGACCTGAACCGCCAACAGGATGACCTCGTCCAGGATTCGGAGTGTCTCCGGATCCGAGCGACTGACCATGCGGTATACGAGCTCGATGAGCTGGTGGGCACCGAGGACTTCGGTCGCATGCAACCCACCGTCGATCCACACTACCACCTTGCCTTCCAGCGCCAAACGCCGGGCCTCGTCCTCCGACACGCCGTCTGCTTTGGCCAATCGACGGGAGATTTCCCGGTAACGATCGAGGTCGGCATGGTTGGCCGGCGAGGTGATCACGGCCATCACCTGGGGACGCCCCTCCTCGGTGAGTCCGATGTCCTCGACCGTCATCCTGTCCGACTCTCCGGAAAGCTTCTGGAAATACGCGTAGAGCTGCGTGTAGTTGACGAGCTGGTAGTCGGCACCGATTTCGTGCCCGAACTCCTGCTCGGGAGTGGTCACGCTCTGCTGGGCGGAAAGCGTCGCGTTAGGGGCGGAGGCGACGAAAGGGCCGCAAACGAGGGCGCTGATCAAGACAAGACGCATAAGAATCGTTCCGATGTGGTATGGGCGCGTGAAGGGGCTCATGAACCGTGAAGCCGTACACGGATCATCTTCATTCCGGTGCGATCTCACGTCAACCACACCCGCCCTCAACCGCACCTCCTTCCACGCGCACTCCCATCACCTATGTTGCCTCACATCGGAACTTGTCTTGCCTGATATCGGAACCTGAACGCTGACTCCAACCCCAGAAGTAACCTCGGCCCACACCGTTGAACGTGTGTTCCTCGGGTGGGACAAGCCTGTGCTGCCCACAGCCGCGGCCCACCTCATCGAGCACTACATCGAGGGGCCCGTGGCCGACCTTCGGCCCGCCACCGTCGTCCTTCCCGGAGGGCGCGCCCGGCGCAGGATCATCGAGCTCCTCCTGGATGAAGCGGACGTCCGGGGCGCCACGCTGATACCCCCCGAAGCCATCACCGTCGGGAACCTCCCCGGACGGCTCCACGGCAGCCCGAAGCCTCTCGCGGATGACGTGATCACACGGCGCGCCTGGTCTCGGGCGCTTCGAAGTGTGGAACGCGACGCCGTCGAGCGCGTCTTCCCCCATCTACCCGACGGCGACAGCCTCACCGAATGGGATGAGCTCGCCGGTTTGCTGGCCGGGTTGCACCAGGATCTCGCACGGGAGGGTCACCGGTTTGCGGACGTGGTGGAGATCTGTCGTTCGGGCCTCCTCTTCGACGACGGGGCACGCTGGGAGGTGCTGGGTGGGGTGCAACGAAAGTTTCTACAGCTTCTCGAGCGGGCGGGCGTGGCGGACCGCTTCGAGACCCGCATTCTAGCGCTCGAGCATGAGGTCCCCCCTTTTACGGGCGATCTCTGGCTGGTCTCCATAGTAGAGCTGCCGACGGTGACACGGCGGCTCGTGGAAGCGAGTGGCGCGACCGTCCGCGCACTCATCCACGCACCTGAAGCCCCAGACGACGGTACCGACGCCAACACCGCCTACGACGCCTTTGGCCTTCCCACCACGGATTACTGGGAAACCGCGCTCGTCCCCGTGACCCAAGAGCTCCTCGAGGTGGTGGAGCGGCCGGTGAATCAAGCCGACGCCGTTCTCGACGCCTTGGCTAACCTCGGGGGGAAGTATTCGGCGGAAGAGATCGTCCTGGGGGTTCACCCCGCATCGGAGGTGGTGCCTTATCTCGAGCAACGCTTGCAAGCCCGCGGCGTCCCCGCCCGCTATGCAGCAGGCACGCCTCTGGCGCGCACGGGCCCGGTCCGGCTCCTCCAAGGCGTCTCGGACTACCTGAGCGACCACACGTTTCAGGCTCTGGCCGCCCTCCTTCGGCATCCCGACGTAGGCCCCCTGGCGGGGCCCACGGCCACCTCTTCCGCCCGGCTCGAGGCCATCGAGGCGGCGGACCAGTATTTCGCGGACCACCTTCCCTTCAGGGTTGGGGGTGAGATACCCCCAGGACGAAAGAGGGCGGCCCCTTTTCCTCGGGTAGTGCGAGCCCTGGACCGGGAGGGGCCACTCCACTCCCTCCTCGGCCGTAAGACATTGTCGGAGTGGATGCCGTTGGTGATGGACGTCCTCCTCGCCGCGTACGGCGAGTCGGAGCTGGACCGGAGTCGGCCAGCCGACCGGCGACGCTTGGACACGCTGGGACGAATTCAGGCGGTGGCGACCTCACTCGCGGAGATTCCGGAATCGCTGGACGAGCAGTGCTCAGGAAACGAGGCCATTCGGACGCTGCTGCTCGAGCTTCGAGAAGAGGCGCTCCCACCGCCGCCCGCCCGAGAAGCGGTGGAGCTGGTGGATTGGCTCGAGCTACCCCTCGATGACGCGCCGATCGTCATTCTCACCGGGTTCAACGAGGGTCTCTTACCCGAGTCCGGAAGTGGGCACCCGTTTCTGCCGGACGCGCTTCGGACCCGCCTCGGCCTCCCCGACAACCGAAGCAGGCTGGCGCGTGACGCCTACCGACTCACGACGGTGCTTCACTCGAAAGAGACGGTGCGCCTCATCGCGGGGCGCCGGACCGCGCAGGGCGATCCCCTCCGCCCGAGCCGACTCATGTTCCGGATTCCGGAGGAGGAGATGCCGGCCCGCGTGCTCGATTTTCTCGAGCGACATCGAGGGGACCCCGGCGGCGCTGGTCTCGCCTCGCTCGGCCTCGAGCCGGGCGAGGCCACCCGGTTCAGCGTCCCGCCCGAGAAGGTGATCGAGTTGGAAGAAGGCGAGGTTCCCACCGCTCTACGGGTCACCGATTTCGGAGCGCTCCTGAGTGACCCCTACCGGTTCGTTCTCGAGCGGGTGTACTGCCTCGACAGCATAGACGACACCGCCCGGGAGCTCGACCCGATGGGATTTGGAAATCTCGCCCACGAGGTGCTCCACCGGTTCGGCCTGCTCGCACTCGAGTCTCCACCCCGGGTCGACGCGTCCGACGAGTCGGATGTGGCTCGAACGCTGGTTCGACTACTCGGTGAGGAGGTCTCGATACGCTTCGGCCTGGAAGCCCTTCCAGCGGTCGACCTCCAGGCCGAGCAGCTCAAGGCCCGGCTTCGGGCCTTTGCCGGCAAACAGGCAGAGTGGGCCGCGCGCGGTTGGAAGATCATGGCCGTGGAGTGCACGCCCGAGGGAGATGGCGTTCCGTTCGATGTCGACGGTACGACCCTGCTCCTCCGTGGCCGTATCGACCGCATCGACCACAACCCTGACACAGGCGAGTGGGCTGTGCTCGACTACAAAACGGGCAACTCGGTGAAGCCACCGGAGGCCACCCATCGGAAGGGCAAGGACGAGGACCGTCACTGGGTCGATCTCCAGCTCCCCCTTTACCGACGTCTTCTGCCCGGAATCGTAGACGAGGGGGGCCGGTCGATCGTCGATGCCAAAGCGGTCGAGAAAGGCAATATCCGCTTCGGCTACGTCTCCCTCCCCAAGAAGTCGGAAGAGAGCCAGTTCATGCTCGCCGACTGGACCGAGGAGGACCTGACCGCCGCGGAGGCCACCGCCCGCGAGGTCGTCAGGCGACTGCGTGAGGGCAGGTTCGTTTTCGACTCCGCCGTGACGAAGGCCCGGCGGATGGGCCGGGATGGCCTGGAGCCCCTTTTGACGGTGGGGTGGAAGGCGACCGGCACGGACGAAGGCAGGCCCGGTGGCAGCGAAGAGGAGGGGGAGGAATGAACCAGGCGACGAAATCCCCTGCTCCCCTTCGGGAGCTGGTTTTGGCGTCGGCCGGATCGGGAAAGACCTACCACCTCTCCAGCCGCATCATCGGCCTGCTGGCGTCGGGAACACCCCCCAACGAAATTCTCGCCTCCACCTTCACCCGGAAAGCCGCAGGCGAGATCCTGGAGCGGGTGCTCGTACGGCTCGCCGAGGGAGCGTCAGATCCCGAGAAAGCCCAGGCGCTGGGCCGGGACGCGGATCCACGTCTCGGCCAACCGGAAGAGTGCCGCCGCCTGCTGGCCCGCCTCCTCGCCGACCTGCATCAGTTCAACGTGGGTACCCTGGACGCGTTTTTGGTCCGCTTGGCCCGTAGCTTTTTCCAGGAGCTGGGTTTGGCGCCCGGTTGGACCATCGCCGATCATCCCACGCAGGAGCGTCTGCGTACCGAGGCCGTGCAGGCGGCGCTGGCCGGTGGCGAGCGGGCGGAGCTGGTGGAACTGCTCCACATGGTCAATCGAGGTGACGCCGAGCGGCAGGTCCACGAAGCCCTCCTCGAGAAAGTGGATACGTTGCTTCGCATCCGCCGGCAGTTGGACCCGGGCGCCGTGCACCCATGGAGTCCGGACCTCGGGGTGACCGATACGCTGGGACCGGAAAAGCTCCAGGCGAAAGCGTCCGAGTTGGCTGCCCGCCTTCGGGAGCTCGAGGTCCCTACCACCAAGGCTGGAGACCCCATGAAAACCTGGGGTAAAGCCAGGGACAGTGCCTCCGCCGCCATCGCGGCGCTCGACTGGAGGGCGGTCTTCGGGAAGGGGATCGGCATCAAGGTTCTCGGCGGTGAAGACTCGTTCGACCAGCGGTCCATCGGACCGGATTTCGCGGAGCTCTTTCGCGACGCGGGCCAGCTGGCCCGCATCGACCTCGCCCCCCATTTCCGACGTGAGACCGAGGCCATGGGCCGCCTCGCCGAGCTGCTCGAGACCGCCTTCGAAGATGCCCAGCGCCGCGCCCGAGCCTACCGGTTCGAGGACATCACCTACCTCCTGGGCGGGCCCGACTCCACGGGAGGCCGGGACGACCTCCACTACCGTCTGGACCAGCCGGTGCGTCATCTCCTTCTCGACGAGTTCCAGGACACGTCTTTGGAGCAATGGCGTGCCTTGGAGCCACTCGCCCATAAACTGTTATCGGGGCCGGTGGATGGGCGCGCCGGGATCATCGTGGCGGACACCAAGCAGTCCATTTACGGGTGGCGAGGCGCCCGCCCCGAGCTCGTCCGCCGGGTGGGCAAGCGCTACGAGCTGGCCCACACCACGCTGGACAAATCATGGCGGTCGAGCGCGGTCGTGCTCGAATTCGTAGCCGATGTTTTTCGGGATCTCCCCACCAACACCGTCGTTTCGGGCATTCCTGTGGGTCCGGTCGTGGCTTCGGGCTGGATGGAAGATTTCACGGAGCTCGCCGCCGCCCGGGACGTCGCCGGCCACGTCCGCGCCTATGTGGCTCCGGACGATACCGGCACGGCCGCGATCCAGCCGAGACTCCTTCGCCATGCGGCGCAGATCATCAAGGCGGTGCATGACGAGATGCCGGGACGATCCATCGGTGTTCTGGTCCGCCGCAACAAGGTCCTGGGCTACCTCATGGACGAGCTCCGCGATCTCGGCGTGCGCGCCAGTGGCGAGGGGGGCACCTCTCTGACGGACACGCCACCGGCCAACGCGCTTCTCTCCCTTCTTCGGATGGCCGATCACCCGCAAAATCGTGCAGCCCGCTACCACGTGACCCAAACGCCTCTGGGTGAAGTGGTGCGCTTCAAGGATTACAAGGACGACGAAGCGGCAAGGACCCTCGCCCATCGCGTCAGGACCTGGCTCCTCACGGACGGCTACGGTCCGACGCTGGCCAGGTGGGTCGAGGATCTGGCACCCGAATGCGACGCCCGGGAGGTGATGAGGCTCCTTCAACTCGTGGAGCTAGGCCACCGATGGGATGAGCGCGCCACCCTGCGCCCGGCCGATTTTGCGCGGTACGTAGAGCGAGAGTCGGTTGAGGATCCTTCCTCCGCCCGGGTACAGGTGATGACGGTGCACAAATCCAAGGGTCTGGAGTTCGATGTGGTCGTGCTTCCCGAGCTCTACACCTCTCTGGTACCGACGAGAAGGGGCGTGGCCGTCCCCGAGCGCGATCCAAACACCGGCCGGGTCGTGCAGGTGTACCCCCGGATTCCTGGAGAGCTGCTACCGCTGTTTCCCGAAGCCGAAAACGCTGAGCGTGAGGTCCAGGGCGCCGAACTGCGCGACGGGCTCAGCGTCTTATACGTGGCTCTGACTCGTGCGAAGTACGCCATCCACCTGGTCCTTCCTCCGGAGGGTGGAAGCGCCAGGCACAGCGCCGGCTTGATCCGTGCGGCCTTGGGGCTGGAGGACCGGAACGCCGAAAGTGGGGGGGTGCTGCTGGAGCGGGGGAATCCCCGTTGGTTCGAGGAAACCGAAGGCGAACCGGAAATGGAGGCGGAGTTGGAGCCGGCGCTGGATTTAGCCGGGGAGACGGCGGGGGAAGTGGGAACGGAACGCGGGAAGGCAGCCGATCCTGACACCGCTCTCCTTCGACCCTCCACCGAAGGCCCCGGCCGTAACCTCGCCCGGCGCAGTCCCTCGAGTTTGGAGGGTGGCACCGGTGTGGATCTCCCGTTCTTCCTTCGCCTCGACGCGGCCCCCGCGCTCGCACGGGGACAGGTGGTGCACGCGTGGTGCGAGGAGATCGAGTGGATCGAGGACGGAATTCGGGACGACGATGTTTTGGCGGCCATCGCACGGTCGACGGTTCCAAGCATGCCTGAGGATCAGGTGGCTGGTCTCATCGCGGAATTTCGTGGCTGGATGACGGCGGAGCCCATTCGGAGCGCTTTGAGCCGGGACGGCTCCCCGTCCGACCCGGACACCGTCGTGCATGTCGAGAATGAGCGTCCCTTCGTGCGCCGCGTGAAGGGCGAAATTCAGGAAGGCTTCATCGACCGCCTGGTCCTGATCCAACGGAACGGGAGAGTCGTGCGGGCTGAAATCCTGGACTTCAAAACCGATGCCATCGAATCGGGTGACGAAGAGATGCTCGCCGCCCGCACAGCGCACTATCGCCCGCAGATCGTGGCCTACTGCGACGTCGTGCGGGAGCAATATGCGTTGGCCGAGGGCGACGTCAGCGGGCGTTTGCTCTTTCTTGCGACGGGGGTGACCAGGGTGGTGGTGTAACGAAAATTTTGAACTTCAGGGCCCACCCCTTGTTTTTAGGGTGCCACCGCTCCGATACTCAGAGCATATGGTAACGCTGCTCTGGGTCCTCGGGATCTCTCTTTCCATCTCCTCCCTTTGCTCGATCCTGGAAGCCGTCTTTCTGTCCGTGACGCACTCCTACGTCGAGGTGCTGAAGGACGAGGGATCGAAGGCCGGCGATTATCTCCATGCGATGAAGCAGAAGATCGACGAGCCGATCGCTGCGATCCTAACGCTCAACACCATGGCCCATACCGCGGGGGCTGCGCTCGGAGGAGCGATCGCCGGCCGGGTGTTCGGCCAAGCCTGGATCGGCGTTTTCACAGGGGTCCTCACGCTCATTATCCTGCTCTTTTCAGAAATCATCCCCAAGACGATCGGCGCCACATTCTGGCAGCGGTTGGCCAAGCCAACCTCCCATGTCTTGTGGTGGATGGTGATCCTCATGAAGCCCATCCTCATCCCACTCAACGTTTTCAGCCAGCTAATACGCCGTAAAGGGGGTTCCACCGTCACCCGGGCCGAAATCGAGGTGCTCGCCCAAATCGGTTTCGATGAAGGAACCATCGACGAAGACGAGTGGCAGGTCGTGACGAACGTGATCCGCCTGGGTGAGGTCACCGTGAGCGAGGTCATGACACCGCGAACCGACATGGTGACGGTTTCCCAGGACGCAACCGTAGAAGAGGCGATCGCAATCATGCTGGAGGAAGGCCATCTACGCCTCCCGGTTTACGCTGACTCGATCGACAAGATCGAGGGTTTGCTGCTCGCCCGAGACCTGTGGGGCGCACACCGGGACGGAGTCACGAAAATCGCCGAAATCGTGAGGCCCGTACAATTCCTGCCGGCGACCAAGCTGGTGGAGGACCTGATTCCTGAGATGCGGGAACAAAGGACGAAGATGGTAATCGTCATTGACGAATTCGGAGGCACCGCCGGGCTCGTTACGCTCGAGGACCTCATCGAGGAGATCGTCGGAGAGATTCAGGACGAGCACGAAGAGGATGAGCCCCTGAGTTTCGAGGAGCTGGACAACGGTACGGTGCGTATCTGGGGAGGCGTCGCCGTGCGAGAGGTGAACGACCATTTGGACCTCTCGGTCTCAGAGGAGCCGCATGACACCATTGGGGGCTACGTGTTCGGTGTATTGAACCGGATCGGGCGGGTCGGCGATGTCGTCAAAATCGAGAACGCGCGCCTTCGAATCACTCAAATGAGGGGCCGACGCGTCGAGTACGTCGTCCTAGTGCGAGATACGCTCCCGCTGGAGGGGGCCGATCAGGCTCCCGGCTTGGCCCCTTCGAGATAGAGTGTCTGGGTCGGATACGCGAAGGCGATTCCCTTTTCGGCGAACTGTCTGAAAATCTCGAGATCGATCGCGTGGTGGCGTTCGGTCGGCCCGATCGGCTGCCTGACGCCCTGGAGTCCGGCGGCTCGGTCGCCTCAGATGCCGTGCCTGCCGAACCGGGGGCCCAGCCCAATCCTCTCCCGCCGATTGCGAGCTCCCTCTCAACCCTGAAGGGACGCGCCATCCTCAGTGCACATTGTGTCTAGAAACACGATGAGACAGAACGTACTCCTTTCTCCATCTGTCGCCTGTCGCCGTCGCCCTGTCGCCCCCTTGCCCCCACGTACGATCCCACTGTACTCTGCCGCCGGCCAAAGAGTACCTGTGCTATGCCAGCAGCCTCTCTCCCCAATGGGAAGAGCGAGCACAATCACCTACAAGCAAACACGCCCATGACACCGAAAGAGTTTTTTGAGTTCGCCAAGAAGCACGACGCGAAGATGGTGGATCTGAAGTTCACGGACCTACTGGGCTCGTGGCAGCACTGCTCGTACCCGATCGAGTTGTGGGACGAGGGGACGTTCGAGGACGGGGTTGGCTTTGACGGGTCGTCGATCCGAGGTTGGCAGGGCATCCATGAGTCGGACATGCTGGCCGTGCCGGATGCGTCGACGGCGGTGCTCGATCCGTTCTTCCAGCGGCCGACGGTGAGCGTGATCGCCAACATCGTGGACCCAATCACGAAGGAGAACTACACGCGCGACCCCAGGCACGTGGCGCGGAAAGCGGAGAAGCACCTCAAGTCGACGGGGATCGCCGACACGTGCTACATCGGGCCGGAGCCGGAGTTCTTCATCTTCGACACGGTGCGCTACGAACAGAACGAGCATCACGGCTTCTACGAGATCGACTCGGTGGAGGGCGCGTGGAACACGGCGCGTTTCGAGGAGCCGAACCTGGGCTACAAGCCGGGCTACAAAGGTGGCTACTTTCCGGTGAGTCCGACGGATTCGTATCACGATCTCAGAGGCGAGATGGTGTACGCGCTGACCGATATCGGAATCGTCGTGGAGGCCCACCACCACGAGGTGGGCACGGCGGGCCAGTCCGAAATCGACATGGAGTTTGCGCCGCTCCTTCAGATGTCGGATCAGTTCGCGTGGTACAAGTACATCATCCGCAACGTGGCGAAGCAACACGGCAAGACGGTGACGTTCATGCCGAAGCCGCTTTTCAACGACAACGGAAGCGGAATGCACACGCATCTGTCGCTCTGGAAAGACGGAACCCCGCTCTTCGCTGGAGACAGCTATGCGGGGATGAGCGAGCTCGCTATGCACGCGATCGCGGGGGTGCTCAAGCACGCGGGTGCGGTGCTCGCGTTCGCGGCGCCGACGAGCAACTCCTACCGGCGCCTGGTGCCCGGCTTCGAGGCGCCGGTGAATCTGGCGTACTCGCAGCGGAACCGCTCGGCCGCGGTGCGGATCCCCATGTACTCGACCAACCCGAAGGCGAAGCGTTTCGAGTTCCGGTGCCCCGATCCGACAGCCAACGGCTACTTGATGTTCTCGGCCCTGCTCATGGCGGCGCTCGACGGCATCGAGAACAAGCTGGATCCGGGTGATCCGCTCGACCGGGACATCTACGAAATGACGGCCGCGGAGCTCGCTGAGTGGCCGCACACGCCGGGCTCACTCGAAGAGGCGCTTCAGGCACTCGGGGAGGACAATGCGTTCCTGACCAAGGGCGACGTCTTCACCGACGACCTCGTAGAGGCGTGGATCTCCTACAAGACCGAGTACGAGATAGAAGAGCTCCGTCTCCGCCCGCATCCGTACGAGTTCTACCTCTACTACGACAACTAGCAGACCCCGCTGGCTGGGAGCCGCTCACGGCGGCAGCCGGCGATCCGATCTGATGGGTCGTCGGCGGTCAGCCGGTAGCCGTGGGCTCGCCCTCCTCGAGAACAACCGCCGCGGCACGTTCTCGCCGCTCCTCACCCCAG
>Ga0209988_10001375_pt1 | contig 15770 bp, 15 predicted proteins | sample N075metaG_FD_183115 | JGI IMG/M metagenome (GOLD analysis project Ga0209988, IMG submission 183115) | Deep subsurface microbial communities from Kermadec Trench to uncover new lineages of life (NeLLi) - N075 metaG (SPAdes) (version 2) | ecosystem: Environmental > Aquatic > Marine > Ocean trench... | reverse complement strand
GGTGTGAAGATATCCGGAAAAGGACGGGCAACCCGTGACAATCTCGATCGGACAGCTGCTCCTGAAGATGAACGAGGTCGGGGCCTCGGACCTGCACATCAAGATCGGCTCACCACCGGTCCTCCGGATCGCCTCGACGCTTCACCGTATCGACTCCCCGGACCTGACCGCCCTTGACACCGACAAGCTGCTGGCCCCGCTGATTCCGGAGTCCCAGAAGGCAGCGCTGCACGAGCTGGGGGGACTCGATTTCTCCCATTCGGAGGGACCCGGGGCGCGCTACCGGTGCAGTGTCTTCCACGCCGGCGGCGGGCTGCACGCCGCCATCCGCCGCGTCAACCCGGTCATACCGAGCTTTGACGAGCTGCACCTGCCGCCGATCTACCACACGGTCGCCGACACCACGCACGAAGGGCTCGTGGTTGTCTGCGGTGTCACCGGCTGCGGCAAGTCCACAACGCTGGCGGCGATGGTCGATCACATCAACCACAGCCGGCAGTGCAACATCATCACGATCGAGGACCCGGTCGAGTACCTGCTTCAGCCGGACAAGTCATACATCAGCCAGCGTGAGATCGGCATCGACGTCAAGAACTTCCCGCTGGCGCTGCGAGCAGCGGTTCGCCAGGATCCGGACGTCATCATGATCGGCGAACTGCGCGACCGCGAGACGATGATGGCCGGCCTGCAGGCCGCCGAGACGGGGCACACCGTGTATGTCACGCTGCACACGGCCGACACGATGCAGAGCTTCGCACGGATGCTCGAGTTCTTCCCGTCCTCCGAGCACCCGTTCATCCGGTCGACGATGGCCAACGGCCTCAAGGCCGTCATGGCGCAACGGCTGCTGCCCTGTGTCCGCCCGGACGTCGACCGTGTGCCCGCGACCGAGGTGTTGATCAACACGGTGACCGTGCAGGACAAGATTCGCGAGAGCGAGGATGAGGACATGCCGGCGATCATCAACTCGTCCGAGCACGAGGGCATGCACAGCTTCACGCAGAGCCTCGCGAAGCTCGTGGAGGAGGACTGGGTCGACCTGCGGACCGCGGAGAACTACGCCCCGAACAAGGACGCGTTACGGTCCAAGGTCCGCGGCATTGAGGTCGCAGCAGACAAACTCGTCACCCGCGTGAAGGGATAAATTACACCTGGTGTCTTTTTCTGCGGCTGAAAAAGACACCAGGTGTAATTTATCCCCAGGTGTAATTAAACAACGCGGCGGCCCGTTCGGGCCGCCGCGTCTCTTTTCGTCTGAACCAGTTTCGGGCATGCACCGCGTGCAAACCTCGTCGGGTCCACGCTTTTACGGGTGCAGCCCGCTGGTACAGTCACTTATTTGTTTCACTAGGTCACCTCCATTCACAAAGAGTTTTTCCCAACCGTCACGAGCGTGATCACTCGCCCGCCGGGTTCCTTTTCTCCCGAGCGTCCCCGGGAGCTCATCGCCCGCCCCGCCAAGACGAGGCGGTCGTCGCGGCCGGCCCTGCGTCGCACCAGAGAGTTCTTCTCAGGCCCTGATCGCCGGGCTGGACGTGATATAGGAATTATCGCTTGGGAGCCCGGATACGCAACAAAAAAATCGTGCTTACGGGCATCATCAGCTCAGAACGCTACGTCTGCGCTGACGATGCTCTGGGCCGATTTTTGGTGACCCCCGCCCGGGTGGTCTCGACGACGGGAACCGACCCGTCAGCCTCGTCGATGACCTCGCCGCTGGCCTCCGCCGACTCCTCCATGGCACGCATCTGGTCCCATTCATCGAGCGTGATGAGCACCTCCCGCGCAACCGACCCCTTGTGATCGCCGACGATGCCGGCCAGGGACATCTGGTCCACGAGCCGGGAGGCCCGGCTGTAGCCGACGCCCAGTCGACGCTGCAGCAACGAGACTGAGCCGCGCCCGGACTCGATCATCGTGCGCACGGCCTCGTCGAACATCGGATCACGCTCCGCGACCGCGAGGCCCTCACCATCGCTTGCCGGACGAAGCGTGAGCAGCGTCTTCTCATAGGTGGGTTGCGCGACACCAGCCAGGAACTTGGTCACGCGGCGGATCTCCTGGTCGGTGACCAGCGACCCCTGGGCCCGTATCAGCTCAGTCGAGTGCGGCGAGAGGAACAGCATGTCGCCCTGGCCCAGCAGCAACTCGGCGCCCTTCTGGTCGAGCACGATGCGGCTGTCCATGCCGGAGGACACCTTGAAGCTGATCCGGCAGGGCATGTTCGATTTGATAAGGCCCGTGACCACGTTCGCCTGTGGACGTTGGGTGGCAAACATGAGATGAATACCGACGGCCCGCGCTTTCTGCGCAATGCGGACGATGAGCCGCTCGACCTCGCCGTGCTGCATCATCAGGTCGGCGAGCTCATCGATGATGAACACGATGTGCGGGAGCTTCTTCGGTACCCGGGCCTTCTCCTGGTCGGTCGTCGCTTCAAATCGCTCGTACAGTTCGTCTTCGGTGAGCTTGTTGTACCCGGTGATGTCGCGGACGGACGCCTCGCTCAACAACGAGTAACGCTCCTCCATTCGCTGCACACCCCACTCGATGATGGCCGCGGCCTTGGCGGTCTCCGTGACCACCGGGCACATCAGGTGGGGGATGTCCTGGAACTGGCTCAATTCGACCATCTTGGGATCGACGAGGATCAGCTTCAGCTCGTCCGGCCGTTTCGTGTACAGCCAGCTCATGATGATCGTGTTCATGCAGACGCTCTTGCCCGACCCGGTCGTGCCGGCGATGAGCATGTGCGGCATACGTGTGAGATCGGCGACGAGCGGCTCGCCGGCGGCATCCTTGCCGAGGAACATCGGCAGCACCATGCCTTCGGCGTGCCCGCCGCTCATGAGTTCCTTGAGGCGTACACGCTCCTTGTAAATGTTGGGCACTTCGATCCCGACACTCGTCTTGCCCACCATGTTGGGCACGATGCGGATGTTCTGCGCCCGCAGGGCCCGGGCCACGTCGCTTGCAACGGCCTGTACCTTGGCGACCTTTGTCCCCGCCTGAAGCTGGACGGAGTACAGCGTGACAACCGGCCCCGACTCGATCGCGACGACCTCGCCGGCGATGTGGTAGGTGGACAACGCCTCTTCCAGCTGCGCGGCCTGCTTGCGGACGTAGGCCTCCATCTTCTCCGAGTAGTTTGTTTCCGGGTCCGACAACAAGTCCAGCGATGGGAACGTGTAACCCTCGAAGCTCGGCTCGCGCGGGATGTCCTCGTCGCGGGCGACCGATGTAGTGTTCGACGACAGGCGCACCGGCAACTTGGCGATCTTGGCTCGCAACTCGGCGGCGCCGAGACGTGGCCGCGCGGTCTCAAGCTCTTCCTCTTCCTCCTCTTCCTCCACGTCCTCGTATTCTTCCTCCTCGTCCTCGTACTCGGCGTCGTCCTCGGACTCCTGGTCGTCCTCGTATTCTGCGTCGTCCTCTTCTAACTCGTTGTGATCCGTTTGCGCGACCAGCCGTGCAGCACGCGTAGACTTCTCGGGCCGCAGCACCAACGCCTGACGCAGTCGCCCGAGCGGTCGCAGCGCCGCGGCAAGTGTCGCCGGGATCGCCATCACAAGCCGATCCACTGCGACCACGGCGCCCACGGCCAGGGCCGCGGTCAGCAGCAGCAAGGTCCCGACGTCACTGAAACGGGCGGTCAGTTCGTTGACGGCGGCAAAGGCCAGCAATCCGCCCGGCGTGCCCGGCAGGATCCCGCCGATGGCCTCGAAACGCGCCGCAAACAAGCCGTGGAAACCCGACACCGCCAGCGCCATGAGCAGCAGACCCGCCGCCCGTACGAACGGGTGGCCGACGGCGCGGGCACCGGCCCTGAGCACGAGGTAGCCTGCGATCCCGGCGAGAATGACCCACGCTCCCACGCCGATGACGGCGTAGCTCCACCACGCCAGAAGCGCGCCGACCGGCCCGCAGAGGTTGCTCGGCGGATCGTTGTGGACGGCCACGGCGCGCGACGGCCAGTCCGCGGTGTCGAAACTCGCCATCGCCACGGTCAGGAAGAGCCATAGCCCCGCCGCCGCGACCCACGACACGCGTCGCACGAGCGCCGCGGTGGCCAACTCGTCGTCTTTGCGCACACTGACAGCTTCGCGACCCATGGGGAGTTCCTCTATCGGCTTCTTCGGCCGGCGGTGGACAGGATTCCGGGGCCGCCTCAGACGGGCAAGAAGGGCAGGAGACGTGCGAACAGGGCAGTCTCGAGCCACATGAACTCCGCCAGGATCAGGGCCACGCCGAACCGCGCGATGCCCCGCCTGTCATCTGACGCGTAATACGCCATCGCAAGCAACATCACGAAGACGACCAACGGGATGAAGACCTCGTCCCGCCACGCGAACAGCGCCAAACGGTCCATGAGAACCAACCCGGCGGCCGGCAGACAGAAGACCGGGATCATCCACCTCCGGAACCGCCGAATGCCCGCCGCGGTGACGAGTTCGGCCTCACGCCAGTCGCCGCCGCATTCCGGGCACGTCACAACGATGCAGACGTTGTGACCGCCCAGGCAGTAGCTGCACTTCGGGCAGGACAGGTACGAACTCGGCCCCGGATCTTCCCTCACGCGAGGATTCTACGCGTCGCGGCCATCGGCTGGAATGCCGGCATATGGGCGTGCGAAGATGGGCAAGAAGTTGCCCGCCCTGCCCGGGCGACCTACGCTGGGCCAACGCCCGACCAGCCATGAAATTCAACCTCATCGACACGGTTCTCGAACAGTCGCCCGACCGCATCGTGGCGATCAAGCAGGTCAGCCTCGCCGAGGAGTACCTGGCCGATCACTTCCCGACGTTCCCGGTTCTGCCTGGCGTATTGATGCTGGAGACCATGGTCCAGGCGGCCCGCCGTCTGCTCTCGAACCGCGGTGAGACGCGACTGGTCCTGGGAGCCGTCAAGGGTCTCAAGTTCGGCAGCTTTGTTCGACCCGGGGAGACGCTTACGGTCGATGTCACCGTGACCGGTTCCGTTGACGGCACGTACGAGTGCCGCGGCAAGGGCCGGGTCATACGGCACAACGGGGGTCGCCCCGACGAGACAGCCGTCTCGGGACGGTTTACCATGCGTCCGATTCGCCGCACACTGCCCGATGAGCTGATGCGACCTCAGGAGAAATGAAGATGCCCGACACCGCCGTGCTCACCCAGGACGAGATCCTCGACAAGACTCGCGAAGTGCTCGTCGAGGCCCTGGTCCTCGACCCGGAAGAGATCACCCCCACATCGTCGTTGACCGCCGATCTCCAGGCCGAGTCAATCGACTTCCTGGACATCGTGTTCCGGCTCGAAAAGACATTCTCCACCGAGGACAAGCCCTTCAAGATCGAACCGGGCGAGTTGTTCCCGGACAACCTGCTGGAGAACCCGGAGTGGGTCCAGGAAGGCAAGCTCACCGACGCGGGCATGGCCATGCTCAAGGAGCGGATGCCGCACGTCGACTTTTCGGAATTCGACCAGGACCGCAACGTTGACAAGGTCGCCGCGAACATCACGGTCGGTTCGCTGGTGACGTTCATCGAACGCAAACTGTCGACCTGAATCACGGACCACGGACCCATGCGTTGGATGTGGATAGACCAGATCGTTGAGCTGGTTCCCGGCAAACGCATGGTCGCGATAAAGAACGTGTCGCTCGCCGAGGAGCACCTGCACGATCACTTCGCCGCCGACGGCGCCCTGGAGCCGCTGCCGGTCTACCCGGCGTCACTCATGATCGAGGGCATGGCGCAGACGGCGGGGATCCTCGTCGGCGCCGCACGCGATTTCAAGGAGAAGGTGATCCTTGCAAAGATCATGCGCGCCACGATCGACTGCGATGTGTTCCCCGGCCAGACGATCCGCTACGAGGCCCGGGTCGAGAACCTCGACAACGCCGGCGCCGCGACGACGGGCGTCGTCAGCCGCACCGAGGCGGGGTCTGGGAAGTGGGAAGTGATCGGGCACATCGACCTGCTGTTCAGCCACGCCGACCAGACCATGACCGGCATCGACGTGCCCGAGCACAACTTCGTCTTCGGCGAGAACCTCAAGATCATCCTGCAGACCGCCGGGCTGGCGGTGAGTGCCAAGCGCTGACGGCGCTTGGGTGGCACGGTTGTGCGAGCGAAGCTCGCTCGGCCGTGTCTTTGAACGTCGCACCACGCTCGAAGACACGGCCGAGCTCGCTTCGCGAGCACAACCGTGCCACCCCCGATGAATTCGGAGGGCCGTACGGAGCGCTATGACGAAAGGAAAACGGCCCTGCCGGATGGCAGGGCCGTCTTTATTACCAAACCACCAGATGCCGCGGCTTGGGGTGAAATGGCCCCGAACGGGGAGGCAAACCGATCCGGGGCCGATCCAGGGCTTGTTGCCACCCTTGCTCACCAAGGATCCAATTCAACAGCCCGACCGCAAACGCCGGTCGCTGGTTTTGCACCCAACGGGTCCGTCTGCGTTGATTGGGTGGACGGTGCATGGTGCCCGGACCGCCCGGACCCCGTGAGCGGCTATAGAATCGCATCCGATGCCCGCAGACCGACACCACTTGGCGCTGTACGCCGGTTCATTCGACCCCATAACCCTCGGTCACCTCGACGTGCTGGGCCGAGCGCGGGGGATCTTCGACCGGCTGATCCTGGGCATCGGCGACAACCCGGAGAAGCCGGCGTTGTTCAGCTTCGAAGAACGGATTGAGATGGCCACCGGGCTCGTGGATGAAATGGTCACCACGAACCCGGACGGCTGCCCGGTCCAGGTGAAGCACTACTCCAGGCTGACCGTGGACTTCGCACGCGAGGTCGGGGCCGTCGCCATCCTGCGCGGCATTCGCAACATCTCGGACCTCGCCGCCGAGACCCAGCTGGCCATCACCAACCGGCAGGTCGCCGGCATCGAGACCATCTTCGTCGTGACCGGCGAGAACTTCGCGTACACCAGCTCCAGCCTCATCAAGCAGGTCGCGGCCCTGGGCGGGTCCCTTGACGGGCTCGCCGGCATCGTTCCCCCTGTGGTCATCGAACAGCTCAAAGCGAAACGCGACGATCCGTCGAACCCGCTGGGGCAGCTGGCGAAGGATCAGCTGGTTGACTGAGAGGCAGTAGGCAGAGGCAGTAGCCAGTAGGCAGTAGGGAAGAGGAAGAAGAAGAAGAGCGTGGAGTATCGGGTTATTTCTATTGGGACGTTGGCGGCGCATCCGCTCTGGGGGGAGGAGCGTGGGGCGGTTCGTACGGGGCATGCGACCTCGACGCTGGTGTCGACCCAGTCGGCGCAGATCCTGGTGGATCCTTCGCTTCCGACGCCGGCAATGCTGGCGCGGCTTGGGGAGCGATCGCCGGTTCGGGCGGACCAGATCACCGATGTCTTCCTTACTACCGCTGAACTGGATCACAGGCGGGCGATGGCGGCGTTTCCCGACGCCCGGTGGTACGTCGGGGAGACCGAATTGACGGACGCCACGACAGAGCTCACGCGGCGGCTCGACGAGGCACGGTCCGGGGGCGACGAGGAACTCACGGCGTTCCTGGCCGACGACCTGGAGTTGCTGGGCCGATGCAAGCCCGCCCCGGACCGCCTGTATCAAGGCGTGGATCTGTTCCCGCTGCCGGGCGTGACGCCGGGCTGCTGCGGGCTGCTGCTGTCGCTGCCGCGGGCGACCGTGCTCGTCTGCGGCGATGCGATCGCCACGATGGAACACCTCATACAGGGCAAGGTCCTGCCGACCTGCCACGACGTCGAGCTGGCACAGGAATCCTTCGCCGAGGCGATCGAGATCGCCGACCTGCTGATTCTGGGACGCGACAACATTTCGTTCAACCCTCTGCGCCAACTGCACACGCTGTGACCGGTGTACAAGCGATCGATGCAGAACCTGTTGCGTCATCTCGTTGCCATTGTCGTAGTTGTGGCCGGTCCGGCCGCAACCGTCGCACAGGGGCCGCCGGAAAAACCGCACTGGGCGATCACGCTGGGGATGCGTGTCGAGCACCTGCAGCGGGCCATCCCGACGCTCGACCGTGTCGTGCTCGTCCCCGACGCGGCCACCTACATCGACGAGCTCGCCCGGTGGTCGCCGGCGGCGCGGTGGCCCGTCCTGATCGAGGACCAACACTTCGCGTCGATGTTTATCCGCCGATTCAGCCCGGCCCAGGTCGTCCGCCGAACCGCCGTCGAACATGGCACCCGGAACGCACGCGTCACACGCGACGCTCTCGAAGCGGTCGTCATCAGGAGTTGGGGCGGCGACCCGGCCGTCGACTCGATACCCGCCGTCTTCGAGAGACACGGTTACACACCGCCGGGTGTGGTCATCGCGTCGACGGCTGACTCGGCGTGGACCGCCGCGGTCGCACTCGCGGCCGGACGCGGCCAGCCGATCGCCTGGCTCGACGGATCTTTCGGCAGGCCCAACCAGTTGCTCGAGGCCGACGACTTCGCGGCCTTGCGCAACGCGGTCGACACGCTTGTCGCTGCCGCCGGCTACCCGCACGCCGCGATCGGCGACGCGATCGAGACCATCACGCTGTGCCGCGATATCGGCGGGCGTGTGAACATCGCGCCGAACGCCAACGCCCCCGAGATCCGCGCCGTGACCGACCTGCTCGGCCGCTCGGCGGGCGGGCGTCGCTACGCCTACACGGGCTGGATCTTCGGCGACAGGATACGCTGCGCGTACACCGCGATGTGCTCGCTGTTTCTCGATCGCAGCATCGTCGGGTTGTACAACACGTATGACGAGCCGCAGGTCGTACGCGTCTACGGAATGACCGAGGCGGCTCGCTTGCTGACCGAGCGCGGGTTCGATGTCACGACCTGGGACGTCCCCGACACGACCCTGGATCGCTGGCTGAACATCCTGCCACGCGGCTGGGCGACCGACGTTCTGGTGATGAACAGCGGCGGCAACCCCGACTACTTCGTACTGTCGGACAAGCGGGCGCATTGCGGCGACGTCCCGGTGCTCAACGTACCCCTTGCGCTGCACTTCACGCACAGCTTTTCGCTTAAGGCACCGGAGAATCTCAACACGATCGGCGGCCAATGGCTCGCTCACGGCGTCTACGCCTACATCGGCTCGGTCGACGAGCCGCGGCTGCCGGGTTTCGTTCCGCCGAAGATCTTTGCCGACCGGTGCAGAAACCTCGTCCCGTTTCTCATCGCCGGCCGGAAGTGGGACGACAGCCCGGCGTGGAAGATCAACACGCTCGGCGACCCGTTGATGATCTGCCGGCCGCCGTCGCTCGGCGCAATCGCCAGGCTGCCGGCTGCCGACGTCACAGCCCTCGATGCCGTCGACCTCGGCGAGCACGTCAAGACGCTGATGCGTCGCGCCGCCCAGGACGAGACGGGCGATGCAATCGCCGAAGCGGTGGCGACCCTCGACCTGCTCGGGAAGGACTCGGTCGCGATCAAGATGTGGCAACTCGCCGCGCGACGCGACCTGGCGCCGTCGGCGGCGCCGTCGGCGCTGGGCCCGCTGTTCCGCGCCGGCCTGACAAACGAATTCGTCCGCGCAGCCGACACCATGCCGACCCGCGACGACATCGACACGGACATGATCTGGCACTTGCTGACGCCGCGTCTTCGTAGTGCCGACGAACGGACGCTCGTACTGCTGGAGACGTCCATCCGCCCCTGCCAGTCCGCCACCGACCTCGAGCGTCTCACACCCCACCTGACGGCCGTCTTCGGTGCCGACCACGCCCGCGCGGCGGTGCTGCGTGAACTCAACCGGACAACCAATCAGCGGCGCCGGCGTGAACTTCAGAAGCTGCTGAACCGGAGGTAGCGGGGGACGGCCTCTACAACGCCGCGGCCATCGTCGAGCCGATCTCGGCCGGGCTCTCCGCCACATGCACGCCGCGGCGACGCAGGGCGTCCATCTTGGCGTCGGCCGTGTCGTCCTTGCCGCCGATGATCGCGCCGGCGTGCCCCATGCGTTTGCCCGGCGGCGCCGTGCGACCGGCGATGAACGCCGCCACGGGCTTTGTCATGTTCAGCTCGATCCACACGCCGGCATCGGTCTCGTCGGCCCCGCCGATCTCGCCGATCAGGACCACGCCGTCGGTCTGGTCGTCGTGCTCGAACATCTCCAGCAACTCGATGAAACCGAGCCCGCGGACCGGGTCACCGCCGATGCCCACGCAGGTCGTCTGGCCGATTCCGAGGTTGGAGCATTGCCAGACTGCCTCGTAGGTCAGCGTGCCCGAGCGGCTGATGATGCCGACGGCCTTGCCCGTCGATGCGTCGGACCGGGCCGTGTGGATGTAGCCGGGCATGATCCCGATCTTGCAGCCGTCGGCGAATTTTGCCGTGGCACCCTCGCCCGACACGCGGCGGCCGGGCGAGATTACGCCCGGGCAGTTCGGGCCGATGACCAACGCAGCGGGATAGTCGCCCAGGGCGCCGCGGACCCGGATCATGTCCTGCGTGGGAATACCTTCCGTGATCGCGCAGATGACCGTCATACCCGCGGCCGCCGCCTCGAGGATCGCGTCGGCCGAGAACGCCGGCGGCACGAAGATCATCGTCGCCGACGCGCCGGTCGCGTTCACCGCCTCGGCGACGGTATCGAAGATCGGCAGACCGTTGTCGTCAGTCTGCCCGCCCTTGCCGGGCGTGACGCCGCCGACCATCTGCGTGCCGTAGTCGAGGCACCCCTTGGTGTGGGACGCGCCGAAGCTGCCTGTGATCCCCTGGCAGATCACCTTCGTGTCGCCGTTGACGAGAATGGACATGCCCGCAGGATAGCGTTTCGCAGCCTACACTGCCTGCATGACAACGGTGGCCGGAGGGGCGGGCAAGCCTCTCACCTACGCCGAAGCCGGCGTTGACATCCATGCAGCCGAACAGATCGTCGGCCTGATCAAGAGCTCGATGAGACGCACGCACGGTCCGCGCGTGTTCGGCGACCACGGCGGTTTCGCGGGGATGTTCCGCCTCGACTACAACGAGAAGCTCTTCAAGCAGAACTACCTCGACCCGGTCCTCGTTGCGTGTGCCGACGGCGTGGGCACGAAGATCCGGCTGGCGGTGCGGATGGGCGTCTACGACACGGTCGGCATCGACTGCGTCGCGATGAACATCAACGACCTGATCGTGCAGGGGGCCGAGCCGCTGTTCTTCCTGGACTACCTCGGCCTGCACTGCAACGACCCCCAGCACACCGCGGCGATCGTCGAGGGCGTGGCCAGGGGCTGCGAGATCGCAGGTTGCGCCCTGCTGGGCGGTGAGACGGCCGAGATGCCGGACATCTACGCCGAGGGCGACTTCGATCTCGCCGGCTTCGCCGTTGGTGTCGTCCCATTGAAGCGTGCAATCGACCCGATGCGGGTCGAGGCCGGCGATCTCGTCATCGGTCTCGCGGCCTCCGGCGTGCACTCCAACGGCTACACGCTGGTGAACCGCATCATTGACGACCGGGACCTCGACCTGGCCGCGCGATATGACGAGCTCGGTGACGCCACGCTCGGCGAGATACTGCTGACGCCGACGCGGATCTACGCCCGCCCGATCGTCGCACTGCTTCGGCGGTACAAGGTCAAGCGGATCGTGTCGGGGATGGCCCACATCACCGGCGGCGGGCTCGAGGGCAACCTCGCACGCGTGCTGCCGAAAGACGTCGACGCGGTCATCGACAACGGCTCCTGGGACACACCGCCGGTGTTCGAGTTTCTCCGCCGGCACGGCGGTGTCGACGAACAGGAGATGCGTCGCGTCTTCAATATGGGCATCGGCTACGTGCTGATCGTGCGGCCGACGTTCGCCGAATCCGTCATCCGGCAGCTTGAGCAGTCCGGCGAGAAGGCCGTGCAGATCGGGAAGATCGTGAAGGGAAGTGGCGAAGTCCGAAATTAGTTTGTGACAAAAAAAACGAATTCGCTTTGCCGTCCACAAGGCCTTGCACCCGGGATCAGATTCGCGAAGCTGGAGTTGAAGAAGAAGGGGCCATTGCAAGGAGACGACGCATGGCCACCGCCGAACAACTCATCGCCATCAAGGGAGCCACCGTCGCGTCACTGCCGCCGACCGCCACGGTGCTCGAAGCCGCACAACTCATGAACGACCGGCACATCGGCTCGGTGCTCGTCATCGATCAGGACCACCTGGTCGGGATCTTCACCGAGCGCGACGTGATGCGTCGCATCGTCGCCGAGGAGCGGTCCGCGGCCACGACGCAACTGGACGACGTGATGACACGCCAGGTCGCGTGCGCCGCGCCGCACACGAGGCTCGACGAGATCCGCGCCGTGATGCGACGCCGACGAATCCGCCACATCCCGGTGCTTAAAGGCAGGCGGGTCGCGGGGATGATCTCGATCGGCGACCTCAACAAGGCCGATCACGACGGCCAGGCCGAGACGATCAAGTACCTCGAGCAGTTCATGTCGGTGACTTAGTTTTAGCGCTCCGTACGGCCCTGCGGGCCGACACTCGCTTTCGTACGACCCGCCGAATTCGGGTGGCACGGTTGTGCTCGCGAAGCGAGCTCGGCCGTGTCTTTGAACGTCTAGCCATTGGTCCAAGACACGGCCGAGCGAGCTTCGCTCGCACAACCGTGCCACCCGGACTCAAACGGGTCTGAGCGGACACCGTCAGTCGTCGGCGTCGGGCTTTCGCCGGGCCTGCTTCCTGCCGGACTGCTGACGCTTCGTTGCCAGTCGCTTCTCGATCGACGACCGCGACGGTCGTGTCGGCCGTCTCTTCTTGGGGACCGCCAGCGCCTGGGCGATCAGGTCGCGAAGCCGCTTGACACATTCCCGCCGGTTATCCAGCTGCGACCGCTCGGTCTCGGCGACGATGAGGATCTCGTCGGCCTTATTCAGACGGCGGCCGGCCAGGTCACGCAGCCGCCGGCGGACCAGGTCGGAAAGCCCTTCAATCGCCTCGACGGTCACACGCAGCTCCGCCCGGGTGCAGAGCTTGTTGACCGCCTGGCCGCCCGGTCCACTTGAACGCGAGAACGAGAATGTGACATCGGCGGCCGCGATCGTCACGCCCGGTCCGAGTTCCAAAACGCCTTCTGATCCCGGTGCAGTCACCCGCGACTCCTTTTGGCCGATGAGATGAGAGCCTAGGCGCCCCCATGGTGACCTTTCGGCAATGAGGATGCCCGGAATGAGCGGACTGCTGATCGCCATCGCCGCCACCGCACTCGCGGGCAGTGGTCAGGTTGATGAGCCGGCGGCGGCGGACGAGCCGCCCCAGCCACCACTGGCAGCTGGCGCTCCGGAAAGCCTGGAGGTCAGCTTTCTTGCGGGCGTGTGGCTTCCCCGGATGGTCGGCGAGGTGGCGTTGGGCGGCGGCGAGATCCAGGTCAACGACGAATTCGAACTCAACCGGAGCGAAACGACGCTCAACCTGGAGCTGGCGGTCCGCAAGAACGACTTCTGGGAGCTGTGGTTCGGCGGCTTCGACTTCTCGTCGAGCACTTCGGGGCCGTTTCGCGGTAACGGCAAGAACTTCGGCAGCCTGGTACTCAACAACGGCACGCAGTACACGTCACGGTTCGAGATGACCTCGGTCGCGACCGATCTCAGCGTGGCGGTGTGGAGACCGTTCGCCGACGGGCACGCTCGCGAACAGGGGGCGTCCAATCGCACCTGGAACGGGCGTTACGTCGCGGACCTGCGGTTCTGCCCGCAGGTCGGCATGCGTTACATCGACGTCGACCACACCGTGACAACCGCCGGCGGCACCGAAAACGCCGGCGGCGAGTGGCTGGCGGTGTACGCCGGGCTGTTGATGGAGATGGACTACCGGCCGAAGGAACCCACGTGGTGGCTGGCCCTGCTGAGGATCCAGGGCAGTTTCGCAGCCGGTCCCGCGCTCGGCGGCGACGGCGGGTCGATGTGGCAGGTCCGCGCGGGCGTGACGGTCCAGGTCACCGAGGCGCTGGGCTTCATGTTCGGATACCGGCTCGTCGAGCTGAACGTGGACAACGATGGGTACACGCTCAACGGCGGATTGCAGGGGTTGTTCATAGCCGGCTCGTTGAAGTTCTGAGAACGGGTGGCACGGCCGACGGAGCGATAGCGACGTCGCCCGTGGTGCGACCCCCAACCACGGGCGACGTCGCTACCGCTCGCTCGGCCGTGCCACCCCGTCCTCTCATCCCCTACCATTGCTCCCTATGCCCAGTCGTTCACGCCGCGCCCGCCGCCTTCCCAAGTACCGACGCGCGCGGATCCGGAATTTCCTGTTCACGGTCGGACCCGATCGCATCAGCGGCGGTCGGGTCACGCGTCATCACCTCGCCCAGGAAGTCGAAGTGCGCGAACTGGAGATGTCCTCGCCGCGATGGCCGGCGGCGTTCGACGGCCTGCGGATCGGGCACGTCAGCGATTTCCACCTCGGTGAGCTGCTGCCGATCGACAAGGCGGTCGCGGTGGTCGAGTGCCTCGCCGAGCAGCAACCGGAGCTGATCGCGTGCACCGGCGACGTGGTCGATCTCGAGAGCCCGGACGTCGAGCAACTGCTGGCGGCACTTGCCGGGGTCGATGCGCCGCTTGGCTGCCTGCTTGTTCTGGGCAACCACGATGAGCTGCACGACCCGGACGGACTCGCCCAACACGCACGTGATCTCGGCATCACGGTTCTGCGGAACGAGGCGGTGCAGATCAGCCGCAACGGCAGTTCCCTGATCGTGGCGGGAATCGAGTGGGGCCGGTCGGCGGTCGTCTGCGCCAGGCACGTCGATCTGGCGTGCGGCGATGGTGTCGACCCGCACCTGCTGCTGGCCCACAATCCCAAGGCGTTCCTCCGCGCCGCCGACATCGGCATCCCGCTGACGCTCGCCGGGCACACCCATGGGGGGCAGGTCGCCCTGAAGAAACGACCCAACGCGAACCTGTCGATCACCCACCGGCGATCAATCGGCCAGTTCCAGACCGACGGGAGCATGTTGTACGTGACAAGCGGCGTTGGCGCGTGGTTCCCGTTGCGGGTGAACTGCCCGGCCGAGATCGCCATGCTGACGATCCGCCACGATCCGACGCCCCAATGAACCCTGGCCGTCAGGTCATGATCCTTGACGGCGCCACCGGTACCGAGCTGGACCGCCGGGGGGTTGACATCTCGTTGCCGCTGTGGTCGGCGCGGGCACTGATCACGGCGCCCGACGTGCTCGCGGCCGTTCATCGCGATTACCTCGATGCCGGCGCCGACGCCATTACCGCCAACACGTTCCGCACGAACCGCCGCACGCTGGCACTCGAACCGAGTGCCCATGGCGCACCAGATGCCGACGAGCTGACCATCAAAGCGGTCCGGATCGCCCGCACGGTCCGCGACGAGCACAAGCCCGGGGCCCTGGTCCTCGGCTCGGTCGCACCGCTGGAAGACTGCTACCGGCCGGACCTGGCACCCGGCGCCGACGACTGCGCCCGGGAGCACGCGGATTTGATCGAGACACTCGTCGCGGCCGGCGTCGACCGAGTGCTCATCGAGACGATGAACAACCTCACCGAGACCCGCGCCGCGATCGACGCCGCCCGCCGGTACGCCCCGGACCGGTGGATGGTCAGTTTCTGCATGGACACGGCAGCACCGCCGGGAACGCTGCTCAGTGGCGAGCCGGTCGAAGCGGTGCTCGACGAACTGCGTGACGCCGCGGCGGTCGGCGTGAACTGCGTGGCCGCTCCGGAGGTCGTCCGCCAGGTCGAGTTTCTCCGCGAGCGTTTGCCGGAGACAATCTCGATCATTGCTTACGCCAACATCGGGTACGCCGATGATCACGGCAACTGGGTGCCGACCAACGCCGTGGACCCCGACCGCTACGCCGAC
>Ga0209988_10001374_pt1 | contig 15773 bp, 11 predicted proteins | sample N075metaG_FD_183115 | JGI IMG/M metagenome (GOLD analysis project Ga0209988, IMG submission 183115) | Deep subsurface microbial communities from Kermadec Trench to uncover new lineages of life (NeLLi) - N075 metaG (SPAdes) (version 2) | ecosystem: Environmental > Aquatic > Marine > Ocean trench... | reverse complement strand
GACCGATTACGGAGTCCTTCGGGCTGTACGAGTCCGAGGCGCTTCAGGCCCTGGTGACCAACCTCGGGAACGAGATGGCGTCCATGTCAGAGCGCCCCTCGTTGCCCTGGTCGTTCAAGCTGGTGGACGACCCGATGGTGAATGCGTTTGCGCTACCGGGCGGGTTCATCTTCATCACCAGGGGCATCATGGCCGCCCTGAGCTCGGAGGCCGAGCTCGCCGGGGTCATCGGCCACGAGATCGGGCACGTCACGGCGCGCCACACCGCAAGCCGGATGAGCCGCCAGCAACTCCAACAGGTCGGCCTGGGAGTCGGATCCATTCTGTCCTCGGACGTGGCCTCGGTGGCAGGCGTGCTTTCGGCGGGCCTGGGACTTCTCAACCTGAGGTACAGCCGGGGAGACGAGTCCCAGTCGGACGAACTCGGCGTACGGTACATGTCGCGGGCGGGATATGATCCGAACGCTCTGGTCGGGGTCTTCCAGACGCTCGCCCTGGCGGGGGGGGGAGGGGGAGGCGTCCCGGCGTGGGCTGCGACCCACCCCGACCCCGTAAATCGCGAGGAGGACATCCGCGAATTGATCGCGGCTTCGGGTCAGGATTATTCCGAGTATATCCGTCGTGGTGAGGAATACCTGCGAAGCCTCGACGGCATGACCTTCGGTGAGGACCCGAGGGAGGGGTTCTTCGACGACGAAACGTTCTACCACCCGGACATGGCGTTCGCGCTCGATTTCCCCGGGGGCTGGACGACGGTGAATCAAAATTCACAGGTAGGAGCCATTTCTCAGGACGAGACGGCCCTCGTCGTTCTGACGGTGGAGGCGGGTGCGACCGACGCGGAACGTGCGCTCTCTACCTTCTTGAGGCAGGGCGAGGTTCGTGGAAGCGGCTCGCGCCCCACGTCGGTCAACGGCCGCCCGGGGTGGGAGGCGTCCTTCACGGCGGATGCCGAAGGAGGTGGACTGCGGGGCGCGGTCCTCTTCGTGGAACACGGGGGAGCGGTCTTCCGTCTGCTGGGTTATGCGTCGTCTTCTCGATGGCGCTCCCACGAGGGCACGGTGCTTGAGGCCATCGAGAGCTTTCGGCCCGTGAGCGACCCCAACATCCTGGAGGTCGAGCCGGCACGGATCGAGATCGTTCGGCTCCCCTCGAGGATGACACTGCGGCAATTCATAGACCGGTACCCCTCAACGGTGGACGACGAACAGATCGCCATGATCAATCGTCGCACCCTGGAGGAATCCATCGCGGGTGGAACCCTGCTCAAGCGTGTGGCTGGAGGGCGCCGGCCCTAGGCCGCGACCGGCGCCCCGACCAGCGTCCATCTTTGGCCCGGATCTTGAGTCCTCTAAAGGCAAGACGGGTGTTCGGCGGTCCCACCTCCGCCGCTTTGGCGGCTTGGTATGCCAAGTCGACGGGAATGCGCGCTAAACATGCCAAAATGGCATAATGCTTCAGGGAGCCGAGACCGATATTGAGCTTTGAACGTCTTGAATCTAGGGCGGGAGAGGCCCTCGTGGGCCGGCGTCCTTGACGCTTTCGGTCCGCTCGGATAACGTCGTGCACATGGTCCCCCTCGTGCGCTCAGAAGCTGTCTCATATCCGGAGGCCGACCAGTGAAACGCCTGCTTCTGTTGTTTTTCACACTCGCGTCGGCCGGGGGTTGCGCCAGTCGGAGGGTTGTCAATCAGTCCCAGTTGTCAATCGTCGCTCCAGCCTTGATTGTGGAGCGGTTTCTGCAGGCCGCCAACGTTCGAGATCTCGAGACGATGGCCCGCCTGTTCGGGACCGACGACGGACCCATCGGAGACCGGAGAAATAGAATCGAGGTCGAACTTCGAATGGATGTGATCGCCGAAATCCTCCAGCACGACGATTATCAGATCATTTCGGAACGTAGGGTCCCAGGAACGGAATTTCCGAGCAACCGGCTCGGGGTCGACCTTAGGTTGCGTGGGGGGACGATCGTGCGCGATGTTGGATTTACGGTGGTGTTGCAATCGGACGATCGATGGCTGATCAACATCATCGAATTGGTAAAAATCACCCAGGCCGGGTGAACGTCGCCCAACCCCCGCGATATTTCGAAGCGCTGGAGTAGGAAGAGGCGATTTCTCGTGTCAGCCGCCGTGTTGCACCAACTCGATCAGGGTGCCGCCGGTCGATTTGGGATGAATGAAGGCCACAAGGTGCCCACGGGCGCCCGGGCGGGGTTCCTCGTCGATGAGGTGGAACCCCCGAGTATTTAGATCTTTGAGGGTGGCGCGCAGGTCGGGTACCCGGTAGGCGACGTGGTGAATGCCGGGCCCCCGGCGGGAGAGGAACCGGGCGAGGGGGCTGGCACTGGATCTCGGCTCGATGAGTTCGATGGATCCGACGAAGGCTACGTTCACGTCGTGCTCGGGAAGTTCCTCGATGCTGGAACAAGTGGCCCCGGTGATGGGTTCGAAGGTCGCTACGGAATCTCGTATGGACGCGACCGCGACGCCGACGTGGTCGAGTGGAAATCCGTTCATGAGTCAGTGCAGTATTAGTCGGTACAGCAACAGTGGAAAAACTTGGGCCGGATCGTAGGTCCGGCCCGTTGAAGGTACAAGGAGATCGACCGATGGGTGCCAATGGAAATGTTGTGGAAATTACGGATCAGAACTTCGCCGAGACCGTCGAGGGGTCCAGCGGCCTGACGATGGTGGATTTCTGGGCGGAGTGGTGCGGCCCCTGCCGCATGGTTGGGCCCATTGTCGACGCGTTGGCGGACGATTACAGCGACGAAGGCGTCACTGTGGGAAAGCTGGACGTGGACCAGAACCCGGATATCACCGTCCGGTTCGCCGTGCGTTCGATCCCGAGCGTGCTGTTCTTCAAGGACGGCGAGCACGTGGATACGGTGGTCGGTGCGGTGCCGCGCCCGACACTCGAGGCGAAGATCAAGGAGCACATGTAGGGACGAAACCCGGAGTGGTTCAGAGGCGTGCGGCGGCCCGGAGCCATGAGTCTCCGGGCTGTCGCTTTTTTGCTATACTGCCCGTATGAGCACCCTGTACATCGTAGCCACCCCGATCGGCAACCTCTCCGACGCCTCGGCCCGCTCGATCGAAATCCTCGGTGCCGTCGACGGTATCCTCGCCGAGGACACCCGCCGCACCCGAAAGCTCCTCGCCCGCTTCGACCTTCCCACATCGTTGACCTCTCTTCACGAACACAACGAGGCGTCCCGGATTCCTCGAGTGGTGGCACGGTTGGATGCCGGCGAAGATCTCGCGCTGGTGTCGGACGCGGGCACGCCGCTGCTTTCGGATCCCGGGGAGCGGCTCGTACGGGCGGTGTTGGACGCCGGACACACCGTGGTTCCAGTTCCCGGCCCGTCCGCGATCCTTTCAGCTCTCATGGGCGCCGGCTTCCCCACCGTCCCCTTCGTCTTTCATGGCTTCGTGCCCAGAAAAGGCAAGGAACGGAAGGCGATGCTGGAGCAGATCGCCGCCGCACAGGAGACGTCCGTCGTTTTCGAGTCTCCCCAACGTGTGGCCGTCTTACTTCAGGATCTCGAAGCGCTTGTTTCGGAGGATCGCCAGGTTGTCGTGGCGCGTGAAATGACCAAGATTCATGAGGAGTTTTTCCGGGGAACAATGTCGGAAGCTGCGCGCTACTACGCCGAAAACAAGGCACGAGGAGAGGTGACCATAGTGGTTTCCCCGGGCTCCCCAGCCGAGCGGAGAGAACGGGTCGACGAGGTCGCCGCTAGCGCGTTGGCACGAGCTCTGCTCGACGATGGCCTCACCCCGAGCCGGGCTGCCAGAGAAGTGTCGTCCCGCCTCGGTATTGCCAAGAACGCAGCGTACGAGATCGTTCACGCCCTTGCGGACAATTCGGAGGAGTCGGATTGATCATAGAAGTCGGATGGATCGGAGGAGCCGTATTGAAGGAAGCGATCACCCGCTCTCTTCTTCTAGCGGCGCTTGCGTCCGCCGGCGTCGGCGTTCCCAATCCCGACCTGGGCGTCCAGCCACGTGTGACCCTGAGCGTGCAAGCCGATTCCGTTCTCACCATCACCCGGCTCCAATACGAGGGTGGCGGGGATTGGTACGCGAACCCGTCCTCCCTCCCAAATCTGCTTGCGGCCATTCGGGAACGAACGGGCTTGCCGGTGTCGCCTCAGCCGCAGACGGTACGCCCCTTGGATCCGACGCTGAAGGATCACCCCTACCTGTACATGACGGGCCACGGGAACGTGCGCTTTTCACCCGAGGAGCGGACGGCTCTTCGGGAGTATCTCCTGGCCGGTGGTTTTCTTCACGCCGACGACAACTACGGGATGGATGAGTCGTTCCGCGAAGAAATTGCTGAGATCTTTCCCGAGTACGAGCTCGTGGAGATTCCGCCGGACCAAGCCGTATTTCGAATGATGTATGACTTTCCGGAGGGGTTGCCCAAGATCCACGAACACGACGGGAAGCCACCTCAGGCCTTCGGGATCTTCCATGGCGGGCGCCTGGTCGTTTTCTACAGCTACGAGTCCGATCTCGGCGATGGCTGGGAAGATCCGGATGTCCACGGTGACGCGCCCGATGTGCGCGAGTCGGCGCTCCGAATGGGTGTGAATCTCTATCTGTACGTCCTCAGTCAGATGGTCCCGTGAGCCCGGCGCCGGCCCGCGTCGCTCGGATCGTCGAGGGTGTCAGGGCGCACCTTTTGGGAAGGGTTCGCATGGCACTCGGCCTGTGGGTTGGCGCTGCTCTGGCCGGTGCGCTGGCTCTCGCATGGCTGGCCGTGGCTCCCGAGGGCTGGCGACAGGGGACATCGGCGCCGCTTCTCATCGACATGCTGGTGGTGGGCACCCTTGTGTCCGCTTGGCTGGTGCATCGGAGGCTGACCGAGTCTTGGCTCCGTGAGCCGAACGTCGCACGAAATATCGAGCGGGAGGTCGGAATGGCGCCCGGGGTCCTCAGGGGATCTCTGGAGTTGGCCAGAGCGCTTCCGCCCGGTGTGTCGCGGGGTCTAGCCGATCGGGCCGCCCAAGACGCTCTCGGACGGCTTCAGGCCGGGCAGCGGAGCCTCGCTGGACGGATGACCCATGAAGTAGGACGGTGGATGCGGCGGGGTGGTCTGGGACTCGGTCTGCTGATGCCGCTGGTTGTGGTGCTCACGGTCGTGGCGCCGGGACGATCTCTCATGGCGTGGGCGGGGCTGGCGAGGCCATTCGAGTTGATGGCGGGACCGACCCTGCCGGCACTCGTGGTGACTCCGGGCACCGTCGAAGTTCGAAGGGGCTCCGATGTGCCGATGCAGGTGTCTGCGCCCGGCCGGACCACGGTGACCGTACACTGGCAGGCCGCCGGCGACGTCGCGCTCGAAGAGCTGATCGAACTTGACGGGGACCGGGGATCCTTCGTGCTCCGAAGCGTCACGGCTCGAACCGAATATTGGGTTCAGGCTCCGGACGGAGCCATGTCGCCCCGCTACACACTCCAGCCGGTGGACCCGCTTCTGGTGGGTGACCTGACGGTGCGGATTTCCTTTCCGCCACACACGGGCCGCTCGCCGGAGGAATACGGCGTCGTGGTGCCCCCACTTCAAATCCCGATAGGGAGCGTATTCTCCTTCGAGGGACAAGCCAGCCGGCCGCTTCTCTCCGCGGGATTGGAGCGGCTGGAGGCAGAGGTGGAGGGGGTGGCGGAGGCGGGGGTGCAGTCGGAGGCCGGGGTGGAGCCGGAGACCGGCGTGGAGTCAGAGGCCGGGGTGGCATTCACCTTGAATGGCCGCGGCTTCGAAGGCCGGTGGACGCCACGGGTGAGTGGTGTGTATGAGTGGCGATTCACCGGTGTCGATGGAGAGCCGGCGGAGATTCTCCCGCCGCCCCTCGGACTCACGGTGGTGCCCGACTCCGCGCCGCATATCTCCGTGTTGTTCCCCGGGCGCGATACCCTCCTTCCGGCCTCCCTCAGGCAGCCGCTCGTCCTGGAAGCCACGGACGACTACGGGTTGGACCACCTGACCTTGGTCGTCTATCGGGTGACCGCGTTCGGGGACCGTCTCACTCCGGTCGAACAACCCATACCGGTCGGGGGGACGCGGGGCGCCCTGTTACGTCCGGTCATCGACCTCACGAGTTGGGAGCTGTTACCCGGGGACACCATTCGGTACTTCGCGAGAGCGGTGGACAATGCGCCGATTCCCAACGTGAGTGAGACGCGTGAGTACGTACTCAGAACGCCCACCGCCGCTGATCTGAGGCGGGAGGCGCAGGAGCGTCTTGACGAGGCCGCGCGCGGTGTCGAGCGGTTGGCGAATCAGGCGGAGGCGCGCGCCGCGGAAACGCGGGAGCTCGAAAATGAGCTCTCGAATCAGCGTAACCCCGAGAGCCAGAGCCGGAGAGAGGAATCTGAGGAGCGTCTGGCCTTCGACCAGCAAGAGGATGTGCGCGAGGCTCTCGAGGCCCAGGAGGAGCTGCTGGCCGCGCTGGACTCGCTCGAAATGGAGATGGCCGAACTCAACCGCGACCTCGAGGCAACCGGACTCGCTGATCCGGAGCTTCAGGCCGAGATCAGGGAACTCCAGAGACTTCTAAATGAGTTGGCACCCGAGAGTCTCGAGGAGCGTCTGGCGGAGCTCGCGGAACGGCTCGACCAGATGACGGCCGAGGATGCGAACGAGGCCCTGAGGGAGTTGGCGGCGGACCAGGAGGCCCTTCGCGATCGGCTGGAGGCTGCGATCGAGGAATTCGAGCGGGCTGCGATGGAGCAGGACTTCCGGGCCACCGCTGCCGAGGCGGAGGAGCTCGCTCAGCAGGAACAGGCGTTGGCGGACGCCATGAAGGAGGGGGATTCCCCTGACCTGAGGGCGGAACAACAGGAGGCGTTGGAGGCCCGAGCTCAGGATCTGGACGAGTCCCTCGACGATCTCCAGCAGCGGTTGGCGGAGGCAGGAGAGGAGCAGGCGCGTGAGGCCGTGGAGCAGGCCCAGACGCAGGGCCAGCAAGCGCAGCAATCGATGTCCGAGGCCGCCCAACAGGCACGAAGCGGCGAACCTCAGGAGGCGTCCGAGGCCGCCCAGCGAGCGGCGGATGCCATGAGCCGAATGTCCCAGCAACTTCAGCAGGGAGAGCAACAGATGGCCGCCCAGAACGAGGCGGCTTCTCGAGAAGCTCTGGAGCGGGCGGCCACGGATGCGCTGTCACTGGCTCGTGAGCAGACGGCTCTGCAGGACCGGATGCGTGGCGCGGGTCCGGAGGATCTCGCGAATATGCGGAGCGATGAGGCGGCGCTGCTCCAGGGAGTTCGAAACATGGCGGAGGCGCTCTCGGGCGAGATGTCGGCAGATCAGGGGAGTAATGAGGTCGCCGCGCAGATGGGACAGGCGATGGAGGCAATTCGAGAGACCCTCGATGCGCTCGAGAGTCAGCGTGGGGACCGGCCGTCTCCCTCCACTGCCGCGGAGCAGGCGGTCGCGGCGCTCAACGAAGCCGCCATGATGGCGGCGTCCGCCGCCAAGGCCCCGGGGCGGGGGCCCCAGGGGCAGGCCGGTGACGAGGTCACCGAAGAGCTTCAACAGATTGCCCGGCAACAAGGCTCCGTGAACCAGCGCACTGGGCAGATCACTCCCATGAAACTCGGGCAGCAGGCGCGGGCGAACCAGCTGCGAGCGGCGGCAGAGAGCCAAGAAAAAATCGCAAGACAACTCAGTGAGCTCGCGCAACGGCCGCCAGATCGAGCTCAAGCCCTCGGCGATCTGGATGCCCTGGCCCGGGAGGCGCAGGCACTTGCCGAGAGGCTCGCAAGAGAGACCCTCGACGCCGAGACCCTCCAGCGTCAAGAAAGACTCTTCCACCGGCTTCTCGACGCCGGACGGAGCTTGGAGAAGGACGAATATTCGGATGAACGCGAATCTTCGGCCCCGGGCCAGTTCGAGCGAAATGCGGTTGAGTTGCTGTCGGCCGAGGACTTGGGTGCGTTACGCTTTCAGCTTCCTCCGTCGGAGGAGCTCCAGCGGCTCTCGCCGGCTCAACGGCAGATGGTGCTCGAGTACTTCGAGCGGCTCAATCGGGCCGAGCGCCGTGCTGCACCGCGGGGCACGATCCGTTGAAGAACATCCATTGGGGCTGGAGCGTTGGGTTCCTTCTTCTGATCCTTCTTCGGCCCGTCGGAGCCCACGCCCAGGTGGACGATGCTGGCTCGGAGACACGCCTGCTCCGCGCCGCGGCGGCGGAGGTGACCTCGGGTGACCTGGCGGGAGCCGAGGAGACCCTGCGGCGCCTCCTGGGCGACCGGCCGACATCCGCCGCCGGCATCTTCGCCCTGGAGCGAGTCCTTCGGGCTCAGGACCGCATTGGCGAGATCCTGCCCTTCGCCGCGCGATTCGCGGACCTCGAACCCAACGCTTCGGGGCCGAGGCTGCTCGAGTTGCGGGTGTATACCGAGCTCGACGACAGGAACGGGCTCGAGAATGCCGCCGAGGATTGGTTGGAGAATAGCACCTCCTCCGAGTCCTATCGGGAGGTAGGCCGTGTTTTTGCCCGGGTCTTCGGTCCTGAGCCGGCCCTGTCGGTGTTGGAGCGGGGCAGGACCGACCTCGGGCGCCCGTCCCTCTTCGCCATGGAGGTGGGCGATCTCTTGAATGATCTTGGCCGCGTGGAGGAGGCGCTGCTCGAATGGGCGGCGGTCATCGGAAACGACGGGTCCCAGGTATCGGCCGTGATGCGGAGGATAGGAGAGATCGAGGAGGACCGAGAGACGCTCGTGCTGCCCCTTCTTGAACAGTTGCGGCGGCAGCCCACGACCGGCGCTCGGCTTCGGGCGGGGGCCCGCATCGCCCTGGAGGCCGGTGCCTTCGAGGAGGCGAGGGGCCTGGCCGAGTACGCCCTGGAGGGTCTGGCAGACAGGCCCCGCCGGGGCTTTTTGACGGCTCTCGCGCGACAGGCCCAAGAGGCTGACGCCATGGGAGTCGCGCTCTGGGCGTACGAGTCCCTCCGAGAGAGCGCCAGCAACGCTGCTGAAGGCCGGGCGCTGGATCAACGCATCACCGTTGCGGCGCTCGCGAGCGGGGACACGGTACGCGCCATCGAGGCCCAGCAGGCCATCGCGGACGACCTCCCCGAGGGTAATCTCGACCGCCGCCAGGCGCTCGCGGAAATCATCCGGCTCGGGATCGATCGAAGCGGAGTGGAGATGAGGACGTCACTGGCGGCGTTCTCGAGAGAGTTTCCGGATGCGCCCCAACTGGATGCGTTGGCCGTTACGCTGGCGGTTCGGCTCGATTCTGACGGCGATCGAGAGGGCGCCCAGTTGCTCTTGGCGGACGTGGCGGGCCCAAAGAGCGCTCTCGAGCGCGGGTACCTCTATCTGGCCAGCGGGGAAGTGGTGACGGGCCGGGTCGCTCTGCAGGACGCCCTCCCGGGTGTCTCTCCCGGTGTGGCCACGGAACTGATCGCGCTCCTGGATCTCCTCGACCGGATGGAGGGTGAATCCCTCACCGCGCTCGTGCGGAGCGTGGTCCTCGCGCATCACGGAAATACCCACGGGTCACTGTCCGAATTGGAGCTCGCCATCGACGCCGTGTCGACGGACGAGCGACCCCGGCTGCTCGCGATGGGTGCCCGAATCGCGGACCGGGGGCGTGTGCCGGAGCGGGCGGCCGATTTCAGGAGTCGCATCATCCGCGAGCATGCGTATTCTGCGGAGGTACCGGAGGCGACGCTCGAGCTCGCCCGTTTCAGGGGCGCGACGCCGGGGGGTGTGGACGAGGCGATTCGGCTTTTGGAGGAGCTCATCCTGAGCCAGCCCAACAGCGCGATCGTACCGACGGCACGCCGTGAGTTACAGAGAATTCAAAGCGGGGCGGATTCATGAACACGTTGCGCGCGATGTGGGTCCTGACGTTTTTGGCCTGGCCGGTACCGGGAGCCGCTCAGTCGTTGCTCGTCCCCATGGACCGCGTACAAGAGAACCACCTCAAGGCGTACGGCCTCACGTATTGGGCTCTCGAACAGTACGGAGAGGCAGAATGGCTGCTCAATTACCGCGGTGGGTCCTTCCTCTTGCCCGACATGCAAGGCCTACGGCGCCAGGCTGCTCTCCGAGGCATCACCATCGAGGCCGTCAGTGGCGCCGACATCGCCGGGATCCGAGCCGTGATCGCCGATTCGAACATGGAAACGGTCATCTTGGAGAAAGCGCCCAAGGTGGCGATCTACACACCACCCAACAGCACACCCTGGGACGACCCCGTGACGATGGCGCTCGAGTACGCCCAAATTCCGTACGAGACCATTTGGGACGACGACGTCGTCCGCGGAAACCTGGGGGAGTACGAGTGGCTCCATTTGCATCACGAGGACTTCACGGGGCAGTACTCCAAATTTTTCCTCACCTACGGGGGATCGGCCTGGTTGAAGGATGAGGTGTCCCGAAACGAGGAGATGGCGGAGCGTTTGGGGTTCGCTACGGTGCCCGACCTCAAGAAAGGCGTCGCAAGGCGGCTTCGCCAGTTCGTCGAGGACGGGGGATTTCTCTTGGCCATGTGTTCCGCCACCGAGACGCTCGAGCTCGCGCTCGGCGCGGAGCAGGCCGACATCGCGGCCTCGTACGCGGACGGAACCCCTCCCGATCCGGACGCCACGGAAAAGATGCAGTGGGACCTCACGATGGCCTTCACCGATGCCGTGATACAGATCGGCGCGTCCGTAAATGCGTTCAGCGACATCGATGCGCACCAGGTCAACACGCCGTGGCGCCTCGAGCTCGGCGCGTTCACACTCTTCGATTTCTCGGCCAAGTTCGATCCCGTGCCGGCGATGCTCACCCAGAACCATGTGTCGGTGATTCCGGATTTCTACGGACTCACCACCTCCTTTCGGACGGATCGACTCAAGCCTGGAACGATCGTGTTGGCGAGGGATGGCGACATCGCGAAGTACGTGCACGGGAACTTTGGAGAGGGGACATGGACGTATTTCGGCGGGCATGATCCCGAAGATCCCGAGCATCAGATCGGAGACCCACCGACCGATCTCGATCTCCACCGCGCGTCGCCCGGGTATCGGCTCATCCTGAACAACGTCCTCTTCCCCGCGGCCAGGAAACAACGGCTCAAGACCTGATCGCTTTTGAACCGAGAGGTCGATTCTTGAACGCTCACCCGGACCCACCCGACCTGGTCTCGCTCACCACCGACCCTGAGCGCTCACCCAGGTCCGATCTCCGTCTCTCACCGGGGGCCGCCGAAAAGATTCGAACGGAGGTGAAGAAGGCCGGGGGCAGGGAAGTGTGTTTTCTCGCTCGGGTCGACCCCGATCGGGTGCTGGTGGAGCCGAGGGCGGTCGCGCGGGGCAACGCTTCGGCGGTGTTGGCCGCCGCCCGCGACGCGGATGAGGGCTCGGTCATGATCCACAACCATCCCTCAGGGGATCTGGAGCCCTCCGACGCCGATTTGAGTGTTGCGGCACGCCTGTACGAAGAGGGAATCGGGACCGCGATCACCAATAACGACGCAGATCGGATTTTCGTCGTCGTCGAGCCCCCGAAACCGAGGGTCGTTGAGCCGCTGGAGATCGATCGACTCGAGGCCCTGATCGCTCCAGAAGGCCCACTCGTGCAGGAACACAACGCGTACGAGGACCGTCCGGGGCAGCGCACCATGCTCCGCCAAGTCGCCGAGACGTACAACCGAGGCGGCGTCACGTTGGTCGAGGCCGGCACGGGCACGGGTAAATCGTTGGCCTACCTCATTCCGTCGGCGGAGTGGGCTCTGCGGAACGGGGAGCGGACCGTGATCTCCACCAACACGATCAACCTCCAGGAACAGCTGGTCGACAAGGACCTGCCGCTGGTCCGTAGGCTGGTCGGGGAGGAGGTCGACTGGGAGCTCGTCAAGGGCAGGGGGAACTACATCTCCATTCGGAGGGCCATCTTGGCGGCGGAGTCCGCCCCCCTTCTCTTTTCGGACGACCGCGGAGATGAGTTGGATCAGCTGGTCGAGTGGATTGGCGCGACGCAGGACGGGTCCCGTGCCGACCTCACGTTCGTGCCCAGCGAGGATGTCTGGGACGAGGTGAAGAGCGACGCCGACATCTGCCTCAGCACCCGCTGCCCTCACTTTCACGCGTGCTTCTTCCAGCGTTCACGGCGTAGGGCGGCGTCGGCCAAACTGCTCATCACCAACCACCACCTTCTCTTCAGCGATCTCTCGGTACGAATCGCGACGCAGAACTACAAGGCTTCGGCCGTGCTCCCCGCGTACAGGCATGTGATCCTCGACGAAGCCCACAACCTCGAGGACGCGGCTACCTCACATCTCGGACTGGAAGTCACGCGTCGCGGAATGTTTCGGATGTTGGCCCGACTGGCCCGCGGGGATGGCCGCGGGCGCGGCGTGCTTACGGCGCTCCAGGACTCTCTGGCCGGTCGGACGGAGCGAGAGCCGGCCCTGGAGCTGAGATCACGGATCGAGGAGCGGGTGCGCCCAGCTCTCGAGGATGCCAGGGCCCAACTCACGCTGTTCCTCGACGTGTTGGAGCCGCTTCTACCGTCCGACGCGATGGGCGCCGTTCGGATCGGTACCGCCGAGATGCCCGAGCCCGTGGCCCGACCCGATGTCCGCGAACGCCTCGACGGGCTGGTGTCGGCGTTTCGGCGTCTGGGAGCGGAGGTGCGCGATGTCCGGGAGCGCTTGGAGGACCACGACACCCTGGCCGAGGGACTGGAGGGACGCCTCCTGGATCTACGGAGTGCCGAGCGCCGCCTGGCGGACACGGCCCACACGTTGCGCACCGTTCTCGACGCCGACGTGGAGGAGGAGCGCTTCGTGCGCTGGCTGGAGTGGCGGGGTAAGACGCGGGGGAAGAACCGGGATCTCGTGATCGCCTCCGCTCCCATTGAAGTGGGTGATCTTCTGCGAGAGCACCTCTTCGAGAAGGTCGCGACGGGGATCCTGTGTTCGGCCACCCTCGCGACGAGGGAGTCCTTCGGCTTCCTCAGAAGCCGGATCGGGTTGGAAGAGCGCGATCTATTCGAATCTGATGTAAAGCTAGAAGTAACAGAGTCTATCATACGCTCGTCCTTTGTGTTCGAAGAACAAGTTTTGGTTGTGGTGCCCACCGATCTTCCCCATGTCAATGAGCCGGGGGGTGTTTTCGAAAAGGCGACGGCCGGGGTGATCCGGGACGCTTGCAGCATCTCCGACGGGGGGATCTTCGTGCTCTTCACGTCCCACCGCGCGCTACGCCGCGTCGCGGGTTTTCTACGTGAGGATGGGGGTGTGCGGTGGCCCCTCTTCGTCCAGGGAGAGGACACGCGGGCCCGCTTGCTGGAACGCTTTATGGAGTCGGGTTCAGGAATCCTGCTCGGAACGTCGTCTTTCTGGGAAGGCGTTGACGTACCGGGGCGGGCCCTGAGAGGCCTCATCATCCAGCGACTGCCTTTCAAGGTGCCGACCGAGCCCATCACGGCGGCGAGGATCGAGGCGATCGAACGACGCGGCGGGAACTCGTTCGGAGAATTCGTGCTTCCCCTGGCTGCCTTGAAGCTCAAGCAGGGCTTCGGGCGGCTGGTGCGATCCCGGGAGGATCGCGGCGCGATCCTGATCCTCGACGATCGTATCGTCCGAAAGAGCTACGGCGCGTACTTCCGGGAGTCGTTGCCCCCGGCTCCCTTGAAGAAGGGGCCATGGGCCGACCTGGTCCGTTTCCTGAAGGATTTTTATGCCGAGGGTGGGGTGGCCGGTAAATCGGTGCGACCATAGATTCCGCCGGTCTCCTGGGTTCTACCCGGTCCCGTGTATCTTCATGACGGATGACGTATGACTCGCGTTTTGGGCATAATGGCCGGCGTCGGGATTTTGGTCCTGGCCGGCTTCGCGTGGGATGATTCCGCGACCGGTTGGTCCGCAGGTCATTCCGATATCGGCTTTTGGTGGGCTGTAATCGCCACCTTCCTCACCATTGCTGGGCTGGCGGCGATGATCGGCACCTGGCTGCACACCCAGCCGGTCGAAGAATGAGGACAGGCGCACGCCTGGAATGACTCCTCCTCTTCCCACGAAAATCGTGTGCGTCGGCAAGAACTTCAGTGCCCACGCTGCCGAACTCGGTGGTTCCGTCCCCTCCGAGCCGTTGATCTTCCTGAAGCCGCCGTCGAGCATCATCTCGTCAGGGGAGCCCATCGTGGTTCCGAAAGGCGTCGGACGGGTCGATTACGAGGGTGAGATTGCCGTACGGATCGGGACGAGGGCGCGACACGTCTCGGAGGCCGAGGCCTGGAGCGTCATAGAGGGGGTCCTTCCGCTGAACGATGTCACGGCACGAGATCTTCAGGCCAAGGACGATCAGTGGTCCAGGGCCAAGGGTTTCGACACGTTTTGCCCGATCGGCACGGTTTCTTCGGTCTCCCCCGACGATTTTCCAGGGGTTACGCTCGTCACTCGGGTAAACGGCGAAGAGCGGCAGCGGGCCCAGGCATCGGAGATGGTGTTTTCGATACCGGTGCTGATCGCATACATCACCCGAATCATGACACTCGAGCCGGGTGACATCGTGTCGCCGGGCACACCCGAGGGCGTGGGCCCGCTCTCGCCCGGGGATGAAGTGGAGGTCGAGTTGGAGGGCCTCGATATCCTCCGTAATCCGGTCGAGGGAGAAGGGGACGTTGGCTCCTGAGCGAAGCCGGCGGCTTCAGAACCTCCCCGGGTACCCGCTGACGGGTATTCCAGAGGCCAGAAAGCGGCTGGAAGCTGCCGGCATCGAGGTCATCGATCTAGGAGCCGGCGATGCCGACCTGGATCCGCCCCCCGAGGCCGTCCGGACGTTGGCTGAGGCTGCGTCGGATCGGAGCATGTCGAGGTACCCTTTTCAGTCGGGCCTCCCCGAACTTCGAGAGGCCATAGTCACATGGATGCGCCAGCGCTTCGGTGTGAGCCTCGACCCGTACACCGAAATCTTGCCCCTCATGGGCTCCAAGGAGGGTATCGCCAAGCTACCGCTCGCCTTTCTGAATCCGGGCGATGGCGCCGTGATTCCCGATCCTGGATACCAGGTCTACCAGGGCGGCGTCATCCTGGCCGGGGGCGAGCCGTATCTGGTACCGTTGCGCCCGGAGAACGACTACCTGATCCCACTCGACGGGATCCCGGACGAGGTACGGTCCCGTCTTCGGCTGATGTACCTCAACTATCCGAACAACCCAACCACGGCGACCGCGCCGCTCGAATATCTCGAGGATACGGTGAACTTCTGCCGAGAGCACGATGCGGTGCTCGTCTACGATCACGCGTATAGCGAGATCGCCTTTAACGGGTACCGCCCACCGAGCATCCTGGAGGTCGACGGGGCCGACGGTGTCGCGCTCGAGTTTCACTCCTTCTCCAAGACCTATAATATGACCGGCTGGCGGCTCGGGTGGGTCGCGGGGAACGCGGGCTTGATCGAAAGCCTTACCAAGGTGAAGACCTTCATGGATACGGGGGTCTTCAAGGCGGTTCAGGCGGCGGGAGCCGCTGCGCTCGCCGCATATGAGCGATGGGTGCCGGGAAATGTGGCTCGCTTTCAGGCCCGCCGTGACGTGGCTGTGAAGGGCCTGAGGCAAGCCGGGTTCGACGTTACTGAACCGAGGGCCACGATGTTCTTATGGGTCCCGGTTCCCGGCGGAGGGTCCTCTTTGGCTTTCGCCGAACGGGCGCTCGAGGAAGAGGGAGTGGTCGTGCTTCCGGGCGCCGCGCTCGGCTCCGGCGGAGAGGGATTTTTCAGGATCGCCCTCACGGTGGACGAGGAGCGGATGAGGGAGGCC
>Ga0209988_10001373_pt1 | contig 15774 bp, 13 predicted proteins | sample N075metaG_FD_183115 | JGI IMG/M metagenome (GOLD analysis project Ga0209988, IMG submission 183115) | Deep subsurface microbial communities from Kermadec Trench to uncover new lineages of life (NeLLi) - N075 metaG (SPAdes) (version 2) | ecosystem: Environmental > Aquatic > Marine > Ocean trench... | reverse complement strand
CGACGATATCGTCGTCGTCAACGAAGGGCGCAGCGTCGCCGCCGGGCCGGTGGAGGAGATCCTGTCGCGGCTCGACCTGTTGCCGCTGACCGGCCAGTCCGAACCGATGTCGGTGATCACCGCGGAGGTGCTGCACCACGATGTCGAGGGCGGGCTGACCGAGCTCGGGTTCGACGGCGGGCGGCTCTGGGTGGCGCGGATCGACGCCGACCGCGGCGCGCAGGTGCGGCTGCGCATCGCCGCGCGCGACGTGATGCTGGCGCTGGAGCCACCGGCCCAGATCAGCGCCACCAACATGATCTATGGCCATGTCGCCGAGATCCGCTCCGGCCCGGGGCCCTATTGCGATATCCGGATGGTTTGCGGCGGCTCCATCCTGCTGGCCCGGATCACCCGGCGTTCGGCCGAGCGGTTGCGACTGGCCGAAGGGCGCGAGGTGATCGCGGTGATCAAGGCGGTCAGCGTCAACCGGCGGGCCGGGGTAACGCCGGCGCTCAATCGGCCGGCTGGATGAGGGCGGCCAGTTCGTCCAACTTCACAGCGCTCCGGGACTGCGCCTGCCCCAACAGCTCCAGATAGCGGGCGACAATCTCCTCGCCCAGCGGCGTCAGTTCCGCGCCGCCGCGGGCGTTGCCGCCGGTATGGGTCCGGACCACCGGGGCGCGGAAGGTCTTGTTCATCTGGTCGACCAGCAGCCAGGCGCGGCGGTAGGACATCTTCATCGCCCGCGCCGCCGCGGCGATCGAGCGGTGCTCGGCGATGCCCTGGAGCAACTGGATCTTGCCGGGGCCGATCTGGCCCCGACTGCCGAAATAGATTTTGATCCAGAGGCGCGGGGCGCCATCCTGCTGTTCCATATGCGGTTCTTACCACGGGAGAGCTACAGCTGCCACGCCTCGCGCAGGCCGTCGAACACCGCCTCCTCGGCGGTGCGCGGCGCCAGGCAGTCGCCGATCGGGCGGACGATCCCGGCATAGCCTTCAAGCTCCGCCAGCAGCCCATCCTCCGACTCGCTGCCCTGGGCCAGCACCAGGGTGTCGACGCCCTCGACCAGCATCGGCTCGCCGCTGGCGGAGTGCTGGAGATAGACCGTGTCCGCATCGACGCCATGAAGTTTGGCGTAGGGGATGATCTCGACCCCGAGCCGGTGGCAGCGCGCCACCATCATGTCGCGCACATAGCTCTGGATCGTCTCGCCCGCGTGCCGGCCGTTGACCGCGAGACGGACCCGGCAGCCGCTCTCGGCGAGGCGTTCCGCCACCCCGAGCCCGATCCAGTCACAGCGCCAGTCGGCGATCACCACCGAGGCGCCGGGGTTGACCTCCTGGCGCAGCACCTGCCAGGCGTCGACCACGTGGGCCGCGTCGTCGATCTCGATGTTACGCGGCCAGCGCGGCCGGGCCCCGGTGGCGACGATCACCGCGTCGGGGGCCATGGCCTCGACCAGCGCCCGGTCGACTTGGGTGTTGAGCTTCACCTCGACCCCCGCTTGCGCCACCTCGTGGGCGAGGTTGGTGACGATGCCGCCGAACTCGGCCCGGCCCGGCAGGAGTTGCGCCAGCAGGGCCTGGCCGCCGAGGCGCGGGCTGGCCTCGCACAGCGTCACCCGGTGGCCGCGCCGGGCCGCCACCGCGGCCGCCTTCATGCCGCCGGGGCCGCCGCCGACGACCAGCACGTCGCGCGGGGTCTCGGCCTGCCGAAGCTTGCCATAGGTCAGCTCGCGCCCGGTCTCCGGGTGCTGGATGCAGGAGATCGGGAAGCCCATCTGCATATGCCCGATGCAGGCCTGGTTGCAGCCGATGCAGGCGCGGATGTCGTCGCTGCGATCGGCCTCCGCCTTGCCCGCCATCTCCGGGTCGCAGATCATCGCCCGGGTCATGCCGCACATGTCGGCCTGGCCACTGGCAATCACGGTCTCGGCCTGCTGCGGCTGGTTGATGCGCCCCGCCACCAGCACCGGGATATCCACCGCCTGCTTCACCGCCGCGGCGAAGGGGGCGACATAGGCGCCCTCGATGAACATCGGCGGCACGATATGGACGGCGGCGCCGATCTTCGCCGAGCTCCCGGCGATCACGTTGACGTAGTCGAGACCGGGCGCCAGCGCGGTGATGGCGGCCAGCGAGTCCGCGTCGGTCAACCCCTCGGCGTCCACCTCGTCACCGGAGATGCGCAGGCCAACGACGAAATCTCTACCGACGGATTCCCGAATTTCCGCAACAATTTCTCTCAGAAACCTCAACCTGCCATCGAAACTTCCGCCGTACTCGTCCTCGCGCACGTTCACATGCGGGTTGAGGAACTGCGCCGGCAGGTAGCCGTGGCTGGCGACGATCTCGACCCCGTCGATCCCGGCCGCCTCGATCCGCCGCGCGCCGGCCCCGAAGCCCTCGACGATCTCGCGGATGATCGGCCTGGTCAGCGCCCGGGGAATGCAGTGGAACCGGTCGCTGGGCGAGACCGAGGGCGCGTAGGCGACGGGGATCGAGCCGTCCTGCGACTCGATGATTTCGCGCCCCGGATGGAACAGTTGCGCGAAGATTTTCGCACCGTGGGAATGCACCGTCTCGGCCAGTTTGGCGTACCCGGGGATGCACTCGTCGCCGGTCGCCATCAGGATATGGGTGGTGTAGCGCGCGCTGTCGTGGATGCCGGCGACCTGCACCACGATCAGCCCGGCGCCGCCCTTCGCGCGGGCCTCGTGATAGGCGATCAGGGCGTCGTTCACGGTGCCGTCGGTCGGCAGCGTGGTGTCATGCCCGGTGGAGAGAATCCGGTTGCGGATCTCGAGCTTGCCGATGGTGACGGGGGTGAACAGGTTGGGGAAATTCTTCGACATGCGCGCCGCTCCGCTAGAGCAATTTCCAGCCAAATGGGTTCATTTGGCGACTCGGAAACTGCGTGAAACCAAGGAGATAGAGCATTACCGGTGAATCAGGGATCACCGATAAGGCTCTGGGGTCCGGCGGCGAGCCTAGACCGGGCGATTTCGCCCGTCGAGAGCGAAGCTGCGCTCAGGCCGCGCGCCGGGCAACATTTCTCGTGAGAGCCGCCGCGATGATGCCGGGCGCCTCGGCGTCGGCGCCGATCGGGGGCAGGATCGGGCCGGGGAATTTCGCCGCTGCCAGGGCTTCCGGCAGGTCCGCCGCCACATGGCCGGCGCGGCTGGCGAAGAACGGCAGGCAGAGCGTCGGGCCGTCGATGCGGGCGGCATCGGCAAGAAACGGCGCCTGGTCGACAAAGCCGGTGCGGACCTCGCGGAACATGCTCGATACCGCCAGGAACCGCGCCGCCGCCCGGGCCACCGCGGCCGGGCGCGGGTCGGTGGGTGAGCCATGGGCGGCCAGCAGCAGCACCGCCTCTCCGGGCGCGTATCGCTCGGCCAACACCGCCTCCTCGGCCCGGCGCAGGCAAAGGCGAAGCACCGCGGGATCGAGCCCAAAGGCCGGGAGAATATCCAGGCCCCCTGCCCCGGCGGCGCGCAGCCGGCGCGGCAGTTCTTCGGTCGAGAACCAGCCATCGGCCATGAAATGCGGGTAGACAAGCAGCCGCTTGGTCTCCGGCAGGTCACTCAAGGCGGCAGCCAACGCCCCGGGTGCTGCCAGCGTCGCGCCGCGCACCGCCCAGCCGCCGGGCAACAGCGCCTCGGTTGCCGCGGCGAGGCCGTGCAACACCTGCTCCGGCCCCTCGGGCGCCGAGGGCGCGCCGTGGGCGACGATCAGAGCCTGCCCCGGACCCCCGATCGCGTCGGGGGCTGGCTCCGATCCGGGGGCGGCGTGTTCAGTGGCTGGTGCCATCTTCGAACGTGATCTTGTTCCAGACGTTGTACTTGCCCGAGGGTTTGCGCATTGGCAACCGTTTTACCTCCTCGAGTGTCTTCGCATCATAGACGATGACCGCGCCGTCGTCCTCCCAGACCGACACCAACGCATATTTGCCGTAGCGGTCGAACTCGACATGGGCCACCGTCGCGCCGGGCACCGGGCGCAGCGTCCGCACGATCTCCAGCGTCTGCTTGTCGATCACATGCATCGCGTCGCGGTTGGGGCCGAAGAAGACATCGGCCCATACATAGGGCGAATTCTCGTGGCTGCGAAGGAAGAAGCCGGGGCCGAGGGTCTCGATCTGGCCGACCACCTGCCAGTCTTCGATGTCGATCACCGAGATCTTCGCTTGCTTCAGATGCGGCGTCGCCATCACCCGGCGGCCGTCGCGCAACCAGGAGATGCCGGAGCCCAGATGCGGCATCCCCGGCAGCGGCAGCTCGGCGATCTCGCGCCCGACATTGAGGTTGACCACGACCCCGCGCGCGCCGTCGCGCGCCGCGCCGATCAGGTGGCGGTAGCCGGGGTCGAAGAAGAAGTCGTCGAGCGGCTCGGAGATCAGGATGCGGCGGAGCGCGAACAGCCCCTGCGAGGACGCCAGCGCCTCGACCATCCCCTTCTCGCGGGAATGCACGAAGCCCTCGTAGACCGGCCCGGCATTCGGGTCGGTGGCGATTTCCCAGATCTCGGGCGCGTCCTTCAGCGCCAGGATGAAGCTGTCGCGGGTCGGCGCCTGGTAGACGGCGGAGACGCGCGACGGCGTGCCGTCGCGGTCCGTGACCTCGAAGATCTTCTCGACCGAGAGATCGGCGGTCGAGAGGATGGTCAGCGTGCGCGGCAGGTAGTTGGCCACCGCCAGATGCTTGCCGTCCTTCGAGATCGCGATGTTGCGGCTGTTGATCGCGGCGCGCACCCGGCCGACCTCGGCCAGGCTCCAGATGTCGTATTTCTGCACCCAGCCATCGCGCGACATGATGAAGACGAAACGCCCGTCGGGAGTGAACTTCGGCCCGCCATGAACGGCAAAGGGGGTCGGGAAGCGGTCGAGCACGGTGAATTCGTCACCGTCGAGCACGCTGACATGATGATCGCCGGTCTCGACCACCAGGAACAGGTTCATCGGGTCGGCATCGAAGACCGGCTCGGCGGCGGGAACGTAGCCGGGGTTCATCGTCACGCTGGCGGCGATCTCGGCCGGCCCCCAGGCGGGAATCTCGGCCAGCGGCGTTTTCACGAATTCCGCCAGCGCGGCGATCTCGGCCTCGCCCAGCATGTCCCCGAAGGCGGGCATCTGGGTGGCGGCGCGGCCGTTGGCGATGACCGCGCCCACCTTGGGCCCGCGCATCCGGCCCAAGGTTTCCGGAATCAGCGCCGGGCCGGTGCCGCCCAGCCGGTCGGCGCCATGGCAAGCCGCGCAGCGCTCGGCGTAGGTGGCGGCGGGATCGGCGAGGGCGGGGGCAGCGAGCAACGCAAGGAGGCCAGCCAAAACCCACGTCATGCCCGGCCTTGAGCCGGGCATCCAGTTGGCAGCCCGTCGAGCCCAAAATCTGGCCCAAAATCTGGCCCAAAATCTGGATTGCCCGGTCAAGCCCGGCAATGACCAGCGGTTTGCCGTTTCCCTCCGCGCGGCACCCGCCCTAACCGAAGCGATGAACCGGATCACGACTCTTCCCCCGGAACGGCGTCATGGTGAGGCGGTCGGCGCCCTCTGCCAGGCCGATCTCGTGGTCTTCCAGATAGCAGGCCGGATCCTCGGCCCAGGGGTCGCCGGTCAGTTGCAGCGCCCGGATGCGGGTGTTGCCGCCGCACACCGCCTGGTAGGTGCAGGCGCCGCAGCGGCCCTTCAGCGGGCGCGGCCGGAGGCGCAGTTGCGCCAGCATCGGGTCGTCGCCGGTCCAGAGCTGCGAGAACGGCGTCTCCTTGACGCTGCCGATGGTGTAGTCGGACCAGTAGGTGTCCGGGTGCACCTTGCCCTGCGGGTCGATATTGGCGACGCCGACGCCCGACGCGTTGCCGCCCCAGGCTTCCAGATGAGCGCGCAGGTGCGCGACACGCTCCTCCGGGAACCGGTTCTCGGCCCAGCGCAGGAAATAGACCGCATCGCCGTCGTTGTTGCCGGTGACGATCTCCAGCGGCATGTCCTCGGCGGCGGCGACCCAGGCCCGGTCGATCAGCAGGTCCATCGCCCGGCGCGAGTGGTGCCATCGGGCGTCCTCGCCGCGGTGCTTGTCGCCGCGCCCGGAATAGACCAGGTGGGAGAGGTAGAACTTGTCCACCCCCTCGCGGTCGCAGAGCGCCAGAAGCTCGGGCAACTGGTGGGCGTTGTCGGTGGTGATGGTGAAGCGCACGCCCACTTTGATGCCGCGTTCCTTGCAGGCCCGCACCCCCGCCACCGCCTTGTCGAAGGCGCCGATCTGGCCGCGGAACCAGTCGTTGGTGGCGCCGATGCCGTCGATGCTGATGCCGACATAGTCGAAGCCGATCTCGGCCACCCTGTCGGCCATCTCGCCATGCACCTGGGTGCCGTTGGTCGAGAGCGCCAGGAACATCCCCATCTCGCGCGCCCGCCGGGCGATCTCGAACAGGTCGCGCCGCACCAGCGGCTCGCCGCCGGAGAGGATCAGCGCCGGGATGCCGAACGCGCCGAGGTCCTCCAGCACCGCCATCGCCTCGTCATGGTTCAGCTCGCCGGGAAAATCGACATCGGCCGATGTGGTGTAGCAGTGGCGGCAGCGCAGATTGCAGCGCCGGGTCAGGTTCCAGATCACCACCGGCTTCACCGGTGAGTCCGCGGGCCCGGTGCGGGTCGGCACCGGGGTCGGGTCGACAAGCTGGCGCATGTAGTGGGAGAGGCGGAACATCGCTAACCCTTTTCCTGTTTCAGCCGGAGGCCGGTTTTCTTGAGAATTCTGGTCGAGTAGAGAATGTCGGAGCGGTGACAGCAGGGGCCGAGAAGATCGGCGATCAGCGCGCGCTTTCGCTCGACCTCCACCCGGTCGCCGCCATGCACCATCGCAAACAGGTTGTAGGGCCAGTCGGGCAGCGCGCGCGGGCGCAGATAGCAATGCGAGACGAAATCCAGCGCGCCGATCTCCTGGCCGAGACCAGCGGCCATCTCGTCCTCGACATCCCACACCGTCATGCCGTTGGCGGTGAGGCCGAAGGCATAGTGGTTGGGCGCGGTGCCGATGCGGCGGATGACGCCGCGCTCCAGCATCGCCGCCATCCGGCCGACGACCTCGCGCTCGCCGAGACCCAGCGCCGCACCGATCTCGGCATAGGGCGCGGGCGCCAGCGGAAGGCCCGCCTGCGTCGCCTCGATGATCCTGCGGTCGGTCGCATCCAGCATCATGCCACTACCCTGAAGCCTATGAAGAATTCCCGTTCCTTGGGAAACCGGAGCACCTTGAGCCCGGTCTCCCCCTCAATCTCGTGCGCGGCCTTCGCGATCCCCTCCGGCGTTTCGGTCGCCAGCACGAACCACATGTTGAGCCGGTGCGCGCGCTCATAATTATGCGCCACCTCCGGGCGCGCATTGATCTGGGTCATGACGGTCTCGAAACGCTCTTCCGGCACCGCCATGGCGCAGAGGCAGAAGGCGCCGCCCATGGCGGCGGCATCGAAGAACGGCCCGAACCGGGTGAGGACGCGGGTCTCGAGCAGGCGCTTCAGGCGGGCGATCAGTTCGGCCTCGGTCAGGCCGAGGGGCTCCGCCGCCTCCGCGTAAGGGCGCGGCGACAGCGGGAAGCCCTCTTGCAGCGCGTTGACGATGCGCCGGTCGGTGTCGTCGAGGGCGGGGCCATCGAGTGTGGGGGCGTGTTTCATGCGGCGGCCTCCGCTCCGCTCAGGACCATGGCCCCGGTCTGCTTGAAGCAGCGGACGCTGAACAGGACGCGGTGGGGTATCCCGGCGATGCCGGCCTCGGCGGCGGCGCGGCCGAGGGTGGTCAGCGCCTCGTCGCGGCTTTTGGCGTGGATCATGCAGTAGAGGTTGAACGGCCAGTGCCGCTGGTCGGGCCGGCGCTGGTAGCACAGCGTCACCCCCTTCGCCGCCGCCAGGGCCACGCCGGCGCGGCCGATATCGTCCTCGGGCACCTGCCAGACAACCATGGCGTTCGAGCTCCAGCCCAGCGCCCGGTGGCGCACGATGACGCCGATGCGCGAGATGATTCCGGCCGCGGCGAGAGTGCGGATTCGTTCGAGTATCTCGGCCTCCCCGCGCCCCAGTTCCCCGGCGAGGGCGGCGAACGGCTGCGGCACCACGGCCAGACCCCGGCTCAGCGCCTGCAGCACCGCGCGGTCACCGGGGCGCAGCGCCGCCGGATCGGCGCGGCGGGTGTCGCCCGGCCCCTGCCGGGTGCCGTCGAGCGCGAAGCCGAGGTCGATGTGGTAGGGCCGCACCAGCGGCAGGTCGAGGACGGCCAGGCCGGTGGCCGCCTCGATGCGGTTCAGCGTGGCGGCGACATGGGCCCGGTCCGGCCCGGTGGCGACGAACCAGATGTTCCAGTCGTTCTCGCGCAGGTAGGAGTGGTTGACCCCCGGCTCGGCGCCGACGATCCCGGCCACGTCCTCGATGCGCCAATCCGGCACGGCGACGGCGGCCAGCGTGCTGGCGCCGACGGTGTTGGGCCGGATCGTCGCGCCGACCCGGCTGACCGCACCGGCGGCGGCGAGCCGGGTCAGGCGTTGCAGCACGTCAGCCTCGGTGCAGCCCAGGGCCTTGCCGATCTCGGCGAAGGGGTTGGAGCGCAGGGGAAAATCGCGCTGCCAATCGCCGAGCAGGCGCAGATCGAGGGCGTCGAGCGCGATCGCCATCGTCTAGAGCCCCGTCCTGTGCGCCCGCGCGGTGAAGAAGATGCCCGAGGGGCTGTCGGCCGGGATCTCGGCCAGTTTCTCGAAGCTGCGGGCGTCGTAGACGTCGATCCGCCCGGCGTCGCGGACCGAGATCCAGACCTCGTTGCCGCGCGGGGTGAACTCCATGTGCAGCACGGCGGGGCCGGGCCTCAACGTCTTCACCACCTCGCCCGAGGGGGTGTCGATCACCTGCACGGTGTCGTTCAGCGGATGGGCGAAGTTGACCCAGACCTGGCGGCCGTCGGGCCGGGCGACGGCGAAGACCGGCTGGCCGTGGGTGGCGGTGCGGCCGACCTCCTCGAGGCTGCGCCCGTCGATCCACAGCACCTCGTGGCGGCCGATAGCGGGCAGCACGAAACGGTCTCCCGCCAGCGCCCAGCCCTCGAGATGGGGCATCTTGTAGACCGGCAGCCGCGCCTCGCCCCTGCCGTAACCCGCCAGGATGCGCCGGGGTACCGGCGGATTCTGCCACAGATCGAGCGCGGTCATGCCGTCCTCGCCGAACAGGCCGACGATGTAGCGCCGCCCGTCGGCGGTGATCAGGGCGTCGTAGGGGTGGTCGCCGATGCCGGTGATCTTGGTGATTTCGGGTGTGTTTCCTTGCATGACTCCGGGCGAGAAATCCGCGATCCAGGTCTCGCCGGCGTCCCACAGCGTGAAGACGAAGCGCCGCCCCGGGGCATCGACCAGGCCGATGGTCTTGGACAGGCCGCCCGCCCATTCCGCCGGGATGTCGGCGACCATCTCCAGCGTCGCCGCATCGAACACCCGCACCCCGCCGGGCTCGTAGTTCGAGACCGCGACCAGGGTGCCGTCGTCGGAAATCGCGCCGCCGATCGAGTTGCCGGCCTGCATGACCCGAACGGCGATGCGTTGCTCAAGGATATCGACCTTGGTCAGCCCGCCGTCGCGCCCGAAGACATAGGCGAAGCGTTCATCCGGCGAGAACACCACCGAGGCGTGGGAAAGATCGCCCAGCCCCTCGACCCGGCCGATCGCGGCCCGCTCGGACTGATCGACGATCAGCAGCGAGCCCGAGGCGCGCTCGACCACAACGCCGAGATCGCCGGTGCCACGCATCTCCCCGGCAGCGGCGGCACCGCTGCCGGCCAGTAGCGCCAGCCCGGCCAGCCCGGCGATTACTTGCCGGCGTTGAGCAAATATTCCGCGATCCATAGGGCTTCTCCTTCCGTCAGCAGCGGCCGCCAGGGCGGCATCGCGGTGCCGGGAATGCCGTCGAGGACGATCTGCGCCAGGGTTTCCGGCGCGGTCCCGGCCAGGGTCTCGGCCCGGAGATCGGGGCCCAGGCCGCCCTTCAGGGTCATGCCGTGGCAGGACCCGCAATCCTGACGCACCAGATGCTCCAGTTCGGCCGCGCGCCCGGGCGACAGGTTCTCGGGCGGCAGGTCGCCGGCCAGGGCGGGAACGGCGGCGAGCGCCAGGGCTATCGCGGCCAGCTCACGCATCGACCGGTTCTCGCGGCAGGCCGGCCGCCAGCCGCGCCAGCACCGCGCCGGGGCGTTCCTGGTAGAGCGACACGACCCGGCCGACGATGAACAGCACCGGTCCGGTGAAAGCCGCGTCCCGCGCCCGCCCGGCGATATCGTCGAGCCGCGCCACCAGCCGGCGCTCGGCCGGGGTGGTGCCGTTGTTGACCGCCAGCACCGGCAACTCGCCGGGCATCCCGTGGGCGATCAGCTGGTCCGATATCTCGGCGATGTTGGCCGCACCCATGTAGACCACGAGGGTGGTCTCCGGGTCGGCCATTCCGGCCCAGTCGAGGTCCAGCGGCAGGTCGGCCCGGCAATGACCGGTGACGTAGCGCACCCCGGTCGCCAGCCCGCGATGGGTCAGCGGCACAGCCGTCGCGGCGGAGCAGCCCTGGGCGGCGGTGATGCCGGGGGTGACCTCGAACGGAATGCCGGCGGCCTTGAGGCATTCGATCTCCTCCGACCCGCGCCCGAAGATGAAGGGATCGCCCCCCTTCAGGCGGACAACGGTCAATCCCTCCCGCGCGAGCGACACCAGCAGGGCGTTGATCCGGTCCTGCGGCACCGGGTGGTGCTTCGGCGCCTTGCCGACCGGGATGCGCCGGGCCGAGGCGGGGGCCAGCGCCAGCACCTCCGGCGAGACCAGGCGGTCGTGGACCACCGCCTCGGCGCGGCCGATCAGCCGCACCGCCTTCAGCGTCAGCAGTTCGGGATCACCGGGGCCTGCGCCGACCAGAAAAACCCGTCCGAGCCTGTTCATCCATACCTCCCCCGAAGGGCGCCAATCGGTGTGGACGGGGGGCGTCGCCGCCCCCCGCAAGGCCGCGCGCTCAGTAAATATCGGCGCGGGTGTTGTAGATGTTGAACTTGCCGGTCGGCGTGATCAGGCGCGGGTCCTTGATCACGTGCTTCAGCTCCAGCGTCCGGTCGTCGACCACCACGATAGCCGATTCCTTGTCCTTGGAGTTCCAGACCGAGAACCAGATCTCGGTTCCCGCCTGGTTGAACTCGCCCTGGACAACACGGGGCTGGCCCTCGGCGATCCCGGCCCACTCGCCGATCGGAAGCACGGTGTATTCCGGCTCCTCCTGGTCCAGATCGGCAATCTTGAAGACCGCGATCGAGGCCGAGATTTCGGCGTCCGGGTTCAACGTCGCATCGACATAGAGATGGCCCGAGGTCGGATGCGACTTGACGAACAGCGAGCCGCCGCCAAGGGCCTCCAGGCTTTGCACCATCTTCCACGCATGATCCGGATGACCCTCCGGGTCGGTGCCGATCAGCGCCACGGTCTCGTCGCCCAGATGCGAGGTCGCCCAGACCGGCCCGTAGGTCGGGTGTATCAGGTTGGCGCCGCGGCCCGGATGCGGGGTCTGGCCCTCGGTGTCGACGATGGCGACCATCTTCGACAGCTTGGTGTCGATCACCACAATCCGGTTGCGCGCGTTGGCGGCGGTCAGGAAATAGCGCTTGGTGCTGTCGAAGCCGCCGTCATGCAGGAACCGCTCGGCCTCGATCGAGGTGACCTTGAGGTTCTTGATGTCGGAGTAGTCGATCATCAGGATCTTGCCGGTCTCCTTCACGTTGACGATGAATTCCGGCTTGTAGTGCGAGGCCACGATCGCCGCCACGCGCGGCTCCGGGTGGTATTCCTGCGTGTCGTAGATCATGCCGCGGGTCGAGACGACCTTGAGCGGCTCGAGCGTGTCGCCGTCCATGATCACGTATTGCGGCGGCCAGTAGGCCCCGGCGATCGCGTACTTGTCCTCGTAGCCCTTGAACTTCGAGGTTTCGATCGAGCGCGCCTCGGCGCCGATCTTGACCACGGCCACGGTGGCCGGCGGGTCCATCCACATGTCGATCATGTTGATCTTGGCGTCGCGGGCGATGACGAACAGGTAGCGCCCCGAGGCCGAGATGCGGCTGATATGCACCGCGTAACCGGTGTCGAGGATTTGGACGATCTCGTAGGTCGCACCGTCGATCAGCGCCACCTGGCCGGCGTCACGCAGGGTGACCGAGAACAGATTGTCGAGATCGAGGTCGTTCATCTTCTCGGTCGGCCGATCTTCGGGCGCAACCAGAACCTTCCAGGTCTTGCGTATGTCGGCCATGCCGAATTCGGCCGGCTGCGGCGGATCGATCAGCAGATAGCGCGCCATCATGTCGATCTGATCTGCGGTCAGATCGCCCGAGGTGCCCCAGTTCGGCATGCCGGCGGGGGAGCCATAGGTGATGAAGTCGGTCAGATACTCGTAGCCGTTCTCGCGCGTGATGTCGGGGGTCAGTGGCTTGCCGGTGGCGCCCTTGCGCAGCACGCCATGGCAACCGGCGCAGCGTTCGAAATAAAGCTGGTTCGCCTTGTCGAACTCGGCCGGGGTGATCACCGGATCGCCGGGCTTGCGGCCGGGGATCTCGACCTTAAGCTGGCCCAGCGTGTTCAGGCTTGGCTGATAGGCGCCGGCGGCGGTGTCGCCGTGGCCGGCGGGCTTTTCCTGGGCAGGCGCCATGCCGGCGGCGAATGCCAGGGGGAGCGACACGCTGGCGAGCAGCGCGAACCTCCGGATCTTGCTGATGAGGGTCATGCCGTTTTTTTTCTCCATTGCGATACTGTGGCGAAGAGGAACGTGACGGGATCGGACCGGGGTTGCCTTGACTTTCATCAAAGCACGGCAACGGCGACCGGGCCACGGTGCGGCGGAACCCGGGAGTGCGCCATGCACCTTCATCACGCGCTGCGCCGCGTTGCGGTCGCCACCCATCACGCGCTGCGCCGTGTCGCGATAATCGCAATTGTTTCAATGACCTGCCTCGCCTCCCCGGCGGCAGGCGCGGGGCTTGTCAGCGGCGATCCGGTGGCGCCCGCGGTTCCCGATGCGGCGGTTGCAGCGCGGTTGTTCGGGTCCGGGACGGATGCGCTGCTGGTCACCCGCGACAAAACGTCGCCGCCGTCCTGGGAGGTGCGCGGGCCGGGCGGCCCCATAGGCCATATCGCCTCGACCTGGGAGATCGCCGAGTCGGTCGGTTACTCCGGCCGGCCGATCGATATCCTGGTCGCGGTGTCGGTGGACGGGCTGATCGCGGGCGCCGAACTGATGCGCCACAACGAGCCGATCCTGACGCTGGGCATCTCGTCCGAGGACATCGCCGCCTATGTGTCGGCGTTCGAAGGGCTCGACCTGACCAAGCCGCGCCTGACCGCCTTCGACGCCCGCGGCGACCTGCCGCCGGTGATCGCCCGGGCGACGGTCTCGACCGGCGTGATCCGCGACGCGATCCTGCGCACGGCGCGAACGCTCGCCATCGGCCGCGGGCTGATCGGCGGGGCGAGCGCCCGGATCGACCGGGTGAGCTTCACCGAGAAGACCTGGAGCGCGCTGGCGAGCGAGGGCGCGCTCAGCCACACGGTGGTCACGCTGGACCAGGCCCGGGCGGCGCTGGAGGGCGCCAGGAACCCGCCGCCACCGGGTGAAAAGCACTTCCTCGACCTCTGGCTCGCGGTGCTCGACCCGCCGGGGATCGGGCGCAACCTCCTTGGCCAGCAGATGTTCACACGGGCGACGGGATCGCTGGGCCCTGGCGATTCCGCCCTGTTCGTCGCCTCGCGCGGGCTGCATTCCCATCGCGGCACCGCCTGGCGGCAGACCGGCGTTTTCGACCGCATCGAGGTGATCCAGGGCGCGCGCACCATCGCGCTGAAGGCCGACGACTATCTGCGGATCGACCGCCTCCGGGCAGTTGGCGCGCCGGAGTTCAAGGAGGTCAGCATCTTCCGCCTGCGCGGCGAGACCGGTTTCGACCCGGCCCGGCCGTTCCGGATCGAGGTCAGCGCGAGCCGCAAGACGGTCGATGGCGGAACGGTCTCGATGCGGATCCCGCTCGACTACGCCCTGCCGCGCGACTATCTGCTCGCCGCCGCGCCGGTGGAACTGCCCGAGTTCACGCCGCTGTGGCAGGCGGCGTGGGAGGCCAGGCGCACCAGTGAGATCGGCGTCGCGGTCATGCTGGTGGTGCTGGCCGGGTTCCTGTTCCTGCAACAGCCCTTCGCCAGCCGCCCGCGGCTGTGGCGCTGGGGCCGGATCGGCTATCTCTCGGTCACGTTGGTCTGGCTCGGCTGGATTGCCGGGGGGCAGCTCTCGGTGGTGCAGGTGGTGGCGTTCCTGCAATCGCTCCTGTCCGGTTTCCAATGGGAGACCTTCCTGATCGATCCGGTGATCTTCCTGCTCTGGGGCTTCGTGGCGTTGGGGCTGCTGTTCTGGGGCCGCGGCGTCTATTGCGGCTGGCTGTGCCCGTTTGGTGCCCTTCAGGAACTGACCAACGAGGTGGCGCAGCGCTTCGGCGTGCCGCAGATCACGGTGCCCTTCGCGATCCACGAGCGGCTGTGGGCGATCAAGTACACCCTGTTCCTGGCCATCCTGGGGCTCTCGTTCTACTCGATGGAGCAGGCGCTGTTGCTGGCCGAGGTCGAGCCGTTCAAGACCGCCATGACGATGCGCTTCCTGCGCGCCTGGCCGTTCGTGCTGTTCGTCGTGGCGTTGCTGGTGGCGGGGCTGTTCATCGAGCGGTTCTATTGCCGCTATCTCTGCCCGCTGGGCGCGGCGCTGGCGATCCCGGCCAAGCTGAAGCTGTTCGACTGGCTCAACCGCCGCCCGCAATGCGGCCGCGAGTGCCGGTTGTGCGAGATCAAATGCACCGTCGGCGCGATCGACCCGCTCGGGCGGATCAACATACTCTGCCTGCGCTGCCAGATGATCTACCACGACCCCAACACCTGCACCGTGCTGAAGAACCGCGCCGCACGCGGGGCCAGGATGAGGGAGAAAACATGAGTCTGACCCGCAGGCGCTTCCTGCTCGCCGCCGCCGCTACCGGCATTCTGGGCCGGGTCCGGCCCGAGCATCGGGCCGAGCGTTGGGCCAAGCGTTGGGCCAAGCGTTGGGCCAAGCGTTGGGAGTGGCGCGGCAGCGCACTGGGCGCCGAGGCGCGCATCGTGCTGACCGGGCCGAAGGACCAGGCCGAGGCGGCGCTGGCGGCGGTGGTGGCCGAGATCGACCGGCTGGAGAACATCTTCAGCCTGCACCGCGCCCACTCGCAGCTTTCCCGCCTGAACGCACAGGGCGTGCTGGCCGCCCCGGCGCGCGATCTGCGTGACGCGCTGGCCGCCTCCGCGCGCTGGAAACGGCTCACCGGGGGCGCCTTTGATCCGGCGGTGCAACCGCTGTGGCAGCACTGGGCGCGGGGCACGGCGGAACCGGCGCAGCAGGCCGCTCTGGACCGGGTGCTGGCCCGGGTTCGAAACGCCGAGATCGGCCTCGCGGCCGGCCACATCACCCTGTCGCCCGGCACCGCGCTCACCCTCAACGGTATCGCCCAAGGCATCGTCGCCGACCGGGTGAGCGCGCTGCTGGTCCGGCGCGGCTTCACAAGCCCGCTGATCGACACCGGCGAGATGCGCCTTTCCGGGCCGGAACGCCGCCCGGTCGACCTGCCCGCGGCGGGCCTGCGCCTGCACGTCGCAGAGGCGGCGGTTGCGACCAGCGCCCCCGGTGCGTTATCCTTCGACGCGGCGGGCCGCCGTCACCACCTGTTCGACCCACGCACCGGCGA
>Ga0209988_10001372_pt1 | contig 15792 bp, 14 predicted proteins | sample N075metaG_FD_183115 | JGI IMG/M metagenome (GOLD analysis project Ga0209988, IMG submission 183115) | Deep subsurface microbial communities from Kermadec Trench to uncover new lineages of life (NeLLi) - N075 metaG (SPAdes) (version 2) | ecosystem: Environmental > Aquatic > Marine > Ocean trench... | reverse complement strand
GAAGCTCGCTTCCCACAATGAATATTCCTATTACCAGTGAGCCAACGGTACTGTGTTGCAAAGCGATTTTGACTTTGAGATCGATGTTGAATAGCTGAAACCGCAGTACTGCGTAGGCCAATAAAAGAATATACGCGCAGAACGCCAGGGCATAACCTGGGTTGTAGATAAAGTCACCCCAGAAAGGATCAGGCCGGAGAATCGGATGCAGTATTTGTAAGATTCCTGCGATTACGTCACGAAAGCCGAAGGCGATTGCATACCACTTGGCTCGGTTACGTGCGACAGAGCCCTTTTGAGCGTTGAAATAGACAATAACTGCGGCAATCAGTCCGAACAGATACACAAACCCTAGCAATTGCGCCCACCGCTGACCAAACTCCGTGTACTGAAAATTCCACGGAGCCCAACCGGGTCTGTAAAGCTCCAGGAAGAACAAATGGGGATTTGCGAATACGAATATCGCGGCCACGGTACTTACGAGGCCCAATAAAACGGCTGCAGCTCGGGAGCGAAATGGCGCAACGAGAGGCGCATGCAGGGAAACAGCGAGGAAGGAAAGATATTGGAATGGAAGGGCCACCATTGCGGCCGTTCCAACAGTGACCAATGTCGTGACAACAGTCGGATTGTCAAAGAAGAAGAGCAGCCCGGCTATGCCGGCCACATAAATGCCCTCGAGAATAAGAATCAAACTCAATTTTTGATTCAAAACTCTCCTGGGATTGGTTCGCAGAGCAACAATTGCACAGCACCACGCAGCGACAAATGCGAACGTGCCCGGAACGCCCCACCATGTCCAAACAAGATTCATCGTGTCATTCTAGCTGCCAGGAAATCCAGTTGCACCAGGAAACAAGCATACGTCTACATGGAATAGTGGGCGAGTGTCCAGGTGTAGACCGAAAGTTACGGGAAGTTCGGAAAATGACCGAAGACTGGATGGTCCGCTACAACAATGAACGAGCACACGACTCACTGAATGACATGATGCCTGTGGAGTTCTTGCAGGCATTATAATTAACCCGGAAACTCTAATCCAGCGTGGAACTCATCAGGGGTGGTTTACAGTCGGACAGCAGGCCGACACTCGACAAAACAATAATCATGCACTTGGGGCTTACGTTAGGAGATGAAAACCACCTATGCGTGCATCGCATTGAGGACCACTTAGAGATTTTGACGATAGACTATCGAAACAAGTAAATTGCAAAACCCAACTCGAAAGTCAATAACCTCTTGGGCATGCAGGGTAAGCTGACGAGGAAGAGGAGTCCACTCCCTCCACGATCTACGAATGTAGATCTGTGATGAACTAAGGCGTACTAACGTTGAGCCCGTCCTGAGCGGATTCCACCAAGCGTGCCAGTGGGCTACTTAGCAACACCGATAAGGAATAGTTTGCTACATCCTATGACATTAATCGACAATCGCAGTCAAACCGCTGAACGATGCGGCACAATTTCGGCACCACCATAAAGTGCCTTTGCTTCGTCGAGATCTTTCCGATCTAATGTCTCGAGCACTGATGCTCAAAGGCTCAACGCTATTTGCCTTCACGAGGCAAATTCCGAACCTTGGTGGCAGTTAGCACGTTTCGTGCTTGTGTCGGCACGGGTAGCCACGGTTTCCGGATATTGGACAGGTATTGCCTGGTTGCTTATCCAGCTACCCAATTTCACAAAATCATGCCGGATTACCCAACACTATATCAAACTGTAAATTGATACTTTAAATGAAATTTTGCACGGCTTCCGGGCTGCGTTGGACGCTATAGAACACTACTCAACATTCTGTATCTGCTCACGCATCTGTTCGATGAGCACTTTGAGGTCTACTGCGGCTCTTGTGGTTTCCGTGTCCGCAGACTTGGATCCCAGCGTATTGGCTTCCCGATTAAGTTCCTGCATCAGGAAATCGAGCCGCCTGCCGACAGGCTCGCTTTTTTTCAGAACGGCGCGAATCTCGCTGACGTGACTTACGAGCCTGTCGAGTTCTTCATCGACATCGAGTTTCTGCGCGATCAAGGCCAGTTCGGTTTCCAGCCGTCCCGGATCTGCATCGATATTGAGATTATCGATGCGCTCCTGCTGTTTTGCGCGGACAGCGCCCAACACTTCCGGCATGCGCTTTTTGATGCCGGCAGCGATACCGAGAATTTCGGCACAACGCGTTTCAAGCATGTCGGCGATTCGCCCGCCCTCGTTCGACCGCATTTCGTCGAGTGCCGACAAAGTATCCGCGAGCAGATCCGCCGTTGCCGTAAACAGGGGTTCACTATCTATTTCGGGTTCCTGTATAACGCCTGGCCAACGCAGCACGTCAACAGGGTCCAGGGGCTGGGTCTCGGGCAGCAGCTCAGACAGCTCTTTGACTCGCGCGCTGAGTTGCCGCACCAGTTCGTGATTAATTTTGAGTTCCTCGTTGTCATGGAACGTACGGCGCAGATGCAATGAACATTCGACTTTGCCGCGTTTGATTGCCGCGGTGATCTGTTGCCGAAATTGGACCTCCCTGGGCCGCAATTCGTCGGGCAGACGGAACTGAATGTCCAGGTAGCGATGATTGACTGCCCGCAATTCACAGGTCAGGGTGCCAAATGGCGATTCGGCCGCCTCGCGGGCGAATCCGGTCATACTGTGCAACATTGGAATCCTCATACTGTGGAATTAGTCGTAATTGTGGCCTGAAATGTGCGTCGATCAGGGTCAAAATGTCAGGGACCGCACCATACTAAACGACTTATCGTGAGTGAAAGTGAGCAAAAACAAGCTGAATATTCTAAGCTGGCCGACCCACGCCGGCCAGCAGTATTAGTCAGCGACTGACATGAAAATCGAATACGCAAAAGTCTCAGCGCTCGGTGACCGGAATGACAACCAGGACCGGGCGGCGATCGTGGTCGCCGAGGATGCCGCGATCATGCTCGTGTTTGATGGCATGGGTGGTCACGAGAATGGCGCCCAGGCTGCCGAGGCTGGGCTCAGGGTCGTGCAGGATTCGTTTATGGCGTCCGATCTGCCACTGTTCGATCCGCAGGGGTTTCTTAATATGGCCATGGCCCGTGCCCACGATGAAGTCGTCAGGATCGGTGCTGATGTCGCCGTGGATTTTAGGCCGCGCGCCACCTGCGCCATCTGTCTCATCCAGGAATGCGGTTCCTGGTGGGGCCACATTGGCGACAGCAGGATCTACCACATGCGCGACGGTCAACTGATTACGCGATCCAGGGATCACAGCCATGTCGAGGTCCTCATTCAGGAGGGTGCCATAACCGAGGAAGAAGCACTCGACCATCCGATGCGCAATTTCGTGGAATGCTGCATTGGCGGGGATGCGCCGGTTCCGGACATGAGCATCACGCGAAAAATGCCCCTTGAACCCGGCGACGTACTGCTGGCGTGCACCGACGGACTCTGGTCCGGGCTCACCGATAAGGAAATGGCTGAGATTGCGACCAGTTCGGTCAACAATCTCGCTGACAATCTCAAGGCGCTAAGCGTCAAAGCACTGATGACGAACGCGCCATACAGCGACAATACGACGGGTACTGCGCTACAGTGGCTCGGGGCATAAAGTTCCCGGTACCGATGTCGTCTGCTGGTTGTAAGAACAACTAGGGAGAAACGAATGCGACCCAGTGGCCGCGCCCGGGACGAATTAAGGCCGGTGCGATTCATTACCCATTACACCAGATATGCAGCCGGCAGCGTCCTGGCAGAATTCGGTGGCACCCGTGTCCTGTGTACGGCAAGCGTTGAGCGTCGCGTTCCACCCTGGATGCGCGGCAATGGCCGCGGCTGGGTAACCGCCGAGTACGGTATGTTGCCCGCCTCAACGCATACGCGCTCGGCAAGAGAGGCTGTGCGCGGCAAGCAGAGCGGACGCACGATTGAGATCCAGCGCATGATTGGCAGATCATTGCGGGCAGCGACAGATCTCGAAGCGCTTGGTGAACGAACGGTGACGCTCGACTGTGATGTTTTACAAGCGGATGGCGGCACGCGAACGGCTGCGATCAGCGGTGCATACGTTGCCCTGGTGCTGGCCATGAATGATCTATGCGTCAGAAATGAAATCAGGAAAAACCCGGTACACGGTCATATTGCTGCAGTGTCGGTAGGCATTTACCAGGGAACGCCGATTCTCGATCTCGATTACGAAGAAGATTCGGCAGCGGAAACGGACATGAACGTCGTTATGAACGAGGCCAGCCATTTTATCGAAGTGCAGGGCACTGCCGAGGGCCACGCATTCGATCGCGAGGAATTCGATGCGATGCTCGAGCTTGCCGGTAAAGGTATTACCGAGGTAATCGGGCATCAAAACACAGCGATTGCACAAATAGCCTGACAGGTGCTCTCAAGTGCTGCCGTTATCAAGGATAGTTTTTGCAAGCGGCAACCCGGGAAAGATTCGCGAGGTGGGTGACATTTTCGCGGACCTGGATATTTCGATCGTTCCGCAGAAAGAATTTGCTATTGAGCCTCCGGAAGAGACCGGGACCACTTTCGCTGACAATGCCCTGTTGAAGGCACGCCATGCATCGGCCAAATCAGGATTGCCGGCAATGGCTGACGATTCCGGAATTGTTGTTGATGCGCTTGGTGGGCGCCCCGGTGTCTGGTCCGCACGCTACGCCGGTGAACGAGCAACAGACGAACAGAATGTAGACAAACTGCTTGAAGAACTCGTGGATGTACGCGATGAGCAGCGTGGTGGTGGTTTTCATTGCGCGGCTGTGCTGGTTTTTCCCGAGCGCGACGTTGCACCACTCACCGTTGAGGCAGTGTGGCGCGGGAAGATCCTGCGCGAAAGACTGGGTGAGGGCGGCTTCGGTTATGACCCGGTATTTCTCGATCCGTCTTCGGGCAAGACCGGGGCGCAAATGACCCGGGCAGAAAAAAACTCTGTGAGTCATCGTGGCAAGGCGTTCCGTGAATTGAAAAACCTTCTGCTGACAATGCGGCATGAAAAGCAATGAAATTCGAAGTGCCGCCATTGTCGTTGTACATACACCTACCCTGGTGTGTTCGAAAATGCCCGTATTGCGACTTCAACTCCCATACGGCGGGTGATGCTGCGCCGCGCAGTCGCTATGTCGCGGCGATACTCGATGATCTGGCGAACGAAGCCGGGCGGGCTGATGGCAGGAGCGTAGAAAGCATCTTCCTCGGCGGTGGCACCCCGAGCCTGTTTGCGCCGGAAGAGATCGAACAAATTATTGACGCGGCGAAAAATGATCTCAACGTCGCCGCCGATTGCGAAATCACGATGGAGGCCAACCCGGGAACGGTCGAGCGGGGAGACCTTGCAGGTTTCCAACGAGCCGGCGTGAATCGCATATCGCTGGGGGCGCAGAGTTTCAACAATGAAATGCTGCGGGCACTTGGACGCATTCATGATGCTGCCGATAGTCTCGCGGCCTTCGACGATGCCTGTGCAGCCGGTTTTGACAGCATCAATATTGATCTCATGTTTGCATTGCCGGGACAGAGTCTGCAAGTGGCGATCGAGGACATTCAGCAGGTTTGCGCGCTGAAGCCGCCGCATGTCTCCTACTATCAACTCACCCTGGAGCCGAACACGGTTTTCTTCAAACGGCCGCCAGGAAATTTACCGGATGATGATCTGAGCTGGGAAATCCAGGAACACTGTCACCGGTTGCTACGGGATGCAGGCTACCAGCAGTACGAAATTTCCGCGTTTGCAACAGAGGGGCATCGCTGCCGCCATAACCTGAACTACTGGACTTTCGGCGACTACCTGGCCGTCGGCGCCGGTGCCCACGGCAAGATCACGGGTTTGGATGGCGTTATCAGGCGCTACCAGAAGCCGGCGCACCCGCTCACCTATATCGAGCTGATCCTCGGGGGAACGTTCAAGCCACTCATGCAGGCACTGAATGCAGAGGACGCTGGATTCGAGTACCTGCTGAACGCGCTGAGACTGTCGGCGGGATTTTCAGAATCGGCATTCTCGAGGAGCACCGGGCTGAAGCTGGCCGCGATCGGGGAGCCGCTGGCAAAGGCAAAAGCTGATGGACTGATCAAGGAATCCGCTAACGGAGTGTGGCAGCCGACGCCCCTGGGATTTCGTTTTCTGGATGACCTCCAGACTCGATTTCTGCCCTGAGTTGCATCCTGCCTGTACGTTTTTTGAGCAGCATTTAGCGTGTTTTGCCAAAGAACGAGTGTCGCTTTTTATGCACAACTGTTCGCGGATGCCTATTTTTTCCGTGCAATAGGAGCTGAAATTCAGCTCGACTGTGCGAAAACCAATGTAACTTGTTGATTTCTCAAATTTTGTCAAATTGAACATAAAATAGACATTTTAAAAACCCTGCTTTAAAAATCCCTACTTAGCTCACTCACTCAATTTCTTTCCACAGACTTATCCACAGGATTTGTGGATAAACCTGCAGCCCCGCAATCGGCCACTTGCGGCGTCCGCGGCTTCGCTATATCCTACGCGCCCTTTGCGCACTGCAGCACCTCAGGACGACCCAAATGAAAGCCGAGATTCATCCCGCCTACAACGATATCAAGGTTACCTGTAGCTGCGGCAACGAATTCACGACTCGCTCCACCCTTGGTGAGGACCTCCTCATCGAAGTGTGCTCGGCATGTCATCCTTTCTATACCGGCAAGCAGAAAATCATCGATACCGGCGGGCGGGTTGAGAAGTTCCGCCGCAAGTACGGTATCAGCTAGGTTAATAGCGCCGCCTGGCAATCCACTGCAGTAATCATTTGCTCGAACCGCCGGCTTCCGGCACCATGGTGCAGTTTGCCCGCAGGGCTTTTTCTGCGCGGCGGCCGGGGGCGGACGGACATTTATTGCAGTGTTCGCGGTCGTGACACAAGGACCAGCTAGGTCACCGCAGATCAGATCGGCCCGTGTCTGACAAAAACGATTTTTAGAAAGCGATTGCCGCCGGGACGCGGCAATCATGATAGCCGGTTCGCTGCAGGCCAAGGATCGAAAACTCTATGAGCAAAGACGCATATACCCTGACCAGCCCCGAGGGCAAGACCACTGAACTTCCGGTTCGCAAAGGCACGATGGGACCCGAGGTCGTCGAGATTGACAAGCTTTACCAGGAGCAGGGTGTATTCACCTATGACCCCGGATTCGTTTCCACCGGCAGTTGCGAGAGCGATATTACGTTCATTGATGGCGACAAGGGCCTGCTCATGTACCGGGGTTATCCGGTGGAGCAGCTCGCAGCGCACTCCAGTTTCATAGAAGTCGCCTATCTCCTTTTATATGGTGAGTTGCCGACCGCAGACCAGCTGACCAAATTTGAAGATTCCATTCGCAGGCACACGATGCTCAACGAAGGCATGCTGCGATTCTTCAACGGCTTCCGTTACGACGCCCATCCGATGGCTGTTTTATCCGCAGTAGTGGGATCCATGTCAGCTTACTATCACGACACGATGGACGTAAACAATCCGCGCGCCAGGGATGTTTTCGCACATCGCATTCTTGCCAAGTTGCCAACGATTGCCGCCGCCGCGCACAAACTGACCGCCGGGCAGCCCTACGTCTATCCGCGCAACGATCTTAGCTACGCGGAAAACCTGCTACACATGCTGTTCTCTGTGCCGACGGAGACCTACGAGATCAACGAGGTTGCTGCACAGGCGCTTGATCTGCTGTTTATTCTGCATGCCGACCACGAACAGAATTGTTCGACGTCAACCGTACGCATGGCTGGCAGTTCCGGCGCAAATCCTTACTCGGCTATCGCTGCCGGCATCGCTGCACTCTGGGGACCGGCGCACGGTGGTGCGAATGAGGCGGTGCTGCGTATGCTCAAGGAGATCGGCGACGCCAGGAATATTCCGAAGTACGTCGCAAAAGCCAAAGACAAGAATGACCCATTCAGATTGATGGGCTTCGGGCACCGCGTATACAAGAATTTTGATCCGCGGGCGACAATCATTCGCGAGATGTGCCACAAGGTTCTCGCGCAAAATGGACAGCAGGACGCGCCGCTTTTCGAACTGGCGTTGAGACTCGAGGAAATAGCGCTGAAGGACGAGTACTTTATTGAAAAGAATCTCTATCCGAATGTCGACTTCTATTCGGGTATTATCTACCGCGCCCTGGGGATACCGACATCGATGTTCACCGTAATGTTCGCGATTGGCAGAACAGTGGGCTGGGTTGCGCACTGGCGAGAAATGATCAGGGACCCGAATGGCCGCATCAGCAGACCGAGACAGTTATACACCGGGCCAAAGCAACGCGACTATGTCGCTATCAATAAACGTAAATAATTTCGCTTACCTTTCTGACCTAAATTGTGGGAAGGGTTCGTGGGAGCGCGCCCCGGCGCGCGACAAACATTAAAAGGGCATATTACGAAACATGCCCTTTGATATTTGTAAAGGATGAATCCACCACTGCGAACAAACGAAGATCGCCCGGTAGGCCGGGCTCCTACAGTATCAGTTCTCTAATAATCTCAGGATGGCATTCCTGTCCGCCCGCCGCATCGGCTTGCCATCGACCGGGCTAATCGGCGCCTGACGCACGCCGTCGACCGGGAATACGGTCGCCTCGATGGCCGATTCATCCTGGGTGAAGCGAAACGCGGCAAACGTTTCGGCGCGATCCTTGCGACTCTTCAGACGGCGCTCGAACGGCTGGTACTGCACCGTGCACCCCTGCAAGCGATTGGCGACTATCTCGGCGTTGTCTGCAAAGACATGCAGGTTCACGGCAGAGTTTGCGCTGGCAGTACCATGTAACACCGGTCCGACCAGGCGTGGTGTGAATGCCACCAGCAATTCCATCGCAGACAAGGCCGCACGTCGCAGAACGCGAAGTAAGTTGACATGCGACTCTCTGCCGAACAACTGCAAGTGTTCGCTGACCGCTTTTTCGATTTCAGTGTTTCCTGGCAATGAGCCGCGCGCGCTCATGCCGAGACGATCGGCAGCCTTGATTTTGGCAACGCGGTAATCGTCGATGCCCTGCTCGACGATGATGCGCGCGGCCTCCTGCGCGAGAACCTGTCTTGCTCGTTCGCCGCCGTTAACTTGCCGTCTGGACATTGTCTCCCGAGTATCCTGCGGTGCCTAAAATAGAGTCTCGTTCTTCTCCGGATCTTCTGCAGTATTGAAAATATCCGGCTGCCCGTCGAGCGCCTGGCACTCCGGTACAAATTCCTCGCGGAAATGCTCGAACATCACATCTTCAAACGGATGAGAGGCGCCGGCCGGGCAACCGGTGCTCTTCGAGATGCGCACGGTAACGATACCCGCGGGCATCACCATTTGCGCCTGGGGAACGCCTTTCAGGGCAATGCGCATGAATTCTATCCATACTGGCAGGGCGGTTCTCGAACCCTCTTCGCGCGGACCAAGCGGCAGGTCGTCATCGTAGCCGACCCAGACGACACTAACGATCTTCGAGTTGAACCCTGCAAACCAGGCATCGCGGCGGTCATTCGAGGTGCCGGTCTTGCCGGACAGATCTCTGCGCCCGAGCACCCGGGCACGTACGCCGGTACCACGGCGGATGACATCGCGCATCGCATCCTGAATAAGAAAAGCATTCTGCGGGCTGATGATTCTTGCTGCAGCGTTGACGTCGGCAAATAACTCGGGGGCAAGTGACGCGTCCGGTTGATACGACTCACCCATTTCCGCCATCTGTTCGAGCGAGAATGTCTGTTCCGGCTCAGTGATGAACATAGATTTTTCCCCGTGGAGAGCCTGTTCGGCGGCGTCCACAACCCCGTCATCCAACGGGGTCAACGGGTATAAAGGGTCCGGTTGCGGCATGACGAGGTCGGGAATGGTTTCTTCCGGCTCACACTCCGGGCAAACGACAGCTGGCCGTGCGCGATACAGGATCTCTTCATTCGGGCCAATGATTGAGTCAATGACATACGGCGTGATGGCGTAGCCGCCGTTCGCAAACGTTGCATACCCCTGCGCCATGTCGAGTGGCGAAGCAGTGCCGCCACCAAGCGCCAGTGAGCCGTTTCTAATCAAGGTATCGCCAGAGAATCCGAATGGTTCCAGATGCCGGACGGCAAAGCCGACGCCCGTGTTGTTCAGCAGCAGGCGGACCGAGGCCAGGTTCATCGAGCGGACCAACGCTTCGCGGACGCGTTGTTCGCCGTAGAAACGTCCGCTGTAATTAACCGGGCGCCACAGTCGCTCAAGCGTGGCAGAGTTGATGACGACCGGTGCATCGAGCACCACCGTGGCCAGCGTATTGCCTGCTTCGAGCGCTGCAGAGTAAATGAACGGCTTGAACGACGAACCTGGTTGCCGTCTTGCCTGGGTGACACGATTGAATTTGCTGCGGGAAAAATCGAAACCGCCGACAAGATTGGTGATCGCGCCATCCAGCGGATCAATGGATACCAGCCCCGACTGTGCGTCCGGTATTTGCGCGAGCGCCCATCCGCCGCTGGCAATCGGCATCAAATAGATGATGTGCCCCGGCGCCATGACATCAGCGACAGTCTGTGGCGCCGCGCCAGTCGTTTGCCGATCGATAAATGGCCGGGCCCAGGACATGCCATGCCACAGAAGCCTGGTTGCTGTGCCATCCTGAAATACAATGTCCGCACTGTTGTCCTCATTCAACGCGGTTACCAACGCGACCGACAGTCCGCCAGGGTTACCGTAATCCTGCAATGCCCGCTTCACCTCATCCGGCCAGTCTGCGTACGGACCGTCAAGAATCTCCGGGTCAAGTTCTACCGTGGCAATGGGCCCGCGATAGCCGCGCCGCCGTGTGAATTCGAACAGCCCGTTCCGTACCGCGTAGTTCGCAGCGCGTTGCAGTGTCGAATCCAGCGTCGTAATAACCTCGAAGCCGGCGGCGTAGGCTGCAGCCCCGTAGCGCGAAACCATCTCCTGCCGCACCATCTCAGCGACCCAGGGCGCTGAAAGTTCGATTGCGGTGCCATGCAATTTCGCCTCCATCGGGTAGGCCATGGCGTCTTCAAACTGCGACTCGCCAATGTAATCCAGGTCGAGCATCCGTTTAAGTACATAGCTGCGGCGCATTAATGCATTGGCAGGGCTCCGGACCGGGTTATGCCTCGATGGCGCCGGCAGCACGCCGGCGAGCGTTGCCGCTTCAGCAATGTTGATATCGCTCAGGAGCTTGCCGAAATAAACTTGTGCGGCGGCGGCAACACCGTACGCTCTTTGTCCGAAAAACATCTTGTTCAGGAACAGGGCCATGATCTCCTGTTTGGAGAACTCCTGTTCGATCTTGTAGGCGAGAAACGCTTCGCGAAGCTTGCGCGTAAACAACTGCTCGCGCGTCAGGAAGTAGTCACGCGCCAGCTGTTGGGTAATCGTGCTGCCGCCCCCGGATATTTCACCGCTTCTGAGCATTACGATGCCGGCACGCAGGACACCGAGATAGTCGATGCCCGGGTGTTCGAAGAACCGGCCGTCTTCGGCAGCAACGAATGCATGAACGACGAGGGGCGGCAGGTCTTCATAGTCGACAAGAATGCGCCGCCGTTCGCCTATTTCTTCAATAAGGCGGCCGTCGCGGCTGAATATCCGCAATGGAATCTGCAGCGGGATTTCACGAATGGTTTCTGCCGGCGGCAGACTCGGCGCCACGTAATAATAGGCGCCAATCAGGCCGGTGGTGATCATCAGCGACACGACCAGGCCAGCGCCGCCGCACAATATCAGCCATGGCGCAAAACGTGTCGCTCGCGCTCGCTTGGATGGTTGGCTGTCGGTGCTTGCGTTTTGCATAGTCGCGGACATTTTGGGCCAAAGCGGTCAAAAAAGAGGGGCACAGCATCACTGGCCCTGGAGGCGGTGCGTGAATTATTGCGCAAATCTATGCCAATCAGGATGCTGCCTGCCAATTGTGGCAATCGTATGGCAGCGCTCAGGCCAGATAATAGCCACACAGGCTCAAAATTGCAGGAGACACGAGTATCAGGAGGTGCCTCCCTGCGGTGTTGCTTGTCAGGGCACAGAAACCGTGTCCCGGCTCCTGGACGAGCCATGTGCGGCCAGAATTGCTGCCGCCAGGCAAATTTCCGTCGATTAAACACCGGCAGATCGGAGTATCGGGGGCCGGTGACGGGGTCGCATTCCGGGCCGCCGACCAGTTCACGGAACCACGGCGCCCGGAGCAGTAACATGCGATCGCGGGATCGTGAACAAAGTCACGTTTTATTTAAGTTTTTATTGATATATAGTTAAATCAGATTGCTCAGGTCCAGCCGAAATGTGACCCGCAACTTACCGACTTAAAAGGAAAAATACGTGCTTTTTGGCAAGAAAACACAGCCTTTGTTGGGCCTCGATATCACGACATCGTCTGTCAAGCTGATAGAACTTTCACGAAGTGGAAAGCGCTATCGGGTTGAGGCCTATTCAGCCGAGCCCACACCGCCGAGTTCGGTAAACGAAAAGGCGATTGTGGATGCGAAAGCCGTCGGTGAAGCCATCCGGCGGGCCGTAAAACGCGCCGGAGCCAAAGCGACCGATGTAGCGATCGCGATCAGTGGCGACGCCGCAATTACCAAGGTCATTCAAATGCCCTCGAGCCTCTCCGAAAGGGACCTTGAAGGACAGGTCGAAATCCAGGCTGACCAGTACATTCCCTTCCCGATGGAAGAAGTCAGTTTCGATTACGAAATCGTCGGCCCGAACTCGAATGACCCGGAATTGATGGACGTTTTGCTGGTCGCAACGCGTACCGAAAACGTCGAACAGCGGCAAGCTGCGGTCAGCGCCGCAGGCCTGACCGCCACGATCGTCGACGTTGAAGCATTTGCCCTCGAGAACGCTTGCGCCCTTCTGAGCCACCAGATTCCCGACGGTGGTATGGGCCAGTCTGTGGCAATCGTCGATATCGGCGCCAGCAGCACGACTTTCAGCGTATTGGTGGATCTCAAGGTTGTCTACACGCGAGATTTTGCTTTTGGCGGCCAGCAGCTGACCGAAGAAATCATGCGCACATACGGACTCTCGATGGAAGATGCCGGCCGGGCCAAGAAGCAGGGTGGACTTCCCAGCAACTATCAACCCGAAGTGCTGGAGCCGTTCGTTGATGACACGACGCAGCAGGTCAGTCGTTCATTGCAGTTTTACCTGGCATCCGGCGGCGGACGCGAGCAGCCGGACATGATTCTGGTGTGCGGCGGTTGCGCCAACATCCCCGGTATCGCGGATGTTATTTCAAGCAGAGTCGGCATCCCGACAGAAGTCGGGGATCCGCTCGGCCAAATGAAAATTTCATCCAAGGCCAAGTCGCAAGGGGTGCACAAAGATTCGACAGCACTGCTGACAGCCTGCGGCCTTGCACTGAGGAGTTTCGACTGACATGCCACGTATTAATCTCCTCCCATGGCGCGAACAGGAGCGGCAAAAACGCCAACGAGATTTCATGATCTCGATGGCCGCGTCTTTCGTAGCCGCCATTATCGTACTGGCCGGGACGTTCTTTTCCTATGTGCAAATGATCGATTATCAGCAGTCCAGGAATGCCCGCCTTGAAAGTGAAATAGTCGAATTGGAGCGCAGCATTGCTGAAATAGACGGGCTTGAAAGACAGAAGGAAAGACTCCTTGCCCGCATGGAAATCATCGAGCAATTGCAACGCAGCCGACCGGAAATCGTACATCTGTTCGACGAGATTGCGCGGCAGCTCCCGGAAGGCGTGTATCTCACCGGGATGAAGCAAAACGGCGATGCGGTTGAACTGATGGGTATCGCCCAGTCAAGCACCCGCGTTTCGGCGCTCATGCGACAGATTGATTCTTCCGAATGGCTTACGGATCCCGGTGTGATCAAGGTTGAAACCACCGAGGTGGGTCCTGCCCGGCAGGCGGAATTCGTGGTTAACCTGAAACAGCTTAGCCGGGAAGAAACGGGGATGGAGGGCGGACAGTGAATCTCGTCGAGGAACTGCAAAGTCTGGACGTCAATGACGTTGGCCGCTGGCCGCTGGCTTTTCGTGCGGCCGTAATCGCTATCGTTTTCGTGGTCGTTCTCGGCATGGGTGTCTACCTGTTCATCATTGAGGACAAGGCGCCACAATTGCAGCGCGTGCAGGATGAGGAGCAGACACTCCGCGTTTCCTTCGAGAATAAGCAGAAGAAGGCGGCGAACTACGATGCCTATAAAGCTCAGCTGGCGCAGATGGAGCAGTCTTTCGGCACCATGCTGAGGCAGCTGCCGGGCAAAACCGAAATTCCCAGCCTGATTGTCGATATTTCACAGACGGGCCTGGCGGCTGGTCTGCAGGAAAAACTCTTTCAGCCGCAGGCAGAGATTCCCAAGGATTTCTATGCCGAGAAGCCGATCACGATCAGCTTGTCGGGCGGCTATCACGAGATCGCAAAATTTGTCAGCGGCGTGGCTGCGCTACCGCGAATCGTCACACTGCACGACATCAACATTACACCGGATAGTCAGGACACATACGACCGGTTGACGATCCAGGTAACTGCGAAAACCTATCGCTACCTGGAAGAGGAGGCAGAATAAAAATGAGAGCTTCCCTGGCAAAATTGTTACCAATGATTCTGATTGCCGGATTCGGGCTCATTGCTTGTGGCAGCGATATGGATGATCTGGATCGATACATCAATGAAATAAAGGCAAGACCCGGCGGGCGCATCGAGCCGCTGCCGGAAATCACGCCTTATGAAGTATTCACTTATGAGGCAGCTGACGAAGGGATTCGATCTCCGTTCGTACCAGACTCTCCGCAGGCGGCAGCAGGTATTGCTGCAGGCGGTATGAGACCTGATCCGGAACGGAGCCGGGAGTTTTTGGAGCAGTTTCCTCTCGACACACTGCGCATGGTTGGCACCATGCAACTTGGGGAAACGAATTTCGGGCTCATACAAACTTCAGATGGCCTGATTCATCGTGTTGTCGCAGGCAACTACATGGGCCAGAACGATGGACGAATCATTGTAGTAAAAGAATCAGCGATTGAATTGATTGAAATCATATCGGACGGGATTGGTGGTTACCTGGAAAGAGAAGCCGCCGTCGGTCTTTCGGACTGATGACTGAATGGAACTGGGAGTATTTGGAATGACGCTCAAACTAAGGCTGCCGATCGGCACAGAAAACCGACGTTTGCCAGTGCAACTTGCTGCAGCATTATTGTTGCTTTGCGGATTCTCCGCAAATGCACAGGAAAGCAACCGCCTGCAGGACATTCAGGTACAGAGCCTGCCGGGGCAGCGCATAGAGGTGAAGTTGATTCTCAGCGGCACCGCGCCGGAGCCACTGACATTTACCATCGATGAGCCGGCGCGGATCGCCCTCGATCTGCCGGAAACGGCGCTCGGACTTTCCTCGCGTCGCCGTGACGTGAACCTCGGGCCACTGGAAACCGTACTTACGGCCGAAGCCAATGGCCGTACACGCGTTGTTCTGAATCTCACTTCCATGGTGCCTTACGAGACCCGCCGCAGTGGCAACACAATTTATATAACGCTCGGCGCTGCAGACGGTGACGCGGGCATGACGACCCAGTTTGCAGACAGCTCTGTGCTGGCATCTTCGCCATCCTTAGCATCACGTGGCGGGCGCACCATCACCAGTGTTGACTTCCGGCGTACGCGCGACGGCGGCGGCCGGATACTCATTCACCTGAGCGATCCGTCAACTGCGGTTGATATCCGCCAGGAAGGTGGCCGGGTGATTGCAGTGTTTAAAGACACCAGCCTGCCGGCGGAGTTGATGCGTCGTCTGGACGTCACGGACTTCGCCACGCCGGTAATTACGATTGACACGCTGCGCACCAATTTGGATAC
>Ga0209988_10001368_pt1 | contig 15817 bp, 15 predicted proteins | sample N075metaG_FD_183115 | JGI IMG/M metagenome (GOLD analysis project Ga0209988, IMG submission 183115) | Deep subsurface microbial communities from Kermadec Trench to uncover new lineages of life (NeLLi) - N075 metaG (SPAdes) (version 2) | ecosystem: Environmental > Aquatic > Marine > Ocean trench... | reverse complement strand
TTCTCATTAGGTGATCCAATGACGGTAAAGGTGCATCGCGTCGATCTTGATACCCGGCGCATCGATTTCCGCCCGGTTGATTCCAGCAAGCGATCTGAATAAACAATGAGTAAATCGAATTACGTGGCCGGACTGCGTGCCGTGGAACAGCTCTTGTCGAGCAAGTCGGCGGACGTTCGGTGCTTGTATGCCGAGTACCAGTCGGCCAACCCTCGCGTGGAAGCGCTGATTGCGACAGCGAACGGTCATGGCATCGACGTACAACCCGCTAATCGCGCCCGGTTGCAGCAAATTAGCGGCGAGACGCGCCACCAGGGCGTTGTCGCCGAGGTGCGCCGCAGCACGGTGCTCGACGAGGCCGGCTTGCGGTCTCTGGTCGAGGCCCGGTTGCAGGAGTCCGGGCCGAAACTGTTATTGCTGCTGCTGGATAGCATCCAGGACCCTCACAATCTTGGCGCCTGCCTGCGTACTGCCGACGCCGCCGGCGTGGACGCCGTCATCGTGCCTCGGCACGGTGCGGCCGGCCTTGGGCCAACGGTCAGCAAGGTCGCAGCGGGTGCGGCGGAACATCTGTCATTCGCACCGGTTGCGAATCTCGGCCGCGTCCTGAGCTGGCTGGCCGATTACGGCGTAGCAGTTCTCGGAACCAGCGACACGGGCACACAATCCCTTTACGACACGGATCTGGATCGACCCCTCGTGCTTGTGATGGGCCGCGAGGAATCCGGGCTCAGCAAGCGAATTACGGCCCGTTGCGACGAGTTGCTGAGCCTGCCGATGCAGGGCGAAGTCTCGAGCCTGAACGTGTCCGTCGCTACCGGCGTGTGCTTGTACGAGGTCCTCCGTCAACGGCGCTGATGCTTGCGTCCAGGGCTACCAGCGGGTAGGATGCGCGTCCCCGTCAAATAGGCTGGGGCGGTCGTGAGACCGTAACCTCTTGCCACACCGGAAAGCCGGGTGGCTGATATTCGCAAGGGTACTTTGTCATTGTGACAAAGTAGCCGGTGGGATTTCATCCAAAAGGGAATACCAATGAGACACTACGAAATCGTGTTTCTGGTCCATCCGGACCAGAGCGAACAGGTACCTGCCATGGTAGAACGCTACCAGGGTCTCGTAACCGCTTCAGGCGGGGCAGTTCATCGCACCGAAGACTGGGGCCGCCGTCAGCTAACCCACCCGATCAACAAGATTCACAAAGCACACTATGTTCTATTGAACATCGAATGCGAACAGCCCGTGCTCGACGAAATCAAAGGCGCTTTCCGGTTCAATGATGCTGTTTTGCGCCATTTGGTGATTGCTCGTACTAAAGCCGTCACCGAAGCGTCGCCGATGGCCGTTGCTGTTGCCGAGGAAAAGGAGAAAGAGCGAGAGGCGCAGGAGCGCCGCGATGCCAAAGCTGCGGCCGAAGCGTCGATGCGGAAAGCCAGCGACGAAGCGAAATCGACCGAAACGGACGATGAGCCTGCCGCTGAGGCTGAAAAAGCGACTGCCGCTGAGGCTGAAAAAGCGACTGCTGCTGAGGAAGCAACCGCTGCTGAGGAAGCAACCGCTGCAGAGGAAGCACCCGCAGCTGAGGAAGCACCGGCTGATGCGGACACAGATAACGAAACTGACGATGCGGCCGAAGAAGCCGTTGAAAAGAGCGCCTGAGGAGCAGAATTATGAGTCGATATTCACGCAGGCGTAAGTATTGCCGCTTTACCGCCGAAGGTATTGAAGAAATTGATTACAAGGATCTGAATCTTCTGAAGGCCTATGTTACGGAAACCGGTAAAATCGTTCCGAGTCGCATCACGGGGACGAAGGCGCATTATCAACGACAGTTGGCTACCGCAGTAAAGCGGGCGCGTTTTCTCGCGCTGCTGCCCTACACCGATCGGCACTAGGTCGCAAGGAGCAACGCTCGTGCAGTCGGTGGCAACGTGGCTGGTTGCCCGGCCACAAAATGCCGTACTGGCATTGGCGGCGACACTGTTGCTGCCGTTGCTCCAGTTTGTCAGCGGGGCGTTCATGGTGGTGTTGGTCCTGCGTCAGGGCGCAAAGCTAGCCGCCATCGAAGGTGTGTTGGCCGCGACAATTTTGATGGCCGTGTCGCTGATCGTCGGGGCGCCGGTCATACACGTGCTCGATAGTGTGTTGACCACGTGGGTGCCCGCATTGATGCTGGCTGTGATATTGCAGTCGACCCGGTCTTTGACCTTGACGTTTCAGGTCTCGTCGATATTCGCGGTCGTTGCAGTACTTGCCTTTCACCTCATCGTTGACGATGCGGTGGCGTTTTGGCAAGCACCGGTGGCGATGCTGTTGGAATGGGCGCGGGTCAATAATCTGCAGGAGCAGGCCGCATTGCTGACTGCTGATCCGCAAGCGACGGCTAACATGATGATGCTGGCAGTCGTGTTGACGAGGTGGACGATATATTCGGTCTTCCTTTTGGTTGGTTACATGCTTTACAGGCAATTGCCTGATGAATCTGGTCGTTACGGCCGATTTTGCGATTTGGATTTTGGTCGCGTCATTGCGATTACAATGGCGTTGACATCGGTACTTGCGTTTGCGACAGGTGTCGTTTGGATACAGAATATAGCGGTGGTGTTTTTCGCTGTGTTTTGGTTGCAGGGTTTGGCCATCGTGCATTGGCTGCACATTGATGGGCACCTGCCACTATTTGTGGTTATTGCGACCTACCTCCTGATGCTGGTTTTACATGTATTCTTGTTTTCGGCTTTGGCAGTTTTGGGTTATACGGATGCGTGGTTCCGGTATCGGCGCCGCGCGACGAAACAACAGTAAGCGAAGGATTTGAAATGAACGTCATTCTTTTGGACAACGTCGAGAAACTCGGCAATATTGGGGATCTTGTCAAAGTTAAACCGGGCTATGGTCGTAACTATCTAATTCCGCAAGGAAAAGCAGCGTTGGCTACCCCGCAGAACATCAAAGAAATCGCCGCACGCCGGGCCGAGCTCGAGAAGGCTGCGGGCGATGAACTGGCTGCCGCGAAGACTCGTGCCAATGCACTCAATGGAATGGAGCTGATCATTTCGGCGAACGCCGGCAGCGAAGACAAGCTATTTGGCTCGGTCGGCCCGATCGATATCGTCGAGGCTTTCAAACTGGTCCAGGTTGAGATCGAGCGCAGCGAAATTCGTATGCCAGATGGGCCCATTCATGAGCTCGGGGAGTTCGAAATTGGCGTGCACCTGCACAGTGAGGTGAATGCCGAGGTCAAGGTCCGCGTTGTTGCCGCCGAATCACACGCGCAAACGTGATATAAATAAGGTCGATTGAAATCTGGCCGGAGAAAGCCTGAATGGTTCGAGCGTTGGATGATGGGTTACCGGCAGGAGGCGCTGAGCAGCGCCTCAAAGTGCCGCCGAATTCAATCGAAGCCGAGCAATCATTGCTTGGCGGCCTCATGCTCGACCACACGTCGTGGGACAAGATCGCTGACGTTGTAACGGCCGACGATTTTTACCGCAAAGACCACCGTTTGATTTTTTCAGCAATTGCGACGCTGGCGGAGGGAGCCAATCCCTGCGATGTCGTGACTGTTTCTGAATGCCTGGATAATCGCGACGAACTCGATGATGCAGGTGGTCTCGAGTACCTGGCAACCCTGGCCAACGAAACACCGGGTGCCGCCAATGCGCGCGCCTACGCGAGAATTCTGCGCGAAAGATCGATGCTTCGATCGCTGATTGCGGCTGGCAACGAAATCAGTGGCGCGGCATTCTCGACCGAAGGCAGAAGCGCTGCGGAAATCGTCGACGAGGCCGAACGGCTCGTATTTGAGATCGCGGAGTCCGGGGCGCGCGGCAAGGTCGGTTTCAGAGCGCTCAAACAGATACTGCCCGATGCTGTGGATCGCATTGATATCCTGCACCAGTCCGAAGGCGACATCACGGGCATCTCGACCGGCTTTACGGAATTCGACAAACTGACGGCAGGTTTACAAGCGGGTGATCTGATTGTCATCGCGGGCCGCCCGTCGATGGGCAAAACTGCGCTGGCGCTCAACATTGCTGAGAATGCGGCCATCGGCGCCAAGATTCCGACGGCGATTTATTCGATGGAAATGCCGGCCCAGCAACTTGCGTTCCGCATGATTTCGTCGCTGGGACGTGTCGATCAGACGCACCTGCGCACCGGCAAATTTCCGGATGAAGATTGGTCGCGAATCAATACCGCGGTGCAATTGATGTCGGACGCGCCGTTATTTATCGACGACTCGGCCGCTCTGTCACCGACCGAAATTCGTGCTCGTGCCAGGCGCCTGCAGCGAGAACATGGACTTGGCCTGATCGTAATCGACTACCTGCAATTGATGGCGGTGCCGGGCAGCACCGAAAACCGCGCAACTGAGATTTCCGAGATTTCACGCTCGCTCAAGGCGCTTGCGAAGGAATTATCGGTACCCGTTATCGCATTGTCACAGCTCAATCGAAGTGTTGAGCAGCGCACGGACAAGCGGCCTATCATGTCCGACTTGCGCGAGTCCGGAGCTATTGAACAAGACGCCGACATGATCGTCTTTATTTATCGCGATGAGGTTTACAACCAGGACACTCCGCGCAAAGGCATCGCCGATATCGTGATCGCCAAACAACGCAACGGTCCGATCGGAGATTTCCCGCTGACCTTTGTCGGCCGTTACACCAAGTTTGAGAACTGGGTGCCGGACACTTACGCGGAAGAGGCGTATTCGTGACGTTCGGAGCACGGGCACTTATTCGGCTCGGTGCGCTCAAACATAACCTCAGTGTCATCCGGGATGCCTGTCCCGACGCTAGAGTGATGGCCGTTGTCAAAGCGAACGCATACGGTCACGGTTTGATTACCGTTGCGCAAAACATCAGTGATGCCGATGCATTTGCGGTTGCACGTGTCCCGGAGGCGATCCAGTTACGCGATGCCGGTGTCACGCAGTCGATCGTGCTATTGGCGGGAGTGCTCACCGATAATGAGTTGAATGCGGCGATCGTGAATGATTTTGAAATCGTCGTGCATTGTTCCGAGCAGATTGAAATGTTGGAGCGTTGCACGTCCGGCCAGGCAACCGTATGGCTCAAATTCGACACGGGAATGAATCGTCTCGGCTTCCGACCGGAACAATCCGCCGCACTGATCGACAGGCTTAGAGCTTGTAGCGCGGTGGCGGCGTTGCGCCTGATGAGTCACCTGGCGAGCGCCGACGATAAAGCGAATTCCGCGACCAAGGCTCAACTGGATAGCTTCCGAACCGTGGTTGACGGCTTTGATGGCGCGATCAGTATCGCGAACTCGCCGGCGGCGTTGGGGTGGCCAGAGATCGGGGCAGCAAGCCAGACTTTCGGTGTGACGGGCGAGCACTGGATTCGAACGGGCATCGCATTGTTCGGCGTGTCGCCATTCGATGGGCAGACCGGCGCGGATCTTGGACTCGAACCGGTGATGCAATTCGAGGCGCGCCTTATCGCGGTCAAGTCACTGTGCAAAGGCGATAAGGTTGGCTACAAGGGCAACTTTGAATCCAGGAGTGACAGCACGCTTGGCATCGTATCCGCCGGCTACGGTGATGGCTACTCGCGTCACTTCAGGACCGGCACCCCGGTATTGATCAACGGACGACGAGTACCGCTTATCGGAAATGTATCGATGGATATGATCGCGGTCGATCTCGGACCCGAAGCTGCGGATGCGGTTGGCGATATTGCGATGCTGTGGGGCCCAGAGCTACCGGTCGAGGAGGTCGCTCCGTGGGCGGATGCAATTCCGTACGAGCTTGTTTGCGGCGTGATGAACCGCGAAGCTTCTGAAGTTGTAGAATAATTCGGGCCTAAAGGCCCTCCTACAGGCCCGAATCCTTATGACGCGAAAAAACCCATCTTGACGCCCGCCAATTGCACGACGTCGTTATCGATCAGCTTACGCGCCTGATCGCCGATCGCCTGGCCGTTCACCAATGGGAAATCGTCCTTCTCGCCGGATTCGACGTGCACAATGTAATAGCCTTCGGCGCGCCGCGTAATAGCAGCGACTTGAATGCCTGGGCGACCCAATGTCGTTAAGGCTTTGGTTAATTCGAGCTCGCGTCCGGCGAATGCACCGCTCAGGACTTGTAGTTTGGCCATTGGAAGTGCGCTCGGTGCTGTACCTGGATCGACACCGACCGTTGTCTTGGCATGTTCAACTGCCGGTGGGTCTCTGACAACGGGTTTATCGGCGACAGGTTTATCAGCGGCCTGAGCCACCTCCTTGTCGTCCTCGAGCGCCGCTGCTTCCTCGGGATCAAGCATGACTGCCGCTGCCACTTGCGCGACGCCAGCAGCCTGATTGGAGGCAGCTTCGCCAGCCGCCTGACTAGAGGCAGCTTGGACAGCAACATCAGCTGCCGCTTCAGCCTTGGCGAGCTGCGCCGGATTTTGTTGACTGGACGGAATCACCATGGTCTTTTCGAACTCGTCCTGCTCTGTCTCGGTAGCCTGCTCGTCCGAGAATCGAAGCTGGTGATGGCCGATCGTAATGACGTCGCCATGTTGCAGGGCATGCTTTTTGATCAACTTGCCGTTGACGTAGGTTCCGTTCGTGCTGTTGAGATCCTCAAGAAAGGAATCGTTGAGGATATTGATAATAAGAGAATGATGGCCACTGACAGCCGGGTTGTCGATTCGAACATCATTGTCCGGCAGACGCCCGACCGTATAACGCTCTTTCGTCATGTTGTATTCCGCCAGAACCTGATTGTCCAGACTAAGGATTAACCGTGCCATGTAAGCTTTCTCAGTGAAATCAATTCAAAGCAGGGAGTCTTCAGACACGAGAACAGGTTGGCCGCCAAACAGCCGTATCGCTCAAGCATCCCGCAATATCCTGACAAACCCTGCATCCCTATGAGCGGAACAAGTTGGCAAGCTTGACAAACAAGCCCTTCCTGGCCGCGAATGGTGTAATAACCTGCGCCAGCATAACCGACACATTATCGCGTCCGCCGTGGTCATTTGCCAATTCAATCAATTGCTTACCGACGACATCAAGACTAGCATTAAAAGTGCTTATAGTTAAGTGAATATCCTCATCTTCGACCATGTCGGGCAGGCCGTCAGAGCAAAGCAGATACACGTCGTCCGGTAGTACTGGATACTCATGCACCTCGACTTCGACCGTCGGTTCGACGCCGAGCGCTCGGGTCACGTAATTGCGATTGGTCGAGCGTTGGGCTTCCTCTTCCGAGTAAAAACCTCGGTCTACGAGTTCCTGCAACAACGAGTGGTCCAGGCTCATCTGCTCAAGAGTGCCATTCCGCAGACGGTACGCGCGCGAGTCGCCGACATGAGCGATCGAAATCTTGTTGTCGTAGAACATGCAGGCAACAATCGTTGTACCCATGCCCTCACAATCTGTCTTGCTCTGGGCCGTCTGGAAGATAATCTTATTGGCACGATAGATCGCGTCTCGCAGCACAATCGACTGCCGCATGAGTCCGCTGTGTGGGTCGGTTTCGTCACGGTTCTCGCGTGCGGCGCCTTCAGTCGCCAGATCGGTGACAATCTGTATTGCGATACCGCTCGCAACTTCGCCGGCGTTATAGCCACCCATGCCATCGGCCAACACCATCAGGCCGATTTCGGGGTCGCACCCGATCGCATCTTCATTGTGCTCACGGACGCGGCCCGTGTCCGTCATCTCGGTAAAATCGATTTTCCCGCGTAGGCTCATTGACATCGCAATAGTCTTCTCAGTTCGCGCTAGGAGAATCTGGCACAGTTTCTAAGCGCGATGGCCATTTCGGCGCCGCACGAAAACCGGTCCTGCGGCCTCTTGGCCATCGCTTTTGCCAGGACAGAATCCACACTGGGTGGGATACCGGCGCGTTTCTGGGAGATCGGTGCGGCCTCTTCCGTCGTTATTTTAGTCATCAGCACTGCAATATTTGTCGCATGAAATGGTACTTCTCCTGCCAATAGCTCGTATAGGGTAACACCAAGAGAAAACAAGTCCGAGTGGCCCTGCAATTCCTCGGCGCCGAGTTGCTCGGGCGACATGTACATCGGTGTTCCGAGCACAATGCCGGTTTTCGTGGCGTTATTGTCGGTCATGCGAGCTACACCAAAATCGGTAATTTTGAGGGTTCCTTCTTTGGGGTTGTACATCAGGTTTGCCGGTTTGATATCGCGGTGAATTACGCCCTGATTGTGGGCGTAGTCAAGTGCATCGGCCGTTGACGCACAAAGTTCGAGGGCACGTTTAGGCGCCAGCAGTCTTTTCGGATCCGTAAATTGTTTGAGTGGAATGCCCGGGACGTATTCCATGGCGATATAGGCGAGACCCTGATCTTCTCCCGCGTCGAAAACGGTAATTATATTTGGGTGCTGCAATCGTCCGGCTGACTCGGCTTCGCGATAAAAGCGTAAGCGAGCTTCCTTGAGTTCCTCGTCCTCGAATTCCTTCTCGATCGCAATTGCCTTGAGCGCGACTGGCCGGTTGATTCTTGGGTCCCTGGCAAGATATACGGCGCCCATAGCGCCGCGCCCGATTCGTTTCTCGATTACGTATCGACCCAGTCGCTGTGGTGCACCGCTGATTTTCTGTTTCTTGCTGGGGGATTCGGGTGCCCCATGAGTTCGTTTCATCCATTCAAGGACGGCTTCTGCACGCTCGGGTTTAGCCTGGGTTTCGAACGCCAGAGAAAGTTTGTACATGATGGTGGCCATCGTCTCGGACGGCAGGCAACGCCGGAATTCGGCGAAAGCCGGCTCGAGACGTCCGGCGGCAAGAAAGTCCGAGCCTTTCTTGAACGCATCCTCGAGATCTTTCGCCTTATCGCCGACGAGCCACAGACTGAGTAGCGATATCCCCAAGAAGATCAGCAGCGGTCGACCGAGGTCTACGCGCACATGCAGGATGTACAGCAACAGAGCCTCGAACAACAACAGCAGGACGATTACAACACCCGTCAAGACAACGATGTCCTTGCGCGATCGTTCCGGCATGAACAGCACCGCAACGATTGCAAGCAGCATCGGCGCCAGCCATTCCATCGCAGACGTCCAGGGCGGTGCAGTGATAGCGTGATCATTCTCCACGGCAGCGAGCAAAGATGCGGTGATCTCTGAAACCGTTACGAACTGCCCGGACGGCAGCAATGCCTCCGCCGCGACCAGCGCAGGAGACGTATCAACGAAAACAGTGGCACCGACCAATACACCAGGATCAAAGCTGTTGTTCAGCACATCATCGACGGCGAGCCGCGGCAGCTCTGCGTAGTTCGACGTATATATCGCATTCTCGGTACTCGAAAGTCGCTGGCTAGTTGTCGCATCTTCATTGTCGAAGGCAACCGCGAGCGGTAGTGACGGCGACATCACACCGCCGTTCAGTTGCCAGAGTGCAGCGCGACGCAGCACCCCATCATTGTCGGGCAGGATTTCGAGGAAGCCATCACGGGTTGCGAGGTCTGCGAATCGATGGTGTGTCGGTGCATAGATTCGCGTGCTGCTACTCATCGTTGCGGCCCAACCTGGCACTCCGCCATTGCCGGAGAGATCGGGTGGCTGGGTCAGGATAATCCGCCGAACGGAGCTTTGGCGTAAAACGCCGATGACCCGGCCATACGTGTTGATCACTTCAGCGGACTCGGATTTGGATGGGTCGATACTGATGATGAAAGCGTTGCTGAGCGAGTCGCCAGGAAAATGAGTGGCCAGCTGGTCGTACAACATGCGATCGGCCGCGACAAACCACTGAGCCAGCGGGCCGTACACGAGCAGCATGAAGACGCTGGCAAAACTCAGCGCGATCAGCCGGTTACGCTTTTGCTTCTTGTCGAGGTTCAACGCGATCAAATTCCTTGGCACCAAGTCGAAAGTATAGAAAAAGGCAAGCCTCCTTAATGAGATAGGGTTGGCATTTTTATGTAATCAAGGCCGCTGAAAGCGGTGCTATCATTGGGCTTGGAGAAAACGCGCAGTGTGACGCAGGTCAACGTTTTACGCGTGGCGATTTGCCAGCAATTTTCGCAAAAGTGTTAAATAACAGAGTGTTACGTATGGCCAAGGTAAAATCTGCCTTTGTGTGCACTGAATGTGGCGCCCACAGCGTCAAGTGGGCAGGCCAATGTCCGGACTGTGCATCGTGGAATACTTTGTCACGTACTGCGATCACGCCGTCACGAGTTTCGAAACAGCCGGGAGCCGTGCCGTCCACAATCGAGTCGCTGCCCGACGATCTCGGCTATCGCGATTCGACGGGATTCGATGAATTTGATCGCGTCCTTGGCGGCGGGCTGGTGCCGGGCGCCGTGGTGCTTCTTGGCGGTGACCCGGGTGTCGGAAAGTCGACACTGTTGCAACAAGTCTCGTCGCATCTTGCCGCTGAATTACCGGTTTTCTACGCTACTGGCGAAGAATCGCTGCGACAGATCGGGCAGCGATCGCATCGGCTGGGTCTCAAAAGCCCGGGTATGCAGCTGTTGGCCGATACATCGATCGACAACATACTCGAGCAGGCCGCAAGCAACGCGGCCAAGGTACTCATCATTGATTCGATCCAGACAATGGTAAGTGCGGACTTGCCGTCGGCGCCAGGCTCTGTCGTCCAATTGCGTGAATGCGTCTCTCGTCTTGTGCAATTTGCGAAACGGAACGAAGTCGCGGTATTTATTATCGGTCACGTTACCAAGGACGGGACGATCGCGGGGCCGCGAGCTGTCGAGCACATGGTTGACACGGTGTTGTATTTTGAGAACGATCCGGCTAGCCGCTACACGCTCATACGGTCCGTAAAAAATCGATTCGGCGCAAGTGGAGAGATGGGTGTTTTTGCATTGACCGAAACCGGGTTCCGCCAGGTTAGCAATCCTTCGGCAATCTTCCTGTCTCGCGAGAGCATTTCGAAACCCGGTAGCATTGTGTCGGTTGCGTGGGAGGGGAGCCGGTCTTTGCTGGTTGAGATTCAGGCACTCGTCGCAGATGGAAATAGCTCATACCCGAAACGCCTTGCAACGGGCGTCGATCAGAACAGGTTGTCGCTCTTGCTCGCAGTGTTACAACGCCATGGTGATATCGCGCTGGGGGCAGAAGATGTCTTCGTCAATGTCGTCGGCGGATTGCGTATCGCGGAAACAGCGGTTGATTTGCCAGCCCTTATTGCAATTGTATCGAGCTTTCGGGATCGTGCCTGCCGCGAGCAGCTGGTCAGTTTCGGTGAAGTGGGCCTGGCCGGTGAGATTCGTCCCGTTCGGTTTGGCACGGAGCGACTCGTCGCCGCTGCGAAACAGGGATTCACACACGCCATTGTCGCTGCATCAAATGTGCCGCGAAAAATTCCAGAAGGCATCACTGTAACGGGGGTCCGCCGTGTCAATGACGCTCTGGATGCTGCGTTTTAGTCGACCGTTTCTTGCTCGTGCTCTCGCGGGCCAATCCTGATGCTGCGAATTCGATTTTCGTCTGCTTCGACGATCTCTATCGGGTAGCCACTGATCTTCAGGCACGTGGTCGGCTGTGGAATTGTCTCGAGCAGTTCAACAATCAACCCATTGATTGTTTTTGGCCCGTCAATCGGCAACTCCCAGTCCTGCGAGCGATTGATGTCACGAATGTTTGCAGTGCCATCGACAAGAAATGTGCCGTTGCCTTCGCTGATAACGTCGTCGTCATCGGTCGAGTCGGTCGTAAACTCGCCGACGATTTCTTCGAGAATGTCCTCCAGTGTCACGATGCCCTGGATGTCGCCATATTCGTCGACAACCATTGCAATCCGTAGTCCGCGCCGCTGAAACTGCATCAACTGCGTGCTAAGCGGTGTGCCTTCAGGCACAAAGTAGGGTTCGTCGAGCAATTCGGAGATCGACTCTTTATCGAACGAGCGATTTGCAAGGTTCGCAAGTCGCCGAAGATGCAGCACACCAACGACCTGATCGATATTGTTTCTGTACACAGGCAATCGTGTGTGCTGGCTGTTGGCAATAATCTGTTCAATTTCCGCGATAGTGTCGTCAAGGTCGATACCAATAATTTCGTTATGCGGCACCATGACGTCATCGACCGTTACCTTTTCGAGGTCGAGTACGCTGAGCAACATTTGGCGATAGCGGACCGACAAGCGACTGCCTGCCTCGTTCACGATGGTTCTCAGTTCCTCGCGTGTCAAAGATTGCAGTTGCGAATCGCCACGTCGAACCCCAAACAACCAAAGCACGCCGTTCGACATGGTATTGATCAACCAGACCAGCGGATAGGTGATCTTTAACAGTGGCTGGTAGATAAGCGCGGCTGGAAAAGCGAGTTTCTCGGGATGCAGAGCCGCCAATGTTTTCGGTGCTGCCTCGGCGAAGATGAGTACAACGAGTGTTAGAAGCAATGTGCCCAGGGCCACCGCAGGTTGCCCGCCAACCTTGAAGGCAATGACGGCGACGAGCGCTGCAGCGGAAAAATTGACGAGGTTGTTGCCGAGCAGAATCAGGCTAATCAAGCGATCGGGACGTTGCAGCAATCGATCGGCGATTATTGCGCCGCGATGTCCCTGCCGGGCTTTATGGCGTAGCTGGTAGCGGTTCAGGCTCATAAGCGCTGTTTCCGAGCCCGAGAAAAACGCGGAAAGCAGCAGGAGAGCGACAAGCAGTCCGATGAGACCTGCCAGTGGTATGTCATCGCCCAAAGGAAGGGCACCTCCATTACAACCTGAGACTTGCTCAGTTGAGCAGGACGGCCAGAGGCTGTCAAGACGTCACGTCGCAGCTTGCAATATCTCCCCGACGTAGTGCTAGCCCCAACTACGACCCAGGATTTGCTCGAGAATGAAGCGACTGCCGAAGTAGGCGAGGCCCAGCATAGCGAAGCCCCAGAGATACAGGTACACGGCTTGCTTGCCGCGCCAGCCGGCAAACAATCGGCCGCCCAGCAATATGCCGAACAGGGCAAGAGCCAGCAGTGACAAGGCGGTTTTGTGCACCAGGTGTTGGGCAAACAGATTATCAACGAATGCGAAACCTGTTACCACGGCAAGCAGCAATCCGACAAAGCCCGTCGCCGTTACGCCGAACAACAGTTTCTCCGTGGTCTCCAGTGGCGCGAACAGATGATTCGCACCCGTCAACCTCCCGGCGCGTAGCCGGCGATCCTGCATTAATGCATATATTGCGACGATGGCCCCGACCGAGAGTAAGCCGTACGCAAACATTGAAATCAGGATGTGTGCCTGCAATTGCCACGCAATCGCTATTCCTGGTTCAGCCACGGGTGCGATCGCCGTCATTATCGAGGCGAAGGCTGCCAGGGAAATCAATCCCGCGGACATGCCTCGCAACATTGGATCGATAGCGCCGATAAGGCCTATCACGGCGAGCTGTAGTCCAATCAGCGAAATGGCGCCCGAAATGGACAAACTAAGCCCTTCGCCCCGAAATATTTCGGCGCCGAGCAATTGTCCGTGCAATACGAGCGCGGCGGCAGCGAATAAAACCGCGGCGCCCAATAAATACTGTGCCCGGGCAGCGTGACGAGGTAGCCGATTCATCGCGAAAGTGGCCGCTGCCAACAGGTATAGCAAGAAAATTGTGATTTGAGACACAGAATCCAACCGTTGCTTAACCTAACGTTTCTTATAGGAAATCATGCCTTGAGGCGACTCAATAGTACCCGATTGTTATGCGTATACGAATCTTAGGTTGCAGTGGGGGCATCGGTGCCGGGTCCAGAACTTCGGCCATGCTCATTGACGACGACGTCCTGATCGACGCGGGAACCGGTATCGGCGATCTCGCGCTTGAAGATCTGGACACGATTCGTCACGTCTTTCTGACGCACGCGCACCTCGATCACATTGCCGGATTGCCAATGCTCGTCGACCGGGTATTCGACGAAAACTTCACTGAGCCACTCACCGTGTATGCGCGCGAGGAAACGTTGCGCGCCATTCAAGAGCACTTGTTCAATGGGGTTATCTGGCCTGATTTTGCCAAACTTCCAACGGCTGCGCGGCCAATGCTTCGTTACCAGGTATGCAGTCCCGGCGACACGGTGACGATTCAGCATCGGGACTTTTACGCGATCGATGTAATGCACAGCGTGCCATCGCTGGGATTTACCGTGCGGAACTCAGGCGGCGCATTCGCCGTCAGTGGTGACACGAAATCCAATGAAACCTTGTGGCCGGTATTGAACGCCTGTGATGATCTGAAAATTCTTGTGATTGAGGTGTCATTTCCGGATGAAATGGAGCGCTTGGCGACAGAGTCGGGTCATTATTGCCCGCGCACGCTGACGCGCGACCTGGAGAAGTTGCGGCACAATCCGGATATCTGGCTCACGGGAATGAAGCCGGGCGAGGAAAGTGCGATTCTCGAGCAGGTGACCAAGGCGATTCCCAACCGAAAAATCCAGATGCTTTCCAGCGGGACCGTGTTGACTGTGTAAACTCCCCCTGTGTTCGACAACCTTTCCAGCCGGCTTACAGAAGCCGCCCGTCAACTGTCCGGCAAGGGCAGACTGACCGACAAAAATATTGCAGACACGCTCAGGCAGGTTCGGCTCGCACTGCTCGAGGCGGATGTTGCCCTGCCAGTCGTCAAGACGTTCATCGAGCGTATCCGCGATCGGTCAATTGGCGAGGAGGTCGGCAAGAGCCTGACACCTGGACAGGCACTGATCAAAATTATCCACGCTGAACTGGTCACCTTGCTGGGTGAAGAGCACGCGCCGATTGATCTCAAGTCACAAGCACCGGTTGTGGTTTTGCTGGCGGGATTACAGGGCGCGGGCAAGACCACCACGGCCGCGAAACTCGCAAAACAGCTGATCGACAAACACGGGAAACGCGTCATGCTCGTGAGTACTGACGTTTATCGGCCAGCGGCCATTTTGCAACTTGAAACACTGGCGGCTGAAGTTGAAGCATTGCACTGCGCGAGCAGCACGGAGGATCAACCCACCGAGATCGTGGTTCGTGCGCTTGATGAGGCAAGACGATCCCATGCCGACGTCCTGATCATTGATACAGCCGGTCGATTGCACGTCGACGACGACATGATGCGGGAATTGGTTGCCATTCATGGCAAATCGTCGGCCAGTGAGACGCTCTTCGTGATTGACAGTATGGCCGGCCAGGATGCTGTCAACGCCGCGGTCGCCTTCGACGCCAGTCTGCCGCTAACGGGCATCGTCCTGACCAAGGCGGACGGTGATGCCAGAGGCGGTGTTGCCCTGTCTGTCCGGGAAGTCACGGGCAAGCCTATTCGTTTCCTCGGCGTGGGCGAAAAAGTCGACGCGCTCGAAGCATTTCACCCGGAACGCATGGCGTCCCGAATTCTCGGCATGGGCGATGTGTTGTCACTGGTTGAGGACATCGAGGACAAGGTCAGTCAGGACAAAGCCGAGAAACTCGCCAAAAAGATTAAGAAGGGCCGTGGATTCGACCTGACGGATCTGCGCGATCAACTGGAACAGATGATGAACATGGGCGGCGTCGGCGCCATGCTGGACAAGTTGCCGATTCCCGGCAAGGTCAATGCAGCCGCCATGAAGCAGGGCGTGGACGACCAACAGCTTAAACGGCAGGTTGCGATCATCAATTCGATGACACCAGGCGAGCGCCGCTTTCCGAAGACGATCAATGGCTCACGAAGGAAGCGTATTGCGGCTGGGTCAGGGTTGATGGTGCAGGACGTCAATCGGCTTCTCAAGCAGTTCACGCCGATGGAAAAAATGATGCGAAAGATGGCCCGTGGCGGCATGAAGAAAATGCTGCGTGGGATGCCCGGAGGCGGAATGCTGCCCGGAATGCGCTAGATAGACCGCCACACTCGCAAACTGCGCGCCGGGCACAGCTAAGT
>Ga0209988_10001367_pt1 | contig 15822 bp, 13 predicted proteins | sample N075metaG_FD_183115 | JGI IMG/M metagenome (GOLD analysis project Ga0209988, IMG submission 183115) | Deep subsurface microbial communities from Kermadec Trench to uncover new lineages of life (NeLLi) - N075 metaG (SPAdes) (version 2) | ecosystem: Environmental > Aquatic > Marine > Ocean trench... | reverse complement strand
TCGACCGTCTTCCAGCCATTCTTGCAGGGAACCGTGCCGACCGAGATGGCGGACTCCGCGCGCACCCACTCCGAGTCGCGCCGCCAGCTCCGGCTAGATTCCTTCTAACGACCCGAAACCTCGCAAAACCCGCATCAAAGCACCCACAGCCGCCAGACCAGCAAACCGGGCCCCGGCCAGCGGCCCCCATGCGGCCCTGCCCAGTGCGTAACGAAGCCCCGGCCCCTGGGCCCCAGCCAGTGCCGCGCAACGCGCCACCTCTACGGTTCTGCCCAGACGAAGAAGAGACCCGGCCCCTGGGCCCCGGCCAGTGCCGAGCAACGCGCCACCTCTACGGCCCTGCCCAGTGTGTAACGGAGACCCGGCCCCTGGGCCCCGGCCAGTGCCGAGTAGCGCGTCACCTCGATGGCCTGCCCGGGCTAGACTGGCGAGCGGTGGGGGAAGATACCGTTCATCCGCAGGTGGACCGGCGGGTCGCTGGTGATCGGCGCGCAGCGAACAGGACGCCGCGTGGTGCCATCACGCGCGATCTACAAACGCTGCTGTCGGCGGCCGTGCAGCGCGTGCAGAAAATTACTGCGGCGACTGCTGTCGCCGCCTGGACGTTGCGCGAAACCGGCCAGCCCTACGTTGCGGCCGCAGCGTTCAGCGGAGACCCACCCGTCACGCCCGATGCATCCGATTTTCGAAGCCTTGCGAATCTACCTGGAGTGACACTGTTGGAGGGCTCGTCGGATCTGATCGCAATCGGTCGGCGCCATCGCTTCTCGGTCGCAGTTCCCATTTCATGTAACCTCGACGAAGCCGTCGCCGTGCTGTTACTCGGCCCGGAAAAGCCGCGGCCGCGTATTCTCGGCCAGCTCAAGCGAGAAGCCCATCGGCTGCAGTTGCCGATTGCGACCGCTGTTGCGGTGGCACGGATCGAGCGAGCCGATCGCGACGCTCACCAACTGAATCGCCTCGCCTCGCTCGGAGCACTCAGCACCGAGATCGCACATGAGATCCGAAACCCGTTGGTCTCGATGAAGACTTTCTTGCAACTCCTGCCCGAGCGCTGGGGGAACCCCGAATTCTCCAATTCGTTTCTGGCATTGGTTACTAGCGAACTCCGCCGAATGGAGCGCTTGCTGGACGTGATCATCACGCACGCTCGGCCAGATGGGGAAACCGCCGACCATCGACCCGCCGACGTTTCCGTGACGATCGATGCCATCCTCGCACTGCTCGACCACCGAGCCCGTAAGCGAAAGGTGCGGCTCGAATCGAAGATTCCCGACGATTTGCCCACGGTTGCCCTCGGTGAGGACCACTTGAGGCAAGTGCTGCTCAATCTCCTGCTCAATGCGATCGATGCGACCTTCCCCGGCGGTCGCGTCGTACTGAGCGCAAAACGCGTGGGCGATTCCGTAGATATCATCGTTTCCGATGAGGGCCCAGGTGTTCCGACCGAGCTGCAGTCAGAGATCTTTAAACCCTTCTTTTCCACGCGCGTCGACAACGCGGGCGGGTTGGGGTTGGCGATCACTCAGCGGATCGTTCAGGAGGCGGGCGGAGAAATCCGCGTGAGCGATCGGGACGAGGGCGGGGCGGAATTCGCGGTGCGCCTGGCCGCGTCCGAAAATCAGCAGGCAGCTTCGGACGAAGGCGACCATTGAGCACCCAACCACCCGACGAAGTGCAGCATGGATTCCAGGTGGTCGTCTCCAAGGAGCGGTTTACGCTGCCAAGCGGACGCGAGCTCGAACTCGACATCGTCAAGCACCCGGGAGCAGCCGCGATCGTGCCCTTCATCTCGGACACCGATATCTTGTTGATCCGGCAGTACCGACACGCAACCCGGGACACGATTATCGAAGTGCCCGCGGGCAAGATCGACCCAGGAGAGACTCCGTACACGACGGCTGATCGCGAACTTCAAGAAGAGGTCGGTCAACGAGCCGGCCGCATCGAAGAACTCGGTTGGATCTGGACGACGCCGGGCTTCGCCGATGAAAAGATCTACCTCTACGCAGGTTTCGATCTCGAGGCCACCGACTCGCGGCCCGAAGACGACGAGATCATCGAGGCGTTTCGGATTCCACTCGACGAAGCGCTGGAACTGATCTGGAGCGGCAAACTCACCGACGCGAAGAGCGCTTTGACGTTGATCTACGCCGCGCGACACCTCGGAAGACTGGTGTGAAGCTCGGCGTCGCGTTCGGCTGGTATACCCACTCGTGGGAAACCCTCGCAGAGCTGGTCGAAACCGCGGAAGCGCTCGGTTACGCGGCCGCGTTCGTGGACGGCGACGTATCGATGCTCGGCGGATCGCGCAAGACCGACGTGCTCGACGGCTGGACGGTGACGATCGCGTTGCTCGCGCAAACCCAGCGGATCCAGATCGGATCGATGCGGTTGGTCCACCATTGGAACGCCGCGCGCCTCGCGCAGGCGACCGCCACCGCAGAGCGGATCGCACCGGGCCGCCTGCAATTTCTGATCTCGATCGGCGACCGCCCGCACGATAAGCGCTTCGGCCTGCAGCCGCCGAGCGCGGGCGAGCGGGTGCTCTGGCTCGACGAAATGTTGACCGCGGTGCGCGGCCTCTGGCGGGGCGAGTCCGTCAGCATGAGCGGACGCTTCGTCGTGCTCGACGGTGCGCGCATCCAGCCCACGCCACCCGCTGGACGCATCCCGATTTCGATCGCAGGTCGGCGCCCGAAGGTACTCGAACTCGTCGCCACCCACGCGGATACCTGGGAGATCAACCTCCCGCCGCTACCCGATCGCGTCGCCGAGGCGAGCGCGGCGCTCGAGAATGCCTGCCGACAGCGCGGCCGCGATCCGGCCGAGATCGAGCGGTCGATGTGGATCTTCACCCGCGTCCAGAAATCGGGCGACCCAGCCGGCGCGTTTGACGAGTACCGCCGCCTGAATCCGTGGTTCGGCGAACTCTCCGATCAGGAATGCGCCGCCGCAACGATCGTGGGCAGCGCCGAGCGCTGCCGAACGCGCCTGGCATCGCTCGCCGACGAACTGGCCCTGGATTTTCCGGTGATCGACCTCTCCGGCCTGGACGCGGCGGCCAGCCACGCAGCACTCGAGGGGATGGCTCCCGGAAAACTGAGTTGACGCGCGAAGTTGGACTTCTTAGGCTATAGGGCGAGGAAACGCTAAACAGTGTACGGACGCGGACAGCAGCCTGGCATGCGGATCGGCCCGCCGATCACCCCTCCGGTCATCAAACAAATCATGATCGCGAACGTGGTGGTCTTTCTTGGCCAGAATATGGTGGCCCCGGAGATCGAGATCTACGGATCGGTGATCCCGAAAGCATTCTGGCAATTCGGGTACCTCTGGCAGCCGTTCACCTACATGTGGCTCCACGCGAGCTTCGGCCACATCGCGATGAACATGTTCATGCTCTGGATGTTCGGCTCGCAACTCGCGATGGCCTGGGGGCCCAAGCGCTTCTTGCGCTTCTATCTGATCTGCGGTGTGGGCGCGGGCTTGATCATCGCGACGTACCCCTACCTGATGATTGGCGTTCATCCAGGAGGGTTGTTGGCGCACACTCTCGGCGCGTCCGGTGCCATCTACGGCGTATTGCTCGGCTACTCGCTGACCTGGCCCGATCGCACCATCATGTTGATCTTCCCGCCGGTATCGTTCCGCGCGATCTGGTTGATTCCCGGACTCTTCTTCATGTCGATGATGTTCTCGAGCGGGCATAACATCAGCCACACCGGACACCTCGGTGGCGTGGTCGTCGGTTGGCTCTACCTGCGCAAGCAGGGCCATGCCAACGCAATCTTCACGTTGAGTCATTTGAGGTCGCGCTGGAGGCGCTACCAGATGCGCAAGAAGCTACGCGCAGTCCACTACGAAGAATTAGAAGCTCGACGCCGCGACCGAGAAAAAAACAACAACCGCAAATACCATTAATCACCCGGATACACCGTAGAGGTAGTGTGTTGCGGAGGCTGATGCTGGCAGCGTGGCTTGATCAACCGCCGACGTTGTATTGGATTTCGATGTTGTCGTGGCTGAAGAGAACGCTGCCGGGTTTGATGCCGATGACGACGAGGGGGCCGACGGCGTCGCCCTCTTTCAGGCGCAGAACTTCATCGACGTCGATCAGCTTCACGACGGCGACACGCCGATCGGCGTCGGGATGCCAGATCGTTTTCTCGACGCGGATCGCGGGGACCTTGGCGCGTAGGACGATTCTTTTCTCGGGCTCGTGAATCGCGGCCGGGATCGCCGCGGTCGGAGCCGGCTTGGGAGCAAGCGCTGCGACCTCGACCGGTGCGGGCGGTTCCGGAACCGGTTTGGCGAGCACGGAACTCCCCAAAATATGCGCCGCAGAAGGCTTGGCGTCGGCGACCTGCTTTGGGGCGGGTCTCGCTCGTTCGGATCCGCGAGCAATCTGGGTGTCGGACTTGCGCGCGCTCGGCCGTCGGCCGGGGCGCTGGCCGCCAGCCTGGGCTCGCGGTGTGGCGCGCTTCGGCGGCGCGGCAGACTCACCGGAATTGGCGGAGCCGCCGGAATCGGCGGGCGGCGCTTCGAGGAGTTTGACGACTTCAACGACAGGGGAGATTTCGACTCCCGACGAAGGCGGTTGCGCGCGCGCAGCGGAGGCCGGGCGAGCTGATTGCCGGCGGCGAGGTTTCTCGGCGGCGACTTTTGTTTTGGTCGCGGGCGCCGCGGCGGGAAGCGCTGCTTCCATCGCCACCTCCGCGTTGGGTTCCTCTTCGGTGGGCCAGAAGAAAAACGCCGCGGCGGCGACCGCGAGTCCGCCAATCGCGACGGCGCCGATCTTCAGCCCGCGGCGCTCAGGGGCGGGCGGCGGACGGCGGGCGACGACCTGCTCGCTGAGGGAGCGCTCGACGCCCGCGCTCTTCTCGTCTTCCAAGCGCTGGAGCGCCTTGAGGATTGTACTCACTCGAATTTCCAATTCTGCGCCGCGTCCTCGCCTTCGGCGCCGCGTGTTTCGGCCCACGACGAAACGGCATCGTTCGCCGCTGCGGGCGGCGGTCCGACTGCGACCGTGGGCGGCACTGAGGACTCGCGCTCGACCGGATCGGGGCCCCTACCGGCAAATCCGAACCAGCTGAGCGCACCGATGCCGATCGCGAGCAAGATCGCGGTCGGAAACGCGCGGCGCAGCGCGGCTCGCCACGGACGGCGGCGCGATCGCGCGCTCAAGATCTCGCGAGCCGCCTGGTTGATCGCCTTGGGCTCCATCATCGAAGCGCCGTCCGTGTAGCCCACCAGCATCGCGCGATCACAGAGAACGTTGATCAAACGCGGAATGCCGCCCGATCGACGCTGAACTTCCCGAAGCGCCTTGTCGGTGAAAACATTGCACTCCTTACCGGCTGCGATCTTGAGTCGGTGCCGAACGTAGTCGCGTGTTTCAGCGGCGTTCAACGGCGAAAGCGCCCAGCGCACCGTGATTCGCTGCCGTAGCTGACGAAGCCCTCGAGAGTCCAACATCTCGTCGAGTTCCGGTTGTCCGAAGAGCACGATCTGGATCAACTTCGACGATGACGTCTCGAGGTTGGAGAGCAGGCGGATTTCCTCGAGCGTCGCGGGGTCGAGATTCTGCGATTCGTCCACGATCAAGAGTGCTCGCCGACCACCGCGACTCGTCTGGAGCAGAAACTGGTTGAGTTGATCGTTGAGGTCCGCGCGCGAGTATCCCTCCGTGATCAGACCAAATTCGATGCTGACCGCGCGCAACAATTCGTAGCCCGATCGGACCGGGTTGAAGACGTACGCGACCTCCATATCCGAGCCGAGCCGTTGCAGCAACGCGCGGCAGAGGGTCGTCTTGCCCGTCCCGACTTCTCCGGTGATGGCGATGAAGCCCTCACCCTGCTCGATGCCGTAGAGCAGATGAGCGAGCGCCTCCCGATGGGATTCCGAGAGAAACAGGAAGCGGGGATCGGGGGTGAGCGAAAAGGGCTTCTCGTTCAGCCCGTAAAACCGGGTATACATACTCAGATCACCACCAACCGAAGTCTAACCCATGGATTCAGAAAGCGGATCCTTCGCACCACTCCGCCCGCGCGGCGGATCTGCTGAAATTTGACACCGCACGAACGGGTGCGTTCACCCCAAGCGGTAGTGGGCAGGCCAACCCGGGGCTGGCGCTGCCAGGCGTTCACGCTGAGCTACCCAGCCGGCTGGCTGGGTTCGCGCAGAGCGGGCTCGGTGGCCTGGTCCTCTTCGGATCGGCTCAGGCTCCGGAGTGCTCGCTGCGTTCGTGCAATCGCGGCGCGCTGCACGCGAAGCTCCTCGCTCTGGGCGGCGACCTGGCGCTCCAAGCGCTCGCGGCTGTCGTTGGCTTCGTCGAGGCGGGTTTCGAGATTTGCGATGCGACCCGCGAGTTCCTGAACGAGCTGAGAGATGTTGGTGTCATCGCCACTCATGACGGCGGCGGCAGCAGCAGGCGAAGCGCCGATATCATCACGTTCGGTGGGCAGATTGTTGGTTTCCATGTCCATCGGTTTCTCTCCCTCGGGGTCCTCGTTGTAGAATCCGGTTTCCGGTTCAGTTGCCTTCGCAGCCACTTCACTCAGCGAATAGGCTGCTGTGTTCTGCTCTTCCACCTTCGGCGTGGAACCGTCGGTGGGTGAATCGTTCACCAAAGATCCTTCGGCAGGAATCTGATCGCTCGTTTCGCGGTCGATATCCGCAGCGTCATCGTCGGGTGCATCCGCAAAAGCCATCACGTCGAGATCGTTCGGAAGCGACCGTTTGCGAAAGATTCGAACGGCCACGGCGAGGACGATCAGCGCACCCACTGCAATCCCCACCAGCGTAACCGTGCTGAAGGGCAGGCCTGAATCAGCGGACTTGGGCTTTTCGATTCGCCGCGTAACGTCGGACGGGCTCGGCTTATCGCGCTTCGTCCCGTCGGTCGACGGCGTCGCGGCTCGCTTGGAGGAACCCAGCGGAGCATCACGGCGTGCGCCCGCCGCATTGGCGATCCGCTCGTCGGCCGGCTTCGTTCCAGCGATCTGACCGGAGGGGGAATCCGCCGTCGGATCAACCGGGAGTTTTCGTTCGCCCCGTTTGTGAGCGCCGGGCATCGACGCCCGCAGAGCCGCGCTGCGATCCGCATTCAGAGCAGGAGACGACTCGCCCTCGGCTCCCTGTGCCGAGTCGACCATCCCGATCTCTTCCATCGAAGGCTCGGGCTTCGGTTCGACGACCTCGGCGACGACGGAGGCCGCCGCGCGCTTCCGCCCGGACTTCCGCTTGGCCTTCCGCGCAGGCTCCGGCTCGGCGACCTCGGCAATGGCGGGTTTCGGCTCGGGCTTCGGCTCGATGGCCTTGGCGACGACAGGCTCGGGCTTCGGCTCGATGACCTTGGCGACGACGGTCTTGGGCTCGGGCTTCGGCTCGATGACCTTGGCGACGACGGTCTTGGGCTCGGGCTTCGGCTCGATGACCTTGGTAATGGCGGATTTCGGCTCGACGACCTTGGCGACGACAGGCTTGGGCTGGGGCCGCACCATGGCGGGCGGCGTCTCTTTGCGAACGGGAGGCTCGACCGGAGCCGGCTTCGCGTAGGGATCCCCAGTCATTTCCGCGACCACTGCAGCCGAGTGCACGAAGTCGAGCACGATCCGCGGTGGATTCGAGAGAATCATTTCCTTCATCTGGAGGCCGGACATTCGCAGCTGGATCTGCGCGACTGCCTGGTCGACGCCCGCGGCGACCCGGACGGATTCGATCCCGACGCTCTTCGATATGATCTCGCGCGAGTGCGTCGATGCCTCGAGGGTCACGATGAGCTGCTCGGCGCCGTCGGTTCCGGCTCGGCGCTCCACCTGATAACCCGTAAACGCATCCATCTCGAAGACAAGGCGGGTGAAGGTCGGGTGATTGCCCACGCGAATCTGAACGATGCGACTGGCCTGGGCGGGCACTGCGATCAGAAGCAGCGACAACCCGATCCAGAGGGCGCAGCGCATACCCGTGGCAGGCTGATCGGTCGATTTCATCTTCGTGCGCTCACGTGTTTTTATCACGCCTCTATACGCGGCGGCAGCTCGGATCCGTTGCCACCGACTTCGCTGTGCTTCTCTTCGGCGGTTTGCCCGCGCGCTTGAACACCTGATCAGCAATTTCACGACGATTCCACGATCAATCTTCTGAATATGTGTGGAAAAAGCCCCTCATTGTGAACACATACTCGCGGATGAGCCGCTCACTCAATCGAAGAGTAGGGCCCGAATGGTCGCAATCGCAGGTTCGATCCGCGGACCGTACCACGACACCAAAGTGCCGTCTATCAAATGAATTCGACCGTTGCGGGCCGCGGGAATCGTCAACGCCGCGAGTTCGAGCGCTTCGCGCCGGCCGAAGTCGTAGGGCTCGCTCGGCAGCAGGATGACTTCGGGCGCCGCAGCCACGATCTGTTCGAGATCGACGATCGGATAACGCCGATCGCCGCAGTCGGCGAATACGTTGGCGCCGCCGCAGAGCTCCAACAGGCTCGACGCGTAGGTTTCACCACCGACCGCCATCCATGGGTTCTTCCAGATCGGACAAAAGACCGGCAAGCCGTGGGCGGAGCACTGCGCTTCTGCGGCGCGCACGGCCTCCTCCACGGGTCGCACGACGGACTCGACGGCCTCCTCGGTCGCACCCAGGTCTGCGAGTTCCCGCAACAGCGCGACGCCGTCCCGCACGGTTTGCGGAAAGGTGACCCAGACGTCGACCCCCGCTGTGCGCAACGCGACCACGGTCCGCTTGCGATTTTCTTCTCGATTGGCGATCACGAGATCCGGCTCCAGCTCGAGGATCTGGCGAACGAGCGGATTCTTGGTTCCGCCGACTTTGGGCAGACTCGACACCCGATCGCTCGGATGGACACACCAATCCGTGATTCCGACGATGCGCTCGCCCAGCCCGAGACAGAAGAGCGACTCCGTCACGCTCGGAACCAGCGAGACGATGCGCTTCGCAGACCGCGCCGGAGAGTTGGTCACTACGTCTCGAAGACCACCTCGAGAACACCGTCGTTCAGCTTCACCGTGGCGATCGATCGGCCCGCGACGGAATCCGGCAGCGCGATGCGACGCCGGGCGTCGCGTACCCGCACGATCAGTTGGTCCCCGTGAACCGCGACATCGAGTTCGTCGGTCGATGCGTGAACGAGATCGATTTCCATCACGGTAGCTCCTTCCCGTTTGATGAGTCGAATCGGCCGAGTGCGGGTGAAGAGCGCTGCGGGATCCCGATCTCCATACATCTCGATCGCAATCTCGCGCAGGGCTTCCACCCCGATGGGCTCAGTGGGATGCAGCGCTACGCGAAATTGCGGCACGGGAAACGACTGCTCGATCTCTTCGAGCTCGGCGCGTTCGCGCTCCGCCCAGCGCGCGAAATATCCCGTCGCGGCTTCAGGTGGCAGTACCCGATTCACCAACACCGCGTCCGTCGCAACCCCGTAGAGACTCAGGTAGGCGAACGACCGCCGGGTCTCATCGATGACGACCCGAGCAGGATTCACGACCAGGCGAGCACTCGTGCGGTCCGTGTCGAGCAGGATCGAGCGAACATCTTCGACTTCTAGATAGAGGCGTTCGAAGGCCGCAAAGACTTCGTCACCCGGCACAAAGATATCCGCGCCGAACGTCGCGGCGATCGGGCGGATGGCCCGGGCAGCCTTTCGCTTCCAGCCGAACAGGTTTTCCATGAAGATGCGCAGCACGTCGGGAAAGCGCAGCATGCGAAGCGTCGAGCCCGTCGGCGCGCAGTCTACGACGCAGACGTCGTACTCACCGGTCGCCTCCACTTCACGGATGCCGCGGAGCGCGATGAGCTCTTCCATGCCTGGGAAGACCAGTAGTTCCTCGGCGATCATGTCGTCGGTATTCGATCGCAACAACTCGCGCAGCCAATCCTGAATGCTCGACCAGGAGCGGTCGAGTTCGGTCAATACGTCCACTTCTTGTGCGACGACGCCCTTGGCAATCTCGATCGGTACGGGGCCGACGGCTTCACCGAGCGCATCACCGAGGCTGTGGGCTGAATCCGTCGAGAGCAAGAACACCCGGTGGCCGTGCTGCGCGGCGCCGAGCGCGGTCGCAACCGACAAGCTCGTCTTCCCGACGCCTCCCTTTCCGGTGTGCAGCAAGACCCTCACCGACTCTCCTCGGCGTTGTCTATCGCGCCAAAATGCACCGTCAGGCTCCCCTCATCGAGTTTCGCGTTCAGCACGCTGCGGCGTGTCATGCGGCGCGGAAGGCTCAAGAAACGGCGGCGCGCGCCCACGGTGATGATCAGTTCATCGTCGACGACCACGACGTCGAGATCGTCTCCGCTCACATTGGGGAGCGGAACCTGCACAAAGAAGCCCCTCTTGTCGCGCCCGAAGCGCACGTGGGCAGACTTGCTCAACACATCGCCCGGCTCCGCGTTCGCAAACAGATGCCGTCCGAGCTCCGCGAGTTGTTCGCAGCCAGTGACCTGGTCCACGAGCAGCGGTGCGCGCAACACCGGAAGCGGTGCAAACACTTCTTCCACTTCACGACAGCGCTCTACCTGCAGGTGACTCCAATGTTGGAAAAACTCTTCGCCGGCCACTTCGTCAGGCAGAAGGCGATTCATCACGATGGCGTCGCAGGGAATCTCGAACATCGCAAACTCGGTGTAGGCGCGCCGCGCCTCGTCGATCACCATGCGTTCGGGCGTCACGACGATTCTCACACTCGTCTGAGAATCGGTGATGCGTTTGCGCAAGGTCGTGAGCTTTTGGTAGATCAGCGTCTCTGCGTCGCGGAATACCTCCGGGCGGGGAAGGGGGACCGACACGATCTTCTGTGCAATGGGGGTTCCGACGCGGCTGATCGCCTGCATCGTGGGGAGCAGCAGGCGTAACGCCCGGTGCGCAACCTCGGGAAGCGTCGCCAGCCGGAGTGCGGAGTCGGTCGGCGCACAGTCGACGATCAAGAGGTCGTAGCGGCCCGAGACCGCGAGCTCCTCGACCGCGAGCAGCGTCGTGATCTCTTCCGTCCCTGGGAGTTGCGCCAACTCCTCGGCGACCACGTCTTCGATACCCTGGTAGCGAAACATCTCAACCAGGTAGTCGCGGATGCGCCCCCAGTGGTGATGCATCTCCGCACGGGGATCCACCTCGATCGCGTCGAGAAGCGGAGCGATCTCGATGGGGTCGGGGCCAATCCGTCGCTCGAAGACATCCCCCAGGCTGTGCGCAGCGTCGGCGGAAAGGACGAGTGTCCGTCGCCCGCGGTCGGCTGCACAGACCGCTGTAGCCGCAGCGGTGGTCGTCTTCCCGACGCCACCCTTGCCAGTATAGAGCACGAGCCTCACGGCTCGACAGTATCACGCCGCCGATTGAACCTCCCGGGAAAGCAGCGTGGACACCCGTTGAAAGCGAGCCGTCACGAGCGCTGGCATCGCAGTCGAATCGGCTGCGATCGGCTCCGGCGACGTCCAGCGGTGCTCACAGCGCGGGCACTCGGCGAGAAAGAGAACGCTCCGGTCGAGCACCTCATCGGTTCGAACCTCGCTGAAGCCGCAGATGTAGCAGCGAAGCCGTCTGTCGAAGCTGGCGACAACGCCTCTGGTTGCATCGATTGCGTTCATGGATTGGGTCCTCCTTTTCAGAATGCTCAGACCGCTCAGGCTACTCAGAGTCCTCAGACCGCTCAGAGTGCTCGAGCTGCTGACTTCCCCCCGTCCGGCGTCCGTCTGGATTCCTCTCAGTCCGTACATCCGTTTGCCCGATCCACGGTCCCGTGAATGGGGTGTGACGCTAGGAGAGCATCCAGGCGTGACGGGTCCGGTCACGGCTTTGAAAAAATCTGCAACAGACCCGTCGCACCCAGGCCGCGGTGTCGCCCAGCTGCGGAACACAGCCCTGCTTGACGGGCCAAACACAAGCGGGTAAAAAGGACCGATCATGGCGAACCGGCAGATCTTCCAATCAAGGCTTTTGATCGCCCTGCTCCTTAGCAGGGCGGGAGGGGCCTAGCGCCGGCATCGCCAACGCCGAACGCCAAACCCTCTCTCGCCGCATCGGCAGCGGCCGGAGAGGGTTTGGCGTTTCTGGGCAATTGAACCACTGCGATTCACCCCAGATCCATCGTTACCAACTCCGGCGCCAGGTGCGGCGCGAAGGAGACGAATGTGACGATGAAATGCGAAACCAAATATCGCGCCTTTCCGCCGATCGATAAGCCCGACCGACGCTGGCCGGATCGCGCAATCGACCGCGCGCCGCGCTGGTGCAGCGTCGATCTGCGAGACGGCAACCAGGCCCTCGTCGAACCGATGGACGTCGAGCGCAAGCGGCGCATGTTCGACGAGTTGCTGCGCATCGGCTTCAAAGAGATCGAGGTCGGGTTTCCGGCTGCATCGCGGCCGGACTTCGACTTCGTGCGCGCGCTGATCGAAGAGGACCTCATCCCCAAAGACGTCACCATCCAGGTGCTCACCCAGGCACGCAACGATCAGATCGAGCGCAGCGTGGCGTCGATTCGCGGCGCGCGGCGCGCCGTGATCCACCTCTACAACTCGACCTCGAGCCTGCAGAGGCGCGTCGTGTTCGGCCTCGACCGGGCGGGGATCCGCGAGATCGCAGTGCGCGCCGCCCGCAGGATTGCGCGGCTTCGCGACTCCGTCCCGGAGACCGAGATCGCGCTCGAGTACTCGCCCGAAAGTTTTACGGGAACCGAACTCGACTTTGCGGTGGAGATCTGTGAAGCCGTGATGGACGTCTGGCAGCCGACACCGTCGGCACCGATCATCCTGAATCTGCCCGCGACGGTAGAGATGGCCACGCCCAACGTCTACGCGGACCAGATCGAATGGTTCGGAGACCAGCTCCGCGACCGCGACTGCGTGGTGCTCTCCGTGCACCCCCACAACGACCGCGGCACGGCCGTTGCTGCCGCGGAACTCGCGGTCATGGCAGGCGCCGATCGCGTCGAGGGGACGCTGTTCGGCAACGGAGAGCGCACCGGCAACGTCGATATCATCACCCTTGCGCTGAACCTCTTCAGTCAAGGCGTCGATCCCGAGCTCGTGCTGGACGACATCGATCGAATCGTAGGGGTCGCAGAGTTTTGCAATCGGCTGCCCGTGCATGCGCGCCACCCGTATGCGGGCGAACTCGTCTACACGTCATTTTCGGGCTCCCATCAAGACGCGATCAAGAAGGGGATGGCGGCGCTCGCCGAATCGGGCGGCCAGCGTTGGGAGGTTCCCTATCTACCAATCGATCCCGAGGACGTCGGTCGCAGCTACGAGGCCGTGGTTCGGGTGAACAGCCAGTCCGGCAAGGGCGGCGTCGCCTTTTTGCTCGAGCGCGATCGCGGATTGCGGCTGCCGCGCAACCTGCAGATCGAGTTCAGTGGCGAGATTCAAAAAATCTGCGAGGCGAGCGGCGCTGAGATCACATCGCGGGCCATCTGGGAACGCTTCGTCGCCCAATACCTGGAGCGCCGAGATCCGATCGAGTTGCTCTCCTATCGCACGTGTGAATCGCAGGGTGTCGAGTTCCGGATTCTTTTCGAGGGCAACGAAAAGTGCGTTTTCGGACTGGGCAACGGGCCGATCGATGCCTTCGTCGACGCGCTCGATCGCGGGATTGGCCAGCCGCTGCGGATTGTGGACTTCAACGAGCACGCGGTCCGGGAAGGGGCGGACGCAGGGGCCATCGCCTACGTCGAGATCGACGCGGGCCACGGCCGCACGCTATTTGGTGTGGGGCGACACGCAAACAGTACGACGGCCTGCCTCACCGCGGTGGTCTCCGCTGCCAACAGACTGCGGGCCAACCAGGGTACTTCGACCCCGTAGCAGGGGGCGTTATTTCGGGTGCGCGGTGGCCCGAAAGCTTCTTGGAGCGCCTGAAGACTGACGGTTTAAGCACAATCGGTCAGCGGTTTCCATTGCCGATCCCCCCGCAACAGGGAACGCTGCGCGCGATGCTGTTCGGGGATAGCCTCAAAGAAGTGAGCACCGTCGACGACGTCGCTCTGGACCCTACCGAAGGCTTGTTGGCGAAAATTCGAGAACCGGCCGATCTCAGGCAGGTTCCGAGGGATTGCCTACAGGACGTCTGCGACGAGTTGCGCAGCGAATTGATCGAGCTCGGCGCCGTACGCGGCGGACACTTCGCCGGAAGCCTCGGGACCGTCGAGCTAACCGTCGGACTTCATTGGGTATTTGATACACCCCGCGATCGCCTGATCTGGGACGTCGGCCACCAGGCCTACGGCCACAAGGCGCTGACCGGCCGCCGCGAGCAGCTCATCAGGGTCAAGAAGGCCGACGGACCGAGCGGATTCTTGCGCCGCAGCGAGAGCGAATACGACGTTTTTGGCGCGGGGCACGCGGGGACGTCGGTCTCGGCGGGACTCGGCGTCAGCGAGGGTTTGCGCCGACAGGGCCGCGAAGGCTGTAGCGTCGCAATCATCGGCGACGGCGCGGCGACCTCCGGCATGTCCTTCGAGGCCTTCAACCATGCGGGCCACCTCGAAGTCGACGCGCGGGTCGTCTTCAACGACAACGGAATGTCGATCGCGCCGAGCATCGGCGGCCTCAAGCGAACCGGCGGCGCGCGCAAGTACTTCGAATCACTTGGTTTTCAGTATCTCGGCCCGGTCGACGGGCACAATATCAACGAACTGATCCCCTTTCTCGAGCAGCTGCGCGACACCTCTGGGCCGGTCGTCCTCCACGCCATCACCCAGAAGGGACACGGTTTTGCGGCCGCCGAGGCGGACCCCTACCGCTGGCACGCCTGCAAGCCCTTCGACCCAAAGACCGGCAAGCCGTTGCCGAGTTCCGGCAAGAAGAGCCCGCCCTCGTGGACCCAGGTGTTCGCGGATTCGCTGGCCGTAATTGCGGACCGCGACCCGCGGGTGGTGGCGATCACCGCGGCAATGCCCGACGGGACGGGCCTCGACCGCCTCGAGCGCAGCCATCCGGATCTCGTCTACGACGCGGGCATTGCCGAGCAGCACGCCGTGACCTTCGCGGCGGGCATGGCGACCGAAGGCATGCGTCCGGTCTGTGCGATCTACTCGACCTTCCTCCAGCGCGCCTTCGATCAGATCGTCCATGACGTCGCGCTACAGAATCTTCCCGTCACGTTTGCGATCGATCGCGCAGGCCTGATCGGCGCCGACGGCCCCACCCATCACGGCGTGCTCGACCTCGGCTACCTGCGCATGATTCCCAATTTCGTCGTCTCCGCACCGCGCGACGAGAACCAGCTCCAGCATCTGCTCTTGACCGGAATCGAATCGGGCCGCCCGTTTGCGGTGCGCTTCCCGCGTGGGGCCGCGCTGGGTGTCGAACTCGATCCCGAGCCGAAAGTCATCCCGATCGGCAGCTCGGAGCAGCTGCGCGACGGCACGGATGTCGCACTCTTCGCGATCGGTAAAGCCGTTGACGCCGCAGAGAAAGCCGCGGATCTCCTCGCCGAGCAGGGTATTTCGGCACGCGTCGTCGATGCGCGCTTCGTCAAGCCCCTCGACGATCAGGCCCTGGTCTCCGCCGCCGAGCGATGCTCGCGTATCGTCACGATCGAAGATCACATGGCGATCGGTGGTTTTGGCAGCGCGGTACTCGAACGACTCGCGGTGCTCGCCCCCGATACGCGCGTCCTCGTCTGCGGGCTCGCAGATCGCTTCGTTGAGCACGGTGAAACCGACGACCAGTGGACCGCTGGCGGGATCGATCCCGAGTCGATCGCGACTCGTACGGCGGACTGGCTCCAGAAGTCGTGAGCCTTCTCCAGAGCATGCCGTCCGATTCGGAACCCAACAGCGCGGAATCCAACAGCGC
>Ga0209988_10001365_pt1 | contig 15825 bp, 13 predicted proteins | sample N075metaG_FD_183115 | JGI IMG/M metagenome (GOLD analysis project Ga0209988, IMG submission 183115) | Deep subsurface microbial communities from Kermadec Trench to uncover new lineages of life (NeLLi) - N075 metaG (SPAdes) (version 2) | ecosystem: Environmental > Aquatic > Marine > Ocean trench... | reverse complement strand
GAGATAGCGAATTCATAGGATCACAGGATGCCCAAGTTGTTTTCGTTGAGATAGACGTACCAATTTTTGCCCTTCGTGCACAGGAGATGATAACCTTGGAAATTATCGTCGTCTTTCCATGTCAACGCCCTTGCTTATTGCCGGATAATCCGCGGTATAATATCCCGACGTCACCCGGCCGCTTTCACGCCAGCCACCTCTGGTTTTAGTTCATAGGAAGTTACAAGATTGCTATGATAACAAAGTAACGCAAAAACCGCAAAGCAAAAGTCACCGCAGCAAACAGGGTGAAATTAATTCTTAAAACTCCCGCAAGAATTGTAATCGGATCACCAATTATTGGCAGCCACGAAAGCAGCAATGACCAGTTTCCCCAGCGCTGTGTGATTCGATAAGCCCGGTCAATCGACTTCTTCTGCAGAAGTTTATGCAGCAGCTTTTCCTCGCCCTTCCAACCGAGCCAATAATTAAAAGCTACTCCGGCACAGTTGCCAGTGGTTGCAAAAATGAGCGCCGGGATAGCACTGCCTCCAAGAGAAAGTGTCGCCGCCAAAGCTGCTTCAGAGCTAACCGGAATGATCGTCGCAGCCAGAAAAGCGAAAACAGTCAGACTCAGGTAAGAATAAACGAAATTAATGCTTGTGCCCGTCCTCTTTGTGGTCTTCCCCGCCATCTTCGCTTTCGCCGTGCTCCGCCGCCTCCCCGTGTTCGTGGGTAATATTCCATTTCACCTGGCTCGCTTCGACGCCTTTAACAACTCCTTTGCCATTATGCCAACCCAGGCCACAGCCGGGGCAAACTTCCTTGCCTGCAGTGAGATTATCATGGCATTCACACTCGTCTTCATGCAGCAAACACCAATCACAGCCAGGCTGTATACAGCAATCGTAATCTCCTTCCATGGACAAGTCTGCTTTGACCCTTTTTAAATGGCTTTTGATAGTTTGTAGGCGCTGTTCCGCGGACAGCTCTGCCCGCTGATTAGTTGTTTCAGCGGATTCATCCTGTTTTTTACCCGACTCACAGGAGATAAAGGCCACGATAATAATTTGCAAAACAACCCAAATGACCAGTTTTCTTAATTTCATAGCATCTCCTTTTCTTAATTTCAAAATGTTAACCGCCAATAAATTCTGAACCATCTGCACTCAAATTATTCACAAAATTCTCCGGATCTTTGTCGAATTTTTGCGGACAACCTGCGCAGCCGAATCCGTACACTTTGCCTTCATGAGTCACGGTTTCGAGGTCAGGATCAACTTCATCACCGCAGATAGGACAGACTTTGTTCCAGGCAGCCATTTCCGTTTTACTTCCGGTTTCCGCAGTATATGCAGACGCTTGAGTTTGGGGCTCTTGCTCCGTTTTTGTGCAAGCCGAAAATACGAACAGAATAGTGAATGATAAACCGGTTAGCACATAAAAGTACCTTTTAGAATACATTGTAAATCTCCTCTTTTAGTTAAATGATGTTTTGAATATTAATTTACTGATGACTTTTTTTTAATCATCGTGTTTTTGGCTTCCCGCAGTGTAACCCCTCAGTTTATCATAATGATTAATTTGTTCAGGCTTCAACAATTCTTTCATTTTTAAATGTGCCGTTAAATGGGCCAGGCGGATTTCACCACGAACTTTACTAATCTCAGAAATCGAAGCTTGCAGTTCACTTGCGGCGATACTCTTATTTAAGAAAAGATCGTCAAGGAATTTTTCCTTTTCAACAAGTAATTTTCCTAACCGGACTGTTTTTTTGTGCATCTCGTTATAAATGTTCTCGGTTTGATCTATTTGTGCTTTTGAAAGGTTGAGCTTTGCTTTCAATTCCAAAACATGCATCGGCCCGGGGTAATGGTTTAATTCCGCTGCTTTGGCAAACCCCATCCCGTGGCCCGCTAAATAGCCCTGAATTTCTTCATTTGACAATGATTTAATCTCTCGATTTTCTTCACCAGAATAACCGGAAGGATCATGCTGGCCATAGGCAATTGAAATATATAATAGAAGAGAAACTATTTTCATCAATAATTTATACATTGGGATAGCTCCATAACTTTGCTTCAGGCAAAGCCCGAATATCAGACTTGGTCGAATAACTCAACGCGACAAACGATGTTCAATAACAATAATAGTTCCATTCAAAGTCACTCCCCGACGAGATGCCGGGGAGTGATAGACAAAATTTACCCACCAATAAACTCAGTGCCGTCTTCATTCAAATTCTTGACATAATCCTGCGGATTCTGCTCGAATTTCTCCGGACAGCCCGGGCAGCCAAAGCCGTACACCTTGGCGTCATGGGTCACTGTCTCCAGATCACCCGTGACTTCACCGCCGCATACCGGACAGATCCTGTTCCAGGCATCGCTTTCGGAATCATCCATACTTGCATCGTGGACGTGTTCAACGGGTTCGCTTGCAACTGCCTTCGCATCAGCAGTTTGGCTCTCCTGCTCTCCATTTGAGCAAGCAAACATTAGCAAAGCCATGACAAGAAGCATTGAGATCATTAACGAGATATGTTTATATGTTTTGACTCTTTAAACATAGGAACCTCCTGTTGGTTATTCGTTATTGGTTACTCGTTTTCAGTCGCATCTTCGACCCAATTTTTGCGATTCTCCCAGCTCTTATAAAGAAAATAAATTGCCGGAATAACAATAAGTGTCAACAGGGTAGATGAAACCATCCCGCCAACCATCGGCGCGGCGATGCGTTTCATGACGTCTGAACCAGCACCATGCCCCCACATAATCGGGATCAAACCGGCCATGGTGGAGACCACGGTCATGATTTTGGGACGTACACGATCCACAGCTCCTTCCATAATCGAGCCGTTTAAATGCTTAGCTGTCAACATCTTTCCCTGATCTTGCCACCTTTTGAAAGCATGATCCAGGTAAATTATCATCACAACGCCGGTTTCGGCGGCAACTCCGGCTAGGGCGATAAACCCTACCGCCACCGCCACGCTGAAATTATAATCAAGAATATACATGAACCAGATGCCACCTACAAGTGAAAATGGCAGGCTGCACATGACGATCAAGCTTTCTGCCAAATTCTTGAAATTCATGTAGAGCAGCACGAATATGATTACCAGTGTGACCGGAATCACCAATTTCATCTTCTCTTTGGCGCGCTGCATGTATTCGTATTGACCGCTCCAGATCATGGTGTAGCCTGTGGGAAGCTTAAAACGCTCATTCACAAGCTTCTGAGCATTTCTCACATATGTACCGACATCGATATCTTTTATGTCCACATAAATCCAGGCCGTGCGCTTGGCATTTTCGCTTTTAATCCCTGCAGGACCCTTCGTAAACTCGATGTCCGCCACCTGGCTGATAGGAATCTGAGCGCCGGTTGGCGTAGAAATAAGAACCCGCTTGAGCGCCTCGGGATTATCGCGAAGTTCGCGGCTGTACCGTACATTCACTGGATACCTTTCCAGCCCCTCAACCGTCTGCGTGACGTTCATGCCGCCAATGGCGCTTTTGATGATGTCCTGAACGTCGCCGACGTTCAGGCCGTAGCGCATAACTTCTTCTCGTTTAATCTTGAAGTCAAGGTAGTTGCCACCGACAGTTTTCTCAGGATACACGCTCAGGGTTCCCGGCACTTCCTGAATGACGGCAGCGACTTCCTGTGCTAAATCTGCCAGTACCTGTAAATCATTTCCCATAAGTTTGATGCCCACCGGTGTTTTAATACCGGTTGCAAGCATGTCGATGCGTGTTTTAATGGGCATCGTCCAGGCGTTTGTTAACCCTGGAAATTGGATGGCCGCATTCATCTCCTCTATTAGTTTGTCCGGCGTCATGCCGGGCCGCCATTCATCTTCGGGTTTCAGCATGATGGTCGTTTCAATCATCGAAAGAGGCGCCGGATCGGTTGCTGTTTCAGCACGACCGACTTTGCCAAAAACATGGTGCACTTCCGGGAATTGTTTGATAATCTTGTCGGTTTGCTGCAAGAGTTCCCGGGCTTTCGTTATGCTGATTCCCGGGTCGGTTGTGGGCATATAGAGCAGATCGCCTTCATAAAGCGGTGGCATAAATTCGGAGCCCAGCTGCCGTAGTGGAAAAACAGTTATTAGCATAATGACGACAGCAATGGCAAGGGTCGCTTTCTTGAATTTCAGAACCCATGATATCACCGGCCGGTAAATCCAGATCAAAAAACGACTAATAGGGTTCTTTTTTTCAGGTATTATCTTGCCTCTGACCATATACCCCAAGAGTACCGGCACAATGGTTATCGCCAAGAATGCCGAAGCCGCCATTGCGTATGTCTTGGTAAAAGCAAGCGGTCTGAACAGGCGGCCTTCTTGAGCTTCCAGCGCGAAAACCGGAAAAAAGGAAACCACGATAATTAGCAAAGAGTAAAATAATGCCGGCCCTACCTCTTTCGACGAATCTATAATGATTTGCCAATGCTCTTTCTTACCTTTGTCACGCTCAAGATGCTTATGTGCATTCTCAATCATAACAATGGCTGCATCGACCATAACGCCAATGGCAATTGCGATACCACCCAGGGACATGATATTGGCATTGACGCCCTGCTTATACATCAGTATGAATGAAATGAGAATTGCGACAGGCAGGGTAAAAATAGCTACAAATGCACTGCGAAAATGCAGGAGGAAGATAATACAAACAAATGCGACAATAGCAATTTCTTCGATCAGTTTTCGGGTTAAATTTTCAATAGCCCGGTTTATCAGTCCGGAGCGATCGTAAACCGTAACAATTTCTACACCTTCCGGCAAGCTCTTCTTGAGCTCTTCCAGGCGTGCTTTTACGCCGTTGATAGTCTTGAGCGCATTCTCGCCAAAACGCATAATAACAATGCCCCCAACCACCTCGCCCTCACCATCCAGTTCAGTAAGACCGCGACGCAGCTCAGGGCCGAGGTGGATATTGGCGACATGCTTAAGCGTGATTGGCACACCGCGAGTGTCCACCCCTAATGTAACCTTTTCCAGATCACTAATCGATTGAATGTACCCTAAACCGCGAACCATATACTCGGTTTCACCTAACTCCAGGAGCCTCCCCCCAACATTGTCATTTGCCTTCTGAATCGCTTTGATTACTCTTTGCAGAGGAATATTGTAAATGAGCAGTTTGTTCGGATCAACCTCAACTTGATACTGTTTCACGTAGCCGCCAATACTGGCTACTTCGGCGACACCTTTAACAGCGGTAAGCTCATAGCGCAGGTACCAGTCCTGGATGCTCCGCAGCTGAGCTAAGTCGTGCCGGTCACTTTTCAAAGCATATTCATAGACCCATCCCACACCAGTCGCGTCCGGACCGAGACTCGGTGTGATACCCTGCGGCAGTTTATTTGAAACATAATTGAGATATTCCAGCACCCGGCTGCGCGCCCAGTAGAGATCTGTGCCGTCTTCGAAAATAATGTAAACCAAAGAAAATCCGAAGAAAGAGTAGCCGCGCACCACATTGGCAAACGGCACGGCCAACATGGAGGTGGTGAGAGGATAGGTTACCTGGTCTTCAACCACCTGCGGTGCCTGCCCGGGATATTCAGTGTAAATGATCACTTGAACATCTGACAGGTCGGGTATTGCGTCAATCGGTGTTCGCAACAACGCTACAACACCTAATACGATGGCAAACAGAGTTGCCAGGATAACCATAAACCGGTTATTAACCGACCATTCTATTATTCGTTCTAACATGTTTAAGACTCTTTTCTATTTAGTAAAATCTTCTATCTTCTATCTTCTATCTTCTATCTTCTATCTTCTATCTTCTATCTTCTATCTTCTATCTTCTATCTTCTATCTTCTATCTTCTATCTTCTATCTTCTATCTTCTATCTTCCACTCCCGCAGTGTTAATCTTTTTAGCGTCCAGCATCTTTTGAATGGCCTCCCGCAGTCTGCTCTCGGAATCCAACAAGAAATGAGCGCTGGTCACAATTCGTTGACCTTCCTCTAAACCGGTAAGTACTTTTATCATTGCATCCTCGCCTTCAGGACCTATTATGACGTCTTGCGGTCTGAATTTGCCTTTACCCAGATCAATGAATACCAGATTTCGTCTGCCGGAACGAATGATCGCTTCGCTTGGAATAACCAGTACATTGTCACCGGCGTTAGAAGCAATTGTGATGTTGACATACATATTCGGTTTAAGCTCCATGGCAGGGTTGTCGAAAACCACTCTTATCTTGACGTCTCTGGTTTTTGCATCGAGATAGGGGTAGATGTAGTCTACCCGGCCTTCAAACTGCCGGCCAGGTATATACGGCAGATTCATTTGCACTTTTTGACCAACCTTTATCCAGGGAAGCTCATACTCAAAGATGTGCGCGTAAACCCAAACGGTTGATAGATCCGCCACGCGAAATAGGTCCATCCCAGCTTTAGTATAGCTGCCCTCAATTGCATTTTTGTGAATGATGATGCCTTCGGCTGGCGAATAAATGGTTAGCGTCCTCTGAACTTCACCCATCCGTTCCAGCGCCTCTATTTGATTGTCACTTATATCCCAGAATCTCAGGCGCTGTCGCGTCGCCTTCAGCAGGCTTTGAGCTCCCATTCTTACTTCTTTGAATTCGCTCTTCGTTAATCGCTGCTGATTCTTATAGGCCAGCAAGTACTCTGCTTGTGTAGTCACCAGCTCCGGAGAGTAGATTTCAAAAAGCGGTTGACCTTTCCGCACAAAATCTCCGGTGCGTCCTACAAAAAGCTTTTCAATCCAGCCAGAAAACTTGATATTGATGTTGTAAAGACTCTCCTCGTCATAATCGATATGCCCTACCGTGCGAATAATCCGGCTAAACGGCTGCCGCTTCACTTCTGCCGTGCGAACACCGATGTTTTGAACCGTCACTGGGTCGATGGAAATGGTAGAACCTGAAGCGACTTCTTCGCCTTCGTAAACCGGAATAAGGTCCATCCCCATAGGCGACTTGCCCGGCTGTTCGGAAATATAAGCGGGTTTCATCGGCGCCCGCCAGTAAAGGATTTTCTTGTCTTTTTTCCTGCCATTGCCAGCCTTTCCGACATCTCCTGCCATGTCAGCATGCGCGTCCAGCGAGTGTTCATGCTCAGCAGTCGGGGTCACAACAAGCGCTGACTTAAGCGGTGTCAACTTCATGCCGCAGATGGGGCAGTTCCCCGGTTCATCCTGAATCACTTGCGGGTGCATGCCGCAGGAATAAAGCTGCTTGTCGCCCGGCGCCCCCTGCTCACCATCGCCACTTCCACAGGAGAACGCAAACAAAATGACGAGAACCAACCCGATTGTTTTAATGTACCGAAACATGATATATCTCCTTAGCAATTAAACACTTATAACACAAACCTTATTCGGGCAGCTCACCGCCGACGGCTCTTTCAAGGGCAGCCAACTGCTTTTGATAGTTTGCTTGTTCTTTCGCGTATCCCAAATTCAGGTTGAGCAACATACGCTCAGCGTCAAGCAAATCCAAGAAGTCCAGTCTGCCCGTACGATAGCTGGCCAGCGCAGATTCCAAACTGCTCTCTGCTTGTGCAATCAGGCCTTGCTCATATAAATGCAGCGTCCTGCCGGTTATCTGAACCTGATAATAAAAGTCCTTGATTTCCGCCCTCACCTGATTCTCCAAATTCTCATAGGTGAGTTTATTGGAGGAAATCATTTCCTCTGCTTCCCGCACGGCGGCATTCCGTTTACCTAACCAAATCGGTAAATTTAAACCGACCATCACCGACCAGGCATTCTTGCCTGCATCTGGCGCAGTGCTGATGCCTTTGGAAACATCGATGTAGTTGGCTGTCAAATTAAGATCCGGCCAATATTCTCTCTTAGCCAGACTTTTCATGAACTCACTTTTGCCAATCATGGCTTGAGCCGCCCGAAGTTCCTCACGTTGAGAGAGAGCAAGGTGCACTAATGCCGCTTCATTTAGATTCGCCTTCATCGTATCTATCGTGGAAACGGTAGCCAATTCACTATTTTGCGGAGCACCCAAAAGCGCATTCATTCGGGCCGCCACGCCCTGACGGATCTTATCAAACCCAAGCCGTCTTTCCATCATGCTGGAAATCTCAACCTGTGACTTCAAGACATTAGCCTGAATCCCCTGGCCGGTGGCATATTTCTGCTCAGCGACCCGGGTGAAGTCCTGCAACAAGGCGAGATACCGGTTCAAAATGCCGTTGGACCGATCGACCCAATACAAGTCAAAGTAGGCCTGCTTCACTTTAAAAACCACGTCACTTACGGTGGCATGATATCGCTGTTCTTCGGCCAAAGCATTCTGTCTGGCCATTTTGCCTTTCAATCCAAGTTTTCCGGGGAATGGAATTTGCTGAGATAACGTAAAGACATTCTCCTGCGGTCCGACACGGGTTTCTACACTTGCGATGAATCGGGAATAACTAAACATCGGATCGGGTAGAGTTGAGACCTGTGCTGGCCTCTGTTCGGATCCGCGCCACCGACGTTCTGCCGATTTGATCGCAGGATTATGCTGCAACGCTTCTTCTACCAGCATACCTAAAGAAGCTGGGCGGCTATTTTCCTGAGCCTGAATAGAACCAAACTCTATACTCAAACTAAAGATAGTACAGAAAAAAATAGAATAATTTTTCATTTGGACCATTTTGTTCCTCAGTTAAATATTTTGACCAATTTCTAACTGCTAAGGAATGAATAATAAATTAACCAAGCAGGAAGATCCGTATGGCTTGTACAGGAAGTAAACTCTAGCTCAATCCTTATCTGAAGCCTTTAATCAGTTATCCGTTTCGAAAACTGTATAAAAAAAACTGGCATGACAGAAAATGAGCTTACTCAGCTGAAGTGAATTTGCTGAACCACAGGATACCGTAATGCGGATTATATTAGGGGAGGTCTAAATTAAGTAAGACGAAATTATGGCGTAAATTTTTACGCTACTTAAAAATTTAGGCTGGAAGAAAAAATCGTGACCGGATTGATTTGACTCTTTACCATTTAAATCGCATTTAATAAAAGAATAATCTTCTAAATTCTTCTGCTCATTCTTTTTTAAAACTCCTTCAATCACCTTAACGGAAATAGTGATGGGAATGACAGGACGGGTACTTTCCGAAAATTTACAGCAGCACGAAGGCGCGGTAAGCTCTAACTTTGCGGGCTGACACTTATTCACAGCATTGGATGAGCAAGGCATGTTCTGTGCTAAACTCTGAGAGTCACACGAAGCTATTAATTGGCTTGCGGGGCTTAATAGGAGAGTCGTGAAGCTTAAAAACAAAAGTAACGGTTTACGTAAATTTTTCATTAAGAATATAATCGATTGACTTTTCTTGTTTACAATTGCACAATCTAAAAGGTTCCAATAATTTTTAATTAACGATAAAAACTTTTAAAATCAAGTAGAGAAATAAACCATACCTTTTGAGAAGGACAAAATAGTTTTCACTTTGACGGAACTTTCAATATAATCAAAGCGTATAGAAAAAAAATTCAATAGAAAATTGACTAAACGACTGTATTACACATGAAAGAGCTTGACCAAAAGATTCTCGAAATTTTAACCCATGACGCACGAACGCCCCATGCGAAAATCGGAGCAGAGGTCGGGCTTTCAAGACCGGCCGTAACCGAACGGGTTAAAAAACTGGAACAGAGCGGCATCATTGAGGGGTACAGCGCGATTCTAAATCCCGAGGCTGTAGGAAAATCGATAACTGCTTTTATTTCGGCAAAGCACCAGGGAGTTCTGAACGACGAAGTTCAGGTAACGCTCAACGAATTAGCCAAGTATGGCGAAATCCTTGAAATCCACAGCATCGCCGGCGAGGATTGTTTCTTAATAAAAGTACGAACTACCGACATGAAATCCTTAAACCGCATTATCAATCATATGAAACAGCCTCCGCTTACCATGGTTACAAAAACAACGATTGTGCTGGAAACTTATTTTGAAAAAGTCGGCGGCACGATCTTGCGGGAATCACATCAGCCAGAATCGGGTGGTTTGGGGTTTTAAAGGGTTGTACTTTTAAATAACATAGGTCACTTATGGTGAGACCTAATGGACGATATTCAAATGTCAAAAAAGTCCTGCGGACACTTTGACTGATAAAAACACGAGGGAAAATGCAGGATCGAGAATTAATCAAAGCCTACTTTGCCTGGGCGGCGGTTAGTATTTTCTGGGGTACAACTTATTTGGCTATTAGAATCGGCGTTGAAGTGCTGCCGCCTGCGCTTTTTGCTGGAATTCGTTTTCTAATCGCCGGCCTGATACTTATTCCAATTCTATTATTGAAAGGTTATTCTCTGCCTTCGAAAAAAGATCTCATACCTATCAGCATCACGGGTATCTTGCTCCTCACCGTAGCTAACGGAACCGTTGTTTGGTCCGAACAATGGGTCTCGAGCAGTTTAGCGGCTTTGATTATCGCCAGCATCCCATTTTTTATGGTGGGCATGGAAGCGCTCATGCCGAACGGAGAAAAGCTGTCCCTTAAGAAAGGACTGGGCATTTTAGTCGGGTTTTGCGGAATCTTTCTTCTATTGTGGCCCGACATCAAGGGTGCAATTAATTCGGCGTATCTAAAAGGAATCATGGGTCTTGTGATAGCAATTATCGCCTGGGCTGCCGGTTCGATTTACTCCAAACATCGGGACATCAAAACGGCCCCCTTTATGTCTGCAGCTTTTCAAATGCTGATTGCCGGCGGAGTCCTGACCCTGATTGGTATGGTAAAAGGAGAACTCAGCCAATTCACTTTTGACCCAAAAGGAATCGCCGCTTTAGTCTATTTGATGATTTTCGGATCGCTTATCGGGTATAGCGCATATATTTACGCTTTGGCAAAACTGCCGACTGCGACAGTCTCAACTTATGCTTACATAAATCCCGTGATCGCAGTCATTTTGGGTTGGTTGGTACTCGACGAACGCCTGGATTGGATAGTCGCTCTGGCAACCGTTATCATCTTATCAGGGGTTCTATTGGTGAAAAAAGAAGCCGAAAAATTAAAAACTGGTTCCAGTGATGCAATGAATGAGGTTAAAAAAAAGGATGATTTAATTTTGGAAACTTCTTAAAAGCCTATTACCATTCCCAACTCTATAATTCAAGACGAAGTTTTACTGTCTTTTCAGAATCTAAATCGCCGTTCAGATCGTTTACTTTTACCGTCAACCTGTAGTCACCGGAATCCAACTTGCTGACATCGAAACTTGCATATTCAAAAGAAGTTTCATCATGCCCCTGGCGATCATTTTTAATGGAGACCGATTCCTTCCCTCCACCCCCTAAAAATCCGAAGATCCTTTTTAATCCCTTCTTTTGGCGCTCAATTTGATTAATCGAATATTCAGTCTCAAACGAGGTTACGCCCTGCTCATCTTTAGTTAGATTATAAATTTCATAATAGAGAAACATAGGCTCAGATTTTTTGAACTTAGCACTCGGGTTTGGGACGATGGAAAGTTCACCTCGATTAAAAACCGAACTCGAATCAAATGGAACAATATTGAAAGCTAACTCGAGATCGCTTAAGTTCAGCTTATCATTTTTAAAAGAAGGTACTTCGATATCAAAATTACCGCCGCCCAGCTTTGATTTGTCGGAGGATTGAGCGTAAAATGACAATTGATAGGTCTCTGGCTTTAAGTCAAAAACATACCGGTTAATAAAATAGTCGTTAGAAATTCTTTTAGGGTCAATATCGGCTAAGGGGTGTTTCTCAAAAAATTTAGCCTGTTCATCTAAATGAGAATCATAGATACCCGCGCCGTATTCAAATTCCAAGCTCTTTTCCTGCTGAGCCTTTTTTAGCGACAATTCCTTAAGCTGGATGCCAATATACACTTCCATTCGGGTTTTCCCCTGGTCGCCGCGAAAATGGGCAACAAAAGCGCTCATTTTGAGCGGCATTACTTTCTTGCTCCAAGAATGGGAATCATTCGACATTGCCTTGAAGACAACCTCGCTGTTCTCGATCTCCATTTCGTGGGCCGCCGCCAAATATTCGCTCTGAGATCGAACCGAAAGCAATCTATCCAACTTAGGATCCCAACCCTGTCTATCTTCAAGCATGCTGAAGTTTGCTAGAACTGGCGATAGTCGCCAGTTATTACCGCTAGCCATTGGATCGACCATGAAATGAAAAATACGTTTAGGTTGGTCAGCCGACTGCTCATAAAGCCATGACTCATTCCTTGGAAGTGTTGAGCTCACTATGCTGGTTGAGGCTAAGTTAAATCTTGGGCTTGGGCTAACTGTTGTAGCGGTTTGATCCGGCTCTCCGTATCGAATGTAAATAAGCCCCCGGTCATTGAACTCCTCGTTCAGTTCGTAACTTTTGGGAAATTTAAGAACTCCAAACTTATCGGGATCAGTGACTTCATTGCGCACACGGTCAAACCAATAATTCTTCTCTGCGTAAACCAATCTTCTATAATGTTCAAGCACCCGTACATTTATGGGAGAAACTGGCGTTGGATCTCTTGAGTCCCAAAACCTGTGAAAAAAACGTCTTTTATCTTCAACATCACTCAAAGTTTTGAAATAATCTAACTCTTTATCTTTGAGTATATATTTTAAATCCTCGAATAAAAATTCCGAATCCACTTCAAACTTGATTGAATCAGTCGCCAAATTAAAATAGCCAATAGCTTGTTCTTCGTTATTCTGTTGGATATTCAGGCGAACCAATGACAGCAAAATCGGCGTTTTACTGATAGTCAGTTCCTGATTCAACAAAGAACGGAAAATGGCATCGGCTTCTGTATATCTTTTTTTAAGGCGGTGCAGCTCGCCGAGGAAATAGGCCGGCCAATCCCCCTCTGCAGTCCTCAACATCTTTGTTACTTCGCGCTCTCCTTTATTTTTCAACAATAACCTGTAAAATTTAAACAACCCAACCTGTACATGAACTAAGTCGGGTTTAGATAGTAATTGAAGTTCTCCCCAACGCACACTTTCAAACCACTTTTCCTTTCGGCGTTCAAGAAATCCACGCTGGTAAAGCACATCCTTAAAACTCGAATCAATTTTTATAACTCCCGCAAAATACTTTTTTGATTTACCAAAGTGTAGCTTTTTTATTATGTGCTTGTCGGTTTTGCCGGCTTCCCGGTAGGCAATGCCTAAACAATAACCTGCTTCCAAATCGCGCGGTTGAACATCCAAAATCTGCTTATACCAATCTTTGACCCTTGCCCAATTCTGTTTTTCAAAATAGACTTTGCCCAAACCGCGGAATGCCTGAAAACAACCCTGGTAAATTTTAAGCGCTTTCTTATAAACCTCTTCAGCTTCCTCATATTTCCCGGCAGTTCGTAAACTGTCTGCTCGCCGGACAACAGGAACAATTCTTTCATTCGGGCTGGTCGTCAGATGGTAGATTGCTTCTTCATTCTCTGGATCAATTTCCAAAACTTTTTTGAACCAGCGCTTGATTTTTCCCCAATCCTGCCTGGCATAGGCGATCTTACCCAGTCCTTTGAGAGCATCGAGAGATTTCTTGTTCAACTTCAGTGCTTTGCGGTATTTATCTTCTGACTCTTTAAAAAACCCTGCCGCCCTCAGACTATCAGCCGCATTTATTATTAATTGCAACCCGGAAATTTTGGAGCCATGATTTTGTTCTTGTGATTGCGGAAGTAACCAAGCTGGAGAAATCGCTACAAATGAGAAAATCACCGCGAAGGTGAATAAACTACAACGGCCGGTTGACTCAGGATATCTTACCATGAATACCTTAACTTTGATTATATTAGAAAATTTAATTTAGTAAATTAAATACATTCATTCAAAGAAATTATTTCGTGTAAAATAAACAAAAGATACCCTGCTGAGGAACCTAAATAGAAAACCCCGGCGCATTCGGGCGGGGCCTCGAGGAATGGGTAAGAGGAGAGAGAAGCTATTGAATCATTAAAGTGAGCATAAATCCAACTGCATCGCCGTTTAAGTCCGGGTCTAAATCTGTGAAAAACTCTCCCTGCTCAGTCTCTTGTCTCTTGCTGTAATAATCAAGTTTTTTGAACATGAATTCCGCACCGACCCCAAAGTGTTTTGAGAAAAGGTAGTCAACACCCAGTGCTACATTAAGTCCGGCGCCGATCAGCGCAACATCTGAATTCTGTTCATGCAAAGCATAAACACCAAAGCCAACTTTACCGTAGGGCTGTAACCGGGACTCAATTTCGAATTTTTGTTGCAAGTTTACTTCGATCCCACCAAATTTAGTGATCAATTCTCCGCCATTCACCGGAATGTGTTCGGACCCCAAAAGTGTCAGCCACATGGAAAAACGCTCACTAAAACCATAGCCCAGGCTCAGTGCGCCGCCCTCACCCTCGTTAAGCCCTCTTTCCGCGATCATTTCAAAAGAGGCCGAGCCGACTGCTGCTCTAAGACCTTTATGGGAAAACCGGGATGCCGGACTTTTCTCTTGCGGGTAAACCGAAAAAGATAAAACCGAAACAGCCAAAACACCGGATAAAATGACCTTAAGATTTTTGATTCTCATTCTTGCCTCCCGTTAAATTATCATATTACGCTTATGTAATTCCCTGCTTAGTTGCTCTTGAGAAAGACAAATCATGTGCCATAAAAACCAGAGTTGTAATTTAAAGACTTACCCGTACTTAGATTTGCCGGACATGTGAAATAAGTCGACACCGGTCGCAAATTAACCACGAAAGGGTCGGCAGTCAGAAATCTGATTACGAATATGAACCCACGCGTACAATTGAATGAGCTCAAATTACAAGCAAAACAACTCAACTTATTGTTTATTTAAAACTTATATTTTTTGGCATAACTTTTGGAAACAATCACTTTGAATTTAATTCACAATTGGCTCAAACACCTCGATTTATTACAATTTCGTTTACGAGCACCTACTCACTCTTAATCTTGAGAGCTTGGACTAATGACAAAAGATTACAAGTTAGCGGATAATTTTAAAACCGAATATACTCTGAACAGGAGCAGAAATAGACTCATTCACAACGTTGTTGAGCATGTTGACTTACGCATAGACGATGTTAACACAAATGAAATCGAAGAGCTCAGCACGCTTATTTACGCCCTCAAAAGCTCACAATATGAAGACACTGTGGTCAAGAATGAAGACGGAAAACAGGATTTTGTTATCACTGTAAAACCGGCTCAGTTAGACGAAATAAAACAGGCTTTACATGTGATCCTGCAGATTGTAAAAGCAGAGAGAATTGCAATTGACACTTAATAAAGCAACCAAATGAACGCAGTTAGTTGCCAGATTCTTGGGCAAATAGCTCAAAAATTCGGGAGAAAAAAATCGACTGTCCAGCCGGTAATTGGAGTCGAGGCTGTTTAACATTCTCAATTGGGCAATGCCGTTTGCACTGACTTTTATTTTCTTCACCCGATAGAAAATATTCTGTGGCATAAGCAGAGTCCAAACGAACCTGAACATTCAGGTTTGTCCGATAAACGACCCAGGCTTTGCTTAACAATTTAATCGACTCCGGGTTATTACCCTCAAAGAGAAGGGACTCCTTCCCTGACTTGTTTTTCCGACGTATCTATTTTTTCAGATATTCAGCGGCTTCCAAATAATCTGCTGCTGCCTTCCCAACCCGGTTAATCTTCAACTTTGCTCCCTTCAAATCGCCCGCCTCAAAAAACGTCAAACCTTCCCGGAAGGACAAATCTAAAACCTTAACGATGTATGGTTGACCTTCGATTTCGACAGGGTGGTGAAGAATGGTAATATTTTCGTAGGAGTTTAGCCACCGAGGCTGCTTCGCGGTAAAATCGTGCTCTAATTTCCGGCTGCTCAAAAAGCTGCTCCGCTAAAACTTT
>Ga0209988_10001364_pt1 | contig 15831 bp, 14 predicted proteins | sample N075metaG_FD_183115 | JGI IMG/M metagenome (GOLD analysis project Ga0209988, IMG submission 183115) | Deep subsurface microbial communities from Kermadec Trench to uncover new lineages of life (NeLLi) - N075 metaG (SPAdes) (version 2) | ecosystem: Environmental > Aquatic > Marine > Ocean trench... | reverse complement strand
GCGTCTCACTTTTTACGTCTCCATTACTTCCAAACATAATAAAAAGTAAACCGCGGAATCACATCCGAGTCAGGGCTTGCGCCCTTGGTGTCGCCGTAAAAAATCAATTCAATATTCGGCATAAAATGAACCTGTTTGTGCGGCATGATATCTATCCCCAAAAGCAAAAAGTTAAATTTGGCCGTGCCGTCAATGGGCAGATAGGAAATTCCCGGTCCGCCCGGAAGCGGATCGAATGACCGATCCCAGCGAGCAAATCCCCAAACTTTCTCTCGGAGTTGCGCAGCTCCAAAAATAGAAAAGACCTCAAGGTTTAAATCACCGGCATCTGAGCTGCGATTTTGGTGCAAAAGCTGAGCGCCAGCCCGAAAATTCTCGTTTTGATAACTTGCAAATCCCTGAACCGTATAGCGATTGCTGTTTCCCGGACGTTCCTCCCAATCTGCATAGGCTTCGACTGTGACATTTGAATTTACTTTATAGCCCAGGGAAAATCGTACTTTCTTGCCGTTGTTCGACTCTGAACGGTTGCTGCTGCCGTTGCCAAACATCAGGTGATAATTCACTTTTTCATCAGAAGTGGTACCTTTGACAGCGACGCCAAAATCTCTCGAACTGTCGAACCCATATAAATCCGCCGCGGTTTTTTCTACCGGGCGGTAGCCCCAGAAGTCCTCAATATAGCCCCAGGTCGGCGTACCGGATATCCCCAAAATAAGCGCATAATTCGAGCGTTTCCATTTTAAATAGGCGTCCTTAACAACCGGTTCCAATTTAGCCCGTGACGAAAAATCTCCGGGGCCGTTCATCTCAAGCCGAAAACGAACTGAAAATTCATCATCGAGCGTATGATCGTAAGTGAAATAAATGCGCCGGAACCAGAAGCCGTTGCTCTCTTCAAGGGATGAATCGTGATTGTTGAGGACGTAGTAGTAATCGCCAAACATTAAGCCTTTGATCTTGCCTTGGCCGAAAGCGTATGTGCTGCCAACCAGGAAAGAAAAGATAATAAATAACTTTGTAATATCTCTCATTCCTTTCTCCAATTAAGTATTCTAAAATATGGGGCGGTAATCAGTAGAAAAATTTTCCCATTATTCAACACTTAAGTCGCTTTGAAGATAAAACTATAAAGATTGATTTCAACAAAAAATGTGGGCCTTTTGAGTTTTAGTTGCTTCAATTACCCTACAATGTCATTTCGACCAACGGGAGAAATCTTTTTACGCATATTATTAATTAAATAGATTTCTCGCTAACGCTCGAAAATGACAAAAAGGGGAGGGTGTTCGGGTACAGGGTCTTTCTCAGAAGAACCAAAATACTAACCGCCGGACAGTGACGTCAAAAAGGCAGTCAGGTTCTAACATAATTTCATACATGACCGACAGCATGTCACAGCGGCTGTCAAAATTTCTCACTAAAGTTCTTAATTTCTAACAATTTGGCTCATTTTTGCAATGGCACACCCTTTGCTTAATCAGCAGTAAAATTGATTGAAATACTAAAATTTACATTTTAAGAACAAACTAAAATGGAGGTAATAACATGTTAGTAAAATGGAATCCTGTCGGCGCTTTTTTAAACCACGGCTCGCTTCTGGATGATTTCTTCAACACCGATTTTCCGGTTCATTCCAGCGGGTTTGATCCGGTTATCGATGTAAAAGAAAATGAAAAGGATTTTGTCATTAATGCTGAGCTTCCCGGATTGAGCAAAGATGATTTTAAACTGACGATCGAGGATAATTCTTTGACCCTCGAAGGCGAAAAGAAGGTGGCAAAGGAAGAAAATGATAACGCTTACCGTTCCGAACGCCGTTACGGCGCTTTCAAGCGCGTCTTCCGCTTAACCGATTCCGTGGACAGCAAGAAAATCGCTGCCGACTACACCGACGGCATTCTCTCCATCACGGTGCCGAAGAGCGAGAAAGCGAAGCCAAAACAAATCGAAGTGAAAGTCAGCTAAGACCTGAAGGTATAACGGAGATACAAAGCCCCGGCAAATGTCGGGGCTTTTTTTGTTTTTAGAAATCCGCACGGTTTAATCAATATCCAGAGGACTTTTGACACCCATTCCGCTTCTATTCAGGACATGGGTGTATATCATAGTGGTTCGGACATCAGAATTCTCCAGGTAATTCCTGCACAGTTCGAATATCCTGGCCGCTTTCCAGTAAATGGGTCACGAAGCTGTGCCGAAGCGTGTGGCATGTAGCCTTCTTCGGAATTTCCGCTTTAGGTACGGCCGATTTGACTGCCCGTTGCACCACCGACTCATACAGGTAATACAATTATACTCGAAGTCGATATCCTTAACGCGCAGCCTAAAGCCCCTTCCATAAGATACAGGCCGGACCATATAATAAGCGGGCCACTATCCAGACCGTCCCTTGAAGTGAATCAGCACTAACCTTGCATTTTTCCTTTGCTTTTTAAAGATTAAGTTTGTTTAATTAACTCAAGCCATAGAAAAACAACCCTAGCACACCCCTCATCCTGGCAGGATCTGTATCTTAGCGGAAGAAAACCGGACCTGAATTCAAATGGTGCTCTTAAGTAACACCGCTATATTGAAAGGCCTGAGAATAGCAAGCGCTTTTTTTGTGGCGACGCAAAATAGATTTATCCGAACCACGTCAAGTATCTAAACTCTTGCAGTTTTTGGATTGGATTTAGATAGATGAATACGATCGAATATGGATTGCAAAATCACAATCCATATATAATGTTTTGTGCCTATAATACGGGTTTGAACTGCACACTAATTCCTGGCGACTACAAGAATTGCTCAATCTATCACGTGAAAAGGCGTGTTAGAACATTGCATTTGGGTCATTCATTTAATCGTTAGGCGGTTTGAAACTTAGATTATGAGGGCTGAACTAATGAAGAACATATTGTTTGCGCTTTCGCTTGCCACGCTGTTTGTTTGCTGTGGCAAAAGCCCGGTTAGTAGTTTGTTAGAAGATCTGGATCTTCCGGATGATGCTGCATTCACCTATCTGCCTACCGATCTCAACAGAATGGATGAGTTTGTTGCAATTGGCCAGATTTATGACCTGCCAAAAGCACATGGCGGTTTTGGAGTGAAGGATTTTTATTCCACCACACCAGATATACCTGTCTACGCGATGTCAGATGGGGTGATTTACAATATCCGGTATGGAACCCGGACGTTCCAGGCACCTTGGGCGCCGAGTAATCTGGAAGGTCAGGAATATGAGGATTACGCAATCCATATCTACTTGACCAAAACCGCGGGAATGCACTATGGACATTTGTCAAAACTGGCACCTCAGATTCTGCAGCAAGCAGGAACTCTGACCAAGGGAAGTACCGAGAATAGGGTGGTCATACATTTCAAAGCAGGAGAGATACTGGCCTACATCGGTACTCACCCGGGTTTTGATGTCGGCTATTATGATGTGAAAAATGAACACTATTTTGCCAACCCAGGCAGATACACGCCGGACTACACGTCAGCCAGGCCATTTACCGACAACCTTACCACAGATTTGCGGGAAGAGGTGTGGAAAATAAACCCAAGAACTGTCGAACCACTGGGCGGAAAAATCAATTACGATGTAGATGGCACCCTTTCCGGCAACTGGTTCCTGGAAGGAACAACCATTGTCGGCGACTGGAGCAAGCAGCTTATCCTTGCCCGTCATGAAAGATATGCAGACAGGATTACGATCTCTGATGGAAGCCCAGTAGTTGGGGACAACACGGAACCCTATTTGTGGTGGATCTTCGGCAATGCTCCCGCTCCAGAGACGGTTACCCTTGTTTCGGGTAAAGTGAAATATAAGGTGGCGACCTGGTGGCGATTGTATCAGATTGAAAATACCCCGCCAGAAGGCACTCTCATGATTGAAATGACAGCACGAGATAAAATGATGTATGAGTTTTTTGCCGACCAATTGCCTGAAAATGTCGGCGGCTTTACCCCTGCAGCAAGACGGTACGAGAGATAGTGGGCGTCACCTTGGTTTTGTCGTTTGCTGAAGAGAGGCCGTAGACGCCGCGAAAACACCCCGGGCCGCTCGCGGGGCTAGACTCGGGAGCGAAACACAGAGTGCGTCCATCAGCGAAGCGGACGGGAGGTCGCAGATGATACCGCCGCTCCCTTGCCTGTTGGGGTTCGTTCTGGGATTGGCATGCGATTGGGGGTGGCCTTGGCCGCTCGGACCCTACGAGTACGTGCTGCCTGCCGGAGTCTTGCTGGCTGTTGTGGTCGTCGCGGCAATGGTGACTCTCTTGCGGGCGTTCAGCAGACATGACACGTCCCCCGGACCCGAACGAAGAGACCACCGCCATCGTCGACACTGGGGCCCCTCAGGTTCTCGCGCAATCCGGCCTATGTCGCCGCGGGGCTTCTCCAGGCGGTCTTGGGGTTGCTCTTCAACAATGTCTGGGTTCTGCTCACGATCATGCCGGCAATAATCGTCATCCACTATGTCGTCGTGCTACGGCAAGAAGCTTACTTGGAAGAAAAGTTCGGCGAGGCGTACCGTGACTACAAGTCGCGAGTCCGGCGTTGGATCTAGCCGCCGCGCGACTTCAAGCCTAAAGCGCAAAAAATATCATGGTGGTGCCGGCTTCAGCTCGTCCACGAACACGCGGTCTAGCCAAGGCGTTGCAGCCGGACCGGCTGAACGCCTTGCTCTAATTGAACTTTGATACGCTGCATGCATTCAAGGTGTTCTCGGAGCCGAGGCAAATCGCCGCCCGCTGAACGCCGGGTTGTTAGAATTTTAATTCCATTCGAAACCAACTTCAAACAGAAGGAAGTCTCATGTTTTTTTTTAGGAGGGGGAGACACGTACTTTTATTTCTTGCCATTTCCTGCCTTTTATCGTGCAAAGGGAGCAGCTCAACTAATGGCCGGATTGCACCACTTTTGGAGGGCATGGGAAATCACCATTTTCCAATTACAACTACGGTTGATCTTGCCCAGCGTTTTTTTAATCAGGGTATAGTGCTTTCGTTCGGGTTTAATCACAAGGAGGCGGGGCGTTCCTTTCGTGAAGCCGCGAGACTGGATTCTAATTGTGCCATGGCCTACTGGGGAATGGCGCTCGTTCTTGGCCCGAATATTAACGCAACTATGGACCCCGAAAACAATCCGGCTGCTTATGAGGCCCTGCAAAAGGCCATGCAACTGGCGCCAAAATCGACAGAGAAAAAGCAGGCTTACATCCAGGCTTTGGCAAAGCGTTATCAAGCCGACCCGCCAAAAGATCGCGGCCCGTTGGATATCGCCTATGCTGACGCCATGCGCGAATTGCACCAGCGCTACCCCGATGATAGGGAAGCAGCAACACTGTTCGCGGAATCTCTAATGGATTTACACCCCTGGGATTATTGGCAAAGCGATGGCCAGGCGAAATCCTGGACGCCTGAACTTCTCGAGGTACTGGAATCAGTGATGGCAGGCAATCCGGAACATCCCGGTGCAAACCACCTTTATATACACGCCGTCGAAGCGTCCAAGACGCCGGAACGCGGATTACCAAGCGCAAAACGGCTGGGGAAAGCAGTTCCCGGCGCTGGACATCTGGTGCATATGCCGTCGCATATTTACATTAGAGTCGGCAACTATCACCAGGGGTCTGTGGCAAACGAACTGGCCATCCAATCTGATGATGACTATGTCACGCAATGTCGCTCCCAGGGGATTTATCCCTTGGCCTATGTGCCCCACAATCACCACTTTCTCTGGGCAACGGCGACTTTAGAAGGAGCCAGTAAAAAAGCGATTGCAGCAGGCAAAAGTACTTCTGCTAAAGTCGATACTGCAATGATGCGGCAGCCCGGCTTTGGAACCCTGCAGCATTTCTTCATCATCCCGCTTTACGCTTATGTACGTTTCGGAGAATGGGATACAATCCTGGCGGAACCAAAGCCTGCCAAAGATCTGGTTTACCCGACCGGAGTCTGGCATTACGCGCGCGGAATTGCCTTTACCAGAACCAACCGTTTTGCTGAAGCGGAAAAGGAGTTGGCAGCTGTCAAGAAAATTGCAAAAAATCCGGTCTTAAAAGAAGTCACCATTTGGGATATCACCGCGACTGAGAAACTAATGGAAATTGCAGCTAAGGCCCTGGCAGGTGAGCTGGCAGCGGCAAAGGGTGATTACTCCTACGCCATTGAATATTTAAAAGAGGCGATTGAGATCGAAGATGGGCTCGCTTACAACGAGCCGCCTGACTGGTTCTTCCCGGTCCGTCATTCACTAGGAGCCGTCTTTCTCGAGGCCGGCCGTCCCGCAGACGCGGAACAGGTTTATCGTACCGATCTCGAAATATTTCCTGAAAACGGCTGGTCTTTGTACGGCTTAAGAAAGAGTCTTGAAATGCAGGACAAGAATGGCGAGGCAGCGGAGGTTGAACAACGTTTTAAAGAGGCCTGGGCCTGGTCAGACATCGAACTTGCGGCTTCCCGATTTTAAAGCAGCCAAACTATTAATCTAAAGAAAATATTATCTTGATTTCGACCTCGACTTAACCTAAGGAACCTATCATGCCTAACGGAAATTTCGACACTCAAGTAGCGATAATCGGATCTGGTTTTGGCGGCTCGGTAGCAGCTTGGCGGTTTGCTGAAGCGGGGCACAAAACTCTGGTAATTGAAGTCGTCAATGGATGACCAGAGAAACTTTTGAAGCTGACCTGGATGCCACCTGGAATCCCAAACGCCACCGGTTCGGTATGAATAAACTCAGGCGCCGGGGGCGGCATATCATTCCCTGGCTGGGCAGTGCGGTCGGCGGGGGCTCCCACGTTTACGCTGCCACTTTGAAGCGGCGAGCTAATTTTGACGGCTACCCGGCTGTCATTCAAAACGATGACATGGAGGCTTATTTCCAAAAGGCCGAGGATATGATGGATGCGACTCCTTTCCCGGATTGGCCTCCATACAGCAGCGTCCGCGCCACTCAGCTTCTATTTCAGGCGGGGAAAAAGCTCAAAGAAGAATACGAGGATGTAGAAGATTTCGGTCCAGTGAACCTGGGAATTAGTTTCGCGCCGCCAGAGGGTGTCCCGGGCAGCAAATTTATTAACAAACACGGGGCGGAACAGCGCTACTCGGACCCGGAGAGCAATCGCTGCTTGGCGGCGATATCGATAGCAAGAACACCCTTGACAAGAACTACCTCTTTCTTGCACAAAAAGCCGGTGCCGAAATCCGACCCATGACCGAAGCAGACAAAATTGAACCGTTGCCAGGCGGGGGATACCGCATCCATTGTCTGGTGCACTTGCATTCAAAAAACGCCTGGAAAAGATTTCTAAGAAAATGGATGCCCTTTTTCGGCAAGCTTGAGGTGGAGGAGGTCAGTTATACAGCTCGCCGAGTCGTACTGTCCGCAGGCAGCATTGGCTCTACGGAATTGTTGTTGCGTAACCGGGATATCTATAAAACTCTGTCGAAGCTTAAAGGACCGGTTGGCCAGCGGTACACCACCAATGGGGATTTCCTCAGTGCGATCATTCCGTTCCGCGGCATATTGTTTTCTGGGGGGGGCTTGCTTGGCACTATCCTGGCTCTGATAATCCAAAACTATGTCATCCTAATCACTGCCGATGCAAAATAAACCACCGAAGAAGCGTTTCATTAGTCTAAAAGAAAGGAAAATTTGATGACTTTTTTTAGTAAAGAGATTCCTTTTAAAGCACGACTTATGTCATTGATTCTGTTGATTTTTTTAACCGCAACCTACAAAACATCAGCAGAACAGCCTGAAAAATTCGATCTCATTGAAGCAACCATTTCAGAGATTCATCAGGCTATTCGTTCCGGCGAGATCACCTGCCTGCAATTGGTCAATGCTTATCTTAAAAGGATTGAAACCTACGACCAATCGACCCGGTTAAATGCGATTGTTATTATCAATCCGAATGCAGCCGCAGAAGCAAAAAAACTAGACGACGAGTTTAACAAAACCGGGAAACTGCGCCCGCTGCATGGTATTCCTGTCATTGTGAAAGATAATTACGATACGAAAGACTTGCAAACCACCGGAGGTTCACTGGCGCTTAAAGGGTCCATTCCACCTGATGATGCTTACCAGGTTAGAAAGCTGCGGCAGGCCGGGGCCATCATTTTGGCCAAGTCAAATATGGCAGAATGGGCTTTCAGTCCTTATGTGACCGTAAGCTCAATTTCCGGAATCACACGTAATCCATACGATTTAGAGAGAGTGCCCGCGGGTTCCAGCGGCGGGACGGCGGCAGCAATTGCAGCCAACTTCGGGGCGGTGGGCTTAGGAACGGATACGGGAAATTCGATTCGGGGTCCTTCGTCGCACAATTGCCTGGTCGGCATCCGCTCAACGATGGGATTAACCAGCCGCGACGGTATTATCCCTCTTTACCTTCGAAATGATGTCGGCGGGCCCATAGCACGGACGATCGAAGATGCGGTTAGAATTTTGGAGGTCATAGCCGGCTATGACCCGGCAGACCCGATTACGAAAGTTTGCCAAGGAAAAGTTCCTGACAATTACACTCAGTTTCTCGACAAAGACGGGCTTAAAGGGGCACGCATCGGCGTTTTTAGAAAGTACATTGACTCGCCAACCACCGATCCGGAAGTTAAAGTTTTAACGGAAAAAGCCATCGCTGATTTAAAAGCACTGGGGGCAGAAATCGTCGACCCATTTGTTATTCCAGACTATGAAGAGCTGATTAAAAATATATGGTGCAATTTGTTTCGGCATGATGTCAACAATTATCTCGCTTCGCTTGGTGAAGATGCGCCTTACAAAAATCTAAGGGAGGTCGTAGAGTCCGGGCTTTACTCGCCTTACATTGAAGGCCGCTTGAAAAGAGCACTTGAAGTAAAACTCCGTCCCGAAGAGCGGGATCCGCCTTGTCTTGATCTTTATCAAGATTCCCGCAATATTGCCTTCCGAAATGCAGTTTTAAAAGCAATGGCAAAGCATAATTTAGATGCAATTATCTACCCAACCTGGAGTAACCCGCCCAGAAAAGTCGGCGATTTTGAAAGCCCGGCTGGAGATAACAGCCAGTACCTTTCGCCGCATACCGGATTTCCGGCGATTACCGTCCCCATTGGTTTCACGGACGGGTCTTTACCGGCAGGTTTGACCTTCGTCGGCAAACTGTTCGCCGAACCGCTTTTAATTAAATTTGCCTATGCTTTTGAACAGGCGACCAAGCACCGCCGGTCGCCCGAGAAGTTCCCGGCGCTACAATAGTCATTCCTTAAAATGGCGCAGAGAACACTGAGGGGTACAGAACTCACAGGGAAACATTAAAATCGGGACAAGGCGCACGAAGCCGAGCAGGCTCCCTTGCGCAGCTTTTCAGGGCAAGAAGCCGCAACGGCTAAAAAAAGAGTACCTAATCAAAATTTCAACCGGATAGCAGAATAAAGCATATAACACGCTAAAACGCTGACACGTTTTTTCCCTAAATTGTCTCACTTGAAATCTGTTGAATCAACTAAAGACAGAGCTTTAGACAAAATTTTATCAACCTGAAACACTCTGAAAATCGTTATAAATGCTGATAATATCAACACTTAAGCACACAAAACAATAGACACTTTCACAGTGGCATACTGTTTGTTAAAGCAATGCAATACTAAATCAGCCGCATTCGTTAAACAAAAAAATGGGTATGAAACCTATGAAAGAATTATTCTACTTTTCGCAATCAGATTTGATGATTCAAGTTCAGTATGGCCAAGCTTCAAATGCGCTCAATTATTCATCGCATCGGGAAATTACTGAAGGAGAGAAAACATTTATTGAAAACTACATTCGTACCAAAGTAAATTCTGAAGCGGAAAGCGATGCCGTCAGTTATATGGGAATAAACGATGAGTTGGCGAAAGACCTAAATGAGTATCACGCAAAAAACAGTATAGAGTCCCTGCATGAAAAACACGAAAAAGTCGATGGCGCTGTTAAAGGGCTGATTAAAGAATCAATGGCGAACTATTATTTTGAGCAAATCGGTAAGAAACTTATAGAGGTCAGAGGAATGATTCAGGAGGGTAGCGAGGTTTCGGAATTAAATCTCGAGAAAAATAATTTGGCTGAATTAGTTTATGCTTACAATATCTATGCTGAGCAAAAAGTCAGTTTTGAAAAAGTCTTGCCCAAAGAACTCTCTGAATTTTGCTAAGAACTGCATTTAATCTTAATACAAAAAAAGCCTTCGGTTAATTTAACCTGAAGGCTTTTTTGTTTAAATACTTCGCTCTAATTTATCCCAGTTTTTCTATGACAAGGGTTTTATAGCCTGGACATTCACACTCACGATACTATTCAGCAAGTCTTTTGGATTATCTACCTCTTTTAACAATTCGCTAAAGATTGGGTCCTCACTATCTGTCTCAACACACGAACTCACGGCTTTGGGTGTTACTTCAATCTGTTGCAAACCGGCCCGTTTTAGAATATGCGAGTATTCATCCAAAAGCAGCGCCCCTGAAACACAACCAACATATGCTTCGACACTTTTCAACACTTGCTCAGGTAAAGATTTTTTCAAAGCGATGTCCGAGATCATGATTCGACCGCCAGGTTTTAGAACACGGTAGATTTCGTTGTAGACTGCTTGTTTGTCCGATGAGAGATTTATCACGCAGTTACTTATCACAACATCGACGAAATTATTTTCGACCGGAAGGTTTTCAATCTCTCCTTGCCGGAATTCGACATTGGCGTAGCCGCCTTTTTCCGCATTGGTTCGAGCCTTCAAAATCATTTCCGGCGTCATGTCCACACCAATCACTTTGCCGGTTTCACCTACTTGTCTGGCTGCCAGAAAACAATCGAATCCGGCGCCTGAACCCAAATCAAGAGCGGTCTCACCGGGTTTCAGGCATGCAATGGCGGTTGGATTGCCGCAGCCCAAGCCAAGATTTGAACCATCCGGTACGGATTTGAGTTCATCTTCAGAATAGCCAATGGATTTTGAAATCACCACATTACCCGCACTTGGTGCGCCGCAGCATCCCCTACCCTCCTCTACTGCGATTTGGCCATAGGCTTTCTTTACAGTTTCTTTTACGGAATCTTGTGTTAAGACGCTCATAAGTGACTCTCCTTTTATTTTGATTTAATATCTTATCTTATTTTTTCTTTTTATAATGAGCTCGTGCTTCACGAAATTGGGCTCGGATTCGACCGCCAGATACTGCCACAACGATAGATTGAACTACCCCAATTTCTGGCATCGGATATCCCCAGTTCTTTGGCTACACCAAAGTAATGTTCCACTCAGGGGTAACACCCAACCGCCATCGCCGATGCCAAGTGAAGCAATAGCGTTGTTTTGGGTTCCAAAATAGTATTATGGCGGACTGAATCATAAAAATCATTCCATGCTTTTTCTGTTTCTCCGGCAACATTTCAGGCCTCCTTAAATTGTTCTATCATAATTTCAAGCGCATACAAGTAGCAGTCTCCGGACAAGCAGAGCGAAACTCTATAGATTCTTTGACTTTAACATCAGCCGAATCTCGGGATATCTTTTCAAACCCCAGTTTGGCAAAAAAATCCTCAGCCGTTTCTGTTAAAAGATAGATTTCACAAATCTGTTGCGGCCGGCATTTTGCGATTATTGCTTGATACAGCTGTCTTCCATATCCGCTCCCACGAAAACTCTTAGTAACCGCTAAGGAACGAAGAAGTGCCTTGTCACCATAGACCTCAAGTCCAACTGTCCCGATCAGCAGATCCCCTTTTTTGAGTAATATGAAATTTCTTAAATGCTCATTCACTCCGTCTAAAGGCAAATTAGCAGACTCAAGAAGAGACTGAATCAAGAGGTAGTCTTTTGCGTTAGCGTTATATATTTTTGAAGTCATAACAACCTGAGTTTGTTTTCTGATTTAAACAAATTCTAAGCGGGCCCGTCTTTTAAATGGCCGCATCAGTTCAATCCAAACAGACCATTTCTTGACTATTTCTCAAATAGAGTCTCCCATTAGCAAACGTTGGACCTCAGACATTTTAGGATTATTGGCTGCAACAGCTTCACCTTTCCTTTGATTTCTGAGATAGAAAACAGATATCAAAAAAGACTATAACCAGCGCAATAAAGGCATCAAACCACGATTCTCAAAGCTTAATCTTTTCATTCTACTACCTCATTTTTTATTTGTATCATACAACTAAATAGTCAAATTTTTTTAAGACTTGCTCACAGGACTTTCACAGCAAGATTGCCAACTGCTGACTGCTTGATTCAATTTCCTTAAAACATCAATCAGAACTGTTTTATGCTCGTAAGGAATACCCTTTAAGATGATCTTTTCCGATTCAAATATGTTCGCCCAGGCTTTTTTGTAAATCGCTTTGCCCTCTTTGGTCAATTTAATTAATCGAACCCGCCGATCGCTTAAGCCTTCCTCCCGCCTTACATAGCTCTTCTTCACCAACTGCTCGACAACCCGGGTCATCGTGCTAATTTTAAGGTGCATTTTTTTTGCCAACTCATTCATCGTAAGCGGGCCATGTGTGTGAAGCGTCTCCAAAACATAACACTGGCTCACCGAAATCCCGAAGCAACAAATTTGATTGCGATCGCGAAACTGGTATTTCTTGATCAGCTCAACGATTTGCTGGTGAAATTGTAAAATTTGGTCGTCGCTTGTTTTTTTAGCCATCACAAACTACTTGTAGATACGAATAGTTGTACTATACAACTAATATAGTAAAAAGTTTCACTAAGTCAAGTTTTTTTATGGAATCAATCATGAATTTCCAATTCTGGCAAAAGACTTCAATAGGTCATGCCCGAGTAGTCGGGCATCCATTACCCGCACTAAGCTGTTGATTTGTAATGGATTCCCGCCTGTCAGGCTGTTACAGATTTCGGTTTTACAGCCCGATGGTGTCCCGCCGAGGGCCGTTGCAGGCTCGGTGGGGACGCCGTCGCACTATTTTCCCATAGATTCGGAGTCTTTAGCAACAGCCTGCAAGGCGGGAATGACGACTTTTATGGTTGGTGAATAAATCTGTTTAATACAAATTTCAATAGTCGCTAAAAAACAGAATTTCATTTGAGCAGTTGCTAAACTAAATCAACAACTCACCTTCTGCCACTATTTTCTGATTATCAAAATAAATGGTTGGCGACTTGATCACCCCATCCACATGCACACCCACATCGATTTTGCCGCCAAAGAGCACATTTTTGCCCAAGGCAACATGACAGGTTCCCAGAACTTTTTCATCCTCCAAAGTAATTCCGATAATTTTTGCTTTGTCATTGCAGCCGATACCGAATTCAGCGATGTTAAAGGCGTTCGGATCGTCAACTGCTGTGAGCATGTTCGAGAGAATCGTTGCCTCGCGTCCGCCCCTGATATCGACGGCGCAGCCATTTTTTACTGTGATTTCAATTGGCTGAAAAATTTCGCCAACTCCGGCATGAGAGGCATCAACGAAGTAAACCCCATTCGCAGAACCCTCCAGCGGAGCAATAAAAGCTTCTCCGCATGGTAAATTCCCCCAGGCACCTCTGTTCTGGTAAATGCCCCCATTCCGTCCTCTACCCTTTCTACCGGAAACACTGAACTCGAGGTTTGTACCCAATTTTGTTATGACCTTGACTTTAGTCGCTGCATCGAAAAGATCGTCGAGCTTGTTTACCCGGCACTTGATGGGCTCGTAGTCAATTGGAAACGTTCGCAGAATAATGTCCTCGGTAATTTGCGGCATTGAGGCAATTCGTGCCCCCGTTTGCGTCGCTTCTCTGCGGGCCCGAGTCCAGGACAAGGATTTAGCCAGCGGCATTAAGATAACATCTGCCGACAACATTTTTGCAGCAGCAGAATCGGGCGGCTCTTCTCCATTAAACGCAGGAATTGGAATTTCAATAAGGTCTACCTGCTGCGTGAGTTGCAATGCGGCTTCTTGAAAAGCGCGGCCGAACCGGCGTTTTTCTGCATCAGTTACGATAAGGACTGTTTCGTTGCTTTTTAACGCAAGGTTTGATTTCAGCGCGTGTTCACAGGCTGATTTAAGTGGGTGACTTAAGACGCGGACACTCCTCATTGAAGCTGTTCACCGGGAGCCAGGGTCCAGGCTTCAGGGTGTCTTGAAAAACCGATGTGGAGATAGTACGCCGCTGCTTTCGGGGCGGAAAGTAAAATTAAGCGGCAGGTCGTTCCCAATTCTGCCTGAGTCCTGCGGATGAGTTCCTTCCCTATGCCCATCTTTTGATACAATTCAAGCACGGCCAGGTCCGCCAAGTAGGCGATGTAACAGAAATCGGTCAAGTTTCGGGAGATACCGACCAGCAAATCATTGTCCCAGGCGGTCACAATCAGATTTGCCTCCTTTATCATCCGGGACATACATTCCCGGTCCGCAACCGGTCTTCTTTCCCCAAGGGTTGAGTCACGATAGAGTTGAATAACCTGCTCTAAATTTAAATCGATGTTTACTTTGTATGTAATTTTCATTTCAAGAACCTAACCCGGAGATGTCGGAAATCCAAAAATATCAAATAACAAATGCCAAGATCAACAGGCTTGGCGGCTTGAGCTGAAACCCTTAGTTTGAATTTAGTGGTAGCTTAATCACAAACTCAGTACCCTTTCCAACCTCACTTGTGACTTCAATGGTGCCTTTGTGCTTCTGAACAATATTATAGGCAGTATAGAGTCCCATCCCTACTCCCACACGCGAACGTTTGGTTGTAAAGCCAAGTTCAAAAAGTGAGTCATGGACTTCCGGTGGCATACCGCGGCCGGTATCCGCAATCTTAATGACGGCATGGGTGCCATTAACCTGCGTCTTTATAGTGATGACTCCTTTTTTTCCGATTGCCTGAATTGCATTTCGCAGCAAAGTCATAAACACCTGGTTGAGCTGATTTGGAAAGTGATTTATTTCCGGAATTTTCCCGAATTGCTTTTCAATTTTAATGCCTTTGCCGATTTCGTGCTGCACTAAAGTCAGAGTACTCTCAATACCTTCGTGCAGATCAGCCTTCTTGTACTCTGCTTCGTCGAGACGGGCAAAATTTTTCAAACTATTTATAATGTTGGTGATTCTCTCCACAGCCGCCAGGGTCACCTCGCTATTTTTCTCGAGGATTTTGATCGTTTTTTGGTAAGCCCTATTATTAAAAACATCAGCAATTGCATTGCTCTGTTGCAGCACTTGCTTGATTTTTTCGAGGCCGCGAATTGTAACATCTGCCGAACTCTTGACCGCGCCGATTGGATTGTTGATCTCATGCGCAATGCCGGCAGTGATCTGGCCCAAAACCGCCATCTTTTCAGTTTGAACCAGCTGAACTTGAGTCTCCCGTAAATTATCGAAGGCCTGCTTAAGCTCGATATTCTTCAGACGGTGAATTTCCGCTTCCTTTTGCGATTTTTCCACCTCAAAATGGATTTCCATATTTTTGAGCTTGGTTTTCGTTTCATCGCCAAGAACTTTATCTTTTATTTTTTCAAACAACTTAAGATGCTTCAGAGCACTCGCTAAATCACCTCGCCGCTCATAAGCCTCGGACAAAGCCTGGTGAACTTGATAAAGTTTGGCTTTTGCACCGCTTGCCTTCGCATAAATCAATGCTTTTTGCAGAAATCCCAATGCTTTTTCAGAATCCTCAATTTGAATGTAGAGTTTACCTAAATTGAGCAAGCTGGTAATTTCAGCATGCTTTTGGCCAAGCTTTTGTCGTATCCGGAGGCTCGCCTGGTGATATTTAAGCGCTTCGTCAAGATTGCCTTGTAATTGGTGAATGGAACCTAAGTCGTTATAGACCCTTGACTCCCCCAACTCATTTCTTATCTCCAGGAAAATCTTCAGAGCTGCCTGGTTACG
>Ga0209988_10001363_pt1 | contig 15833 bp, 12 predicted proteins | sample N075metaG_FD_183115 | JGI IMG/M metagenome (GOLD analysis project Ga0209988, IMG submission 183115) | Deep subsurface microbial communities from Kermadec Trench to uncover new lineages of life (NeLLi) - N075 metaG (SPAdes) (version 2) | ecosystem: Environmental > Aquatic > Marine > Ocean trench... | reverse complement strand
GAAGAAAGCACCTCGTCACCACGCGCCAGTCTGTAGGCGTCATCCGGGCCAATGGTTACTCCAAAGGCCCGCGCATCCAGCGAGTTATCCGTGTGCAGGTGGGAATCACCCCAGTACACCTGGGTGGGAAAATTGCGGCCCGCGTAGGGTGAATAGCCCGAGTCTTGTTGCTCCGCTTGTGTGTAGCAGGGCAGGGCCAGTGCAAAAATAAATACTATTGATAGCGTTTTCATTGGAGTTTTCTTCGTCTCATAGTTATTCAAGTTACAGTCTAGCTCATCATGCACTCATCACCCCTGCTGTGGAGCCCGATTGGGGCCTGCATGCCAGGTTGCCTGCCCACACCGTTGGCCATATTCGACTAGTATTGAGGGTTAACCAAAGTTATCCACAGGGATATACTTCCCTGTTCAGTTAAACACACGTAATCAGTAACATTTGAGGAGAGGCCCATGAACGCGCCCGAAACCGTTACCACCGGCAACGACCCCATTACCGACGCCATGATGAAAGTGCTGGATGCCCAGCGCCAGGATTACATCAAAGAGGGTCATGTCAGCGCCGAGACACGCATTGACAGACTCAACAGAGGGGTTGCGGCAATAGCCAAGCACATGGACAAGCTCACCGATGCATTGAATACTGACTTCAGCTGCCGACCCCGTGAGATGTCCATGCTCACCGACATCGCTGGCAGCATCACACCTATGAAAAATGCCGCCAAGCATGTGCGCAAATACATGAAGCCGGTAAAACGCAAATCTCTATTCCCACTGGGCTTGCTGGGCGGTCGCTCGCGCGTCGAGTATCAACCGCTGGGAGTGGTTGGCATCATCAGTCCCTGGAATTTCCCGGTAAATCTGACCTTTGGTCCGCTGGCGGATGTGCTGGTTGCGGGTAACCGCGCCATCATCAAGCCTTCTGAATTTACCCCTTCGGTTTCTGAAGTGATGTGCGAATTGATCGCTGACGCTTACGACGAAAAAGAAGTGGCCATATTCCCCGGCGGCCCGGAAGTGGGCGCGGCATTTACCTCCCTGCCCTTCGATCATATGATTTTTACCGGCGCTACCTCTATTGCGCGTCACGTCATGGCCGCCGCTGCCAAAAACCTGGTACCGGTTACCCTGGAGCTGGGTGGCAAGTCACCGGTACTGATCAGCCGCAGCGCCAACCTCAAAAAAGCCATTGGCCGCATTATGCTGGGTAAAACCATGAACGCCGGCCAAATCTGCCTGGCACCCGATTTCCTGATGGTGCCGGAAGAAAAACTCGACGAGGTGATCGATGAGATCAAGGCATCGGTCGCGGAGATGTATCCCAAGCTGCTGGACAACCCCCAGTACACCTCTATGGTTAACGACCGGCACTACCAACGCCTGAACGGATACCTGGAAGATGCGCGCAGCAAAGGCGGCGAAGTGATTGAGGTAAACCCGGCCGGTGAAGATTTCTCCGCACAGCAGGGAACGCAGAAAATCCCCCCCACCATCATCAAGAACCCCAGCGAAGATATGCTCGTGCTGGAAGAAGAAATTTTTGGCCCGCTGCTGGCGATCAAGACCTACAAGGACTTCAGCGAGACTATTGATTACGTCAACAGCAAGCCGCGCCCTCTGGCGGTCTACTACTTTGGTGAAGACAAAAAAGAAGAGCGCGATGTGTTGGACCGCACAACATCCGGCGGTGTCTGCATCAACGATGTGATCATGCACATCATGCAGGAAGATCTTCCCTTCGGTGGTGTAGGTCCTGCTGGCATGGGCTCTTACCACGGCTACGATGGTTTCAAAACCTTCAGTCATGCCAAGGCCATTTACAAGCAGAGCAAGGTCGATATTGCAGGTCTGGCCGGAATGCGCCCACCCTATGGGCCCAAGACCGAGAAGAGCATCAAGATGCAAACCAAAGTCTGAGCTGTAGCTCACTAACTATTCAGAGGCCGCCCACGGGCGGCCTTTTCATGTAACAGGAAACCAAAATGAGTGATTTAAAACTTGGCCTCGCACAGGGCTACTGGGGCGCTGCACCCAACCCCAATTTTGTAGAAATGGCCCAGGAAGCCGAGCGGCTCGGTTACGACTCGGTGTGGTCGGCCGAGGCCTGGGGCAATGATGCTTTCACACCACTGTGCTGGATTGGCGCGCAGACTGAAAAGATCAAGCTGGGCACCGCCGTGGTACAACTCTCGGCGCGCACACCCACCTCCTGTGCCATGCATGCGCTGAGCCTGGATTACCTGTCCAATGGCCGCTTTCAATTGGGGCTGGGGGTTTCCGGGCCGCAGGTGGTAGAGGGCTGGTACGGACAGCCCTTCCCCAAGCCGCTGGCGCGCACACGGGAATACATCGATATCATCCGCCAGGTATTCAAGCGGGAAGGTCCTGTTACCAATGACGGTCCTCACTATCCACTACCCTACCCCGGTGATGACGGCATGGGCCTGGGCAAACCGCTAAAACCCATCGTGCACCCCCTGCGCGACCGCATTCCCATCTTTATGGGCGCGGAGGGCCCAAAAAATATCACCCTGGCCACAGAAATCGCCGATGGCTGGCTACCGCTTTTCTACAACCCCTATGACGAGAGCGTGTACGGTGAATCCCTCAAGGATATGCGAGACGACTTTGAGATCGCGCAGATGGTGACCGTCAATATCACCGACGACATCGAGGCTGCCCTGTTGCAGGTGAAGTACTTTATGAGTTTTTATATTGGTGGCATGGGCGCCAAGAGCACCAATTTCCACAAGGACTTGTTTGTGCGGCTGGGCTACGAAGCCGAAGCAGAACAAATCCAGCAATTGTTTATGGAAGACAAACGCGACGAGGCGGCCCAGGTATTGCCCGATGAGCTGGTCGACTGCATGTCGCTGGTCGGTCCCAAAGACCGTATCAAGGAGCGCTTGCAGGCCTGGCGCGATTCCAAGGTCACTACCTTGCTGGTTGCCGCTGCGGACAAGGAAACCTTGCAGGAAATTTCAGAAATATTTTAGTATCGCTGGTCGAATGAATTCGACCCTACGTGGAACCTGCTCTATCACTGTAGGGTCGAATTCATTCGACCAATAAGTTATGTAGAAACGGGACGCTCGCGCCATGCGCATTATAAATATTATCGCTATGATTTGTTTGCTGGCGGCCTGCGCGCCAGAAGAAAAAAGCACCCCGGTGGGAGTCGCGGCGGATAAAGATATTGCCAGCGACGGAAACCTTATCATCAATGTAGATATGGACCTGGCGCTGCAGAGCCTGATTCATGTTACTGCTGCGGTTGGCAGCAAGCCGGGCGCGGTGAATCCGGTAGAAACTAGCATAACGATTCAAAATGATTCTGCGGAACAACTTGTGCTAGAGGCGCAGGGTGAATGGTATGACGGGCAGGGAAATCGCTACGGGGGTATCACCTCGACGCTAACAATTGCCGCCAACCAGGTACACACACTCAATGCCGGCACGCGCTCTACCCATGTCGTTGGCTACAAACTTTTTCTGAGCCAGGATATTCGATCGGAGGATGAGCGCTTCGCCGCTGCCATATCAGACCCCGTCAACAAGGTGGCTGAAGGCTACGGTATGACCTACTCGGAAACTGCGCTGGATGAAGTGATACCCGCGCTGCCCCTGCGAGGTCTGGCCAACGGCAAATTGTTTACCGGCAAGACCATAGCTTTTTACCAGGGACTGGAAGGAAAATGGCGGCTGGAGATCAGTGACCATCTCCTGGATGTGCTAAAGGGGGTAGCTATCGGGAGAATTGAACGCGAGGATATACAAACCATTTATCTGCACTTTGACAAAGAGCCTGCCGCTGGCGATATACTGGCGCAGGAGATGGCCTACGGCGGCGGCATTTTTCAAATAAAACAATCCGCTGACTCCATGGAAACCACCAGTTGGAATACCTCGCTTGCCTATGCGATCTATATCGACAGCTGGCAGAGAGAGGCCAACGGTGAACAACCCTGCAGCAAGCGCAGTCTTGGTAGCACCACGGGTAAATTATTTATCAGTTTTCAGGGTTCTGAATTTACCTTTGAAGACTCCTGGGTATCCGGTGAATTCGTAGACGCCCCCATCGTGTATTGTAGTCCGGAGTAGCATCAGTCACTGAGAAGGCCAGCTGGATGGATTTTGCCGTGATCACTACATTTTCAATATGAAACTTCCAGTTACCGCCGCCGCCACAATGGTGCAACAACTGATGGCCGGGGGAAGCCGATGGTCAGGTGAACACAATGTCGATGTGTGGCCACACCCGGTTCAATCCATAGCGCTCTGTGAAACGCATATCTCCTGGGTCCTGCTAACCGGCACCTACGCCTACAAAATCAAGAAACCCGTAAACTTTGGTTTCGTGGATTTTTCCAGTCTGGATAAACGCCAGTTTTACTGTACCGAAGAGGTGCGATTGAATCGTCGCCTGGCGCCGCAAATCTACCTCGACGTGGTTTCCATTCACGGTACGCCCAACCATCCAAACTTGTGTGGAGAGGGGCCGCTGCTGGATTACGCCGTGCGCATGCAGCAGTTCGACAAAGATCAGGGCTTCGACCAGATGCTGCAACGCGGCGAGCTTTCCCTGCTGCACATGGACAAGACCGCAGACATCCTGACCGCCTTTCACTCGGGCACAGCGGTGGCAAAAGAAGCTTCGGAGTATGGCACCGCGCAGGCGGTCTTTGCGCCGGTACAGGAAAATTTCGATCACATTCGCCAGCATCTCGATAACCAGGTCGTTGACGCCAAAGTCCATCGGCAATTTGCGGAGCTGGAGCGCTGGAGCGGCGACACCTGGCAAGCACTAACAGCTGTTTTTTCAAGCCGCCAGCGACTGGGTTTTGTGCGTGAGTGCCATGGGGATTTACACCTTCGCAATCTCGTTTTCTGGCAGCAAACAGTGATTCCCTTCGATTGTCTGGAGTTTAGCGCCGACTTACGCTGGATCGATGTGATGAGCGAGCTGGCATTTTTATTGATGGACCTGGATGAACACGGTCGACCAGACCTGGCGCAGCGTTTGTTGAATACCTACCTGGAAATCGGCGGTGATTATGAGGGCCTGCAGGTTTTGCGCTTTTACCAGGTATACAGAGCCCTGGTGCGCGCCAAGGTAGCGGGCCTTCGTCTCACGCAAACGAGTGAACCTGACCCTCTCGTCGTGGAGGAGATCAGCAATTATATTCGTCTGGCAAGCCTCTACACGCAAGTACAACCAGGTCGTCTGGTGATCTGCCACGGTCTATCGGGTACTGGCAAGAGCTACATTTCACAGCAAATTCTCGAGCAGGCTGGGGTGATCCGGCTGCGCTCCGATGTTGAACGCCAGCGCCTGTTTGGTGTTTCGGGCAAGCACCACAAAAGCTCAGGCAATCAGCAGGGTATCTATCACCCGAGTGCCAGCAAGCGCACCTACACACACCTGCTCGAACTTGCTGGCAAGCTGATCGACTGGGGATATAACGTACTGGTGGATGCGGCTTTCCTGGAGTCGCAGCAGCGTGTACTGTTTCAGAACTATGCCGATGCAGAGGGTATTCCATTTACTATCTTGCACTGTGAATCTGAGCCGGCCCTGCAACGGCAACGAATTGCCTCCCGTAACGAGCAGGGCAAGGATGCTTCGGAGGCCGACATCGCGATTCTGGATTGGCAGTTGGAGCACCAGCAGATGCTCAGCGCTAGAGAACGGAGTTATTGTATTGTGGTCGATACCAGTGGGGAGCCCGACCTGGGCGAGATACTCCAGTGGTTAAGCGCATGAAATCCTGGACAAAAAATCCGCTGATTCGCGGCCTCGGCGCTCTGGAGGCCACTACCTTGGTGGTCGGCGGCATTATTGGCACTACCATTTTCCTGGTTACCAGTGACGTTGCCAACGTGGTGGGTAGCCCGATGCTGGTAATGGTCACCTGGCTGGTAGCCGGGCTGCTGGCCGGCGCTGCCGCCCTGTGTTTTGCTGAATTATCCGCGGCGATACCACAGGCGGGCGGTACCTATGTTTTTCTCAGGCGCGCCTATGGGTCGGAGCTCATTGCCTTCAGCTTTGCGTGGATGATGTGTTTCACCTACGCCACGGGGGCAATTGCCATCGTCGCAATCATGGCATCGACCTACCTGATGCCGGTCTTGCAGGCCCTGGGCCTGATTGACGGTGAATATATCAGCGCCGGTGCGATCTCTTTGATTGCCATACTGACGTTCCTCAATGCCAGGGGCGTACACCAGGGTGGTATTACCCAAAACGTACTTACCTTTACCAAGATCGGGCTGATCCTGGCGCTGATCACTGGCGCACTTATACTTGCCGACCTGGATCTCGGTCGTGTGTTCAGTGCCGGCGAGAGCACTGACAGCCTGGGATCTACGCTGAATAAAGTTAGCACTGCAATGATTCTCTGCCTGTTTTCCTACAGCGGCGCCTTTTTTGTCACCCACGTTGCTGAAGAGGTTCGGGAACCGGAAAAGAATATTCCGCGCGCCATCCTAATTGGCTTTACCATCGTACTGATTCTTTACCTGGCTTTGAACATCGTCTATTTGTCGGTGCTTTCCTTCGAGGAAGTCAGGGCCTCCCAACGTATCGCCAGCGATATGACCGCCAAACTGATAGGACCTGCCGGTGCCCTCGTGGTCGCATTCATCATTTGCTGTTCTTCGATTGGGGTGCTGAATGCGCAACTTCTCAACTACCCACGCATACCCTTTGCGCTGGCTAGAGACGGCCTATTCTTCAAGAATATTGCCGCCGTCAATGAGAAAACCGGCGTACCGACCCATGCCTTGATCCTGACCGGCGGGGTCGCCTCCTTATACGCGGTCACCGGCAGCTATTCACAGATACTGGGCTTTGTCGCCTTCGTCATGCATTTCTTCATTTGCCTGGCGGTGCTGGCGGTGATCGTGCTGCGCATTCGTGAACCTGACCTGCCCAGGCCGTACAAAGTGTGGGGCTACCCCTTCACCCCAATCGCGTTCCTGCTGATATCAGCGGTGTACCTGTACAACCTGGCTGTGTCGCAGCCGCTGAACGTGCTGGTGGGTGTAGGAATAGTCGCCGCTGGTTTACCGTTTTACTGGTATTGGAAGAGGCAACCCGTAGACACGGGATCAGAGCCCGGGCTCTGACCCCTCAATTGATTGGTCGAATTTGTCGACCCTACAATACAAAAACCAAGCAATCGAGGTGTATTCAGGAGCACCAACCCTAGAATTTGACAAGTGTGTTTACAAATTCGCCTGTTCTTCCATCCGTTTCTCCGTTGATATAGTGCACCGCAATGTCGGTTGCACTGGCATCACCCAAGCCAAATATCTGAATATGGGATTGATCCGAACACAAGCCCTCACCTGACACAAAATCTCGGTAGATCACTTCACCATCACTGCGTGTCACCACTATTTTTGCAGCAATAGATCCAATCGTATCAGGCAGCTGCACTTTCAGGTAATTCGCATCGCCGCCGTTATTGATAAAGGCCTTGGGCTTGCCCGCTATATTGATGTGAACAAGATCAGGGTAACCATCATTGTTGAAATCAGCAGTAATCGGGGAGATGCCGTAGCCAGTATTGATTACCCCACTCTGCTTGCCAGTAGCGGCAAATTCTCCGGTTTCAGTTTGCATCAGGAATCGACCCGGCAGTCGTAAAAAGGGGATCTTGTGGGGAGGGAAACCGATATAGTTTTCTGAACCACCAGGTCATCCCTGCCGTCCAGATTGAAGTCTTCAAAAATTGCACCCCATGAGAACTCGTAGTCAGCCAGTTTTGTCTGCTCCGCGATATCAGCAAATTCAAAGTTACCCTTGTTCTGAAACATGATCCATTTTGGATTAAATACCTGGTCATCACGCAGGTCGCCGGTGACAACAAAATTCGGCGGCGTGCTCCCCACATTGGAAAAGAAGAAGTCCACCATTCCATTATTCTTGTAATCCGTTACAGCGATACCCATGGGGTAGCTGTACTGCTTACTATTGGGGTTGGGCATATTCTTGAACTTTGCATCGCCCAGGTTTTTCCAGGTTCTTACCTGCCCGGTATCGTGCACAACAATAAGATCTTCAAGCCCGTCGTTGTCTACATCGACAAACATGGCCATGAAGGTATTGTGCGTGTAATACAGCCCGGACGATTCGGTGATGTCGGTGAAGGTATTATCACCGTTGTTCAAGAACATCCGACTGGTTCCGCCGTAGCCTTCCTTGTTAAAGATATTCTGGCCTTCGACCAATTCCTTTTTGATGTAGCCCGCCACATACAGGTCGAAATGACCGTCGCGGTTGATGTCAGCGATGGCCACCGAAAGAGGGGAAGTTTTAGAGCCCAGTGGCAAATCAAGTTTCTGGGCTGAAAACTTGCCATTTTCATTGAGATACAGCCAGACCCCTGAGGTACGCGATACGATAAGGTCTGAGAACCCGTTGCCATCGACATCAATAACAGAGGATCCAAAAGTAGCATCCCCAATGTCCGGTTTTTCAATAATGCCCTGGTCCAGGCGATTAAATTGCCCGTCCACAAATTCAAACAGAGCATCTTCCTGGTTGGGACCACCGCCAATAAACAGTTCTTCAGTACCATTATTGTCGATATCGATGATGGCACTGGCCGTAAACGGCAAAGATTCGGCGTTAACCAGCTTGTGATCAAAATCCAGGTAGGTGGCCTCAAACGTGGGTATAACGATATTGTCTGTGGACACCTCGTAGGGAATACGCTTGTCCAGCGAAAATCGAACCATCACAAGCAGCATTAAAGCCGCCACAATAAAGATTGGGACTAGCAACAATTTTTTCATGGAATCGGCGCCTCTTTTATTTTTTGAGCTTGCATTACAGACATGAGGAAAAATAGTCCAAACCCTACATTGAGAGCTATCGGCATCAGGAATTTCCCGATTGCCGGACTTATTACGTAGATCACAAAACACATGAGTAATAACAGTAGTGGATTAAGAACAGCCTGCCATTTCTGGTAATGCGAACGCCCGGTCAACGTCAAATAGATGAAAATAAGGGATATGGCCAGCGTGGTAACACGAGTAACCGAGAGCAGGCTTTCATAACGCAGCTGGTACAACGGCACCAGGCCCTCAATGTTGCCACCGGATGCCTGAAAATGTACGAGGGCACCAATGCTGGCCCTGGAACTGATCCAGTCCGCCCCGATCATGAAGCCATAGGCACTGGCCAAAAAGCCAATAAAGGCCAACCTTTGGTTGGCAGGCTTTAGCATCAGGTAGATGTGCCAACACCCAACAACGTATAAAGGTGCACCGAGCACGCCCAGGAAATGGCCCATAGTCTGCCGCGAGTCTGAAACCGCCAGCATAAAATCGTAATCAGTTTCAGAATATCGGGCCAATGGGTCGAAATGCAGAAGGAACTCCCCCGCGCCGACCACAATGGCAGCAATCACGCCCACGACACCGGTAAGCACCAGGAATTGTTGTTGGCTAGTACCAGTCATGAGGTGTCACCGACATTTTTCACTCCCGTGGACGGATTCGTCACAGTCAGACGTGCGTGTTTCATAGCAACAATACAAGCTCTGCAAAGTGAAATTCTAACGGCCATACAGGAAACCCTTTGTTAACAGTAACGCCCGAACTTCAATAAGAATAGGCCATATCAGACAGATTTCTAGTGCCAGTTAAACGGCATGTACTAGCTTTGGCTCAGCACTTCTTTCACCTGTTCACGATACTCAGGGCCTACCACTGCGACACTGCCGCTGGAAAACAACAGCCCGGATAGTAATAGTGCTGTAATAAACTGGTGGCATGTATTCCACCATGGCCGAATGAATTCGTCGGGGACGCCCGGTCCCTACCGATCGTGCGGATACCCCAGGCCCTGTAGGGCGACGGTAATTTCATCGAGGATATCCGGGTCATCAATGGTGGCCGGCATCTTCCATTCATCACCATCGGCAATTTTGTGCATGGTGCCACGCAGAATTTTGCCCGAGCGGGTTTTGGGCAGGCCTGAGACAACAGTGCACAACTTGAACGCGGCCACCGGGCCTATAGCGTCCCGCATGCGCTGCACGGCCTCGGCACAAATTTCACTGGCATCGCGGGTCACGCCCGAATTCAACACCATCAGGCCGAGCGGCAGCTGCCCCTTTATCGGGTCAGCCACACCGATAACGGCGCACTCGGCAACATCATCTAGTCCGGTAAGCACTTCCTCCATGGCGCCAGTGGAGAGTCGATGGCCTGCCACGTTGATGACGTCATCGGTGCGCGACATCACGAACACATAACCATCCTCATCGATGTAACCGGCATCACCGGTTTGGTAGTAGCCGGGAAAGGTCTTGAAGTAGACATCCACAAAGCGGTCATCGGCATTCCACAGGGTGGTGAACGTTCCTGGCGGCAGCGGTGACTTGATGGCGATGGCACCGATATCGCCCTCCGCCACGGGCTGCCCCTGGCGATCCAGCGCATACACATCGTAGCCTGGCAGCGGTTTGGCCGTGGAACCCGGTTTGATCGGCCCCAGTTCAGCGCCCAGGCAATTGGCACAGATCGGCCAGCCGGTTTCCGTTTGCCACCAGTGATCAATCACCGGCACGCCCAATTGCTGCTGCGCCCATTCCAGGGTCGGTGGGTCACAGCGCTCGCCAGCCAGGAACAAGGCCTGTAAACAGGAGAGGTCGTACTTGTGAAGATACTCCCCGTTGGGATCTTCTTTCTTGATGGCGCGAAAAGCCGTTGGAGCGGTGAACATCACTTTCACTTTATGTTCAGAAATGACCCGCCAGAACGCACCGGGATCCGGCGTGCCCACTGGCTTGCCCTCGTAGAGCACGGTGGTACTGCCATTAAACAGCGGCCCATAAACGATGTAGGAATGGCCCACCACCCAGCCCACATCCGAGGCCGCCCAGTACACGTCACCGGGCTGGATATTGTAGATATGGGGCATACTCCACTTCAACGCGACAATACTGCCACCGGTATCGCGCACCACCCCCTTGGGCTGGCCGGTGGTGCCCGAGGTATAGAGGATATACAGGGGATGATTGGCCTCCACCGGCACACAGTCCACTGCCTGCGCGTTGTCCATAGCCACATTCCAGTCCAGGTCGCGGCCCGGCACCATGTCTGCCTCCAGCATGGGTCTTTGCACGACCACACAGCAATCGGGTTTATGCTCGGCCAGGTCAATAGCGGTGTCCAACAGGGGTTTATAGGCCACTATTCGCCCAGGCTCTACGCCACAGGAGGCACAGACAATAACTTTTGGCGTGGCATCATTGATACGTACCGCCAGTTCAGCGCTGGCAAAGCCCCCAAATACCACCGAGTGAATAGCGCCCAGGCGGGCACAGGCCAGCATGGCAATCAGCGCCTCGGGAATCATGGGCATGTAGACGATTACCCGATCACCTTTTACCACCCCGCGAGACTGCAACACGCCGGCCAGTCTGGCAACTTCATCAAGCAACTGGGCGTAGCTGTAGGTACGCTGGGTATCGGTAACGGGGCTGTCGTAGATCAGGGCGGCCTGTTCACCGCGGCCCTGTTCTACGTGGATATCCAGAGCGTTGTAGCAGGCATTGGTCATACCGTCGGGAAACCACCGATAAAAAGGTGGGTTGCTGTCATCCAGTATCTGCCGGGGCGCCTGGTACCAGAATACGTCCTGCGCCGCCTGCCGCCATAGTTCTATTTCTGACATCGATCAATCCATCCCGTAATTTATTCAACAGTTTATCGCCGAATCGCCAGTTCTGTCCTATATTTGAAGGGCACACACACCATTGAGAGGATTGACCATGTTGTACGCAATGCCAGGCACTGATGAAGCCATTTTTACCTTTAAGAACCGTTACGAAAACTTTATCGGCGGCGAGTGGGTCGCACCGGTAGATGGACAGTATTTTGAAAATATCAGCCCGGTGACTGGAGCTGTCTTTTGCGAGGTAGCGCGCTCGGGTGACGGCGATCTGCACAAGGCCCTGGATGCCGCCCATGCGGCGGCGGATGCCTGGGGAAAAACCGCCGTAGCAGAGCGCTCCAATACCCTGCTGAAAATTGCCGACCGCATTGAGGAAAACCTTGAAATGCTCGCCTACGTGGAAACCTGGGACAACGGCAAGGGCATTCGCGAAACCCTCAATGCCGATATCCCGCTGCTGGCGGATCACTTTCGCTATTTCGCCGGCTGCCTGCGTGCCCAGGAAGGCACCGCCAGCGATATCGATGGCAACACGGTCAGCTACCATTTCCATGAGCCACTGGGGGTGGTCGGCCAGATTATCCCCTGGAACTTTCCGCTGCTCATGGCTGGCTGGAAACTGGCACCGGCACTGGCCGCCGGTAACTGCGTGATACTGAAGCCTGCCGAGCAAACGCCCGCCTCGATTATGGTGTTGATGGAGTTGATTGGAGACCTGCTGCCCCCGGGTACCATCAATATTCTCAACGGCTACGGTGCAGAAATTGGCCACGCCCTGGCCAGTAGCGACCGCATTGCCAAAATCGCCTTTACCGGCTCCACCGCGGTGGGTCACATGATCCTGGCGAATGCTGCGAAGACGCTGATTCCGTCCACGGTGGAACTGGGTGGCAAGTCGCCGAACATCTATTTCGAGGATGTGATGCAACAGGAGGACGAGTTCGTCAGCAAGTGTGTAGAGGGCTTGTTGCTGGGCTTCTTCAACCAGGGCGAGGTGTGCACCTGCCCCTCACGGGCGCTGGTTCAGGAGAGCATTGTCGATGATTTTATAGAGCGCGTGCTGGAACGTGCCAAGAACATCAAGCAGGGCAACCCGCTGGATACCGACACCCAGGTGGGCGCCCAGGCCTCCAAAGAGCAGTTCGACAAGATCATGTCCTACATGGATATCGCCAGGGAAGACGGCGCCGAATTCCTGCTGGGGGGAGAAAAGGCGGTGGTTGGCAGTGATATTGCCGGCGGCTATTACGTGCAGCCAACCCTGCTTAGAGGCACCAACGATATGCGGGTATTCCAGGAGGAAATCTTCGGACCCGTCCTCGGCATTACCACCTTTAAAGACGAGGCGGAGGCTCTAACGCTGGCCAACGCCACCCAATACGGCCTCGGCGCCGGTGTCTGGACCCGCGATACCAACCGCGCCTTCCGCATGGGCCGTGGCATCAAGGCCGGCCGGGTGTGGATGAACTGCTACAGTGCCTACCCCGCCCACGCCGCCTTTGGCGGTTACAAGAAGTCAGGGATTGGCAGGGAATGCCACAAGGCGACCCTGGAGCACTACCAGCAGACCAAGAACCTGCTGGTGAGTTACGACATCAACCCAATGGGGTTCTTTTAGGGGCGCGCCGGCACATCCAGCAAAAAGTAGCTGCAGCTGTCGCCATCTTCTGGATATTGAACTGAACCTTCCATGGTAAAGCCCAGTGTCTCCAGTACCCGGATTGACGACAGGTTGTCCGGGTCGGTGATTGCCGCCAGCCGCACAATGCCAAAATGCTCGGCGGCCATCTCCACACAGGCCGCCGCCGCTTCGGCTGCAAAGCCGCGGCCACGTCCGCGTGGCAGAAAGGCATAACCCAGGTCGACATAGTCGAGGAAGTCGCGCTTCACCAGCCCGGCCATGCCAATAGCCTCGTCGTTACTCTTGAGACTCACCAGGTACATACCGAAGCCGTGGGCCTCATAGCTGGCGTAGACGCGGTCTTTCATATGCTTGAGCGCGTCTTCCAGTGTGATGAGGCCGCGATCACCAATATTGCTCTTAAAATCGGGGTCGGAGAGCATTTCCAGGTAGAACGGTGCGTCGCTGTCCTGCATCTCGCGCAGGCCCAGATGTTCAGTTTCAATTAAATTCAAAAAGTTGGCCTCCCGCCCCGGATGAAGCACACTGTGCCCTCGGCAAGATATTACCTGCAATTGGAGTCTGTTTGCCAAACTATTGGATACCACCAGGCCTGGTAGCAGCACTGTGTTTGATACACCTGCTGGGGCAAGTATTTCCGCGCACCTACCGGCGCATGGCGCTGCAGCCACGGCATCGAGACATATGGCAAATAGCCACCTTTCACTGGGTGCATGGCAGCCTGGCTCACCTGTTTTTCAATTGCCTGGCGCTGCTGATTTTATCGACCCTCATCGTGTTGCAGGATGCCGCCCAATTCTGGTGGCTTAGCCTGGTGGTGTTGATGGTGGCGGGCTGGGGAACCTGGCTGTTCAGCAGCGCCGAGCGGGTGGCCGGGGCGTCGGCGCTGGTATTCGGCTACTGGGGTTTTATCGTCGCCGCGGCCGCCATCAGCGGTAAACCCCAGTGGACCGCCACTGCTGCTATTTCGCTACTGTTTTACTCGGGGCTGTGGGCAACCCTTGGCAAGGTTGTCAAAGGCACCTCCTGGTCGGCGCACTTTTGGGGTTTGTGCGGCGGTATCCTGGCGGCATTGTTCCTTTTTTCGAGGATCTGACTCCTTTCGATGCAGGCTTAGAAGAAAATCAGGGCGCGCGACTCTATGCTCTGCCGGGCCGGTGCCGCAGGCCCCGCCAAGGGGTTTTCAAAGGCACTGTGAATCGACCGGCGCGCCCTGCCGTCCTTTCTCGAATCAAAGGTCTTGATCAACAGCACTTCATCGCGCTGCATTGCCGGGTAGTAGTACCAGCGGTGGGCGGGATTCCAGGTAACCAGTTGCAACTCGCCAATGCGATCTTCGGCGCGTCGCTCCGTGGCGATCAGGTCTGCCGTTGACAGTGTACTGGCATCACAACAGGTCAGTGGTTTTTGCTGTACCGGTCCGGCAATGGAACGCCAGACATTGACTATGGCATAGGGAGAAGACAATCGTTGGGTGGCGGTTTCATCATCCAGCACATCGCGCAGCCGCTGCTCAGCCGAGGCATCGGTGTAGTCGTTGTGAATAACTGTGGCGGGTTCGCGGGTACCGCGCTCACCCCGAACATCGCTGGAACTGGAACGCAGGGTATGATCAAAGATCAACAGCTCGCGGCCACCGGTCTCGCGCAATAGCAGCTCTTTCAGCTCTGACTCATACGGGTCCTGTACCTGATCCAACTCATAAAAGTCGTCTATCTGCGTAGGGTGTTGGCACAACAGGAATCCCTGCTCATCGAGGCTGGCTGGACTCTGCAACTGCCGCGCGTCGCGTATCTCAACTTGCCGTTCTTCAAACTCCACACTAATACTGAGCTGGGCCTCGGCGCCACCCTGCGAAGCAATATAAACCGGCTTCTGCAGCGTCGGTATCATGTAGCGTAATGATGCGGTTAGCGGTGGCATACGCGACAGCTTATCAAAAAGGCGCGATTACCGGGTACAGGGATCCCACCAACAGGAGGGCCATGCCGACATTAAAGGCCCGCAAACGTGCCGGGTTGGTTAGTACTCGCTGCAGTTGCTGACCCAGGCTTGTCCAAAATCCGATGCAAGGCAGGTTAACCACACCAAATACGGCGGCGACAAAAGCCATGGCGGCGACGCTCTGTGATGGTGAGTACACACTTACCGCTGTTAGCGCCATGGTCCAGGCTTTGGGGTTTACCCACTGGAACAAGGCCGCCTGTATAAAGGTAAACGGTGTGCCCGCCGCCTCGGTCTGTGTATCCAGCGGCGCTGCCGTGCCGATCTTCCAGGCCAGGTACAACAGGTACGCCACACTAACCACTTTCAGCACCTGGTAGGTGACCGGGAAAGCATCAAACACCTGCACCAGCCCCACGCCTATTAACAACACCATAAAGGTAAAGCCGAGACTCACCCCCAGCATGTGGGGAATGCTGCGTCGAAACCCAAAGTTGGCCCCCGAGGCCATAAGCATCAGATTGTTGGGCCCCGGCGTGATGGAGGACACCAG
>Ga0209988_10001358_pt1 | contig 15891 bp, 18 predicted proteins | sample N075metaG_FD_183115 | JGI IMG/M metagenome (GOLD analysis project Ga0209988, IMG submission 183115) | Deep subsurface microbial communities from Kermadec Trench to uncover new lineages of life (NeLLi) - N075 metaG (SPAdes) (version 2) | ecosystem: Environmental > Aquatic > Marine > Ocean trench... | reverse complement strand
ATTCTGCTCCGTGGTAGCAGCGCCTTTCTCAAGGTTTTCTTCCCAGGTCTGGGCGGTAGCCGTGCCGGCAATGGTGGCAAGCATTGATAGCAGAATTATTCGTTTCATCACCTATGTTCTCCTCAGTCGACATTTCCCATTTGACCTTCGCCCAGCTCCACCGCCGAGTTTTCCGAGCACGAGTATAACGCTCCCCCCTGTAGACTCAAGTTGCAGTCGCTTGAAGACTGTTGGACAGGCACACTCTTTTCCTTCTATCGCCGGATCCCCTGCGAAGTGCCGCGGTTCTGCAGCGTCGATGCGAAACCGCATCGGTTTCGTTGGGTCGGGTGTGCTGGCACGGGGGGCAACTTAAATGCCTGTCCAAGTGTCTGCAAGTGTCTGTGCAAGACGTATCCGCGGCGTGTCCGCGCCCTCCCAGCCGGGCGAGCCCCGCGTCGGCGTGGTTCCGAAAAAACGCCGCTCTCGTTGTGGGAGCGGCGTTCTGCGCGAACTGGGGATCAAGGATTCGAACCTTGACTAACTGATCCAGAGTCAGCCGTGCTACCGTTACACCAATCCCCAAGTGCTTCGAATCAGGTGCGATTGTAGAGGGCCTTCCGGGAGGATCAACCGCAAGGTCTCGTGTGGACATCGACAGGAGACGGTGGTGACATGAGCGACCAGGAGCCGGGCCTTCTGAGCCTCGAATGGATACCGGGCCGCTTTGCGGTCTGCCGGCTCGGGGCGGACGAGGCGGTGCCCGACTGGGCCCTGGCCTCCGGCTCGTCGGGGCTGGTGAGTGTCACACGCACCGACCGTGAGCTGTCGATCGTGGCCAGTGAAGAACGGGTGCCGGCGTCGACACGCGCCGAACGCGGCTGGGTTGCCTTGCGTGTTGGTGGCACGCTGGACTTCGGGCTTGTCGGGGTCCTGTCGCGGTTGACCGGTGCACTGGCGGCCGCCGGTGTGTCGGTCTTCGCCGTCTCGACCTACGACACGGACATCCTGCTCGTGAAGGCGAAAGATTCGCAGCGGGCGCTCGAAGCGCTCGGCGTTGTCGCGGACTGCTCATCGCTCTAAGGGGCGGCCGTCGCGGCCGTCGCGAAGATCCGCTCGGCGATCTGGATGGCGTTCAACGCCGCGCCCTTGCGCAGTTGATCGCCGCAGACGAACAGGTCCAGGCCCATGCCCGGTGGCTGGCTGCGGTCGGCGCGAATCCGGCCGACGAGGACCTCGTCTCGGCCGGTGGCGTCGGCGGGTTCGGGGAAGCGGTTGGCTTCCCGGTCGTCGACGATCCGGACACCGGGCGCCGCGGCGAGCAGCTTGCGGGCTTCGTCCTCGGTCAGCGGTTTGTTGAAGCTCAGGTTGATCGCCTCGGAGTGCGCTCGCAGGACCGGCACACGCACACAGGTGGCGGTGATGGCCGGCTTGGTGTCGTCCCAGATCTTGTGTGTCTCGCGGACGAGTTTGCGCTCTTCTTCGTTGTAGCCGTCGGGGCCGATGGGCGAATCGTGGCTGAAGAGGTTGAAGAGATATTGACGACCGATCGTCTCCTGCGTGTAGGGCCGTCCGGCGACGTGGTCCTGGGCCTGCTGCTCGAGCTCGCGTGCGAAGGCGGCGCCGGCGCCCGAAGCCGCCTGGTAGGTGGCGACGACCATGCGCTTGATCCCGGCGACGCGATGCAGCGGCGTGACGGCCATCAGGGCGATGATCGTCGAGCAGTTGGGGTTGGCGATGATCCCGGGGGTCCCGGGAAGGGCCGACGCGTCCAGGACGGCGCCGTTGACTTCGGGAACGATCAACGGCACACCGGAGTCCATTCGGAAGGCACTTGTGTTATCGATGACCACGGCGCCCGCCTTGACGGCCGCCGGTGCGAGTTGCCGGCTTACGGCGCCGCCGGCGCAGAAGAACGCGACGTCGATGCCGCCGAAGACGTCGGGGCCTGCGACCTCGACAGGGATCGGGGCCCCGCGCCACGGCAGTGTCGATCCTGCCGACCGGGTGCTGGCGAACAGCCGTAACGCACCCTGGCCCATCGGGCTGCCGGTCAGTATCTCCAGCAGCTCGCGACCGACCAGACCGGTGGCGCCGACGATGGCGATGGTGGGATGTTCGCGGTCATTCGCCATGGGTGTTGCGGGAAGTGTAACATCCCTCCCTTGACCGGATCGTCCGCCGGGGTTGCTCAGGAGTCGTTCATGGCCGCACAGTTCACGACCGTCGAGGGCGCGCAGGTCGGGGTGCTCATGGGAAGCAGCTCGGACTGGCCGACGATGAAGGCGACCGCCGAGACGCTGGACGCACTGGATATCGCCCACGAGTGCAACGCGATCAGTGCACACCGCGCGCCGGAGAGGCTCTCGAAGTACCTCAGTTCGGCTGACGAGCGCGGGATCAAGGTCCTCATCTGTGCCGCCGGTGGCGCCGCTCATCTTGCGGGTGTCGTCGCGGCCCAGACGCACCTGCCGGTGCTGGGGTGCCCGATGCAGGGCTGGTCGCTGGACGGGCTCGACTCGCTGCTGTCGATGGTCCAGATGCCGAAGGGGATCCCGGTGGGGACGCTGGCGGTCGGCAAGGCCGGCGCGATCAACGCGGGGCTCTTCGCGGCGGCGATCCTGGCATTGTCCGATGACGGCGTGCGTGAGCGATTGCTGGCGTATCGGCGTAAGCAATCTGAGCGCGTGGACACACTAGAATAGGGGTGGCACGGCCGATGGAGCGATAGCGACGTCGCCCGTGTCTTCGGACGTCGCACCACGGGCGAGCTCGCTAACGCTCGCTCGGCCGTGCCACCCGATGTTTCAAGCGCACCGCGAAGATTGTCACGATGATCTTTGTGCCCGCGGTGACGACGCCGCGCACTGTGCCGGAGATCTTTGAGCGGCCGCCGGTGCGACGGCGGTAGGGCACGTCGACTTCCAGCGTTCTCACACCTGACAGCGCCGCTTTCGCCTGCATCTCGACCGTCCATCCCCAAGTTGTGTCGGTCATGTTCAGACGTTGGAGTGTCTCGAACCGCACCGCACGCATCGGGCCCAGGTCGTGGTACCGCCGGCCGGTGGTCAGGTGCATGAGTCGGCACGCAAGCCCGTTGCCGAACCGCTGTACGAAGTTGAGCGCGCCGGGATCGGCGAGCTTTACGCGTGATCCGATCACCAGGTCGGCGCGGCCCTTGCGGATCGGTGCGATCACGCTCGGCAGTGCCGCGGGGTCATCGGACAGGTCGGCATCGAGGAAGGCGACGATATCGGGCGGTTCGTCGAGCGCGCCGATCCAGTCGAGCGCCTTGAGGCACGCGGCGCCGTAGCCGCGTCTCGGTTCGTGCACGACGATCGCGTCATGACGGGCCGCCGCTTCGGGCGTCCCGTCGGTCGAGCCGTTGTCGGCGAGGACGATGTGGCGGAGCAGTTCGCCGCGTAATGGTTGGAGCGCCTCGAACAACGCCTCGATGTTCGGGGCCTCGTTGAACGCGGGGATGACCAGGTCGCAGGGCACGGGTTCAGCCGTCGGTGCTGGTGTCGGGTCTTGGGCGGCCGCCGATCAGCTCGCGGAGTGCCTGGCCGGGATCCGGCTGTCGGAGAAGGTGTTCGCCGACGAGGACGATGTTGACGCCGCGTTGACGCAGGCGGGCGAGGTCGCCGGCGGAGGTGATCCCCGACTCGCTCACCACCACCTTCCGGTCCTCGATGAACTCCAGCATGCGGAAGGTGTGGGCGATGTCGGTTTCCATCGTCTGGAGATTGCGGTTGTTGATCCCCAGCAGCGAGTAACCCGCATGCGGGAAGCCGATGTGTTGCCGGATCGTCAGCAGCCGTTCGGGGTCGTGGGCTTCCACGAGGGTCGTCATGTTCAATTCACGGGCGAGGATCATCATATCGAGGATCCGACCCTCCTCGAGCGCCTCGGCGATGAGCAGGATGGCGTCGGCACCGGCCGCCCGTGACTCCCAGACCTGGTACTGGTCGACTATAAAGTCTTTTCTCAGCACCGGCAGCGGTACGGCGTTGCGGATCCGTGCGATGTAACCCAGGTGCCCCCCGAAATCCCGCTCGTCGGTGAGGCACGAGATCGCGGCCGCACCCGCCTCGTGATAACTTCTAGCGATGCGAACCGGATCGAAGTCGTTGCTGATCGTGCCGGCCGAAGGGCTGCGGTGTTTGACCTCGGCGATCACGCGTGTCTGCCGACGCGGGCCTTCGGAGACGACTGCGGCGAAGAAGTTGCGCGGCCGGCTTGATTCGGCGACACGCTCCTTGAGCAGATCGATGGACGTCGTCACCTTGGCCTTCTCGACCTCGACGCGTTTGCGGGCGATGATTTTGTCCAGGATCGAGGTCATGGGCGGTCGCGGTATCCTACTCGCGGCGATTCTGTGTGGAGCGGCAACCGCCGCCGCAACGGCCGCCGCGCCGGGGGCCGCGACGCAGGCCGCGGCGCCGCGTATGGGCCTGGTCAGCCTGATCACGGCTGTCGCGGCGATCGTGGCGATCGGCCTGGTCGTGTGGCGCCGCTGGTACCGGCTGTCGAATACTGCCTGGGTACGCCCTGTGTCAACGGCGCTGGGTCTGGGGCTGTTCATCGGGATGTTCGTGCTTGGTTCGCTCGGCGTGACCGTGGCGCGAGGCATGGTCCTCGGCGATGCGTCGCTCGACGAAATCACCAACCTGCCGCTGGCCGATCATGCCCGGATCCTGATGGGTCACGCCATCGGACAGTCCCTGGCAGCGGTGATTTATTTCTGGCTGTGCCGGACCGGCGCGGGGCGAGCACGACCGACAGGCCGGGCTGCCGTCGCCAAGGGGCTCCTGGCCATGATCGTCGTCTGGCCGATTGTTGCCGGTACGTCGATGGTGACGTCGTCCATTGCCCGATTGATCCAGGGCGGGCCGGTGGACGTCATTGCACACGACACGCTGGCACGACTCGCCGAGAGCCCGATGGGGCCGTGGCTCGTGGTTATGTCGATCCAGGTCGTCCTGGTCGCACCGCTGCTGGAAGAGGTGCTGTACCGCGGTATTCTCCAGCGGACCCTGACGTCGCTGGACCTGGGCCGGTGGACCGGGATCATCATCACGAGCGTCATCTTCGTGTCGATGCACGTGGGGGCGGCTCGATGGCACGCGTTACCGGCGTTGTTCGTGCTGTCGCTGGGATTCGGGTGGGTCTATGAGCGGACGGGTCGGCTCGCCGCGCCGATCGCGATGCACATCACGTTCAACGCCCTGAATCTTGCCCTGGCATTGCTGAGCACGCCGGCCTGATAGAGTATCGCCCGATGTCCACGACGGTCTCGACCAAGCCACGCATTCTCACCGGCGACACACCGACCGGAGCGCTGCATCTCGGACACTGGGTGGGTTCGGTCAAGCGACGCGTCGAGTTGCAGGACACCTGCGATTGCTACTTCATCCTCGCCAACATGCACGCGTTCACGACCCGTGCCGAACAGGCCGCCGAGATTCGCGCCGACTGCATGGAGATCGTGCGTGACTACCTTGCGATGGGGATCGATCCGCAGCGGTCGACGATCTTCCTGCAGACCGAGGTGCCGGCGATCTCGGAATTGACCTACCTGTTCGCGATGCTGCTGCCGTTCAACCGGGTCATGCGCAACCCGACGCTCAAGGACGAAATACGCGACCGCGACATGGGCGATCACTACAGCTTCGGTTTTCCGCTGTACGCGGTGGGCCAGACGGCCGACATCCTCGCGTTCCGGGCCCAGGCGGTTCCGGTCGGCGAGGACCAGGTACCGCATATCGAACTGACCCGCGAGGTTGCGCGGCGTTTCAACCATATCTACTGCGGCGTGTCGGACCAGGCAGACGACTCCGACCACGTGAAGCTCGGTGGCGTGTTCCCGATCCCCGTCGCCGACGTGGGGAAGGTCGGTCGGCTGGTCGGCGTTGACGGCAAACTGAAGATGAGCAAGTCGCTGAACAACGCGATCTTCATCAAGGACACACCGAAAGCCGTGAAAAAGAAGATCGGCCGGATCTTCACCGGCCGGCAGAGCCCCACGGACCCGGGCGACGCGGACAACGCGTTGTTCCAATACGTGGATACGTTCATCGAAGACAAGGCCCGCGTCGCCGAGCTCCGCGATCGCTACAGGCGCGGTGACAACATCGGTGATGGCCACATCAAGCAGGAGATCGCCGAAGCGATCAACGCCATGCTTGCGCCGATGCAGCAGCGACGTGCCGAATACGAAGGCGACGACGACGCCATTCTCGACATTCTGCGTGCCGGGACGATACGGGCCAACGAGGTCGCCGAGGAGACGCTCGATCTCGCCCGTCGGGCGGCGCACCTCAAGTTCTTCGACCGCGAGCTGAAACTACGATGACGCCACGCCACGCCGTGTTGCTGATCTCGCTCGCCCTGATCGCCGGCTGTGCATCGGTGAAGTATGAAGAGCTTTCCGAGCTGCCCCTGGTCGAGCAGGGCAGGGGACTGATCGTCTTCTACAGGCCGGGCAGAATGGGAGGCGCTGCGCTGACCTACCAGGTTCACGAAGGCGAGCAACTCATCGGCGTGCTCCGCAGCGGGACCTACTTCTATCACCACTGCGATCCCGGGACTCATACTTTCTGGGCACAGACAGTGGTTCGGAACTCGGTCGCCATCGACGTCGTCGAAGGCGAAATGCAGTACATCAAGGGTGACGTGACGATGGGGTTGTTCGCCGGGCATCCGCGACTGGTCGTCGTAAAGACCGACAAGGGCGAGGCGGCCGTTGCCAAGCTCAAGTACGCCGTGCCGGGGAATTAATGAAGGAAGGACCCCGGAGGGTCCTTCCATGCGGTCACTGGTGGCGGGTCGTCTCCAACTAGAACGCGAAGAGCATGTCCAGGATCTGGGTTAACAGGCCCTTCTCGTTGGCCCTCTTGAGCATGCCTTGGGTGATCTTCTCGACCTTCAGGTCGTGCAGCTGGCTGGAGAGGATCGTGTTGGCGGGCGTGATGTCTTCGGGCCTGCAGGTGCCGGTCACCTTGAGGGTGAACTCCTCCTGGTCCTGCTTCATCCGCGTGCGTGATTCGAGGATGAGGTTGCCGTTCGGCAACACCTGCAGCACCTCGGACGTCAGTCGGGCCGTGAAGTCGTCACGCCGCTTGTATTCGCCTTCGCCCTCGAATTCACTCGTGAACTTGAGATCCACCTGCGGCAGGCCGTCGGTGTTCCCGGCAGCGAGCATCCCGGTGAGTATGTTCGAAAGCTGGAAGTCCGGCCACTGTGTGACGGCGCCCTTGAACTTCACGTCTTTCTCGGTGTCGGTCTCGTGCGTGGCCTTTCCGGCCGTGGACTCGCGGACGATGATCTGGATCAGGTCGTGCTCGTGGAAGATCCGCGACTCCGCCGGGGCGATCGCGAACTGGCTCACGGCACGCAGGGCGTGCGGCTCCAGGTCGGCTCCCGGTCTGTTCTGCACTTGCACCATCAGCGAAGCGGTCGCGGCGGGCACTACGGCGGCACCTTGAACCTGCTGGCCGGTGAGCACCAGCGCCTGTTCTTGTGCGAACGCGATGGTGGGCCATGTCTGGCTGACGCCGAAGGCGGCGAGCGCTGTCAGCGTGCCGGTCCGGATGAGTGCGTGATTCCTGTCGAGGGTCATGGGAGTTCCTTCTTGCTTGGCTAACGGCTCAGGTCAACGATGGCGGAGCCGGGACCGACGATTGTTGCCATGAATGTGTTGCGCTCGCCGAGCTTTCGCAGCTCGATGGAGTCGCCCTCGACACCGCTTCCGCGGGCCTCGGCCTGGAGGCTCAGCACGACGCCGCCGACGAGGCAGCGGACCATCACGCGGTCCCCGCGTTTCACGAGTACCTCGCGTTTGACGTGTTTCTTCTTGAGAACGTCTCCCGCCTTCAGCGGCATATCGGCAACGCGGCCGACCGCTTCGACGAAGCCGCACAACGTGGATGCCTGGATGGGCGTGATCCACCGCCGCTCGACGGCGCAATCGGCCTCGTGCATGACGTCGCCGCGGCGAATGTCGCGGCTGAGCACCACGACCTCGGTCCTGACCATCAGGCGGACCGACAGCGACTGCCTGCTCACGACCCGGCCGTCGGACCACGACCGAATACTGAGTGCGACGCGGTCGCTGTCGAGGTTGCTCATCGGCTGAATCTCGAAGCGGTGCGTATCGAGGCTGACGTCGAGCGCCGCCGCGTCGTGGTCGTCGAAGGTCATCCGGACAGACTCCGGCGGCAGACCGAGCCCGGCAAGGATCGTCCGGGCGACGGCCCCACGAAGTGTGGGCAACTCAGCCAGCTTGTCGGCCTGATCGGCAGTGCTGCGGTTGACGGGCGGGAGTGTGCGTGCGGTGGTCTTGATCGTTGCGGGACTCATGAACACCGGGCCGCTGGTCTTGCCGGGACCGGTCGGTCTGACGATGACCGTCGCGCCGTTGAGGTTCACCTTGCCCCAGTGCACGCCCGCATCACTCAACGCGCTGCGGACCTGTCGGATCGAGACCTCCATCGCCCCGGTACTGTCGTGCACATGCGCGACGACCGTGTCGGCGTACTTCTCGGCAAGCGGCCCGTTGAGCTCGGCGATATCGGCCAGCCGAACCTCGTCGACACCGGCGGCCAGCCGCACCGACCCCTTCAGCAGGATCTCATCGGCCGCAGCACCGGTGGCAACGGCCGCCACGACAACAACCGCCCCGACCAACTGCACACGCGCACCCCGTCTTCGCCAACGAGGAACCCAACGCTTCCGACAAGCACGACTACTGTTCTGCATCCGACTCTTCCCTAATGGCTAATGGCTAATGGCTAATGGCTCTCTTTAGAACCTCCGAAGATTTCCGATCTGCTTTAATGCTTCATCCGCAGCCTGCAACGCCTGGCTGTTGAACTCGAATGCCCGCTGCGTCCGGATGAGCGCGACAAGCTCCGTCACCGGATCGACGTTCGATCCTTCGAGGAACCCCTGCCGTATCAGGCCGCGTGCGTCCTGGCCGGGGTCGCCGACCGATGGGTCGCCCGACGCCGCCGAAGTGACGTAAATGCTCTCTCCGATCTGCCTCATGCCGGTCGGATTGATGAACGTTGCGAGCTCGATCGTGCCGATCACGGTCGGGTCGACCTGCCCGGGCAACTGAACGCTGACTTGCCCGTCGGTTGTGATCTGGACGTCAATCGCGTCCGTGGGGATGGTCACGGAGGGAATGAGCCGCCGCCCCTGGTCCGTGGCGAGGACCATCTCGCCGTCCTGGTTGATAATGAAGTTGCCGGCCCGCGTGTAGCCGATGCCGTCGCCGATGTCGTCCTCGATCTCGACCTGGAAGAAACCGGCACCGTCGATGAGCAGGTCGAGTTTGCGGCCCGTTTCGATCGCCGCGCCCTGGCGGAAGTCCAGTTGCGTCCCGGCCACCTTGACGCCGAGCCCGATGTAGAGCCCGATCGGACGACGCATGCCCTGGCGGTTCTCGACGCCCGGGAGCTTTCGCTCCTGGTAGATCAGGTCCTGGAAGTTGGCGCGGCTCGCCTTGTAGCCCGGTGTATTACTGTTGGCGAGGTTATTGGCGATGATGTCCAGGTTGGTCGACTGGGCGCTGAGTCCGGTCGCGGCGGTGCTGAGAGCGATGACGGCCATGAATCTTGTTCCTCGGTAACGGGGATCAGGTCACACGTCCGAACGTGTTGATTGCCTGACCCATGATGTTGTCCAGGTACTGCATCATCTTGATGTTGGCACCAAAGCTCTTTGCGGCCCCGACAAGGTCCTTCAGAAGCGTGATGGCGTCCACGGCGCTGTTCTCGACGTGGCCCTGCACCACGCGCCCGGAGGTGGCCCGCGTTGACGGCGCCGGTAGCGAGTCGGAACGCAGCAGGTTGCCGCCGATCTTGACCAGGTCGGTCGGGTCGGTGGGCTGGGTGATGCGGAGCGTCGCGACGACCGAGCCGCCCTGCTCGACGTCACCGCGTGCATTGATCTCGATGGCCAGGTGGCGGTCGAGTCGGATCGGTCTGTTTTGATCATCCAGGACGGCCATGCCGTTGTTCGCCATGACCAGCTGTCCGTTGGCGTCCATCGTGAACCGGCCGTCGCGGGTCAGGCTCAGCTGCCCATTGGCGTCCTGGACGACGAAGAACCCCTCGCCGTTGAGGGCCAGGTCGAGCGGGTTGCCGGTTGCAACCAGGCCGCCCTGGGTGAGGTCGATATACGCGGGGCTCAGGGTCGGCGTGCCACCGAGCTTCTCGAGCATCAGTTGCGGGTCGGCCCCGGCACCGAAACTGCCGGCGGCCAGCCGCTCCGGCAGCCGCTGCCGTCCGAAAACCATGTCGGGCTTGAAGCCGACGGTCTCGGAGTTCACCAGGTTATTGGTGAGCACGGCCTGCCGGTAGGTCGCGTCCAGGGCACCGGCGGCGGCGAGGTAGAGGCCGTAGTTCATGCCGGGTCCTTCGCGAGCTGGCTCGGTCGCAGGTCCGCCGTCATCAATCTGCAGGAGAGGATCATGTGGGTGGAAGCGGCCAGCCGGGCGAGCCGGATCGTCTCGGAGGCAAGACGCAACGCCGGCTCCGACGACCCGCCAAGTGCGTTGGGGTCCGACGGTCGCTGTGCCTCTTTGAGCAGTTTCCGGATCTGGGTTCGCACCGGGCCTCCTTGCCGCAGGTGACTGGTCCGATGACTGTTGCAATCCCCGTACCGTCTGCCGACGGTGTCCGATGAGGTCCGACGGTGTCCGATGAGGTCCGAACGGGCCCGGAGGGGCGCAACTCCTGCCGACCGGGTGCGATTTCTACCCCCGGGGCTCGCGCACGGTCGAAGAACTGCGCGTGTCCGGCAACGCGACCAACGCGTCCTTCGCCGCCCCGATCGGCGAGTTCCTGACCTGGCTCCGGGTCGAGGCGGGGCTCGCGCCCGCGACGCTGGAGGCCTACGGTCGGGATTTGCGCGACATGGTCCAGGACCTGTGCGAGCAAGGGGTCGACGGTGTCGGGGCGACGGCGCCCGAGCACCTCGCCGAGCATCTGCGCGGCCTCCACAAGCGTCGCGGTCTGCAGGCATCATCGATCGCCCGGCACCTGGCCACACTGCGGGTGTTCTACCGCTTCCTGCTTGCCAACCACCGGATCGGTGCGGATCCGACACGCCTGCTCGAATCGCCGACGCGGTGGAAGCGGCTTCCGGGCGTGCTGTCGCCGGCGAAGATGAAAAAGCTGCTCGCCGCGCCCGGACCCGAGCACGGGCGATTATGGATTCGCGACAAGGCGATGCTGGAACTCATGTACGCGGCGGGGCTGCGGGCATCCGAGGTCGCGACCCTCGCCGTCAGGGACTACAACCCGACGATCTCGCTGCTGCTGGTGAACGGCAAGGGCAGGAAGCAGCGGCTTGTCCCCATTGGACGACCGGCCTGTGAGTGGACGGACCGTTACCTCGACGAGTTGCGACCCCGGATCGGCCGGTGGACCGACGGTCGCGACGCCGGCAGACTGCTGCTGTCGAACACGGGCCGCCCGCTGGAGCGTGTCGCGGTGTGGCAGATCGTGCGCCGCAACGCGCAGCTGGCCGGCCTCGCCGACATCCACCCGCACCAGCTCCGCCACAGCTTCGCGACCCACCTGCTCGCAGGCGGGGCCGACCTGCGTGTCGTCCAGGAGTTGCTCGGCCACGCCGACATCGTCACGACACAGATCTACACGCACGTCGACCGTTCACAGTTGGCCGAGGTCATCAGGAAGCATCACCCCCGGCCCTGACGGATTCGGCGGCACGTAGATCTCCCCCATGATCACCGGTGACGGGGGGTTGAACCACTGCCGGATCTTTACGAGCCACGCGACCTGCCCGCCCGAGTTGCCGGTATGGCTCACCAGCAGTCGAGAGCCGCATACAAACCCGGCCAGCAGGAGTACCGCGGCGGCGATCTTGCACCCGACCCCGACGAGCCGGCGGCGGACGATCGCGCGGAGACCTTTCGGGCAGTCCTGTGTCAGGATCGTGCCGTCGGGTCGCCGGTAGAAACGTCCGCACAACCGGCCCTCGGTCTCCCGGATCAGCCCCAGGATCTGATCCGCGGTCATCGCCGAGAGGTTGTAGACGTTGAGCTTGCAGTCACCGCAGAAACGCAACCGGTCGTTGCCGGTCATGTCGTTCCAGTCCGCCGAGCACGGCGCGGCGACCTCGATCTTCCCAAGCACGTTGAGGCGAGTGTCCATCGGACATGGCTCCGCAATCTTCGCCTCCGTTGGAGAAGTGGCCGGCCGGAACGTGCCGTGCCCTGTGAAGGTGTCAGAACCCGTCTCCCGGCTGCCGGTAAGAGGATCTGTCCGCTCTGTATGATGCCGCCATGCCAGGCGAGACCCATCCGTGCGTGCTCGTGATCTTCGGGGCCTCCGGTGACCTGACCTCACGCAAGATCATCCCGGCCCTGTACGACCTGTCCGTCGGTGGCGACCTGCCGGCGGGCCTGTCAGTCCTGGGTGTCAGCCGCACGGTCATGACCGATGACGGCTGGCGTGACCGCCTCGGACCGTGGGTGAAGGATCACGCGCGCCGTTACGACCCTGTTGCGTGGGAGGCCTTCGCACGACGCATTCACTACTTCGCCGGCAGCGCGTCGGAGCCGGCGACCTACCAGAAGCTGGGCGAGCGGATCGCCGAGCTGACGGACCAGCATGGAAGCCGCGGCAACATCCTTTTCTATCTCGCCGTCGCGCCGTCGCTGTATGTGCCGATCATCGAGTGCCTCGATCAGAGCGGGCTGGTCCCCGAAGGTCGCCGGTGGTGCAGCCTCGACCGCGACGCCATGCCCTGGCAGCGGATTGTCGTGGAGAAGCCCTTCGGCCACGACGTCGCCTCGGCCCAGGAACTCAACCGGACGCTTGGCCGCGTGTTCGAGGAAGACGCGATTTACCGCATCGACCACTACCTCGGCAAGGAGATCGTGCAGAGCCTGCTGGTCTTCCGTTTCGCCAACACGATCTTCGAGCCGCTGTGGAACCACCGTTACATCGATCACGTCCAGATCACCGCCGCCGAGACCGTCGGGGTCGGGAGTCGCGCCGCGTATTTCAACGAGGTCGGGTCGATCCGCGACATGATCCAGTCGCACCTGCTGCAGGTCATGGCGCTGGTGGCGATGGAGCCGCCGACCAGCTTTCGCAACCACCACATTCGCCAGGAGAAGGCGAAGATCATCGACGCCATCGAGCCGCTGCCACTGGACCGGCTCGAGGATTTCGCGGCGCTCGGTCAATACGGCGGCGACGAGCACGAGCCGGCCTACAACCTGCTCGACGGCGTGCCGGAGGCAACCACGACCGAGACGTTCGCCGCGATCTCGCTGAGCTTTGACAACTGGCGATGGGCGGGCACGCCATTCCTGCTGCGTACCGGGAAACGCATGGCCGCCAAACGAACCGAGATCGTCGTCCAATTCAAACGCCCGCCCGCCGGACTCTTCGCGCATCTCGACACCGACGCACCGCAGCGTCTGGCGAACCGGATCATCATCGAGATCGCGCCCGACAGCGGTATCAGCATGCGTTTTGACGGCAAGGTGCCGGGTCTCGGTATGCGGCTCGATACGGTGGCCATGGATTTTGACTATTCGGAGCGGTTCGGCGCCGTCGCCATCGAGGCCTACGGCCCGCTCATCCTCGACGCGATGCGTGGTGACCAGACGCTCTTTCAGCACCGTTACGAGGTCGAAGGCGCGTGGCGCGCGGTGATGCCGCTGCTGGGACCGGCCTCAGAATCGATTCGACGCAACCTGCACTCGAACTATGCGCCTGGCAGCTGGGGACCGCCCGCCGCCGACCGCCTGCTCACGGCGCACGGCCGGGAGTGGCATAATCCCTGACGCGAATAATCCGGCCTAGTTGCCGTCTCGTCCCTCGCGTCTGCCGCGTCCGCCGCGTCCGCCACGTCCGCCACGCATCTCACTCATTTCGCTCCTGGTGACAAACCCGTCGCCGTCGGAGTCGATGCGGTCAAACATGCGGCTCATCCGCTCGGGAAACTCATCCCGCGAGAGCTTGCCGTCGCCATTGGCATCGTTCTGCTCGAACATCCGCTGCATTCGTTGGGCCATGTCCTGACCGCGTCGGCCTCCCCGGCCTCCCCGGCCTCCGCTGACACGGCCGCCGTGGGGGTCGGCCTCGATCACGACTTCGTATGACTGCTTCACCGGCTTGCACCACCCGGCCTCGTCGTTGCAGGCAAAGTAATAGACGCTGACATCGATGACCGTCCCCGGTTGCGCGCCGGTGATGTCGACGAGGAATTCGCGTGGGTCGATGTCCGTCGGAGCCTCGACTTTCGGGCCCTTGAGGGTCGACTTCGACAACTCCACACCGTCCGGCGCGGTGAGCGTCACCTGCACCGGTTCGACGAGGTTGTTCCAGTGGACGTGGTACAGCGGATCCAGGCGGAAGCCGAGGTAGATCGTTCCGTGCCCGTCGTCCATCACGCTGCGTCCGGCTTCGGCCCGGAGCTTGATGTAGAAAGGCTCACCGTCCTTGCCCGGCTTGGCCTTCGTGACCAGCGCACGTCCGTTGGCCGGTCGGTCGACACCGGGAACGATGCCGCTGGGCGCCTCCTTCGGCGGGTCCGCAGTTTTCAGGTCGAGGTCGGCGACCGTCGTCGGGTTTTCTACGGGGCCGATGATGCGTGCGAGGTCCTCGCGCAGTGCTTCGGGGTCGCTCCATTCGCGACCCACGAGAATCCTGCCCTGGGGGTCGATGATGAACTCGGAATTCGGCCGGTTCCCGAAGGCCTCCTTGATCGCGTTGTCCATCCCGTCGCAGAGCCACGGGATCGTGGACCCGAGCGTCCGGCGGGCCTCCTTGATGTGCATGAGACGCTCCTGGAGCGTCACGGGTTTCAGGTACCCGTTACGTTCCGGATGCGCCAGGGCCTTGTAGACGTAGAAGAACTGGACGCCCTTCGGGGAATAGTCACGATGTACCGTCTCCAAACTGGAGACGTTTCGGAGGAACGGCGGTCACGTCAGGCAGCCGAACACGATCACCGTGTGCTTGCCGTGCAACTTGGTCAGCGCCAGCGGATTCCCCTCGGCATCGAAACCCGCGACATCGGGCATCGGATCGCCCGGCTGGGGTATCGGTCCTCGCATCTGGGCCATGGCCCCCCCGGCCAGGGCGAATACAGAGGTCGCGACGACTGAAATGAACGTGGATCGGGTCATGGCAGGACTCCTGTGTCTGGTCATACGGTGGTCGGCCTGCCGGCATCCCCCGCGATCCGACGTTTCCCGTTCAATCAGCCCTGGGCTAATTTCTTCAGCTTGTGCTCGAAGTAGCCGCGCCAGCTTTCGCCCAGCGCAGCGATCGAGATCGCCTGCCGCATGAGTTCGGCGTTGTCCTGCTCGCTGCCCGAATGCAACCGGGTGACGTCTGCAACGGTGACTTCGCCCGGATCCTGGCCCAGCTGATCGATGTCGTCACCGGCCTCCACGACGCCTTCCTCCAGCACACGCAGGTAGAAGCCGGTCCGGCCGGTCTGGTTCATCAGCCGCACGATGTCGGGGCGATCGAATCGGACGGCAAGCTTGTAACACGGAACACGCGGCTCGGTGACCTGGAGTGTCGCGGTCCCGATCGAGAACCGGTCGCCGATACGCACCGTGTCTTCGAGCAGCCCCTCGGTCGTGAGGTTCTCACCAAAGATGCCCCATGGCAGCTCCATGTCGTCGAGTTCGCCGCGCCAGGTTGCGTAGTGCTCTGCGGGGTACGCGTAGACCGCCTTGCTCGGCCCGCCGTGTGCATCGAGGTCCGCCTGGCCGTCACCGGCGACGTTGAGCGTGTTGACCGTGACGCGGCCTTCGACGGATTCCTTGAAGATGGCGGTGGTGAGCAACTTGCTCTTCCACTTGACCTCGCGTGGAAGCCCGACGTTGACGGAGATGAGTCTGGTGTTCAC
>Ga0209988_10001356_pt1 | contig 15894 bp, 14 predicted proteins | sample N075metaG_FD_183115 | JGI IMG/M metagenome (GOLD analysis project Ga0209988, IMG submission 183115) | Deep subsurface microbial communities from Kermadec Trench to uncover new lineages of life (NeLLi) - N075 metaG (SPAdes) (version 2) | ecosystem: Environmental > Aquatic > Marine > Ocean trench... | reverse complement strand
CTGGCGCACAATTTTACCCGACAGATGACGATGGCGGTTGGTGCCACGTCACTGGCGCAGGATAGCAACAACATCACCATCGACCCGACGCACAAGGACAGATGGGGTCGACCCTCCTTGTGCGTAACCTACATGGACCATGACGACGATATCGCCATCGCCAAATTCCTGCAGCGCGCTGCCGAGCAAATGACTGAAGCCGCAGGTGCCGTGGAGCAATGGAGTCCGGAGGTTCACCCACAAGACGCCGGCTCTCATTTGCTCGGCACGTGTCGCATGGGAGACGATCCGCAAACATCGGTTGTTGATCGATACCATCGTAGCCACGATATAGCCAACCTGTTTATTTGCGACGGCTCGAGCATGGTGACCTCAGGTCGCGGCCAGCCGACAATGACCATCATGGCGCTGGCTTTTCGTGCCGCCGAGCATATCGCCGCCGCTGCGAAGGCCAACGAAGTCTAGCAGTCTGTTGAAAAAGTCATGGATGGCTTTTTGTACAGACCATTGGGGAGAACGACCGTGTGGAAATTGACCGCAGGAATCGTATTAAGCTGCCTCCTGGTTGCAGGATGCGGGCCGTCAAACCCGGAGACTTCCATGACCCGAATTACTTACCACAACATGCCCGGCAGTGAGGATTCCGGCCTGCCGTTTTCCTCGGCCGTACAGGTTGATAAGACCCTTTACCTTTCCGGCAATCTCGGCAACGTGCCCGGTTCACTTGAACTCGCACCAGGCGGAATTGAAGCACAAACGCGGCAGACGATGGAAAACATCAAGTCCGTCGTCGAGCAATTCGGGTCGTCCATGGAGCGGATCGTCAAGTGCACCGTTTTTCTGGCCGACATGGAAGAATGGGGCGCGATGAACGAAGTCTATCGAAGTTACTTCAAGAATCCGCCGGCGCGCAGTGCTTTCGGTGCGAATGGCCTGGCGCTGGACGCACGCGTGGAAATCGACTGTATTGCGATTGTTGAGTAGGCCTCGCACTGGACGCGCGCGTGGAAATCGACTGCATAGCGATTGTTGAGTAACCCGGGCTGCCGAACTACATCGTTTCGAGTTTGAGCAGTTCGTCGCGCCGACTCGCCAGCGATTTCAGGCGACGACCGCCGAGCACATCGCTGAAATTGTCCTCAAGTACTTCATCACTGAGTGCCGTGAGATTTCGTCGCCAGGTTGAGCCAATATCGACCACCACCTCTTTGAGATACGCCGGTAGTTTTTTGTATGCGCCGAACGTCGAATCGTGCGCGGCCAGGACAAGTTGCCAATTGGCAGGATTGTAAAACATTTGCTCTGGTTGCCGTCCGGCGTTGTAGATCAGGGCATCGAATACGTACATTGCGTCCCACTGTTCGGCTAGCGGACACAATGGGCTGCCTCCCCTCGCCGTAGCCCTTTCGGTTTCATTCAGAAAGGATGCTGGCCTGAATTGCAGCGTTCCTTTCTTGCCATCGATTTCCCGGCTAACTGTCACCGGTACCATCTCCAGGTCGAGCAGGCGATCGAGCCGGTAGGCTGCCAGTTCTGGAATAAAATCTTTTGCGCGCGGATTGGCAGTGAACAGCGCCTCGACGGAAACCCCTTCGTGACTCAACTTGACGGCCGAATGGCTGGAATCGATTTTTTCCACAGAGTTGACGCGGCCATTCAGCAAAACCTTCTGCAAATCGTCGGCGCTGACTGACTCCGGGCGTGAACCCACGCGGCGCGGGTGATCGACGACTGCCAGGACTTGTGTTCCGCTCTCATTGATCACGGTCATTGTGTCGCCCTGGATAAGCAACGCATTGCCGCTGCCGCCGTAGCTCGATTTGTTCATGCCGGTGTCGATTTCTACAACCCGTCCATACAGACGCGACAGGACGCGGCGGGTCAGTGTTGGCGTATGCCCGATGACCACGCGACGCGCTCCAATTGCCTGCAGCGCCCGATCGATCCGGTCCACCTCGATCAGGGGACCGCAGCCAACGTTGCCACGGTACCAGAGCGGCGAATTACTATCGTGGATGGCCCCGGCCCCGTCGCTCATACCGATCACGGAGTCGATTGTGGCGGTCAGTTCACTGTCATCACGGGGTGCCAGATGTTCGAGAATCGACCGGTGATCATAGAAATTTTCAGCTGGATCCAGTACGCCAGCATCATAAAGGACGCCAATTTGTTCGACATACGCGACAAGATCCGACTTCATCGTGCCATTGACACCATTAAGCCCGATTTCCGCAACCAGCGGCGATAAACCACCGTGCACATAGGCGGTGCCATCAATGACGACTATCAGCGGTTTGGTGAGCAGCCATTTTCCGTATTTGCCGTCACTCCGGAATGCACGTCGATGACCAAAGAAGCCGGGTGGACGACTTGAATTAAACTCGGCGCGAAGCGCGTCTTCATCCACAACCAGTGCCTGCTGGTCGTAATAGATCCGGAACCAGCGCTCACGCTCCTGCGGTGACTCGTCGGCCGCAAACGCCGCGTACTCCTCAACTGCCACATAACGCAGGTCACCCACCAGATTCATTACTTCGTGATTGCCAAGCAACAAATGAACTGCGCCACCAGCCGCTTCGGCCTGGGGTTCCAAATACATGATGAGATCCATCACCTTGCGCGAGTCCGGCCCACGATCGAGAATATCACCCGTAATCACCAGGTGCGTTTTGCCGGCAGCCCAATCCAGCGAATCATCCAAAATACCGGCATTTTTGAGCGTGCGTTCCATCCCACCGTAGGCGCCATGCACATCGCTGATCGACACGACTTTCTCGATGCCCGTCCAATGCCAATCATCAGCAAGAACCGCACTCGAACACAGAGCCATTGCGAGTAGCAAGCCATACCGGCGTGCTGACGATATTCGCCAGATACTCGAAATTAATAGTCGTCTATCCGTCACAGTGGGTCTCCACCAGGTTCTTGATTATTGCCGACGCAGTATGAATAAGGCCTGAATCGATAATAGTGAAAGTAGCACTGAATCACGCCCATGTTAAACTTCTCAGCTCGTTGACAGCAAATGGCATGAAACCATGTTTATGAACCGGCGATCGATGCGTCAATTGAAACTTCCTTTATGTCTCCTTGCCTCAATGATGAGTCTGCCGGTACTTGCACAGTCGGACTCCAATGACGCGCCGTTGTTTGCAGATCAATTCGCGCTTCCGATCCAGATTTCTGGCCCGATATCAACGCTGATGAAAGAGCGCAGCGATACCGAGTACCTCGATGGCAAACTATCCTTTGCCGATGATTCAGGCGAAATTCATGAGCTCGATTTGCGCTTCAGGGCGCGTGGCAATTTTCGACGTAAGAAAAGCACTTGCTGGTTTCCACCCGTTCGCCTCAACGTCAAGAAAAAACAGACCGAAGGTACAGTGTTCGCAGGCCAGAATATTCTCAAAATTGTTACGCACTGCAGTCCGAAGAGTAAACGCTATGAACAGTACATCATCAAGGAATACCTGGCCTACAAGATATTGGAATTGCATACGTCTTACAGCTTCAAAGCCCGCCTACTCAGAACCACTTGGGTCGATACGGACCGGGACAATGAGACCGTTGAAAAATACGGATTCGTCATCGAGCACAAGAAAAATCTGGCTGCTCGCCATGATGCGAAAATGGCTGAATTCACCAGCACGCGGCACTCCAAACTGGACCATAAACAAGCGAGCATTGTGTCTGTTTTTCAATACCTGATCGGCAACACGGATTTTTCCCTGGTCAAGGCAATAGAAGGTAAATCGTGCTGCCACAATGCTGTCCTGGCTATCAAAGAAGGCGCACCGTTCTTTTCCATACCGTATGACTTCGACTTTTCCGGGCTGGTTGACGCGCCTTATGCTGAACCAAGCCCAAACTTCTCGATCAGAAGTGTTACGTCGCGACTGTACCGTGGCAATTGTTCCGTGAATGCGGAACTCACTGACACCATCGCATTGTTTCAGCAAAAGAAAGACGCCGTTATCGAGCTGATAAGCGACCAGGAAGGATTAAACGACAGAGCGCGTAGTCGGACCCTGAAATTCGTCAATAAGTTTTACAAGGAGCTCGACAACCCGGAAAAATTCGAAAAGAAGCTCGTCAGAAAATGTCTTTAGGCAGCTTCATGCCGAATGATTGCGTTAGCCAGTCGGAGACAATTTTCGACACCCGTGGATGAATCAGATACCCGATTACGCTGTGCGGATTCGAAGATCCGTAGCGAATCGCCAAATTATAGATTCGATAGTCCCTGATACTTCCAACTTGCCGCTGCTTCAACATCGCCTTGAAATCATCGGCGACGGTCCGATCGTGACAGATGAAATCGTCTTCCGCTGACACGTTGTGCCAGGTGAGCACGTTGGTTGGAAACCGCTCCCTGCCCTTTCGGTTCGCACCCGCCAATTGCTTGCGCACCATCGAATCGCCCAACGGCGACCCCATTGTCAGCCAGCAATCGATTTTCGAGTCAGCGAATTTCTCACAATGCACCGGGTCGTGGGACAGTTGCCACAAAGCATCGTAGGTGACAATCGATCCCGTGCCATGCGATATGAGCATTATGCGTTCGTTGCGATCAAGCGCCGTGGCGATTGTGGCCCTCACTCGATCGAGCACTGCTGCGCCGAACTCGCTGTCCTTTTTCCAGTACTCTCCCAGGTCTTTGGTCGCACCGGAAACCAGCGATTTCTCCAGGCCAACGGCCGACAGGACGGGAGCCAGCACACTTGCAGCAAACTCCGTTACCGCCGACTTGCCCGGCAACTTGTCATATTTGCCGACGCCGAATCCTTTCTTGCGGTCAATTCCTTTCAGAGAATGCAGAGCACTATGAAGATCGTTGACATCCAGACGTTCATCAAAAAACAGATCCTTCGTAGCGAGAAACTCATTGCTCAAATCGCCATAGTAGGCCAGGTATTTGTTAACCGCCGACAGCGAATAGAGCGACTCTGATTTATCGCTGTCAATGCCTGCGGACAATGCTGCATTCAGGATGTCCAGATACACGCCGGATTCCGGCTTGAAGCTTCTTTCGTGAACAAAAATGATGCTTCGATCACTGCTCCCGCTAATATAAGGTGTGTCTTTCATATAGTTTGTTATTAGTTTTGCTCTTTTAATTCGCGTGAAGAATAGACGCTCAGTCTCGCACGAGACTTGCCGCCTTCATCTGAAATTATTAGTTCATCCGCCGCAGATATTTCTATCCCCTCGGATTGTTTGTGTCGATTCGTGTCCGGCAAGATTATAGCGCTAATAAGATTTCCATCCCGATCCATCTCGATCAATGCGTGCTGCCTCGCGGCAACCATGACGATCGAACCGGACAGCGGGTTTACCGCGATCCCTGATGGGTGCAAATTTTTGGTCCCCAGTTTCGCCAAGATATCAACAACGGGCAATGTTGTCTGCCCGTCGATTCCTGCATGACCATCACTTAAGCCCCAGAAGAAAACAGCGAGGTCTTCATCACCATCGTGCATTTCCTTGCAAACAAGCAAGAGGCGGCTGCCCTCAATATCCTGGGCGAGACCTTCGATTTCACATTGCTCGCCGAGACCTGTATCGATTTCTTCATATTCTACGCGCCCGCCATCCCTGCCCTCGGCAAATTTGTACAGAATACCGTTGCTCGTGACCAGGAAAAAATGTTCGTCGAAATAGGCTATCCCTTCGAAGTCCCCTTTCAGAACAGGCTTGCCCAGTTTGAATGACTTGACCAGCCCCCCATCGACATAATCGATTTCATAAATTACTGCTTTTTCATCATCGACCGCAAAAAGTCGCCCACCCGGCGTCAATGCCAGGCCCGATATTTCTCTGAGCTTCGATGGCAGCTTCCATTGCTGCAGCGTTCGATCGGCTAGCAAACCTCCAGACAGCAGGCCGCCATTGGTCGGCTCCTCCGTATGGCCGATAGCACCCGCCAGTAATAACAGGACGAAACACCCGCGTGCACCGATCACGGCGCAATACTCGTCAATAATCTTCCTCGGATCGATTTCGTCTCGTCAACATCGACAGGAACGGTCCGGACATGTCCCGGCCATACTCAAGTTTCCATATGACGAGATTGCTGTAAACAAACGCCATCGAGATTACAGTGGCGATACCGAGAGCGCCAATTCCACAACCAAGGCCTATGCCGATCGCCGCGAAAATATACATTGCATGGGCGGGGTTTTTGAGCGAAAAGCGAAATCGAACGGCCGCAACAATACCGGCGAGGCTGAATGCAAGTGCCAGGCTGTTAAGAACAATCATTGCGATGCCGGTTACGACAATTGGCATGACAACAATAGTCTGAACGAATGACTGATCTACGTCTTTCGTCGGGCTGGTGATGAAATACACCCAGGAGACCGGCACGATCATCGCGGCAGCCCCAATACTTGCAAATAAAAGCCTTAGCGGCCCATACGGTGCCAGTACAGTTTCCTCGACGCCCGAATAAATGGGTTCAAAACTATCGAGATTTCGGTCCGCAAGTTCGCCAATGCCACCAACCGGGAAAAACTCACGCAGGGCCGGAAATTTCGCCAAAAGCAGAATCATCGCCCCAACCCAAACCAGGTAGTAAATAGTGATCAACGTAGCCGGAATCAAAAAGCTTGCCGATTTTCTCATTGGCTTACCTCACGGTGTTGTTGCAGGGTGAAAACCACTCGCGTTAACGGCCGAATCGATGCTGACAATACCGGCACATGAGCCAGTTTGCTACTTTCACCGCAATGATTCTGCAACGGGAGGCCATTTCGCGCCAGCGAAGTAGCCGCGCGCACTACTGCGGCTAATGATACGCTACATCCCGTATTTGTCAGAGCGCGGAACAAATAATGACGGCAGACGTACATTTGATTGGCATCGGTAATGCGATAGTCGACATTCTTTCCGGGTACTCGGCCGCCAAATTCTAAGGACCACCCAAATGTGCGCAGCTTAGCCGCCGATCGGATGCCAGGTTGTTTTCGTCTCTTGAGTATCCCGGATCAGGTAAGGACTCTGGGCTGAATCCTCCGACCATCGGGTATCAACGCGTGAGATCACGCGCTTCATATTGTTCGCCGCTTCGATCTGGATCAATTTGGCAATGTCTGCATCGCCATCGCAAAAAACGACCGCGTTAACATCCATGTGAGACGCAAATTGGGTCGTCAACTCTTCCCGAAACCCGGTAAGAATGTTGACCACTCCGGCGGGCACATCGGATGCATGCAGTACTTCCGCAAAACTGACAGCACAAAGTGGCCTGGATTCGGACGCGAGCACCACGCAGGTGTTGCCACCCACAATCGCTGGCGCGATGTTTGATACCAGTCCCAGGAGACTACTGTCGTCAGGCGCCAGCACTGACACAACGCCGGTGGGCTCCAGCACGGAGAAATTGAAATGCGAAGAGCTCACCGGATTAACCGAACTGAAAATCTGCTGGTACTTGTCCGACCATCCTGCGTAATAAATCAGGCGATCGACAGTAGCATTGACCTCATGCTTCGCTTTGCGCCTGGCGACGCCCTGCAACACCAGTTCTGTGACAAACTGCTCATGACGTCCTTCCAGCATCTCGGCGATTCGATACAGGATCTGGCCACGGAGATAGGCGGTGGCGGCGGACCAGCCCGGAGATGCACTACGGGCGGCAACGATCGCGTTGCGAAAGTCCTTGCGGCTGCCACGACAAATATTGGCAATGACCCTGCCTTTCTGATCCTCCAGAGCAAAGTACCTGCCAGACTCTGTGCGCGGAAACTTCCCGCCAATGTAGATTTTGTAGGTTTTGTCGACCGGCAGCCTGGCGGCTGCTTCCGCGATGCTCATGACGCGACCTTCACGTAGGCATCGAGGCCGTGGAGGCCACCCTCACGCCCGACCCCGCTTTCCTTGTAGCCGCCGAAGGGCGATGCCGGGTCGAACTTGTTGAATGTATTGGCCCAGATCACGCCGGCGCGCATTGCTTGTGTCACTTTGAAAATCTTGGCCCCTTTGTCCGTCCAGACGCCACCGGACAATCCATAGGGCGTGTTGTTGGCTTTTTCCAGACCCTCTTCCAGGGTGCGGAATGTCTGGATCGCAAGCACCGGACCGAATATTTCCTCCTGGACAATGCGATTTGACTGGGACACGCCGGTGAATATCGTCGGGCGACACCAGTAACCCCGGTCCGGCACATCTCCAGAGCTCTGGTACATGGAGGCACCTTCCTCCTCGCCAATTTTCAGGTAGGAACGAATCGTTTCGAGTTGTTCCATCGAATTGATTGCGCCGATATCCGTGTTCTTGTCCAGGGGATCACCGACGATCAATGTATCCATTCGATCGCGTAGCTTCTGGATGACCTCATCGGCAACAGACTCCTGCACCAGCAAACGGGAACCCGCGCAACAGACATGACCCTGGTTGAAGAAAATTCCATTGACGATGCCCTCGACTGCCTGGTCGATTGCCGCATCCGCAAATATTAAGTTCGCGGCTTTGCCACCGAGTTCGAGAGTGTATTTCTTGTTTGTCCCTGCAAGTGATTTCTGAATGATTCGACCGACAGACGTTGAACCGGTAAATGCCACCTTGTTCACATCCGGATGATTAACCATGGCTGCGCCGGTCTCACCCGCGCCGGTGATGATGTTCACAACACCTGCGGGTATGCCTGCATCCTGAATCAGTTCAGCGAGTTTCAATGCAGTCAACGGCGTTGTTTCAGCCGACTTCAAGACGACGGTATTGCCACAAGCAAGCGCTGGCGCGATCTTCCAGGCGGCCATGAGCAACGGGAAATTCCACGGAATAATCTGTGCCGCCACACCGAGGGATTGCACATTGCGACCGGGAAAAGCGTATTCGAGCTTGTCGGCCCAGCCGGCATAATAGAAAAAATGCGCTGCTGCGAGCGGAATATCTATATCCCGCGACTCTCTGATCGGTTTGCCACCGTCGAGCGATTCGATGGTCGCAAACTCTCTTGCACGCTCCTGCAACATGCGTGCAATACGAAAAACGTATTTGCCTCGCTCTTTAGCTTTCATTTTCGACCAGCCGCCATACGCTTTGCGTGCAGCTTTGACCGCGCGATCGACATCGGCATCTGTTGCCAGCGCGACCGAGCTCAACACTTCTTCAGTCGCTGGATTTATGGTCTCGAAATATCGGCCTTCATCCGGCGCAACGAAATCGCCGCCGATGAAAAGATCGTACTTTTCGTCGATCTGGATATGATCCGTGCTCTCCGGTGCCGGGGCATATTGCCAACCGTCATTGAAAGCGAGTTTGTTAACCTGACTGTCCACGTATGTCCCCGGTTAGTGCTAAATAGTCTGTTGAAAAATCCATCCATGGCTTTTTCAACACCGTCATTCGAAAAACAGAGTTTTTCAACAGGCTGCTAGTCCTTCGAGAAGTAATCGGCTGACTGGTATACACCCGTCGCCTGTTTTTGCAGCTGCATTAACACATCATTTGCAAGCGAACTGGCACCAAAGCGAAACCACTCGGGCGTCATCCACGCGGCGCCCAGCGTCTCACGAAGCATGACCAGGTAATGTATGGCCAGCTTCGCCTTTGAAATTCCGCCGGCCGGCTTCATGCCTACCATACGACCGGTCTCTCGGTAATGGTCCCTGATGGCTTGCAGCATCACAAAGGTAACCTGCATCGTCGCAGCAGGTTGAATTTTTCCGGTCGATGTCTTGATGAAATCCGCCCCTGCATGCATAGCCAGTACACTGGCTCGGCGCACGCTGTCCAGGGTTCCCAGTTCGCCCGTTTCCAGAATCACTTTGAGATGGGCATCGCCGCAGGCTTCCTTGATGGCGGCGATCTCGTCAAACACGAAATTGTATTCGCCCTGCAAAAAAGCGCCGCGAGAAATAACCATGTCAATTTCACTGGCACCCGCATCCACGGCGGTCCGCGTCTCTTCGAGTTTGACTTCTCGTGACGACATGCCACTGGGAAATGCCGTTGCGACTGAGGCAACACCGATGTCGCGGTTGCCCAATGCGTCTCTGGCCACGGCCACCATCGTCGGATAGACGCAAACCGCCGCAACGTGCGGCAAGCCCGGCATGGCGTCGTGCAGATGGATCGCTTTCTGGCAAAGCTGGCGAACCTTGCCCGGTGTGTCCTGTCCTTCGAGCGTCGTCAGATCGATCATGCTCAGGATCATATGCAACGCTTCGATCTTTGACTCTTTCTTGATGCTGCGTGTCTGGAATCGCGCTACACGCTCGTTGACGCCCACTTCATCCACTGTCGATACACGACTGAACGCAGGCATTTTAGGCGATGTCGACAGAGCAGTAACAGTCATCGCCAACTCATCCACTCATTCGTACAGTTTCAAGTGCGACCAGGATCATTTCATCAAACGTCGTTTGTCGATCTTCCGATGACAACGCCTCACCGCTGCGAATGTCGTCACTCACCGTACAAATCGCCAGCGCTTCTACATTGTGTTCGGCAGCGATTGGGTAAATCCCGGCGGCTTCCATCTCCACACCGAGAACATTGTAACGAGCCAGCAGGTCGAACATTTCGGGTTTCGGCGTATAGAAAAGGTCGGCGGAGAAAATGTTACCGACGTGGTAACGAACATTATTTTCTTCGGCCGCCTTCACCGCATTTTGTACCAGCGAAAAAGTCGCCAGTGGGGCAAAGTCAAAACCACCAAAACGCATTCTGTTCACGCCCGAATCCGTGCTGGCACCCATCGCGATCAATACATCGCGCAGCTTCACGTCGGGATGGGTCGTGCCACAACTGCCGACACGAATGATGCGCTGGACCTTGTATTCGGCAATCAACTCTTCGCAGTAAATTGATACGGACGGAATGCCCATGCCGTGGGCCATCACTGACACAGGCATGCCTTTGTATTCGCCCGTGAACCCCCACATATTGCGCACATCTGTTACACGACGGGCGTTGTCGAGGTATTTGTCGGAAATATACTGCGCCCGCAATGGATCGCCTGGCATCAGGACTGTTTCGGCAAAATCGCCAGGTGCGGCGTTCATGTGTTTGGTCGCCATAAAATCTCGTCAGTTTTCGTCCAGCAGACTGAGGTCGTTAAAATCGATCCGGGTTCGCGAGGTGAGCCGTCAAGTCTACCACTGTCGGTCTGATGATATTTAGTCATCGACATTGGGTTCGGTCTATCGTCACACGCCAAATCCATTGATTCTCAACTTGGCTGCGTACAATATACCGCCACAATTTACACACGCAGATACCGCAATGGAAAATACGCTCATCCGGCAAGACATCGACCAGGAAACCTGGACGTCCGAGCGCTGTTTTATTCGAGAGAGGCTCAACGATCCCTCAGTGTCAGACGTGTCGCTTGCTGAAACGAGAGTCGAGCCAGGCGTGACCACCGAATTGCACCGCCTCACAGTCAACGAGTGGTACATCATGTCGAGTGGCATCGGTTTGATGGAGGTCGGCGACGAAGAGCCGTTCAGGGTTGGGCCTGGCGATGTTGTTGTCATCCCGGCAGACACGTCGCAACGCATCAGCAATACGGGCGATGAAGACCTGCTTTTCCAGTGCATTTGCATGCCCCGATTTACGCCTGAAAGCTACGAGTCCCTCGAGCAAGACAATTATGGAGATAATCAATGACAACATTTTTGGGTTCGGTTGCCCTCTTCCTCCTTTCAACCGCAGCCTTGTCCCAGAACGCACTCGTACTGCAATCGGATTTTGGCAACAAGGACGCCGCGGTCGCATCGATGAAAGGCGTCGCGTACAGCGTTTCTGCCGATCTTGTTGTGCATGATTTGACCCATGAAATTCCGGTATTCAATATCTGGGAGGCGTCATTGCGCCTGATGCAGACTGCACAGTACTGGCCTGCCGGCACAGTATTCGTTTCCGTTGTCGATCCCGGTGTCGGGACAAAGCGCAAATCAGTGGTGTTGAAAACGCGCAGCGGCCACTATTTCGTAACGCCTGATAATGGAACACTTACCGCCGTATCCGCCGCACTGGGCATTGAAGAAGTTCGCGAGATCGACGAGGCAGTCAATCGTCTGAAAAATTCCGAGAAGTCGTATACATTCCACGGCCGCGATGTGTATGCCTACACGGGTGCCCGCCTTGCCGCCGGCGTCATTTCGTTTGCGGAAGTAGGCAGGAAACTCCCGGCGCAAGTGATAACAATCCCCTACCAGGAAGCCAGTTTCACGAACGGCAAGGTCGCGGGCAATATCCCGATTCTCGATATTCAGTTTGGCAATATCTGGACCAATATCGACCGAGCTGTGTTCGGGCAATTGGGTACTGAACCCGGCGATATTCTGAACATCAAAATCACACGAGGCGACGAAATCGTGCTGGAAAAGTCGATACCCTATTTTCGATCCTTCGGTGGCGTTGAGGTCGGTGAGCCATTGGTCTATCTGAACAGCCTGAATAACGTCTCCCTTGCGATCAACCAGGGCAGTTTTGCAGCGCAATTCGAAATTCGCTCGGGTGCTGACTGGAATATATCCCTGTCCGCACGTTAGCCCGCTCGATACACAACTACAAACGTGTACTCAGGAAACCGACCGTTGTGGCTACTGCCTCTTCCGAAAGCTCGAATTCATCGGTAAACAAGCCCAGGCCATGATCCGCACCTTTCACAACATGCCGTACAACTTCCGGGCTATTGACCGCAGCGGCGATCACGGCTTCCGGTATTCTCGGCTCGACCACGTCATCCCTGTCCCCGTATAGAACCAGTAGTGGCCCTTCAAACTCACGGATCGAATCCATCGGTTTGCTATTCTCCATATCGGCAAACCACTGCGCTGACAATTCCTGGTCCTGCCCCCATTGTGTGGTGAATGGAACAAACCCTTCCGCCGTGGCGCGCGCCTTTAGCTCCGCGTACGCATCCTTGCCGCCCAGAAAGTCGACTTCCGAATCAGCACCATTCGCTCCGGCGGGAGCCCATGTCGCCATGGCTTTGTAACTCTTGTCTTGCGACGACAACATCAGGACAAGTCGCCCTCCCATACTAAAACCAAACAAGCCGACTCTCTCGCGATCCACATTTGACTGCTTAAGCGCAAAATTGCGTGATGCCTGGATGTCATCAAGCATGTTGGTGAGCGTATTGAGCTGGAATGATTCGGTGCTATCGCCGCAACCCGGGAAATCCATTCTTATGGAAGCAACACCAAGAGCGGCCAGGCCTTCGGCGACTCGTGTAAATCCACCCGCTTCATTGCGCGTGCCGCCGTGGCCGTGCGCCATCACAACCAGTGGAAATAATTCGTCCTCTCTCGGCACCGGACGCACGTAGGTAACCGGAATTGCAACGCCGCGCGAAGAAACTGTCGTATCGATCGATTCGAATTCGTATGCGACTGAGGCCGTCTGCTCAGCGGGGGAGCAGGCGCCAAGAACCAGCGCCAGTGCCAGCAGCGTTGCAGTCCAGACACGATTAGCCGCACCCGGACGCAGCGCATTTTTCGATGATGACGGGCCCGTGAAAAGGTGAGGCCATCGAAAGCGAGGTTGCTCGAACAATGATGCCGGAAAAGCCGGAGGTGCCTTTTCAGCCATTTTGCCAGTGAATCGCATCATCATTGTTTCTCTATTTCAATAGTCCAGTCCGTGCCGGAGTCGATATTGAACGTGTCTGCGAAATTCCCCTGGTTGATCGCGATGCTCAGGTTGCCGCTTGAATTCACGAACAACATGTTGTCGCCGACCGGCACATCGCCAAAAGATCGGGTATAGGGAACACTTCCCTGCCACACCAGTTCTTTCCTGTTCCTGATAACGACAGCATAGACTTCGCCATAGCCTGGACTCATTTCTTCGAACAGATGGCGATCAATGTTGAACGAAATATTACCCAGCCGCCCTGTGCCGCCGCTGACAATTCCATAAAGTACGCCGTACTCCAGCCTGCCCTGCGGCGCTGCAAGCGTTATCACCGCAGGCTCCAGCAGTGGTCCTACGCCTGCAAACGTAATGACACCGGCGGCAAGGCGGGCTCCGGTGTAGGAATAAACATCACGACCGTGAAAAGTATGCGACCAATCGCTTCCGGGGATCCTGTTGACGGACTCATCAATCTCGCGCACGCCGGCGATACCATAGGCTTTCGCCGGTCCTGACAAAGACCCATTGTCCGGGCTCACAAAAAACAGTCCGTTTCTGGTTTTTAGTACAACGGATTTCCTGTCAGTCCCCACACCCGGATCGACGACGGATACAAACACCGTTCCAGCGGGCCATGTTTGCGCGTTGTATTCGAGGCTGGCACTGGCCGCTTTGATGTCGTACATGGGAATCAAAGGCCGGACATTGAATATCTCCAGGTCTTTGCTGACGCTATAGGCAACACCCGTCATCACCAGACCTGCAAAATCAGCCTGGATGACCAGTGCGTTTCGCGAGGAATCTTTTGCTTCTGCGTGCGCTCGCTCCCCGCTGCATGTTGCAGCAAACATCGCAAAAATCAGAAAGACCGTGCGGGTTTTTCTCATTGTGGGCATGCCTCTGTTAACCAAAACCGGGAACTGTCCGAGCGCAAACATACTAGCAAATTTCAGAACGCTTCCAATCCTTGCTGTACCCGCCCGAACTGTGCGCTAAGATGCTGCGCAGTCAGACGGCTGACATAGACGTTGGGGAAAACACCGGCAATGATCTGCATGACCACGAATATGGAAGACAGCGGCACGATGACGGCGCTACACCGATTGGCCCGCACAGGAATCTGCGTTCCTGGTCGGCAATACTGTTGTGCAGGCACTTCTTGCACAATGGCCTCGTTTCGAAAATCAAACGCCGAACTCAGCGGCTGATCCTGCCGTCAATTGATTTCGGCGCGGCGAAAATAACAAGCAGGTTGAAACGTTGCATATGAAGACTCTCGATACATATTTCGGCTTGAAAAAATACGGCACCAGCGTCCGCACTGAGACCCTTGGCGGTCTGACCACTTTTCTGGCAATGGCCTATATCACTGTCGTAAACCCCTCCATCCTGTCTGCTACAGGAATGGATTTCGGCGCGGTGTTTGTCGCGACCTGCCTGGCTGCCGCTTTCGGCTCGATCGTAATGGGCCTGTACGGCAAGTACCCGATTGCCCAGGCACCCGGCATGGGACAGAACGCCTACTTCACTTTCGGCGTCGTGCTCGGTATGGGGCACGACTGGCAGACCGCACTCGGTGCGGTGTTTATCTCCGGTGTCATTTTCGTCACACTCAGCGTTTTGCCGGTTCGCGAATGGCTGGTCAACGCAATCCCGAGGAACCTGAAACTCGGCATGGCTGCGGGTATCGGTTTGTTCCTTGGATTTATCGCACTAAAGAATGCCGGCATTGTCGTCGCCAACCCGGCGACGCTTGTGTCGCTGGGCGACATATTCACCTTTGAGCCCATGGCGTGCCTGCTGGGTTTCGTGATAATTACTGCGCTGACAGCACGCAAGATTTCCGGGGCAGTCATCATCGGCGTGCTGGTCGCGACGGTGCTCGGGTGGATATTTGGCGGTGTCGAATTCAAGGGCGTTGTTGCCATGCCGCCATCGCCGGCACCGGTTTTCCTGCAACTCGACATCATGGGCGCATTGCAGCTTTCCATGGTCACGGCAATTTTGTCGATGCTGATCGTGGATGTGTTCGATACTGCCGGTACTCTGATCGGAGTCGCGACGCGAGCAAACCTGCTGGACGAAAACGGCAAGCTGCCCAGACTCAAGCGGGCCTTGCTTGCTGACTCTACTGCGACGGTCGTCGGCGCGCTCGCCGGAACTTCATCGACCACCAGTTATATCGAAAGCGCAGCTGGCGTAGAAGCAGGCGGCCGAACAGGCCTGACAGCGGTTGTCTGCGGACTGCTGTTTCTGGCCTGTCTTTTCTTCGCGCCGCTCGCACAGAGTGTGCCTGCCTAC
>Ga0209988_10001355_pt1 | contig 15898 bp, 16 predicted proteins | sample N075metaG_FD_183115 | JGI IMG/M metagenome (GOLD analysis project Ga0209988, IMG submission 183115) | Deep subsurface microbial communities from Kermadec Trench to uncover new lineages of life (NeLLi) - N075 metaG (SPAdes) (version 2) | ecosystem: Environmental > Aquatic > Marine > Ocean trench... | reverse complement strand
ATGCTCCGCGGATGTGTGTTGTTTCGGTTACGGCTTGGATACAGGGATTAGGTCACCGTGTTCCGCACGGTCTGACGGTTCGACCTCGTGGTCGAGTCCAAGGATCCATCTCTGATAGGGCTTATCGCCAGGTGGATCGGGCTGCGCGATTCGTTCAATCACACTCCCATGCAGAATCGGCTTATCCGGTCTAGTGGCTGGCCATGAACGAACCTGACGTCGATATAGCTTTAACCACGGTTTGCCCCGTGAGTTGTGCATCAGGCCATGGGGATTGGGTGCGGGTTCGTACTCATGGTGCGGGTAGATCCTCAGACCCTTAGCGACGGCTTCCTTCATGAGCCATGTGAGGGCGATGTCTCCGAGTCCCGCTTCGGGGTATCCGCCTCCGACGTCAGTGTGGACGCCGGCGAACCAGACCTGTCGCAGAGTCTGGTTGGAGTCCGGATCAAGGGGATCCCAAAGGACGGGGTGAAAGGTACGACGTTCTTCATCTATCGACAATGCCTGGCGTGCATGGTCAACACTTTCGCTCAAACTGAAGTCATGGAATCGATGCTGGAGGCCGGGGATTCGGTCGACCAGCCTGCTTGGCAAATGCAATGAGAGCCCCAAAGCGGCAACGGTGTCGTAGACGCCGATGAATCTGATACGGGTCCACATAGTGTGATTCCTGTTCACGAGTCCGGCAGCTTGCCGTTCGACGTCTTCTGGATCCCGCATCCGATATATGCGGTAGGCCTTTCTGATGAGTTCGGGCCGAGACTTCGGGAGGACTCCGAAGTGGTGGATCATCGCTGAGAGGCTTCTCACGGTTGCGGCCCCGCGGCTGAAACCGAATAAGTAGATCGAATCGTCAGCTTCGAAGTTTTCGTGGAGAAATGCGTAGGCCTGACGGATGTTTCGGGAAATGCCAGCACCGCCAATGTTGCCAGTGAGTCTTCTCCACCCGGTCCCCACTCCGGCGTCGTAGAAGGAGACTTGGTTGGGGGTTCGGTCTTCGATCATGTTGAACATCTTGTAGATGTTTGTGTTTGCTCCCTTACCCCCCTCCTGGGCGGTTCCGTCCGAGAAGATAACGATGTTCTTGGCCATGATTCCCTCCGATTCTTTGAGGGCGAATCAGTCCATTGCTCCCGTACGCCATTGATCTTATGTGAGCAGCTGGTTCGAGACGGCCTGTGGAACTGAGGCGGGCGAAGGCGATCCACTGTCGCTCGGGGCGACGACCCCTGTTGGGGTGTCTGTCTAGTTCACGTCGATTTGGACCCACAGTGGCCGGTGGTCCGAGAGGTGATGTTTTACGTGTCGGTTGAATTGGGCGATCGCCTTGCTCTTCGACATGGTGGAGTCCAGGTCCTTCCACAGGTCCGGGAAGACGGCTTTGTCGAAATCGAACACTCCGGGGTCACCGAGAATCCGCTGTTGGATACTGTCGGGAGCGAACGCCATCTGGTCGTAAGTTCTGTTGTTGCCGAGATTGGTACCGCCGATCTTAGTTACGTAGTCGACGGGCTTCCATAACGAACGAACTCCTTGTACGTGGATTCGTCCTCGTCCATGGCCGGGACGTTCATGTCTCCGATCAGGATGATGTCCTTGTCGTAGCTGGTAGTTGCGTTATATCGGCCGTTCCCCCACCTGGAAAGGGCGACGATTTCTAGAACGCGGCGGGCGTACTTCCTCCTCTCCTTTCGGTTGGGGAGTTCTGGAATCTGCCGAAGTAGAGGTGACAGTTCGTCAGCGTGAACGTGAGCCTCCCAGCTTCGAATGAACCGATGTAGGGGTTGCGGTCGAACGGTTCAAATTCAAAGTCACTCGCCTCAGGTGGGCTTTGACTCCACTATTCGGCTTGGAGGGGTGTGCTCAGAGTTTGTCCCGGTGTTCTGATGCCTCCCCGGTTTGGGCCGACCTCTATGTTGCCGAAACGCTCTGCGATAACTGGAGCCAAAGGTCGTGCGTTGGGGGGTGTCAGCCAAAGCCTGAGAAGATGCCGCTTGCGCTCAGGCTCTGGATAGTCCACGTATGTGGTCCGGGAATGGAGCACCTGATGGTTGTGGATGAACTGCATGTCACCAAGTCGGAACTCCATGTCGATACGGATGGTGTCGCTGTCGGCGAGCTCATCAACCATGTCCATGGCCTCCACCTGCTGGTCGGTCAACCTCGGAACATCGTCAAAACGCTGAGCACCTGTGATGAAGTCCCTGTTGTACGTGGTGGTCAGGAATCCCCCGTACGGGTTGATGATTGGCATTTGATAGTAGGGACCCTTGCCCTCGGGGATCTCCCCCTTGCGATCCAGAAAGAACGGCTCTGTCAAGACCTGGACAAGATCTGGACGTGACGTCACCATTTCGTTGTAAACCGTCACGGAGCTTGCAATCCTGCTGAGACCTCCAGACTTGGCCTTCTGAAGACAGAGAAGGCCTACGATGTCACAGGAATCCGTGTGATAGAGGTGGCGGGCCTTGGTCCCATAGAGACGGTGGGTCGGATTGTTCGGATCGAGGCCGATGTCTCGCACGTGGCCTAATACATGGCCCTTGGCATTCTGGGGAACGGGCCATCCAAAATAGGACCCGATCAGAAAGTAGGCGATAGCGGACTCTTCGATCGTGAGATCCTCAACCGGAAGCCCACGGATGAGAGCGAACCCTCTTCCGTTGACCACCTCGTCCTGGATACCGGCGAGCGTTGCGCCCAAGGCTTGCAACGGGAAAACTTCCTTGTTGACCTCCAGTATTGGTGTACCTGATTCACCAACCGCATCGATGACAGCCCTGATCTCAGCCAGATCTTCGTCACTCAGCTCGTACACCCACTCGTCGGATCGTGGAGCTATCTCCGGGCCATACCACGCCGATGGACCTTCCACCCTCGTGTATTTCCATTCTGATTGGCTCATACCCTGATCACTCCCTAGGTGTGAAGATCTAAAAGCGAAGATACCGTGGCGGACCCAACGACGTGAGTGAAGTGTCAAAAGCTCCCCTTTCCAACCTGAAGGTGATCGATCTCAGCCGGATCCTGGCTGGACCTCTGTGTGCGATGCTGCTTGGTGATCTTGGTGCCGACGTCATCAAAGTGGAGCGGCCGGACCGAGGGGACGACACCCGAGCCTGGGGTCCCCCGTTTGCCGGTGGAGAGTCGGCTTATTTCCTCCACGTGAATCGAAACAAAAGAAGCTTGACGCTGAACCTGACGGAGCAGGCTGGGAGATCGATTCTTGCTCAGCTGATCACATCGGCGGATGTAGTGATCGACAACTTCAAGCAGGGGACACTCTCGAAGTGGGGGTTCGACGAGACATGGTTCGAAGAGGAAGCTCCACATGTCGTGCGTTGCACCATCTCCGGTTACGGCACAACTGGGCCAGGAGCGGGGATTCCGGGTTATGACTTCATCACGCAGGCCGAGAGTGGTCTGATGGCCATCACGGGCGAGTCGGATGGCGAGCCCATGAAGCTTGGCGTCGCGATTGTCGACTATTGCGCAGGTTTGATGGCAACAGTGTCGATCCTTGCTGCAATCGAATCCCGGAATCAAACCGGCCGCGGTCAATCGACCGAGGTGGCTCTTCACGACACAGGACTTCAGATGCTGGCTGCCATAGCCTCCAATCACTTGATCTCCGGTCAGCCGGCAGCGCGTTTTGGGAACGGTCACCCCAACCTTGTTCCATACCGAACATTCGAGGCAGCCGATGGCATTTTTGCCCTGGGTATCGGAAACGACACGTTGTTCCGAGCTATGTGCGGCATCGTGGGCCACCCGGAGTGGGCTGACGACCCCAGGTTTGCTCGAAATCAGGATCGTGTGGTCAATCGAGAGGAGATCGAACTGCTGATGGAAGAGGTCATTATCACCCGCGACAAGGCCGACTGGATCCCGCTATTCAGAGATGCAGGGATTCCTTGCGGACATGTCAACACCGTTTCCGAGGCCTTGTCCGATCCTCTGGCTGTGGCGAGGGGGGTAGTCACCGAGATTGAGCACCCAACTATCGGGATGATGCGCACGCTCGGGCTGCCCATACGTCTCGAAGGTTCGCCGGCCGAGATTCGTCGTCATCCTCCGTTGCTTGGCGAGCACACCGAGGAAATACTGGGCGAGCTTGGCTACAGCTCCAAGGATGTTGCGCGGCTACGCAGCGATGGTGAGGTCTGAGATGAATTCCGGTGATCGAGGCGCGGAAAAGATGAGAGAGACCTCTCTACCCATGGTGACAACAGCCCGTCTCGGGTCTATCGGGGTCTGGAGTGGCCGCTTGCAGAGAAGACCCATCAACGAGGCCAAAGACTTGGTTTCGATATGGTGACAACTGGGCTACGGCGCGGTCTGGACCCCTGAACCACCGGCCGGATGGGATGTGCTGAGCTTCGCAGCAGTGGTGCTCAGTAACACCACGAATATCGTGGTGGCCAAAGGAATCGCGGTGATCTGGAACCGACACCCAACTGTGTCGGAAACCCTCAAAATGTTGACGTCTGCTCTGCTCTAACCCAGCGCCCTCTCCGAGGCAGCAGATCCAGCCAAGAAACCGAGTCCCAGAGCGCTCAGCAGGCCATTACCCGACACGTAGCCGTACGAGCTGTCACCGGAAACACCGACAGCCGCTCCTCCCGCCGCGTAAAGGCCGGGGATTGGACTCCCGTTCCGGAGCACCCCGCCTTTCTCATTCACTTTGAGGCCTCCCTGGGTGTGAAAGAGTGCTCCGGTCACCTTGACAACGGCAAAGGGCGGCTCAATTGCATAAGCCCAGTTCGACCTTTCGAAGGGATCGTCTGATCCGTCCAGGGCCGAGTGGCGCGCCGTCTCTAGGGTTTGGCCGACCTCGTCCGGCGCACAACCGATCAAAGATGCCAGCGTCTCGACGTCATCCACCCACTTGACGGCATCCATCGTCAAAAGGTCTTGATAATCGGCGAATGGCTCCGCCTTGCTGTGCACATGCTGATCGAATACCGCCCAGGCGACGCCTCCGGGTTGGGCCAACACGCTCACCGCAGATTCCGAGTAGCCGATTGTCTCATTCTGGAATCTCCGACCGTCCGAATTGATGAGCAAGGCGCCGCTCATCATGGTCGTCCAGGTGAGGAGCACTCCATGTGGGCTGGCAACCGAGCCGTGGCCTTGATAGGCACCCAGGCTCGCGGTGTCCGTACCAAGACTCTCCCCTATCCGCAAAGCATCTCCGAGACTTCCATCCCCGCCGTGATAGAGGCCATCGGCGATCTCCGGTATGTAGCGACGCACCATCTCTTTGTTTGCGCCAAAGCCGTTGGTGGCGAGGATGACCGATTTGGAGATGATCACATCCTGAGACCCATCCGGGCGGGTGGTGGTGGCTTTGAGGACACCGTTGGACTCTTCGACGTCGGTTAATCGACTGGGGACCACGAGCGTCACCCCGGACCTGGCAGAGACGGCGTCGAGAAGATGGCGATGCAAGGTGCGCCCCGACCGATCAGGGACGCAATGATGTCTCAGTCTCGAGCTCCCCGGGAACCAAACGTCGGTGACGAGCTCGAGGGGGACCGAGCAGTCATCGGCCAACCACTCCACCAGTCGTGGAGAGACATCGCTCAACGCACGCGCCACGACCCGATCGGCCTTGCCTTTTGTCTTGGCCATGATGTCTTGATACAGAAGGTCGGGTGAGTCGTCGATCCCGGCCTCCACCTGCCACCTGCTCCCGCCCGCCGGGATCATCGATGTGCTCATCGCGGTATTGCTGCCTGATAGGAATGTCTCGTGGGCCTCCAGCAGCAGAACCGAAGCGCCTCCGTCTGCGGCGGCCACGGCGGCGGCCAAACCGGCAGCACCGGCGCCCGCAATGACGATGTCGACGTCTGTTGTTCCCATGGGGTCACCCTATTCGTTAGGTTCGACCGCAATGTCGCAAGACGTATTGAAAGTGCTCGTGCTCGTGCCATTTCCGATGAGGGCCGACCAGTTGGCCAAGCGGGAAGCGCAGAGAGATGAAGCGAACCTTCCAGACAGGGTTCAGCTCCACTACCAAACGACAAAGGCCGCGCCTTCCAACTATGTGTCGGCAATGGACTACGTCATCGCTGACATCGGCCTATTGGAGGCCGGATTGGCTGCTGAAATGGATGGCTTCGACGCGGTTTGCATCGATACCGTTAGCGACTCTGGCGTTGCTGCGCTTCGCTCACTGCTCGACATACCAGTGATAGCCGCGGGCAGGGCGATGTTCCTGACAGCGCTGATGCTTGGTCGGCGTTTCGGGGTTCTGTCCATGTGGGAGAGATGGTTTGGCCTGTATGAGCGCACGTTGAGAGATCTGAGAATCGAAGATCGGTGTGCCGGTATCCGTTCTATCGATACGCAGCCGGATAGTCGCAATCTCCTCTCGGGTAAAGAGGAGGACATCCTTCCTCTTCTCCATGAGACCGCTCTCCGTCTGGTCGAGGACGATGGTGCGGACGTGATTTGCCTTGGTTCGACCACGATGCATCAGGCCCATGAGTACCTGCAGGAGCGATTACCGGTACCGATCTTGAACCCGGGCCCGCTTTCCTATTTCACCGCCGAGATCACCCTCGCGCTCGGTCTAACACAAAGCCGGAAGGCCTACCCGAGCCCTCTGGTGTCCAAGACCGACATGATTTCCGAAATGCTCGCAGCGGCGGCGCGATCCGAGCAGGCAACGGATCGAACATGAAACGAGTTGCGGTCATCGTCCCGTTTGCCGTGGGGGAGGCTGATCTCGCCAGACGACGTGCCCAAACAACCGAGGTGCGTCTTTCGGCAGACATCGAATATCAGTTCCTCCCCGTGCGGGCAGGCCCTTCGAGCTTTCAGAGCCACCACGACTGGCTGCTACTCGATGTGGCAATACTCGAAGCTGGAATTAGAGCCGGGGAGAGTGGGTTTGACGCGGTGGTTGTCGACACGGCTAGTGACTCAGGCGTCGACGCCCTTCGATCGGTCCTCGATGTCCCCGTGGTCGGCCCGGGTCGAGCTTCAATGCTGTTCGCTTTGACCCTGGGGAAGAGGTTTGGCGTCTTGGCCCAGTGGGAGCCGGCGCTGGCCCGCGTCGACAGGTCGCTCACCGAGTGGGGTCTTCGTAGCCATTGCGCCGGCGTCGAGCATTTCGACACGGAACCGGACTTCGAGAAGCTGATCGGAGACAAAGGCGGCGAGGTGATTCCAAAGATGGAGGCAGCCTGTCGCCGGTTGATCCAGTCAGGAGCGGACGTGATATGCCTCGGTTCGACGACGATGCATGAGGCGCATCGTGTTCTCGCCGGACGTCTACCGGTTCCAATCGTCAATCCGGGACCTCTGTCCTACAAGCTCGTTGAGCTCTTCCTGGCGATGGGCCTCACACACAGCCGCAGGGCTTATCCGGAACCGCTGGTCCCCAAGCCGGAGATGATCCATGCAATGCTCGAGTCAGCGGCAGAGAGTGAAATCCGTTGACCAGAGACGATCAGGCAAGTGCGGCGGTTGAGGTTGTGACCGACTTTCTACGTTTGATGGAGAAGCGAGATCTGGTTGCCGCAGCGCGCTACGTCGCTCCCGACGTTGACATCGTCTTCCCCGGAGACCGTCACTTTGGCGACCTCGAGGCTCTTGTCGAGTCTGCGGGAAAGCGATATCGGAACGTGGCGAAGAACATCGAATTAGTTGATTCCATCAGCAATGGAGCTGAGTCTGTCGTGTACGTCATCGGCCGGTTATCCGGTGTTGACGCGAGCGGAGCAGGCTTCGAAGACATTCGATTCATCGATCGTCTTGTCGTGAAAGACGGTCTGATCACGGACCACCAAGTGTGGAACGATTTGGCAGAGAACGGGGTAGTGGTCCCTCGAGATTCAGCGGGGGAGTCATCACGTTGAGGTCTCCCGATGACGGCACGGAATGGGCGGTTGTGGCCGGTGCTACCGGTTCAATTGGAACAAACATCGTTGAGCGAATGATCCGGCGTGGCCTTGGTGTGGTGGCAGTTGCTCGATCTGCATCCGGACTCGAGTCGCTCACAACAACTCATGACCTGGTCCGCCCTTGTGTTGCCGATATCACTTCCGACGATTCGATCGACCTGATTCGAGACTCACTGTCCGGAGTCTGCCGCGCTGTTATCAATGCAGCCGCGGCACCACTCGGCGGGCATGTCAACGACGTGACACCGGAGGCGGTGCTGGCAGCGGTCGATGTCAAAGTAAACGGGACCCTGCGTTTGGTGCGAGCAGTCGACACAGCACTGGTGGTGGACTCGCGTGTGATCGTCTTGGGCGGGAACCTTGCTTATGACCCCATTCCGGAGGCGGCAACCGCAGGCGTGGGTAACGCAGCTCTTGCCAATCTCGTCAAGCAGTTGAGTCGTTCATTGGGCAAGAGAGGGGTCACAACCCACATGGTTGCGCCGGGGCCGGTGTGGACCGAACGTCTCCGAGCGTTGCTCGCCGACGCAGCTTCGGCCCGGGGCGTCTCAGAAGACGTGGTGCTGGCGGAGTTCGAAGACCGGTCTCCGATTGGTCATCTGGTGACGATCGACGAAGTGGGGTGGGCCGTCGAAACCCTTCTCGCGCCAGAAGCGCGGAGCCTGGCGGGAGGGACCCTGCTTCTCGACTCGGGGCAGCGGACAGCGTTCCCATGATTCGTAGCCACGCCCAACCGCGTCCCGTCCTCCGACTATGCTCAAACGAGACAGCGTTCCGCTCAGCGGAACGTGGTGGTCTTGGTATGGAAAACAGCCCTTTTGGGACTCCCGGGAGTGGCACAAACGGAGTGAAGATGGAGGCAAGATGAGGCGCAGGCAGTGGCTACGAATGGCCGGACTGCTGTTTTCGTTTGCACTAGTGGTAGCGGCATGCAGCCCAAGTGATAGCGATGCAACAACCACAACGGGTGAACCAGAACCGGTGACGACACAAGCCGCCGCTTCGGACGTCCCGGGTTTGGTTGAGGATGGGAAGTTGTTGGTGGTGACGACGGGGAACTTCCCGCCGTACACGATGATCAACGAAGACTCTGGCGACAATGAGGGCTATTCGATTGATCTGGCCCGTGAGGTTGCTGATCGGCTGGGGTTGGAGTTGGTACTTCCGACGGTGGACTTTGTCGCCGAGATGGAAGGTCTCGCTTCGGGTTTGTATGACATTGCAGACTCGGGGATCTGGCCCAACGAGGCACGTCAGGAAGCAGGGTTTGTGTTCTCCCGTCCGATGACTTCGACGGGGATCATCGCCCAGGTTTTGACCGAGAATGAGAACACGGCCGGGTTCGCCAATGTGACCGGTCTGATCATTGGTGGTATTCAGGGCAGCTCACAGGAGAAGTTCATTCTCGATAACGAGGCTGACCTTGGTTACGCCGAGTATCTCGGTTTCCAGGGTGCTGCGGAAGCCACTGTCGGTCTGCGTCAGGGACGGGTTGACCTGTTGGTTGCCGATTCGTTGCTTGCCGGTTTTGCTGCCGTCCAGAACGATGACCTCAGTGTTGCCGGTCCGACGATCCTGGCGCATCCGCTGTCGTTCACCTTCCAGGAAGGCAATGAGGGGAAGCGGGATGCCATCGATGTGGTGATCAACGCGATGATCGCTGATGGCACCGTCGCTCGAATCCAGCAGAAGTGGTTCGGTCGGTGCATACCCATACCCGACGACATCAACCAGGCAGAGCCATACACAACCCTTCCTGAAGGCGACTGCGGAACCACCAGTGGTGACGTAGGTGCTGGCCCGGCAGACGTCCCGGGTTTGGTTGAGGATGGGAAGTTGTTGGTGGTGACGACGGGGAACTTCCCGCCGTACACGATGATCAACGAAGACTCTGGCGACAATGAGGGCTATTCGATTGATCTGGCCCGTGAGGTTGCTGATCGGCTGGGGTTGGAGTTGGTACTTCCGACGGTGGACTTTGTCGCCGAGATGGAAGGTCTCGCTTCGGGTTTGTATGACATTGCAGACTCGGGGATCTGGCCCAACGAGGCACGTCAGGAAGCAGGGTTTGTGTTCTCCCGTCCGATGACTTCGACGGGGATCATCGCCCAGGTTTTGACCGAGAATGAGAACACGGCCGGGTTCGCCAATGTGACCGGTCTGATCATTGGTGGTATTCAGGGCAGCTCACAGGAGAAGTTCATTCTCGATAACGAGGCTGACCTTGGTTACGCCGAGTATCTCGGTTTCCAGGGTGCTGCGGAAGCCACTGTCGGTCTGCGTCAGGGACGGGTTGACCTGTTGGTTGCCGATTCGTTGCTTGCCGGTTTTGCTGCCGTCCAGAACGATGACCTCAGTGTTGCCGGTCCGACGATCCTGGCGCATCCGCTGTCGTTCACCTTCCAGGAAGGCAATGAGGGGAAGCGGGATGCCATCGATGTGGTGATCAACGCGATGATCGCTGATGGCACCGTCGCGGAGCTACAGATCAAGTGGTTCGGTCGGTGCATACCCATACCCGACGACATCAACCAGCCAGAGCCATACACAACGATGCCCGCCGGGGATTGTTGAAGTCCAGCCTGACTAGAAGAAAGCAGGGAGCCCCCTCACCGGGGGCTTCTTGCCAACACGCCCCTGCTCTGGGTCCACCCGCTAGCTTCTGATCATGGAGCTCGACTGGAGCGTCGTCACCAGGGCATGGGATCTTCTGATTGACGGCACCTGGGTGACGCTCCAGCTGTTCGCCTGGTCGCTTCTCTTCGCCACAGTGCTTGGTCTGGCCCTCGCGCTGATGCGGCTGTCGAAGTACAGAGTCCTTCGGTGGGTGTCACTCGGCTACGTCTGGTTGTTCAGAGGCATCCCGGTTTTGGTGGCTCTTTTCTTTGCCTTCTTCGTGTTTGGACGTCAGGCCGGACTTTCTGCTTTTCAGGCTGGGGTGTTGGGCCTTGGTACGAGTGCTGCGGCGTACAAGGCCGAGATCATCAGAGCGGGGATCATGTCAGTGGACCCGGGCCAGTTTGAGGCCGCCGAGAGCCTCGCGATGACCCGAAGTCGATACATGAGGAGAATCATCATCCCTCAGGGGATCAGGGTCATGGTCCCCACCTATATGAGCAACACGATCCTCGTGCTCAAAGTCAGTTCAGTTGCGGTTGCCATCGGGATCGTCGAGCTCACCGGAATCACGAGACAGCTCTCGAATTCCACCAACCGCCCTATTGAGCTGTTCACTGCAGCCGCCTTCATCTACCTCTTCCTGACGACGGTGCTGATCGTCTTCCAAGAGTTCCTCGAGCGCCGTTTCGCTCTCAAGACGTGAGCAGGAGATAGGCATGGAGTGGGACGTAGTCCTGGAGTCCTTCCCTCTCATCTGGAAGGGGGCGTCGAAGACGCTGTCGTTGTTCGCCTGGTCCCTTGTCGCCGGAACTGTTCTAGGCCTCGCGGTTGCCTTGATGAAACTCTCGTCGGCCAAGACGCTCATCTGGTCTGCCACCCTGTTCAGCTGGCTGTTCAGAGGGATTCCTCTTCTGATTCTCCTTTTCTATGCGTTCTTCGCACTTCCCGAGGTTGGCTGGCTGCTCAGTGGGTTCTGGGCGGCAGTGCTTGGCCTATCTCTGTGGACAGCGGCTTATCAGGCCGAAGTCATCCGGTCCGGCATCATTGCTGTGGATCAAGGTCAGACGGAGGCGTCGGACGCGCTCGGTATGACTAGAAGCCACAGTATGAGGAGGATCATCATTCCCCAGAGCATCCGAATCATGGTTCCGCCGTTCACGAGCAACGCAACCACACTTCTCAAGCAGACGTCGCTGGCAACTTTGGTCACTGTGCCAGAGATGACACTGCTGACTCAGAGGATCTTCAGCAACAACTTCAAGTTCATCGAGCCGATTTTCGTTCTGGCGATGATCTACCTGGCCATGACTACCGTCCTCATCATCGGCCAGCTGATCGTCGAGCGGACATTCAGGTTGCGGACATGAGTCCAAACGTCCTCGTCAATGTCTCGGGATTGCACAAGTCATTTGGTGATGCCGAAGTTCTCAGAGGAATGGATTTCGAGGTGGAACGGGGTGAGGTCGTCGCCATCATCGGCCCATCCGGCTCCGGCAAAACCACCATGCTCCGATGTGTCAACCTTCTAGAACGACCCTCGGCGGGGCGGATCGAAGTCGATGGCAGGATCCTTTGCGAGGAGCAGGCCGATGGGTCGATGAGCTTCGCGAGCAAAACCGAGATTCGTGCCGTTCGAGAACACGTCGGCATGGTGTTTCAGAGATTCAATCTGTTTCCCCATTTCACGGCCGTAGAGAACGTAATCGAGGCTCCGATGGCTGTCCGCGGGATGAAACGGGCAGACGCACAAGCCCGAGCACTCGAGCTACTCGAGTCTGTCGGGCTGGCCCACAAAGCGGATTCGTATCCCCTTCAGCTGTCTGGCGGGCAACAGCAGCGTGTCGCCATAGCTCGTGCCCTGGCGATGGACCCGGCCTTGATGTTGTTCGACGAGGTGACCTCATCAGTCGACCCAGAATTGGCCGGAGAGATCCTTTTGGTCATGAAACGTCTGGCTCAGGACGGGATGACGATGCTTGTAGTGACCCATGAGATGGGATTCGCAGCCGAAGTTGCTGATCGTGTCCTATTCATCGATCACGGTTTGATTGTCGAAGAAGGCCCGGCACAAGAAGTCCTCGGCAAGCCGAAGCACGAGAGAACCCGCTCCTTCCTTCGGGCAGTGTTGGAACGAGCACCCATGGTCGAAGAGGAGGCGGACGATGATGCCCAAGCGTCAACGCTGTAGGCCCACATGTCGATAGTCGACACCTGGGACTCCCTGCTATCGGAGACCGATCGCAAGGTGATAGAAAACGCCGGCTATGGAAAAACGCGTGGCTTGGGCAACTCCCCACTCCTCACTGTCATCGACTGCCAGTACAACTACATTGGAGCGGACGAGCCCATCCTCGACCAGCAGGACAGGTGGCCGGCCGGCGGCGGGGCGGGAGCGTGGGAAGCTGTGCGGGTAACCGGCAGCCTTCTGACTGTAGCCAGAGAATCGGGTGTGCCCGTCCTCTACACGCGAAATGTGCAGAAGCGAACCGTGAAGTTCGACTCCTTTGCCGGGAAGTCAACATGGAACAAGAACGCAACTCTCGATGAGGCCGAGGGGAGTCGGATTGTTTCGGAGATCGCTCCTCAAGATGATGACCTGGTGCTGGACAAGAGTTATGCAAGTGCATTTTTCGGAGCCCCGTTCGTCACTTACCTAGTGGGACTCGGGGTAGACACTCTGCTGATCTGCGGCGTGTCGACAAGCGGCTGCGTACGGGCCACCGCGGTCGACGCGGTTACACGTGGATTCAAGGTTGCCGTTGTGGCAGACGCGGTCGCCGATCGCATCGTGGCTTCACACAAGGTCGCTCTTCTCGACATGTGGATGAAGTACACAGACGTCATCGATTCGAAGACGGCCCGGGAGTACATCCTCTCACAAGCCAACCGATGACGGACCTGGCTATTGTCAATGGTGCGGTCGTCGTTCCCGGGGCAGATCCGGTTGCAAAGGACATCGCTGTCACAGACGGAAAGATCATCGGTTTGGGCGATCCGGGATCGATCACAGACGCTCGACAGGTAATCGACGCGGCCGGCCTACACGTCTTGCCGGGAGCCATTGATCCTCACATTCACCTCGGGGGCTATCAGCCGCTGGCGACCGACACAGAGCCGGGCACACGTCTTGCTGCCCTGGGTGGTGTCACCACACTCGTGAATTACTTCAAGGCGACTGGTTCGTATCTAGATCTCGTACCGGACTACATAGACACATATGAACGGCACGCTCATATCGATGCCGCCTTCCACCTGCAACTTCTGACCGAGCCACATCTGATCGAATTGGAGACAACCACCCACCAGTTCGGAATCACGTCTTACAAGATCAATCTCGCCTGGAAGGGTCGTGAGAAGGCGGTCTTCGACAGCGATCGACCTGTCGACAACGGCTGGGTGTGGTCGGTGATGGAAGCGATGAAAGAGATCGCACCGGACAGGATGGTTCTCAATGTGCATTGCGAGAACCAAGAGCTCAAGAACGAAGCGAAACGAAGGATCGCCGACGAGATGAGCCCTGATCTGGAGTATTACGAGCGGCTTGCCCCTGATTTCAGTGAAACCGACAGCGTGCTGTCGATGATGCTTCTCGCCAGGGTCACAGGCATCACCACTTACCTCGTGCATCTGAGTTCTCGTCTCACAATCGACGCTTTGAGGTTGCCGTGGGCGGAGTCCGATCATCTGCTTGGCGAGACTTGTCCCCATTATCTGATGCACACGATCGACTCGCCGGCGGGGCTCGAACTGACAGTCAGTCCGCCGGTGCGTCGCCAGGAGGATCAGGACGCCTTATGGGAAGCCCTGGCCGATGGGCGTTTGGACACCGTGGGAAGCGATTCCAACCCGATTCTTCGTGACACCAAGATGGGCGATGGTGAGTTCTGGTCGGTCAAACCCGGCTTTGACTCGGTTGGCTTGATTGTTCCCAGTCTTCTCGATGGTGGATACCACCGAAGAGGGATCGGTCTTGGCCGAATTGCTGAGATTATGGCGGAGTCACCGGCGAAGATCTTCGGGCTCTACCCGCAGAAGGGCACCATCGCAACGGGCTCTGACGCCGATCTGATCCTCGTAGACCTGGACAAAGAGTCGACTGTGGGGTCTGAAGCGACGGCGGAGCACTCGGATTTCTCGGTATTTGCCGATATGACCCTCCGCGGTTGGCCGGTAGCCACCATTTCAAGAGGTGAGCTCATTGCCCAGGATGGGCAGATGTTGTCGGAACCCGGCCGTGGGCACTACTTGCGCCGAGAGACCTAGGTCGCACGATGGGGATGACCCTGGCCGAGAAGATCATCGCTGGGAAGGCCGGGCTGGCAGGGGTGTCTCCAGACGAGATCCATTGGGTAGATGTCGACCTGGCGATGATCCATGATTCGGGTGGTCCGCGTCGAATATGGCCGATGCTCGACGAACTTGGTGTTCGGGTGTGGGATCCGGATCGAGTGATCCTCGTGGCAGATCACTACGTGCCGGCGCAAGACATCAACGCCGCCCAGATACTCCAGACCACCCGTGCCTTCGCAGCCGAGTTCGGGATCAGCAATTTTTATGAGGCCGAAGGGATAGCCCACACGCTTCTCGTCGAGAAGGGCCACCTCAGACCGGGGATGCTCTACGTCGGGGGTGATTCCCACACCTGCACCGGCGGTGTGCTGGGCTGTCTGGCTCTTGGGATGGGCTCGACAGATCTGCTGGGAGTGCTGGCCACCGGCCGTACCTGGCTTCGGGTGCCTCATACGATTCGTGTCGACATCGGGGGGTCACTGCGACGAGGTGTCACCGCGAAAGACCTCATGCTCACCATGATCGGCGAGAAAGGTATGGCCGGCGCGGTCTACCGGGTGCTCGAATTCATCGGATCGGGCGTCGCGTCAATGTCGGTGGATGAGAGAAGCGTGCTCACCAACATGTGCGCCGAGATAGGCGCCAAGACCGGCGTTATCGCTTCGGACAAGACAACAGTCAGCCACTTCGCAAACCTCGGGATACAGGTCGACGAAGGACCTCTGTCCGACCGGGATACAGGTCGACGAAGGACCTCTTTCCGACAGTGATGCCGGATTCCTCGAGACGTGGCGCTTCGACGCCACCGAGACAGTCCCGGTGGTCGCGCAACCACATCGTCACGATGACGTGGTGCCGGCGGCAGACCTACGTAACACTCCAATCGGCCGGGCATACATTGGCGCATGCACAGGTGCCAAGTACGCCGATCTGGTGATGGCGGCCGAGGTGTTGGAAGGGCATCGAGTCGCCCCCGGTGTGATTCTTCAAGTCGCTCCGGCCTCGGTCGCAGCCCTTTCTCGTGCAATGGCGGATGGGACGGCCCAAACGTTGGTCGAAGCGGGGGCTCAGCT
>Ga0209988_10001354_pt1 | contig 15909 bp, 11 predicted proteins | sample N075metaG_FD_183115 | JGI IMG/M metagenome (GOLD analysis project Ga0209988, IMG submission 183115) | Deep subsurface microbial communities from Kermadec Trench to uncover new lineages of life (NeLLi) - N075 metaG (SPAdes) (version 2) | ecosystem: Environmental > Aquatic > Marine > Ocean trench... | reverse complement strand
GGCGATCTTCGAGTTGCGTACACCAAGAACCAAATGCCTTCTCATCATCCAGATCGTTCTCAGCAATCTTCTGCAACCACATCATGGCGCGTAACACGTTCTCATCGTAACGGCGTCCCCAGCGCTTAATAATGCTCTGGACTTCCATGTACTTGAGCGCCAGTTTCTCAAGCGGTTCGCCCTTGATCGGCGGAGCGTTGGGGTTAACGCGGAGCTCGGCACCCTCGATAGCGCTCGCGAGCATCAACTCGCTCAGCTCGGCATCGTCTTTAACATAAGTTTCCTGCTTGCCCCGCTTGAGCTTGTACAGCGGCGGTTGTGCAATGTAGATGTGCCCGCGTTCGATGAGTTCGACCATCTGCCGATAGAAGAACGTCAATAGTAGCGTTCGGATATGCGACCCATCGACGTCAGCATCCGTCATGATGATGATGCGGTGATAGCGAAGCTTGTCAGGGTCAAAATCAGCCCGCCCGATGCCGCAGCCGAGCGCGGTGATCAGCGTCCCGACCTCGGGTGACTGCAACATCTTGTCGAAACGCGCCTTTTCGACGTTCAGAATCTTGCCCTTCAACGGCAGAATCGCTTGCGTGCGGCGATCTCGGCCTTGCTTGGCCGACCCGCCGGCGGAATCGCCCTCGACGAGAAATAATTCCGACAGGGCCGGGTCTTTCTCCTGGCAATCGGCCAATTTCCCGGGCAATCCGGCGATATCCAGGGCCCCTTTTCGCCGCGTCATCTCGCGGGCCTTGCGCGCCGCTTCCCTGGCTCGCGCCGCCTCGACAATCTTACCGACGATCATTTTGGCTTCGGCCGGGTGCTCGAGCAAGAACGCTTCCAGTTCGGAGCTGACTACCGACTCGACAGCGCCTTTAACCGCAGAAGAAACCAGCTTGTCTTTGGTCTGCGACGAAAACTTCGGATCCGGCAGTTTGACCGACAGCACCGCGGTCAGGCCTTCGCGAGCGTCGTCGCCACTCGTCGCCACTTTCTCCCTGCGGCTGATCCCTTCTCGCTCGATATAGGCATTGAGCGTCCGGGTCAGCCCCGCACGGAAACCTGCCAGATGCGTACCGCCGTCCTTCTGCGGCACATTATTCGTGTAGCAGAAAGTCCCTTCCTGGTAACCGTCGTTCCACTGTAGAGCGACCTCGACCTGAACTTCAGCGCGGCTCACCTGAAAATGTACGATCGACGGATGAATTGGCGTTTTGTTGCGGTTCAGATGGGCAACGAATGCTCGGATTCCGCCTTGGTGCTCGAATACCTCGCTGCGATTATCGCGCTCATCGGTCAGCGTGATTCGAACCCCGGAGTTCAGGAATGACAACTCCCGAAGTCGCTTGGCCAGGATGTCGTAGTCGAACTCGATATTGGTGAAAATGGTCGGGCTGGGCTTGAAGTGTACGCTGGTACCCGTTCGCTCGGTCTCACCGATCGGAGCGATCGGCGCCAACGGCTCGCCCATCGCGTAGTGTTGACGATAGATCTTTCCGCCACGCTCAATGGTCAGCACAAGGGTCTCCGACAGCCCATTGACCACCGATACGCCGACCCCGTGCAGTCCGCCGGAAACCTTGTAGGAGTTATCGTCGAATTTTGCACCAGCGTGCAGGATCGTCATGATGACTTCTGCTGCTGAGCGGCCTTCGTCGGGATGAATATCGACGGGAATACCGCGGCCATCATCTGTGGCCGTGATGGACTCGTCCGGGTGGATCGTCACGGTGATTTCGTGGCAATAGCCCGCCAGCGCCTCGTCGATCGAGTTGTCGACGACTTCGAAAACCATGTGATGAAGCCCGGAGCCGTCATCGGTATCACCGATGTACATCCCCGGACGTTTTCTGACTGCCTCAAGGCCCTTTAAGACCTTGATATTCCTAGAAGTATACTCGCTCTCACTCATGCCGAAACCGACTCACAACAAAACCTGTGCATTATAACACCGGCGTGACCCTGCCTTGTTCCACGTGAAACACCGGGAAATCGTGCGCAGGCGGCAGCCTGGCTTCCGATAGCCCAGTCAGAACCAGCTGCGCCGGCAGCTCGTCCAGGGCCGCCAACAATCCCTCGAGCGCGCTCTGATCCAGCTCTGCGGCTGGATCGTCCACGAGCAACACACCGCCATCCTCGCGATCCGCGGCAGAAACCCGTATCTGCGCCAGGATCAGCGCCGCTGCGACCAGTTTCTGCTGGCCACGGGAGACCTCATCGCGAACCGTTCGAGTGCCCATGTTGACCACCATGTCCGCCCTGTGTGGCCCGACATGGGTAAAACCGAACGATCGATCGTTTTTATCCGACGAATTCAGCGCCTCCGGTAAACTCAAACCACTTCGCCAGCCGCTTTGATAGTCAATCTCGACCGGGCTGCCAAGCAGTTTCTCACCAAGTCCGGCCAAAGCGCCCTGCAATTTTTCCACATACCGTGATCGTGCCTCATTAACGGCCGCAGCCGCGGCGAGAAATCCCTCGTTCCAGGTCCGGGCGCCCTGGCCTTGCTTCAGCGCAGCATTTCGCTGGCCGAGGACGCGCCGGTAACGTCGCCAGCTATCAAGATAGCGTGGTTCCACGTGGAACACTCCCCAGTCGAGGAAACGCCGCCGTTCTCTAGGGTTCCCCTCGATCAAGCGATGAATACTGGGTTCGATCACGTGAACCGGCAGGATCGGAGCAAGCGTCGCTATCCCTGTTGGCGTCTTGCCATCAAGCCGAAGCCGCAGGCCTTCTTTCCCAAGCGCTACGCCCAAATGATGCTTTACCTCATTGCTATCGAGTTCGCCATACACCGAAAACCCAGCGTCACCGTGCCGGATCAGCCGCCGATTCTGCCGTGTGCGGAACGATCTACCGCGGCCCAGCATATAAATTGCCTCGAGCACGCTGGTTTTGCCGGCACCGTTGCGTCCAAAGAGATAGTTACGTTGCGGGTGAAGTTCGAGCTCAACGGCCGCTAAACAGCGGAAAGATCGAATCCGTACCCGGCTTAGAGGCACGTTAAGGTCACTTTTCGCGCCGGTTTCGCTACAGACGCATCGGCATAACGACGAACTTGCTGTTATTGTCACTCGACCCGCGAATCAGGCAGCTCGAATTCATATCACCTAGCCCGACTTCAACCTGGTCTTCGTGGACCGCACTCAGCGCATCCAGCAGGTAGTTAACGTTGAAGCCGATTTCCATCGATTCACCGTTGTACTCAATCTCCAGAGACTCTTCGGCTTCTTCCTGCTCTGGATTATTGGCTTGAATCGTGACGTTATTATCCTCGAGCACAAGCCTCACCCCTCGATACTTTTCGTTCGATAGAATTGCCGCACGTTGTAGTGCGTGGCGCAGCAAATTTCGGTCTACTGTGACGATATTCTGTGGTTTTTCTGGAAGCACTCGCTCGTAGTCCGGAAATTTCCCGTCAATGAGCTTTGAAGTAAACCGAATGCTATCGATCTGTGCCCGTATATGATTTGCTCCGAGCGTTAACTCCACCTCCCCGTCACCGTCCAACAAACGCTGGAGCTCCAGCACACCCTTACGAGGCACGATAATCTGCCCATCTCGCTGCGCAGCCTCCGCCATTTGCAGTTCCGCCATCGCCAAACGATGTCCATCGGTCGCAACCGCCCTGAGCGTATGTCCTTCAGTCTCCAACAACAGCCCGTTCAAATAATACCGGACATCCTGGTGCGCCATAGAGAACTGCGTCTGTTCCAACAGGTGTCGCAGTGCCTGCCGATCCAACTGCAATGTTTGTTGCGCCGAAATTTCATCAACCACCGGGAAGTCAGCCGCACGCAACGTTGACAACATAAAACGGCTTCTGCCCGCCCGAATCGTGACACGATCACCGCTGACCGAAATCTTGATTTGCGCATTATCCGGAAGCGCTTTGCAGATGTCATACAGCTTCCGACCGGGTATCGTAATTTCTCCGGGCGACTCGACGTCAACTTCCGTCTCTGCCAACAGTTCTACTTCAAGATCCGTAGCAGTGACTTTCAATGAACTGTCGGTAATGACTATTAGAACATTACTGAGGATCGGCATGGTTTGACGCCGCTCCACCACACCGATAACAGCATGTAAGGGCTTAAGAATCGTTTCTCGTGATGCACTAAATTTCATGGTTTTGTACCTGATTAAATGCTCTTTTAATTATTATTATTAAGCCTGTTAACATGACGGGATAATCTAAAAAAATCCTTTATAAACATTGGCTTATGTGAATAATAACCATGGGTACGACGACCGTTAAGCTTGTGGAAGGGCTGTGAAAAAAGACGCCAGGATAAACCGTCCACAGGCTATCCTCATCATCCCGTTAATGTTCTTAACAGGTTTCCATAGTCTTCCGCTACCCGGGTTTCTGTTTCCCGAAGCGCAGTCACACGGCGGCAGGCGTGCATGACGGTCGTATGGTCACGTCCGCCGAATGCATCGCCGATCTCCGGCAGACTGTGATTGGTTAATTCTTTCGCAAGCGCCATCGCGATTTGTCGTGGTCGTGTAATTGATCGGTTACGACGTTTCGAATGGAGATCAGCTACACGCATTTTGAAGTACCCGGCGACCGTTTTTTGAATGTTGTCGATCGTAACGAGCCTATCTTGTAGTGCGAGTAGATCCCGCAGAGCATCCTTTGTGAAATCCAATGTAATCGGTTGCCCGGTAAACTGAGAGTTCGCAAGGACTCGTCGCAACACGCCTTCGAGTTCGCGAACATTCGAGCGAATTCGCTGGGCAATAAAGAACGCAACCTCTTCGGGTATAACGTGCCCCTCGGCGGCAGCCTTGCTCATCAGAATCGCTACCCTCGTTTCAAGCTCGGGTGGCTCGATTGCTACGGTTAGGCCGCAGCCAAGGCGCGATTTCAACCGTTCTTCCAGTCCAGAAACTTCCTTTGGGTACCGGTCACAAGTCAGAATGATTTGTCGCTGACCTTCCAATAGCACATTAAAGGTATGAAAGAATTCTTCCTGTGAGCGTTCTTTGCCGGCGAAGAATTGAATGTCGTCGATCAACAACGCGTCTAGAGAGCGATATCGGCGTTTGAAATCCATGATTGTATTGTGTTGCAGGCCACGCACCATATCGCCAACGAATCGCTCAGAGTGCACATAGGCAACTTTCGCGGCCGGATTGCGCTGGAGCATCTCATGACCTACAGCGTGCATAAGATGCGTTTTACCGAGACCAACGCCGCCGTAGATAAATAGCGGGTTATAAGCACGGCCAGGATTCGAAGCAACCTGAAGCGCCGCTGCGCGGCCGAGTTGGTTACTTTTTCCTTCGACGAAGTTATCAAAAGTGAAGTTGGCGTTAAGTTGAGTACCGATTACCGGTCGCCTCGGCGGCGGTCCCGGAGTAACAGAAGAACGGGCAATTAATGGTGGGCGGCGACTCCCGACCTCGAGAAACACCGGGAGCGGATCAATGACAGCAGCGATCTTGTCAAGACAATGTTCCTTGATCCAATCGATCACGAACCGGTTCGGAGCCAGTAATTTCAGAGCACCATCTTCTTCGATGGGCTGCAGCGGCCGGATCCAAGTATGAAATTGCTGCTCGGAAAGTTCGAGCTCCAATGCCAGAAGACACTGATTCCACGGAGACGGATTTACCGCCGAGTTAGCTGTCACGGTAGTCGTTCTTATCGTCGGTTGTCGTTGTTGATAGCGAAGGGCGCGTACCCTTAAAGGAGACCTCAGTCTATAACGGTACCGCCCCAGTTATCCACAACTTAATTGCCGCTCGAGCCTATTGACACTGCCCGGTGCCGCGCGTACAGTTTCCGGCCTCTCCTCTCTAGCACATCTTGTTGTTTTGCTTAGAACTTTTTTTCATGGACCGGAATCAGGGTCGACCCCGTCGTGAAGCGAACTTTTCAACCCAGCAACATCAAGCGCAAACGAACCCATGGATTTCGAGCGCGCATGGCAACCAAGAGCGGGCGTCAGGTTCTACGACGACGGCGCTCCAAGGGCCGGGCACGGCTCGCCCCATAACGGCGTCGAATCCAAGCCAGGCCTTATTACGACGAACGGCGGGATTTCCTCGTCTCAAACGCCTAACCAAAGCCAAAGACTTCGGCCGAGTTTTCGCCAACCCGACGCGTTCTTCGGATCGTTATTTCACAGCGCTGTCTCATCCCAACACAGGCAACACGGCTCGACTGGGATTAACCGTGTCGCGACGCATTGCGCGAAACGCAGTAGACCGGAACCGGCTCAAACGTCTCGCCCGGGAAGTGTTTCGCTGCCAACAAGATCTGCCGCTATTGGACTTTGTGGTCTTGGCGAACAAGGCTGCACCGGCGGCGGAGAACCGCGTCTTGCGTGACAGTCTGCAACGCCACTTCGACATTCTTGCCGCGCGGATGGATTAACGTGAGCATTGACAACATCAGGCTGTTCATATGGATGTCGTTGTTTGCGATGATGTGGTTTACGTACCGCGCGTGGCAGATTGATTATCCGGCCGTACCGGTCACGGTACCGATCGAGCAAGGCGCCGGGACAGCGCCTGAATTGGCCCCGGTTCAGGCGCCGGCTGACACGCTACCGTCGCTGACCGAGTCTGGCGTATCGGCTGAAGTACCAGTCCTTTCAGCGTCAGAACCCGGGCGTGTCATTCGAGTCCGCACCGATGTCTTCGACCTGATGATCGACCCGCAGGGCGGCGATATCGTCAGAACAGATCTGCCGTTGTTCCCCGTCGATAAAGACCGACCCGATGAACCCACTCGGCTGTTGGATTTCACACCGGGTAACCGGTGGGTGTTTCAGACAGGATTTCGCGGCATTGCTGAAGGCGAGGAGCCCAATCATCTGGCAACGTTCACGAGCGCGAGGGACGAGTACGTGCTAGGTGACGATGACGATGAGCTTGTGGTCACGCTGAACTGGCAGTATGAAGGCCCGCTGCGCGCGCAGAAGATCTACACGTTCCGGCGCGGCCAGTACGGTATTCAGCTGGATTTGACGCTCGAAAATCAAGCGGATGTTTCGTGGAGCGGCGTTCCTTACGTGCAACTCTTTAGGCATCATATTCCCGTCAAACGCTCCTACACTTCGGTAGATTCATATTCCTTTACCGGACCGGTGCTCTACGACGGCGATCGGTACGAAAAACTGGACGTAGACGATCTAGTGACCGATCCGGTCAACCAGGAACTGGCTGGGGGCTGGTTAGCCAGCATTCAACATCATTTCCTCGCCGCTGCAGTGCCGCCGGCCGACGATGTCGTTCGCTACCAGGCGATTACGCGCGGCTCGGACTATCTGCTGACAGCGCTGAGCCGTGAGGTCAGGGAGATTTCCCCGGGCGAGAGCCTGACCTATTCGGTGCAGTTGTTCATCGGACCGAAGTTGCAGGACCAGCTTGCAGTGACGGGTAATGAGCTGGAGCTCACCGTTGATTACGGCAAGCTGACGATATTGTCACAACCGTTATTCTGGTTGCTCACGAAAATACACGGATTCGTGAACAATTGGGGGTGGTCGATCATTATCGTGACGGTGCTCATCAAGCTCGCGTTCTACAAGCTCACGCAGGCCAGTGGCCGCTCGATGGCGAAGATGCGCAAACTTCAGCCGCGCATGAAAGCGCTTCAGGAGAGGTTCAAGGATGATCGCCAAGCGCTGAGTCAAGCGATGATGGAGCTGTACAAGCGAGAAAAAGTCAATCCGGCCGCTGGCTGTTTGCCGATATTGATTCAAATGCCGTTTTTCTTCGCGTTTTACTGGGTATTAATCGAGAGCGTCGAGATCAGGCAAGCACCGTTTATGCTCTGGATCACCGATCTGTCCTCGCGCGACCCCTACTTCGTCCTGCCGTTGCTTATGGGTGCGGCGATGCTGTTACAGACTCGCCTGAATCCGGCGCCACCCGACCCGGTTCAAGCCAAGGTCATGCAGATCATGCCAGTGGCTTTCACTGCGCTGTTCGCGTTCTTCCCGGCCGGGCTGGTGCTCTATTGGCTGACGAACACGGCGTTGTCGATCCTGCAGCAGTGGCGCATCAATCAAGTCATCGGTACAAGCTGACGCACGGCCTCCATCACTGAAGTAGATAACGTGCCTGGCGCAATAGGCGGGCTAAGCGAGCGTCGTGACGATACGAACCTCTTCGGACAGTGTCCGATGAACCGGGCAGCGGTCGGCGATTTTCAGAAGCCGCTGGCACGCATCATCGTCGAGGTCTCCGTGCAAAACGATCTGACGTTTGAACTCATCGATCCGGCCTTCCTTGGTCTCGCATTCGGCACAGTCAGACGCGTGAATTTTGCTGTGGGTCACCCGCACGGTGGCCCGGGTCAGCGGGAGTTCTTTGCGGCGGGCGTATAGTTGCAGCGTCATACTGGTACAACTCGCTAACGCTGCGCTCAACAGATCGTAAGGAGAAGGGCCGGCGTCGGTGCCGCCGACCGAAGCGGGTTCGTCTGCGAGCGACGCGTGTCCAGCGGCGACGATCTCGGTGAGGAAGCCTTGCTCGCCGGTGCTGGCGGTAACGGCGCCTTCGTTGTCGCTAGCGGGTGCGGGTTCCTGTGTCATGCGACGGTCCTCCGATCCTTTACACTGAAGACTAAACGATGCAACTGGGAACTACGCCCCTTGAAGTACCGACCCGATGATACGATAGCAGCGCTCGCGACGCCGCCCGGTAAAGGCGCGATTGCGATCATTCGTCTGTCGGGATCGCGGGCGCACGCCATCGGCGTGCAATTGACCGGAGTGGAGCCTGAAGCACGGCGAGCGCTTCTATGTGAATTCCGGGACGAAACCGGCGACCCGGTGGACCGTGGCCTGCTGTTGTACTTTCCGGGGCCGCGCTCATACACGGGCGAAGATATCGTCGAGCTCCATGGTCACGGCGGTACGGTAGTCAGCGATATGCTGTTGGCCAGTGCTCTGCGCCTCGGTGCTCGGGCGGCGGAGCCGGGCGAGTTCACGCTGCGGGCATTCCTCAACGACAAACTGGATCTCACGCAGGCCGAGGGCATTGCCGATCTCGTGGACAGCGGTTCGCGGGCGGCGGCACGGGCGGCGTACCGATCTCTCGACGGGCGCTTCTCCGAGCAGGTACATAGCCTGCAAGCGAGACTGACGGCACTGCGCGTACAGTTGGAGGCCTGGTTGGACTTTCCCGATGAAGAGCTCGAGCTCGACGACACGACCGAGTTTGCACACGACTTTGACGCAGCCATTGCGGCGCTTCAGACATTATTGAGTCAGGCCCGAGAAGGCGCAGTACTGAGCAACGGGTTGACCGTGGTCATCGCCGGGCCGCCGAATGTTGGCAAGTCGAGCTTGATGAATCGGCTCGCCGGATACGACGCTGCCATCGTGACCGACATTCCGGGCACGACACGCGATGCGCTGCGGGAGCATCTGTCGCTCGATGGTCTGCCGGTCACGATCATCGATACGGCGGGTCTGCGCGATTCGGTGGATCCGGTGGAGCTGGAGGGTATACGCCGGGCGCATCGCGCCTTGGAGGGAGCCGACCGGCTGATCTGGGTGACCGATATTCGCTCCGATTTGGCGATGCAGCTTGCCGAGATACGGCGGGTGGTCGGCGAGGACGCTTCGGTCACGGTCGTTCAGAATAAAGTGGACCTGACCGCCGACGAACCGGCGCACGTTGACAAGGACGGAGTCACGGTTATCCGCCTGTCGGCGTTGACCGGCGAGGGCATCGAGCTCTTAACAGAGCACCTCAAGGCGGTCGCCGGTTATCGCAGCGAAGCCGCCGGGACGTTCAGCGCGAGAGCCCGGCACGTCGATGCCTTACAGCGTGCCGAGCACTCTATCAGCGACGCACGCCGGCAGGTCATCAACACACCGGCGCTCGAGCTAGCGGCCGAAGAACTGCGCTTAGCCCAAGCGGCACTCAGTGAAGTGACCGGGGAGTTCACCAGCGACGACTTGCTCGGTGAGATCTTCTCTAGCTTCTGTATCGGTAAATAATCGCTGTTCCGGATTGCATTAGGCACCAGACCGTGGGTATAAAGAGTGGTAGAAAAATAAGACGGTGGCGGTATTGAGCCTGCGAAGACCGGGAACGCTACGGCCGCCAGCAGAGCGGGAAAATCACCGGAGTACCGACATGAAGATACCGAACGGTCGCTGGACGGGAGTCATGGCGTTTCTACCGATGCTGGCGTGGTCAGTGCTGGCGAATGCACAGGGCGAGGCGGTCCAAGTTGACGCCGATGACATCGGCGGCATTGTGATCAGCGCTGACGGGCCCGAAGCCGGCGTCTGGGTCATCGCCGAGACCGACGATTTCAATACGCGCTTCGCGCGGATCGTCGTGACCGACGACGAAGGCCGTTATCTGGTGCCGGATCTGCCGGAGGCGAACTACGAGCTTTGGGTGCGGGGCTATGGGCTTGCCGACTCGGCGAAAGTCGCGGGCGAGCGTGGCAGTATCGTTGACCTGACCGCGGTCGTAGCGCCCAGCGAGGCGATCGCGGCACAAGTTTATCCGGCCGTCGCGTGGTACGCGATGATGCATCTCCCCGACGAGAGCGAACTCGGCCACCTCCCCGGCGGCTTGAACGAATATCTGAGCGTGATGAAGAACCAATCCTGTGTGGGTTGTCACCAGCTCGGCAATCTCGCGACACGGACGATCCCGGAGGCTCTCGGCGAGTTCGAATCCGCGGAGGACGCGTGGGTACGCCGGGTGCAATCGGGTCAGGCCGGGTCGTCGATGATCAACGCGCTCGTGGGACGGCTCGGTGGCGTGCCGATTCGCTATCTGGCCGACTGGACCGACCGCGTCGCCGCGGGGGAGTTGCCGGCGTTCAAGCCCGAACGACCGCAGGGTATAGAGCGCAATATCGTCGCGACGGTCAGAGACTGGGCCGATCCGAAGTCCTATCTTCACGACCTGACGACGACCGACCGACGCAATCCCACCGTCAACGGCTACGGCAAGATCTACGGCGCACCGGAACTGAGCACCGACAACTTTCCGATTCTCGATCCCGTAGCAAACATCGCGACGACATTCCGCGCACAGGTTCGGGATGCCGACACGCCGACTACGAATAGCGCGCCGGTCGTGCAGCCGTCGCCTTACTGGGGCGACGAGCGCATCTGGGACAGTCAGGCTAATGCGCACAACCCGATGTTCGATGGCACAGGTCGGATCTGGTACACAGCACGCGTGCGCGGTCCGAGCAACCCCGACTTCTGTAGGGAAGGATCCGACCATCCATCGGCCAAGTTCTTCCCGACCGAGCGGGCGAACCGGCATCTGGCCGTCTACGATCCGCAGACCGAAGAGTACACATTCGTCGACACGTGTTTCTCCACGCACCATTTGCAGTTTGCCGAGGATGACCACAACACGCTGTGGACGAGTGGTGGCAGTGGAGTCGTCGGTTGGCTCGACACCAATAAGTTCTACGCGACGGGTGATGCCGCGGCGTCCCAAGGTTGGGCGCCACTGATCCTCGATACCAATGGTAACGGTCGGCGAGACGACTACGTTGAGCCTGGTGAGCCGTTGGACCCGAACCTCGACATGCGAATCTCGGCAGGGTTTTATGCGGTGATGCCGAACCCGGCAGACGGGTCGGTGTGGGGATCGACGAGCTTTAGATTCCCAGGTTCGATCATCCGTCTGGACCCCGGTCCAAACCCCCCGGAGACGGCGCTGGCCGAACTCTACAATATTCCGTTACCGGGTTTTTCATCGCGCGGGGCGGATATCGATCGCAACGGCGTAGTCTGGGTCTCGTTGGGTAGTGGGCACCTGGGGGAGTTCGATCGCAGCAAATGCGAAGGCCCGCTCAATGGCCCGACCGCGACCGGTGATCATTGCCCCGAAGGTTGGACATTCCATCGTTTCCCAGGCCCCGGGTTCCCGGAGCTACCCGAGTACAGCGTGGAGTCGAGTTATTACACCTGGGTCGATCAGCACAACACCTCTGGGCTGGGCGCCAACACACCAATCGCTACGGCGAATCTCTTTGATGGCGTTCACGCGCTCGTCGACGGTGAATTCATCACGATGCGAATTCCGTATCCCCTCGGTTTCTACAGCAAAGGTTTCGACGGCCGGATCGACGATCCGGATGCCGGTTGGAAGGGTCGCGGTCTGTGGGTGTCTAGCGGCGATCGAACGCCGTGGCTGAAAGAGGGCGGCTATGGAACCAAGCCGTTGGTGGTGCACTTCCAGGTAAGACCCGACCCGCTGGCGAAGTAGATGCCGTAGAGGACAGCGACCGCGCGGTGCAGTCGCGGGCTATGCGGTTCGCCGCAGAGGGATGACTTTCGCAGTGGTGTTTGTCGAGCGTGGCGTCGCGGCCACCTCGACGCGGTCGCGGCCGAATTGCTTTGCCAGGTGCAATGCCTGCTCGGCACGCGCTAGTGTTTCTTCTGCAGACTCCCAAAGCTGGTACTGGGAAACTCCCACCGATACCGTGATCCGCACGCCCTTGCTCATCTCGAGCGTTGCGATAGCGCGACGGTAATTCTCCGCAATTCCTGACGCCTGCTCAAGTTCGCAATTTGGAATCAGCAAGACGAAACCGTTGCCGTCGCAACGACCGAGAACCGGTTCCTGGGTGTCGGGAAATGCGTCGGCGAGAGTTTGCCGAATGCGGCGCGTGACTTGGCTCAGCGCCTCGTCACCTGCCTGTTGACCGTGCAGATGATTGATATTTTTCAGCTGATCGGCGTCGGCAAGGCAGATGCTGAAGGGTTGTCCGGTGGAGTTCGCAAGGGTTGCTTGTTCTATTAGTCGTAGAAAAAACGTCTGTCGAGTCAGCGCTCCGGTTAACGGGTCGAGTTCAGAGTGATCTGCCGTACTTTCGTGTTCGTTGCCGGATGAAGAGGTCGTCACTGGAATCTTTGCTACAACGGTAAGAGATACTATCCTGCTACCGGCGAGCATCGTGATCGGTGACGGCGCTCTCGAATTCGGCGTCGATACCTTTACATAAGTTTATCGATCGCCAAATAATCTTGTTATGTGTTATTGGCGGAGCAATCGTTCGCGGTCGTACAGGCGAATCGCTAGCCAGGCTAACAACGCACCGAACAGTAAGGTGCTCGTTGTCGACACACCGAGATAGCCGAGATTCAGCGGTTCGGCTTTGATCAATTCGATAATCAGCAGATGTTGACTCAGGCTCGGGATCCACATGAGGCTGAGGTCAGGTCTGATATTGAGAAATGTCGCGATGATCAGCGGCAGGGTGGGCACAAGCAGCACAAGCCCCAGATAGGTTTGCGCTTCTTTGTAGCTTTTCGTGAAAGACGCGACCAACGTCATCAGCGCGGCGCCCAACGGAACAAAGGGGGTGAGTATCAGGATGATTTTCAGAGCGACCAACGGGCCGAAATTCGAACTCATCCCCATTTGTTCCAGCGGCGCGAAGTACAGCGCCACGGTAAATCCCGCGACGGTTAGCGTCAATGACAGCATCATGTAGCACATCGTCGCCGCCATTTTGCCGAGCAACAGGTCCGCGCGCGCTACCGGAGTTGTTAGTAACGGCTCCAAAGACCCCCGTTCCCGCTCTCCCGCGGTCGAGTCGATCGCCAGGTGAAACCCGCCCATCAGCGTCGCGAACAGCAGAAGGTAAGTCAGCATTCCCAATAAAATTACCGAACGCCCTGTCGCGGTGGAGAGATCGAATTCGTCGATCGTGATCGGGCGTAACAACAGCGGGCTGATGCCCCTGGCTTGAAGGCGCATGAATGCGAGCTGTCGGGAGTAGGCGTTCAATAGCCCCCGTACGCGTCGCGTACTGAGATTGAGCCTGGTCTGAGATGGGTCGAATACGAGCGTGACGCGGGCATCGCCGCCGGCACGAAAGTTCGCCGGGAATTCCGGGCTGATTACGAGGACGATCTCGTGTTCGCCTTCTCTGACAGCAGCCGTGGCTTCTTCCAGGCTCTCAAGATCCGCAGAGGCTTCGACACCCCGGCGGCGGAGAAAAGCAACGAGGTTTGGAGCATGCTCCTGGCCAACGATCGGTAACGTGATGTCTTCTTCCGCACCCGACAAGGCTTGGGAAATCATCACGTTGATCATAATCGCGAACAGGGCCGGTCCGAACAGCGGACCGAACAACAGCGTGGAGAAGAGCGTCCGCCGATCGCGGCTGTTCTCGATTACCTCCTTGCGGCAAACGGTAAGTATCGTCGAGCTCATGTCTGGGCGACGGTCTGAACAAAAATATCCTCCAAACTCGTCTGGCCGAATCTCTGCTGCAGCTCGCCAGGCGTGCCGAGCGCGACAACCCGGCCGTGGGCGATGATGACGATGTCATCACACAGTGCGGTGACCTCCTGCATGATGTGGCTCGACAGGATGATGCAGCGACCTTCGGCTTTGAGCTCGCGGAGCCACTGTCGTAACGATCTTGTCGCCATTACGTCCAAGCCGTTGCTCGGCTCGTCGAGTAACAGATGGCTTGGTTCGTGTACCAGCGCCCGGGCGAGCGCTACCTTGGTGCGTTCTCCTTGCGAGAAAGTTTTGGCCCGACGGTCGGCGATCTCGGTCAGCCCGAGCCGAACGAGCAGTGCCTCGACGCGTGGCTCGCATTCGCGCCGGGAAAGACCCTGCAGTTCGCCAAAATAGGCAATGTTCTCTCTAGCGTTTAAGTGCGGATACAAGCCTGCGTTGTGCGGTAGTACGCCAAGCTTCCGTCGCGCCGCGATCGGGTCGGCGACAACATCGATACCATCGATCGTGGCTGTGCCTGAGTCGGGCGCAAGAACGGTGTAGAGAATCCTGAGGCAGGTCGACTTACCGGCGCCGTTGGGTCCGAGTAATCCGGTGATGCGGCCGTTACGCGCCGTGAAGCTGACATCCTTCAAGGCTTCGACCGCGCCAAAGCGCTTCGCGACGGTGTCAACTCGAATCATGAAGCTGCCAACTTCATGGCGACGGTCCGGTGAAATCGAGAAAGAACGGACTCGGCTGTTCGCGCTGCAGGCAGTCATCGTCCAGACCCTGGGGATCGAGGTCCTCCAGAAAGCGGCGCATCAGCGTCGGTACGCAACCGACCCCGGCCAGTCCATGCCCCTGACCAGGACCGATGAGGTGGCGGGCATTGCTGAGATTCTCGAGCACCTGGGCGCCGTACGCAGGCGGGGTCACGGGGTCGGCTGCGCCGGAGAGCAACAGCACGGGTCGATCGGATACGAGCGGAGCTTTCAGATCGCTATCCAACACACCAGCCGGCCAGACCGAACACACGGTCGTGAGCGCATCGATGATCGTGTTGCCGAGGTAGGTTTCCTCTAGACCCAGCAGGTCGGCATCCCGATAGAACGGCACATCCTCGGTACAGACCACCGAGTTGTGCATCGGAAAGCTGATAGTCCGGTCGAGTTCGTCGATCATCATATAGGCCTGAGCGGTTAACGGTGCGTAATTGCCGTCGTACGCTTCGCTCAAGAGCAACGGCAGCAAGGCAGTCGTCAGGGGCGCATAGCTCATCAAGCGAACCACAGCCTGAAGGTGCCGGTCGGAGAGCGTTAGCGTTTCGGGCTTGCCGGTGATCGGATCGGACATTTCGACTGTACGCGGTTGTTCGAGTAGCCGCGCCAGAAGCGTCGTCAACCGCTCGCCCAGCACAGGAAAACGCTGCACGCACTGGGGCTGGCCCGCACAACGGGCGAAGATCTCCTCCAATGCGTCTTGAGCGTTCCTGGCGATCGCCGGCCCTAACGCGAGCTCGGCGGGTACGATGCCGTCAAGTATCACGGCCCGTGTGTGTTCCGGGTAGCGGCGCAGATAATGTTGCGCGACCCGCGTACCGTAGGAGATACCGTAGATATTCCACTCGGCAAGCTGCAACGAAAGCCGCAACTGTTCCAGGTCGCCGACCGCGACCGAAGTCGTGTAAAAACGGGGGTCGGCGTTAAGCGCCGTGACACA
>Ga0209988_10001350_pt1 | contig 15933 bp, 11 predicted proteins | sample N075metaG_FD_183115 | JGI IMG/M metagenome (GOLD analysis project Ga0209988, IMG submission 183115) | Deep subsurface microbial communities from Kermadec Trench to uncover new lineages of life (NeLLi) - N075 metaG (SPAdes) (version 2) | ecosystem: Environmental > Aquatic > Marine > Ocean trench... | reverse complement strand
TGTCATTCGGCTGAGTCTATCGTATTGTTGCTGCAATTTCAAACCGTTATTGTGGGTAAAACTCATCACGGATATAAACATCAAAACCATGAAACTCATAAATAAAGCCTTCTTAAACATGGAAAGCAAAAATGAAACTACCAAAGAACCATTACCTCCTTCCGATTTTGAAAAAGAATTCAATTGAATCGCGATTCAATCACAGTGCCTTCATTAAAAATGTTACTTGCGTTTAATTTATTTTGATGCAATACATTCTCTATTCCAAGTAACAACTGATCAATATCCAAGGGCTTGTTGAATAAAGAAAAAACGCCAGACTCTTCAGCTTTCAATTTTATTTCGGGGGTGCTGAATGCAGTCATAATAATTGAGACCAATGCAGGATACTGATGACTCATTTGATGCCACAACTCCAAACCTGACATCCCGGGAATCTGCAAATCTGATAACAGCAAGTCGGTTTTTCGGTCTACCTTTTTGATGGCTTCGTAAGCATCTTTCGCTAACACCACATCGTAGCCCTCACTTGATAAAATTTCTCCAAGGCCAAAACGTGTGTTGTAATCATCTTCAACTAAAAGGATAGTAGGCACAACTAAACCTCCGTTACTACTTTTACTTCCCCAGATTTTTCAGCTGCTACAACCGTACTTACTTTATGACCCAATAGCTCGTTCGCTAAATTTAAATAGCTTCGTGCTCCCGTGCAGTTTTTATCAAAGGTAATCACTGCACCCCCACGGTATGGAACTTCGGCCAATCGAATGTTTCTCGGAATCATGGTATCAAAAACCAACCCCTGCAATGTATACCGAATTTTTTCGATTACAATTCTAGTAAGCTTATTTCGCATATCCACCATGGTCAACAAAAAGCCACGATATCTTAAATCGGGATTCTGTTCATTCTTTATAATTCTTATAAGCTTCAGAAATCGCCCCAGAGCTTTTAGAGCATAGTATTCGCACTGGATTGGAATGATTATCGAGTCGGCTGCCGTCAGTGCATTAAACGTCAAATTCCCCAGAGACGGCGGACAATCAATTATAAAAAAATCGTAGTCTTCTTTAATAGGTTGCAACACCTTCTTTAATTGTATTTTCGGAGCAATTCCAATTAACTTTCTCTTTTCGCCTTCATCTGACCATAAATTTGTCGGGATAAAATCAAGATTTTCTTGCCCGGTGGCATGAATCGCTTTGGAGACCGGAACCTCTTCAATAAAAATATCTATAATTCCGGCGACAATATCATAACGATTGTGGCCAAAGCTTGCCGAGACACTTCCCAGGGGGTCCATATCTATCAATAAGACGCGATGCCCCAGGTAGGCCAGACTAGCGCCTAAGTTTACTGTCGTTGTCGTTTTTCCAACCCCACCCTTCTGGCTGGAAATAGCGATAACCTCTCCCATATCATTCCTTTAGTTGGTCATTCTGATAAACTTAGTTTTACATCAACAAGCAAATGCTGTACCATTTTTTACTTGTTCCCCTGTTTTCGCTCAATGTGGGAAGAGCGTAACCTCTCAAAAAGGTTTCGTCAAAGAAAATCAAAACCTTAACTCAATACGAAATTTTTATATCTATTAAAATGCTTAATAAGATTAATAAAAATAGAACATTTAGGAAGGGAAAAAACTGACGAAGATCCAAGCAGATGGCCGGTTTTAGGCCAATCAAATCAAGCGATACCGTAGTTTTTCATTTTCTCGCGAAGGGTAGAACGGGAGATCTCCAGAATTCGGGCAGTTTGAGACTTGTTGCCGTTATTTTTTCCCAGCACTTTAAAAATATGCTGTTTCTCCATTGCTTCTAAAGAGTCATCATCGTTTGCAAGGGAAGGGAATTCATTGGAAGGTGCTAATTTCGAAACACCGTCTCGTAGTTCCGGCAGGTGATCTAACAGGAGTGTATCCTCGCTGCACAAAATAACTGCTCTTTCGATCACATTTTTAAGTTCTCGAACATTACCCGGCCATTTGTAGTTCAGCATCCGTTCCTGGGTTTCGGGAGAGATGCCCTTTATCTCTTTGCCAATTTCTTTATTGTTCCGTTCAATAAACAACATAGCCAAAGGCATAATGTCAGCCTGCCTGTCCCGCAACGGCGGAATGTCTATGACCATCACTTTCAGCCGGTAATATAAATCTTCCCTGAAAATCTGGCGCTCAATGCAATCTTCAAGATTTCTATTTGTGGCGGCAATTATTCTCACATCGATCTGGATGTTCGAAGTCCCTCCGATTCTCCGAAAAGACTGGGTCTCGATGACACGCAAAAATTTGGGTTGCATGGACATTTGCATGCTGGAGATTTCATCTAAAAAAATCGTGCCGTTGTTGGCCATTTCAAAGAGGCCCTTTTTCAGAATCTTAGCGTCTGTAAAGGCTCCCTTTTCATGACCGAACAACTCGCTCTCCAAAAGGCTCTCCGGAATCGCGCCGCAATTGATTTTGACCAACGGCTTATCTCTGCGCCGGCTCCAGTTATGAACAGCATTGGCAACTAACTCCTTGCCCGTGCCGCTTTCGCCCTGAATTAAAACAGAGGTTTTGGGTGTTGATGCCACGATCTGGATCAGCTTTTTAAGTTCGCGTATCGGTTTCGTTTCTCCAAAAAGCTCATTATCGGGATACTCTTCTTTGCTCTTGAGTTTCACCTCTCTTTTAAGATCATGAGTCTCCAAAGCTTTTGCGACATTGAGCTTGAGCTCATCCAACTCAAACGGTTTCATTAAATAATCATAAGCGCCCATTTTCATAGCATTGACTGCTGGTTTAGGATCGGTTAAGGCGGTAATCATAATAACCAAAATATCCGGATCTTTTTCTTTGATTTGTTGCAGTAGTTCAATGCCATTAATGTCTGGAAGATTAATATCCAAAAGAACTAGGTTGATTATCTCTTTTTCAAGGACAGTCAAAGCATGCTCGCCGGTTAAGGCCAAGCTGACTTTGTTGCCTTCTTTTCTCAGCACGTCCCCCAGAGTCTGACCTAAGTCTTCGTTATCTTCTACGACCAGTATGTTTGCCTTTGACATAAACCTTATTCCTCCGTCGGTAACAAGAGCTTAAATCTCGTACCATTCTTTGCATCGCTGTCTACCTGGATATCTCCATGATGGTCAGCTACAATTCTGTAAACAATCGACAACCCCAAACCAGATCCCTGGAGTTTGGTGGTAAAAAATGGGTTGAAAATCGAATTCAGATCCCTCGAATCAATTCCCTCTCCGGTATCAGTTAGGCACACTTCGGTATAGAGAGAACTTTTGTTCTGAACCGGGGAAGACCGCCCACGCCGATCGACACGGCGCAGTGTCGTTACTTTAGGATAGGCTTCGAGCTTTAGCTCTCCACCTTTGGGCATGGCATCCAATGCATTTAAAAATAAATTCACAAAGACTTGCTCAAGCTGATGAAAATCTACGTGAACGAGGGGCAATTCAGAATGATAAGTCTCACTATATTTGACAGATTGTGACCGCATCCGGTTTTCCAATAAAGCAACAACTTCCTGAACTATTTCCGGGAAACGGTGTAAATTTCTTTTTGGCTGCCGAGGTTTTGCATAAGAAAAGATCGTTTTCAGTAAATCATCCAGGCGATTAACCTGTCTGACGATCCGGGAAACGTATTCACGACGGGAATCATCGGGCTCGAGATCTTCCTCTAATGCTTGCGCGATTGTTTTGATACCGGCGAGAGGATTTCTGATTTCATGGGCAATCCCTGAAGCCAGAACCCCCATAGACGCCAACCTATCCATTCTCTGTACTTCAACCTGCATCTGCTTGATTTGCGTAATATCTTTGAAAGAAATTATCGAGCCAACCCGGCGATCTTGCGTATCGATTCTTGGCGTAACAGTAAAACCGATATAAACCCGATTACCTTCTTTGGTCGTTAGCGGCATTTCACGGTTCAAAAGTTCTTGATCCGGGTCATCAATGTTTGACAACAGTTTTTCACAATCTTCCATTGGGAAAACTTCATTTAGGGGTTTGCCAATGACCTCAATTTCCGAGTAGCCCAACACTTCCCCGGCACTGCTGTTAAAAGAGGTTATCTTATGATCGAGATTAACTGTAATTAAGCCTGAACTTATACTTTGTATAATGCTCTCATTGAAATTTTTTAACTCAACTATCTCCTGGCCAAGCTGTTTCTTCTCGGTAATATCCCGCGCAATGCCAACACACCCTACAATTTTACCTTTTTCGAATATTGGATTGATGTTAATGGAAAGATAAACATATTGGCCATTCTCTCTTTTAACCCGAACTTCAAAAATTCTTGAAAGACCTTTCAAGGTTTTCTTTACATTCATCTTGGCCTCTTGCCGGTCCTCAACCACAATCATATCGGAAAAATTTTTATCAATCCAATCTTCTCTATCTTGTTTACATATTGTGGATATCCGTCTGTTTATTAAAACGAACTTCGCATCTATATCTAAGGTGAAAATTAAATCACTGGCGTTTTCAATCAAGTCCCGGTATTTGTATTCTATGCGCTTAACCTGTTCTTGCAACTCCTTATTTTTCAATAGCAACTCATGTTGGGTTAAGACATTATCGATGATATTTAACAACTCACGATTGCCGAAGGGTTTCAATAGGAAATTGCTTAATCCTAACTCAAACAATTCCTGGCGTTCTGTCTCTTTTTCAGAAGCAGCCGTTAACAAAATAACTGGCGTATCTCGGACAATTTGATATTTTGAATTTTTCCTGAGTTGCTGAAAAAACTCAAATCCGTTCATATTAGGCATCATATAATCCAGTATGACCAGATCAGGTTTACTTCCCATTAGGGCAGACAAGCCCTCTTCTCCGGACATAACGGTGATGCAACCATATCCAGCACGCTTAACAATGATGCCGCCGATTTCAAGCATATCCGGATCATCATCTACCAGCAGAATTGTCTTTTTGTTATTATTCATGGTGCGGCTTTCATATAAAGCTTCCGAGTGAACTTAAGCAACTATTTGCTCAGTAATATATACCTCTTCCGTCATTTGTTCATTTTTGGGAAGAATTATAGTAAATCTTGACCCATGGCCCAATTTACTCTTAACCTTAATGATACCCCCGTGTATTTCTATAATTTCCTTTACTAAAGAAAGACCCAATCCAGAACCCGTGATATCCTGAACTTTTTCATCATCAGTAATTCGATAGAATTTATCAAAAATATGAGGAAGCGAATCTTCAGAAATGCCGAACCCGGTATCTTCAATATCAATTTGGAATTCTTGCTTGCTTTCAGTGATCCGCACAATCACCTGAGCTTTTTCAGGGCTATACTTAATTGCGTTTGAATATAAATTTAAAATCGCCTGTTCCATCATGTTTCGATCGGCGTAAATCGTCGTGACTTCCGGCGGGGCTTCCAACTTAACCCGGATCTCTTTTTTGTCAGCCAATTGTGAGTTGAAGTCCAAGACTTTTTCAACCAGCATCTTAATATCCACAGGAGTCTTTCTAACCTGGCTCTTTCCAGCCTCAATCTTTGAAATGTCCAGGAACTTGTTTATCAGCTCACTTAATCGGTTGGACTCCTTAAGAATGATCGAAGCATATTCTTCGGATTGATCACGAGTGACGGTTTTATCCAGAAGCAATTCACTAAAGCCTGAAATACAAGTAAGAGGCGACCGGAGCTCATGCGCAACCAGCGAAACCAATTCAGTCTTTAGTCGATCAATTTCTTTTTCATGTGTAATGTCCCTCAGAATCGTTGCTACCCCGATCAACCTTTCTTCCGGTTCCAATTCAACTCCAACAGCCCCGTCGTCTTCAATCCGGGAAGCCAACGCTTGCAGAATTACGGGTTTAGTTTCACCCACCGGTAACGTAGTGATCTCGATGGTTGCGCTTTTCTTTTCGCTATTTCTGCTAATTTCTTCTATACATTTAACCAATGTTTCGTCTTCAATTAAATCCCGAAGAGGTTTTTTTTCGCTATTTTCATCCAGATTAAACCACTTAATCGCAACTGAATTGATTCGTAGGATCTTATTATTCACATCCGTAACAATAACGCCATCCCCGATTTCCTGAAGAATCGTCTCAATTTGCTTTTTCTGAGACAGACTTCCCTGAATATGCTGCTTGCGAAATTCCTCAGTCATATAATCAAAAATTTTGGCCAGTTTGCCTATTTCATCATTAGAATTTATCGAAATCTTATGGTCGAAATTACCGCGAGCAATTTCAAGGGCGCTTTTTTTGAATTGCATGATCGGACGGCTGATTTCTTTGCCAACATAATAAGCACCAATTAAAGCCAGCAATAGAGTCAGAATTAAAAATCCGTAATAGACAAAGGGCAAATCAATTTTGCCGCCAACGCCATTGCCGGCATACAGAAAATATACCCAGGACAATAGGACTGGCAAAGCAGAAACGACAAATGCCATAAGAAATAACTTCTTGAAAATCGAACTGCTTTTTAGAAAAGGTAATTTCATGACATTTTTATGAATCCACAAAAATGAGGTTTCTACCCGCCTCTTTCGCGCGATATAATCGTTGATCTGCTTGACTGACCAAAGTGTCGAAATCTTCACCGTCCTCGGGAAAAGTTGCAACACCTGTGCTTATGGTCAGTTTACTGTCCAGCTGCGCGCTTTCACAAGCAAAACCATGCCCCTCGACTAGTTTTCTAATTTTTTCAGCCACGATACCCGCCGGTGATTTATCAGTTTCGATGAGAATGAGTGAAAACTCTTCGCCGCCGTACCTCGCAGCCAAATCAATATTTCGAATATTCGCTTTTAGTAAATATGCAATTTCCTTTAAAACGAGGTCGCCGGCGGGGTGGCCATTCTTATCATTATATTGTTTAAAGTGATCGATATCGATCATTACGACGGATATATTCAACTTGTGCCGTTGAGCCCGGTTTAGCTCTTGAAGCAAGTGTTCTTTGAAGTGTCGATAATTATATAAACCGGTCAACCCATCTGTAATAGAGAGGTGGCGCAACTCTTCTTTGGTCCTCAGCAGCTCAATAACCTTTTCCTGAAGCTCATCGTGCAAATGCTTGATTCGCAACAGCGACCGGACCCGAACGAGCAACTCTAATTTATTGAACGGTTTGGTTAAAAAGTCATCCGCTCCGGCTTCCATGCCTTTAACCTTGTCTTCCGGTTCATTAAGCGCAGTCACCAAAATCACCGGAATGAATTTAGTAGCATCGTCAGATTTAATTGCTTCGCAGACTTCAAAACCATTCATTTTAGGCATCATAACATCGAGTAACACGAGGTCAGGCTGGTGTTCCTTCACCGCCTTCATCGCATCATGGCCGTCTTTAGCTGAAACGACATTATATCCTTCAGCAGAAAGATATGTGACCAGTAATTGAATATTTACCGGAACATCATCGACAACCAGTATCGTGTTGCTCTTCAGCATGCTCACTTTAGGTTTATTTTTTGGATATCATTAGGATTTTAGTGGATTCTCTGCGGTACTTTGGCCTAAGAACCGTGTTGGGCAAATTTCGGCGGGTTTATTCTTCCCCATCTTAAAACAACGCACTCTGATTAAAACACGCAGAAAATTAGTTCAAAGGAAACATTTCAACTATTTTCATTGAACTTCTTCCAAAGTCATAAAGAGTAAAACAGTTTGAAAGAGTCAAGATGGTCAGAAACCGGTCACTTTTGCTACAAAAAATACAATTTATAAACTTTATAGTCAAGCAATATTTGTTGAAACATGGTTAAAATATAGCAACATTTTGTAAGTAAAAAATACGCTAGCCAAAAAGGAGCCGGTTTATTAATCCTATATTACATCACAATTACCTCCCTATGTTCTAACTGAGTTAATTTAATATTTTTAGCGTATAATCTATGCAGATTAAATGGTAGAAATCCGAACATTGAACGATTAGCAGACGAAATGTATTCTTTGGTAATTTTTGCGCGGTAAAATCGAAGAAAAAATCTCGGGATTGAGTATTTGAGCAAGAATTTCGAGGCCATCGACCAGCCTCGGGCCCGGCCGGTTAAAAAATGAGGAACCGTCTACCGCATAAACTTGATTTTTTTTCACTGCGGGAAGGTCTGGCCAACCCGGCCAACCTTGAACCTGTTTTGCTTCTGCAACTGCTCTGTCTAAACCAAAACCGCAGGGCATAAAAACAAGAATCTCCGGGGCGTAATCGACCACATCCTGCCAATTAATTTGCACCGACGGCTGCCCCTTAATGGCCAACCCCTCTTGACCGCCGGCAATGGCAACCATTTCAGATATCCAATGGCCGGCAGCAAAAGGTGGGTCGATCCATTCCATACAATAAACTTTGGGGCGTACAGTTAATTTACAGGTATTATTCTCAATGAAAGTAATTCGCTTTTCAAGCGAGTCAACGAACCGTTTAGCTTCACTACTCTTATCGGTCTTTTCTCCAACCAGCAAAATATTTGACAAAACATCACGGAAGAAATGCGGTTCCAGGGAGATAATTTCCTGATCACCTTCTAAAATTTTAGCGGCCTCCAAAACGATGTTATAAGAAACTGCACAGACATCACATAGTTCTTGGGTCAGAATTAAATCAGGTTTAATTTCAGCAAGCAGTTTTTCATTCAAATGGTAAATACTTTTGCCTTCATGAATCAAGCCGGTAATGCCTTTGTGTATTTGCAAACTTGAACTTTCAGAATGTTCTAAAATACTTGAGGTTATTACCGGCTTTTCGCTGGCTCCGGACGGATAATCACATTCGTGTGTGACCGCCAAAAGCTCCTCACCTAAGCCAAGCGCATAAACAATTTCGGTTGCACTGGGTAAGAGCGAGACAATTTTCATAGTGTATTTTCGGTGAGATAAATCTTCAATGCATGCGGGTAGGCTGATAGCACAGCCACCGGCTCAAGTGTCGCAGTGGCGGAAGCCACTGCGTTACCCTTGTATATTAACAATAGTGCTTTTTATCATTTAAATAAATATCTTTCAAACAGTCAGTCGAGATCGTCCCACCCTAGGGTTTAGTAGCCCGTAAGTAGCCGGATCCGACAGACTGTTTATTCTCAAAAGTCCGAACAGTCGATTGGGACATTGTAATTTTAATGAACCCGCATTGCAAGGAAGGATAACATGAGAAATTGTATTGGTGTAGATATTTCAAAACGTTCCTTTGATGTTTATGTACTCGAAACAAACAAAGCCTTTCAGATGCAAAATAGTTCTGAAGGAATCACTCGCTGTGCTAAGCTCTGTCATGAAATCCTACCGGAGTTGATTGTGATGGAAGCAACCGGCGGTTACGAAATGCTCCTGGCGAGCCATCTCCAAGCAGAGGGCTTTCCTGTAGCGATCGTAAATCCAAGACGCATCAGAGATTTTGCTAAGGCTTTGGGGCAAATGGCTAAAACTGATAAAATCGATGCTAAGATTATTGCCAAGTTTGCAGCTACATTAGAACCAATGCCTCATGAATTCATCGATGATAACTCCAGAAAATTAAAAGCCTTAATCTCACGTAGAAAACAACTTCTTCAAATGCATACTGCTGAAGTCAACCGCAGAGAACATGCACTTGAGAAGGAAATCAAACAAAGCATTAAAGCTATTATTACGGCTATTGAAACTCAGCTTCAAAACGTTGACAAAGAGATAGATGATGCAATAAAAGAAGCACCCGAACTAAAACAAAAAACTGAATTTCTTCAATCCGTTCCAGGTATTGGCAAAACCACCGCTCACATGCTTGTCGCAGAATTACCCGAATTGGGCATTCTAAACCGTAGACAAATTGCAGCCCTGGTTGGTGTCGCACCCATCAATCGCGATAGCGGCGTTTTCCGTGGAAAACGCATGACCGGAGGCGGCAGAAAACAAGTCCGAACGAAGTTATATATGCCAACGTTGGTCGCGACACAGTTCAACCCGGTAATCAAAAAATACTATCGAAACCTGGTCGATGAGCGTGGTAAATGCAAGATGGTTGCACTTACCGCTGCTATGAGAAAATTGCTGTGCATCATGAACACCATGCTGAAAAACAGTCAATATTGGCAGCCAAATTTGGCTGAAAACGCTTGACTTTTAAGACAGTCGCTACTTAAAGTTCATTGTTGAGAAAACCCCTGAAAAACATTTTAGAATGTAAAACCCACACTGGATCGTACTTCACGTCCCGGTGCAGGAAAACCGTCAATAACTTTTATTTGTTTATCAAAGATGTTCCGCATTGCTATCTTAATCTTGAAATTTCCACCCTTAAAAGGTTGATTCCAAGCGGCTCCAATATCAACTAAACTATGCGAGTCCAGCAAGCTTGAGTTATCGGCGTTGGTAAATCTTTTCCCCAGGAATCTAAACCCACCTTTCATTCGAATTTGCTTGATACTCACAATCAATTCAGCCTTTAGTTGATGCTTGGGTCGATAAATCAACTGATTATTGTTCACCGCATCCTCGGCATCGAGATAAGTATAATCTAAATTCAGATGGGCGATATCATTTGGATCACTGTAGCTTACTCTCGATTCAAGCCCCTTGATGCTCGCCACTTGTACATTTTCCGGACTAAATACAAAGTTCGCGTCCGGCCGCCAGATAATTAAATTCTCCAAGTTCGAATTGAAATAGTTTACTTCAAAACCCCAATACCCCGTTCTTTTTAAGTTTAGCAGGAACCCCAAATCATAACCGCTTCCTGTTTCAGGTTTTAAATCGGGATTACCTACGGCAAAAGGACCAGCAGGCCAGTAAAGATCGTTAAAAGAAGGCGCGCGGAAAGACTTTCCCCAATTACCTCTAAGATTCAACTGAAACCCGGCTAAGTATCTAAGTGAGAATCCCATCTTGGGACTGATCTGTACCTCGAGATCAGAAAATTTATCCCACCTCAATGCAGGCACGAGAGTAATTTCGAAATTTTGATTTAATGATGACCGAATTTGATCCTGTAAAAAAATACTGTGGTTACTGCGTCTTTGCAAAGCAACATCGGTACTGTTAATTTTGTCTTGCCGAAATTCATAACCTCCCGTGATCTCGTTTGAATCTGATGCCCGCCAATTTGATTGAAAACTAAATCCTAATACATCATTTTTATGTTCACTGGAGAAAGGAAAAACGGGATTCGGATCGTCAAAATTTTGTTTGAATTTATAGAAATAGGTTTGGGCTTTCAGGCCAAACCTCGCAGCAAATTGTTGCCGGTAGCGTAAATTGTACTTCCACGATTTATCTTTTTGAATAGCTGTCTCGGATGGAAAACTTGTTGGGCCTGGTGCGCCTCGGTCGGCATCATGAATCTGAACGAACCCACTGATTTGGCTGGCAGAATTTGGGGTATATCTAACATTAAGAAACGTATCATTCAAAGTCAGTCCGTTGTTCGTTCTTTTTACCGAGCGGCCTTGAGAATCTTCAATGCTGAAATCTCCATCGCTGCTGGTGTAAGTATGAGCCAAAAAATAGTCAAACTTACTCAATTTCTGGCCGAAATTTACTTCAAGTACCCGTGTCCCAAAAGATCCTGCAGTCGTGGTAACTTGACCCGATAACGGCTTGCTTTCCGTGTTTGAACGAGTGATCAAATTAATAACGCCGCCAACCGCATCCGTGCCATAAAGAGCGGAATTGCCACCACGAATGATTTCGACACGCTCAATGGCTTGCAATGGAATATCACTTAAATCCGGAGCAGTGCCCTGGGCCAGATTCAAGCGCTGTCCATCGAGAAGAATGAGGATCTGATTTTCGCTGGCTCCGCGAATCGAAGCAGTTTTTAGTGCACCGATGTGACCGTAATTCTTAACAAAAACGCCGGTTGCAAACTCAAGTACCTCCCCGATATTTTGAGAATGGCTCTCTTGAAGCTCTAAACGAGAAATAACTTCGGTAGCGACCGCTACTTCATTCTGCAACGCATTTTCCCGAGTCGCTGTGACCAACACTTCACTAAATCTAACCACTTCTGCCTTTAAACGGAAATTCAGGATAACTGTTTGACCATTTGCTATCTCAATTTCTTGGGTAAGCGAGCCAAATCCGATGCGGCTAATTTCCACAACATTTTTACCGACAGGAATTTGGTGTAGAATGAAAAATCCATTATTATCCACCGCAACTCCAATATTTTTTTCCTTTATAACGATATTGGTACCGGGCAACGGTTTTCCTGAATAGTGATCAAGAACGTAACCGCTTAATTTACCTGTTTGAGCAAAGATACGGGCGGGTAATAGCAGAACAAATGATAAATAAACAAAAACAAGCCAACGCTGAGACATGATGACCTCCCTTTTTAAAAAATGAATGACTTTTCTATTCGCGAACGAACAGAATTGAATTAAGAAAGGACAGGCCGACCTAATCAGCGTGATTTATGAACCAGGGCGGTTCAAAAAAAATCCCCAACCTTAAGAAAAAGTCGGGGATTAACCGTTTTCAATTTTAAGCTCAGTCCTTCCCTCGAAGGTTTCCACGGGCAGGTCTCCTGGCTTTGCAGCTTTGACCCTAATCACCGCGTCTTCCCAATCGTATTACCGAAAAGTGACGTCTTGCGGCTTTCGTAGCTGCTTACAGTTGCGGGGCAGCGCCGGATTCTCACCAGCTTCCATTCTCAATCAATAAATTGAGATACCCGTGTCCATTTGAAATTATGGTACTAATATAATTTAACAGGTGTTAAATGTCAAGAAGAAATTATTCTCAATCCCAAAACTCCCATACAATTCCGAACCGGAATGTTTTGGGCGGCATAAAAAAACCTGGCACCAGTTGATATTTTTTATCGAACAGATTCTCCATTGAAATCGACAAACGGGCATCTGAGAATTGAAAGGAAATTTGGCCGTCGAATACTGTGGTTTCGGGCAGCTTCACGACCGAAGGCAGCGACGGGCTATTCTCATAAGTCAACCCAGAGATTTCTCCAAAAACCCTGCCGATTAATCTGAGATTTACATAAACATAATTTTCAAACATCTGACGGCCTAAGTCCAAATAGCTGTAAATGGAAATCTCCGGCACCTGCAATCTTTTTGAGGGTCCCGGTTCGGCAACGGTTAAGTAGGAGCCAACAAAGCCAAACTCGCCGCCCTTAAAATATTTCCAGATAAATTTAAAGTCATGGCCAAGGACAGTTCTTTTATCTAAATTGGCCGGCCCAAAGTCAGCGAGATTTTTTAGTACAGTGTTTCCTATCCAGCTATCAACCTGCTGCAGAAAAACAGCTGCGTGTACTTGTACATCGTCGCTATTTAAACTGATGCCTAATTCAAAACTAGAACTTGTTTCAGCCGAGAGTGCGGGATCTCCAAGAAAATCCGGGGTTGGCCAGAAGCGTTCCACAAAGCTTGGATAACGCCTCGCCCGCCGGAAACCCACCCACATTTTGTTGATTTCTGTAGGTTCGTAGTAGAAAAACACAGCCGGGTTAAACCTAATTGGATAATCGTTTTTGCTCTCTAAGTTCAGTTGCAATCCCAGACGCCATTTATCGGCCAAAAGAAAATCATCCTGAATAAAGACCCGACCAAACTTATCAGTATGATCTCCTAATCGAGGGCTGGAGAGGACATCTGTTTTAAATTCTGCCCCGAAACCAAAAAGGTGATTGCCCGCGATTAATTGCTGTTGAATTCTTGTGCCGATAGTCATGTTTCGAGGCTTAAATGCCACCGAGTCTGCAATAGACTGTTCCCGAATAGTTGAAAAAAACAAACTGGCATTAAGAAGTTTCTTTTCTTGTGAAAGACTTCCCAGTTTTAAAGACAGTACCTGATCAAAACGCTGGTCTTTCCGTTTTGCTGCAGATGTTAAAGGCACAAAACCCGCTGGTAAAGGTGCGGGGATTTCAAATTCATTTTTGTTTAAGAACGCGGTATAGTTTAATTCTATTTTTGAACCCGGTTGATATGAAATCTTTCCAAAAATTCTGGATCCGGTATGGACTCTGTTTGTTTCAAATCCATCAAATTCCTGGCGCTTACCTGAGAATGTGAAATTGACATTTTTTGTGATTGGCAGGGCAAATATGATCCCCAGGTCGCTATACTCCCAACTGCCCGCACGAAAGTTTACCTGTGAGTAAGGTTTCTTTGCATTAAATTCAAAAGAATTTAGGTTCAGCACTCCACCTGATGACTGAAACCCAAATGGAGCAAAAGAATCTGCACCGCGAACGGTAAAATCTTCCACTAAATTGATAGGAATCACCGTCGTTGGTACAAACCCGCTAATCGGGTTTTCCAAATTTAAATCGTCGAACCAAATGCTTGTTTGCTGCGGGGTCGAACCTCTAAAAGATAGGGGCGATACTTGGCCCAGACTGCCGTAATCAAGCGGAAAAACATTAGGGAGAACCTGGACAAAATCAGCAATATCTTCAGCGATAAGGTTCTCTGTTTCCCGAATATTGAACACCCAAATTCCTGAGTTCGGCCTTGGCTTTATAGTAAGAGTGTCCGCGCGCGGAGTTTCGGATTCACCTACGACTGTTTTCGTCGAGTCGGTTTCTTGGGGGTAGGCAAAATTTACAGTAGAGAGAGATGAAACTATTAAAAAACATCCGACTTTCCAATCGAAGTTTTTCAACTGATGTTAGCCTGTTTGAGTAAACCAATTCTACTCAGTTCCCGGCTTACATAAGGTAAAACAAGAACAAATATTAATATGTTGTTGACCGTAAGAATAAGATAAGATGGCAGCCCTCCCACAAACCAAATTTTTTGTTGCTCCAGCGAAAATCCCATTGAAAAAACATTACTTGAGAACGTAAGCAGGATATAAACCCAGGTTAAAAGCAACCCCGCCACGCCGAAAGCAATCGCTCTTATCCAGAAACGCCTTTTGCCGAGGCCTAATTTAGCATATCTGCCACCAAGATATCCAACCAAAGCACGGCTTAAAGCTTGAGCAATGAAAAGAGGAAGCGGAGAGATTCCGTAAGGATTAAAGGTTGAGAATATTGAACTGGCGATTACCCCGACCAATATGCCATTTCTTTGGCCTAACAACAATCCGGAAAGAAAAATAGTCGCGGTAAAAATCTCAATATTGTGAATTGATATAAAAAGAAAAGCTCCCGCAACAGCCATGGCTGAGAAAACTCCGACCAGAGCAATTTCAGTAACACTAATCTTCATTTTATTAGCCGGTCAAGTAATGTTTGAAATAAGAGACGAGTGATTTGAGGGGAACAATAGTTAATCAACTTTAACAAAATGATTCAGCGGCCCTATTCCTTTGCCTAAGTCAAAGCTGAAACGGATTGCCTCGGTGATAAATTTCTTTGAAATCGAAATAGCTTTTTTTAATTGATGTCCCATGGCTAAGTTTGCCGCAATGGCAGCAGAATATGTACAGCCGGTGCCGTGGGTATTTTTGCTTCGGATTCGCTCAGCAAAATATTCGGTAAATTCACTGCCGTCAAATAAAATATCGACGGCGTCTTCCTCACGGTGTCCACCCTTTAGTAAAACGTTTTTTGCGCCTAGATTATGCATTACTTTTGCCGCCTCCCGCATATCATCTTTGGTTTTAATGGCCATTCCCGTCAGCGCCTCGGCCTCGGGAATGTTGGGTGTGATCACTTCCGCCAGAGGAATGATTTTCGCCATTAAGGCTTGCTGAGCATCATCCTGAAGGAGCGGATGCCCACCTTTTGAACGCATCACTGGATCCACAACTAAGTGCGGAATATTGAATTGCTCAATTGTTTTTGAAAGCGCCTCGATAATCTCAGCGTTGGAAAGCATGCCGGTTTTTGCTGCATCAACTCCGAGATCGTTAACCACAGATTCCAATTGCAGCGCCACGAATTCAGGTGGCAAATCAAGCACACCCTGTACACCTTGGGTATTCTGTGCTGTGATTACCGTCAGAACAGACATTCCGTAACAGCCGAATGCATGGAACGTTTTCAAATCCGCCTGGATGCCGGCGCCG
>Ga0209988_10001347_pt1 | contig 15948 bp, 16 predicted proteins | sample N075metaG_FD_183115 | JGI IMG/M metagenome (GOLD analysis project Ga0209988, IMG submission 183115) | Deep subsurface microbial communities from Kermadec Trench to uncover new lineages of life (NeLLi) - N075 metaG (SPAdes) (version 2) | ecosystem: Environmental > Aquatic > Marine > Ocean trench... | reverse complement strand
GGCGATCTCACCAAGCGCATGGTCGGCGACTACCAGGGCAGCTTCCTGAAGCTGAAGGAGGACGCCAACCGCATGGCCGGGCAGATCGGCGACATCGTCGGGCGCATCTCGACCGCCACCGGTTCGGTTCGAAGCGCCGCCGGGGAGATCGACTCGGGCGCCTCGGAGCTGTCGACGCGCACCGAGAGCCAGGCCGCCTCGCTGGAGGAGACGGCGGCGGCGATGGAGGAGATCGCGGCGACGGTGAAGACCAATGCCGAGAACGCCGTCGAGGCCAACAATCTTGCCGAGGCCACCCGGGGGCAGGCCGAGCGCGGCCGCGAGGTGGTGGCCGAGACGGTGGTTGCGATGGCGAACATTCGCGAAAGCTCGACCGAGATCGGCGACATCGTCTCGACCATCGAGGGGATTGCGTTCCAGACCAATCTGCTGGCTCTGAATGCCGCGGTCGAAGCGGCGCGGGCGGGCGATGCCGGCAAGGGCTTCGCGGTGGTCGCCTCCGAGGTCCGGACCCTGGCGCAACGATCGGGCGAGGCGGCGAAGACGATCAAGGATCTGATCGGCAAAAGCACCGGTCATGTCGAAGCCGGCGAGCGGCTGGTCGGCGACACCGATACGGCGCTGACCGAGATCCTCGAGGGGGTGCGCAATCTGGCCCGCACCGTCGAGGAGATCGCCGATGCCAGCAAGGAGCAGACCACCGGTGTCGAGGAGGTCTCCAGCACCGTCAGCCAGATGGACGAGATGACCCAGCAGAACGCCTCGATGGCCGACAAGAGCGCGGCCGCGGCGCGCGGCCTCACCGAGCAATCGGAGACCCTGGTCGAGCTGGTCCGGTTCTTCACCATCGGCGATGCCTCGGACTCGGGCTCTCGCTCGGGCGCCAGGACCGGGGCGGACCACGACCAGCAGGCCTGGGACCGCGACGCCAGGACCGAAACCGCGGCGGCCCGAAAGCCCGCTCCGGCGCCGCGCGCCGCCCAGGCCGGAAATGGCACCTGGGGGGAGTTCTGATGTCCATCCAATCAAACCGGGACAACGCCACAGGCCAGGCGTCGGCGGCCGACTGGCAGCAATACGTCGCGTTCGAACTCGGCGACCAGTACTACGGCGTCGAAATCACTTCGGTGCGCGAGATCCGGCAATGGTCGCCGACCACCGAACTGCCGAACCAGCCGCACTACGGCCGGGGCGTGCTCGACATCCGCGGCGAGGTCGTCCCGGTGTATGACCTGCGGGCCCGGTTCGGCGGCCCGGTGGTCGATGTGACCGACAGCCACGTCGTGCTGATCGTGTCGATCGACGACAGGAGCATCGGCATCCTGGTCGATACGGTCTCGGACATCATCGACCTCAGCACCGCCGACATGCGTCCGGTGCCGGAAGGCGCCCGGGTGGCGGAGCACGAGACCGTCACCAGCCTCGCCAATCATGGAGACCGGATGATCGCGCTGCTCGACCTCTCGGCGCTGTTCGGCATCCGCGACAGGGTGGCTGCTTGATGCCAGAGCCTTGTCCGGCCTGAGTGAATCAGGCCGGGCAAGGCCCTATTTCAGTGCGGATGCGGCCCGTTCACACAATTCCATGCCTTTGGCAAAAGCCCGGAGGTTCAGGTCAAGAAATCTCGGCGGCACGCCTTTGCGGATGACCTGTTCCAGGGTGTCGCATCGGCAAGCGTCGGCGAGCCCGGCAAAGGCGCCGAGGGCGATGATATTGGTTGCCCGTTCATTGCCGAGCGCCAGCGCGCTTGCGCTCAAAGGCAGGACGTGGAGGTCATGGTCGCCGCCGGGAATGTCCTTGACCCGGCGCGCATCCGCGATCACCAGCGCCCCCGGTTTCAATAGCGGCATGGAGATCGAAACCGGTAGCTGGTCGAGCAGCACCAGATAATCCAGCGCCGTGACCAGTGGGTAGTCGATGCTTGCCCTGGCGACGACAAGATCGGCGCGGCTCAGGCCGCCGCGCGAGGTCGGCTCGTAGCTTTGCGAGCGCGCGACCTTGCGGCCCTCCCGGATCAGGGCATCGGCCAGCAGCCTGGCGCTGAGTTGCAAGCCCTGACCACCAGAGCCGCCGAAGCGGATTTCAAAGTTTTTCAACACACACTCCGGGTTCTAGGTTTTCTGAGCGGCCTGGATTTTCGCCGCATGGCCGCGGTAGGTGGCGCCGTATTCGGGGCGGTCGGTGCGGGCCAGTATGCCGGTTTTCAGGTTGGTGGCCCGGAACGGCTCGTCGACGATATTGCCCCCGACAACCCCGTACGAGGTGGGGCGCATCCGGCTTTTCTGGGTCATGATCATTTCAGCGGACTCGCCCAGATCGTTCTTGCGGCCGAAAATTTCGGTGCAATCGGACAGCACTTCGACGAATGAGAAGCCCTTGTGGGAGATGGCGTCCCGCAGCAGGTTCTTGAGGGCCGGGGTCTGGATCGTCACCTCGCGCCCGACAAACCCCGCCCCCGCCGCGGCGGCAATGGCGCAGGCGTCGAAAACCGGCTCGATGCTGCCGCTCTGCGAGGTCGTGGTGTAGCGGGTGGCCGAGGTCGTCGGCGAGGCCTGGCCGCCGGTCATGCCATAGACCTCGTTGTTGAGCATCATGCAGGTCAGGTTCAGGTTGCGCCGGCAGGCGTGGATCAGGTGATTGCCGCCGATGGCCAGGCAATCGCCGTCACCGGTGATCACCACAACCTCCAGATCGGGCCGCGCCAGCGCCAGCCCGGTGGCGAAGGCAAGCGGCCGGCCGTGGGTCACATGGAAGGTATTGGCGTCGATATAGGCGCCGGTGCGTCCCGAGCAGCCGATGCCCGAGACGATGGCGAGATTGTTCTTGTCGATGCCCAGATCATGGATCGCCCACAGCAGCGCGCGCAACGCGATGCCATGGCCGCAGCCCGGACACAGGAAGTGCGGGAAAAGATGAAGACGCAGGTAATCGCGGATATTGAAGCTGTCGGCGCTGATCTCATTCATGGTTGGACAACTCCCGGATTTTCGCCTCGATTTCAGTGGGTTCGATGGGTTCGCCGTCGAACTTGGCGAGGCTTTCCACCTGCGCGGCCCCGGCGCACAGGCGTTCGATTTCCAGCACCAGTTGCCCGGCGTTCATCTCTGCCACGATGACGGATCTTGCCGAGGCGGTAGCGGCCTTGAACGCGGTTTCGGGAAACGGCCACAGGGTTATGGGGCGGAACAACCCGGCCTTGAGGCCGCTCGCGCGGGCGGCATTCACCGCGCGGTGCGCGGCGCGGGCCGATATTCCGATGGCGCAGACGACGATATCCGCATCCTCGCACCCGACCGCCTCATAGGATTCGATCAGCTCGCGGTGGTGGTCCAGCTTGCCGGATATCCGCCGGGTGATCCGCTCGACGCATTCAGGCTCCTGGGTCGGAAATCCGGACTCGAGGTGGGTCAGGCCGGTGGTATGGGTGCGGTAGCCATCGCCGGGGCGTGGCATCGGCGGCACCAGATCGTCGGTTACCGCGTAAGGCAGGAAGCTCTCCGCCGCGCCCTCGGCCCATTTCCGATCGGCGACCTCCACCGTGCCGGGCGCCGGTATTTCAACGGTTTCCACCAGATGGCCGATGACCTCGTCATAAAGCACGATCACCGGCACCCGGAGGCGTTCGGTCAGCGCGAAGGCGCGGATCGTCTCGCTGAAGATTTCAGGCACCGACGCCGGGGCCAGAACGATAACCGCATGATCGCCATGGGTGCCCCAGCGCGACTGCATGATGTCGCCCTGGGCCGGGCGCGTGGGCAGGCCGGTCGATGGGCCGCCACGCATGACATTGACGATCACACAGGGAATTTCCGCGCCGGCGGCATAGCCGATATTTTCCTGCTTGAGCGAAAACCCCGGGCCGCTGGTCGCGGTCATCGCCTTGGCGCCGCCCATCGACGCCCCCAGCACCGCCCCCATCGAGGCGATCTCGTCCTCCATCTGGACAAACACGCCCCCGGCCCTGGGCATCTCGACCGACATCGTCTCGGCGATTTCCGAGGACGGGGTGATCGGATATCCGGCATAGAACCGGCACCCGGCGGCGACCGCGCCCAACGCGCAGGCCTGGTTTCCCTGAAGGTCTCTCGATGTTGGCTGGGTCTGCATCACTGGCTCGCTGTCTGGGGGAGGGTCTTGATCACGTCGATCGCGAAATCGGGGCAAAGCCATTCGCAGATACGGCACCCCGTGCACCGCTCCGGCTCGGTCAGCTCGACGATATTCAGCGCATTCAGGGTCAGGCATCGCTCGGGGCACATCTTGACGCAGATATCGCAGCCCTTGCACCACTCGGGCGTGATCCTGAGTTCGAAATCAGTCGCTTCGGGCGCGGGCCGGGCGGGAGGTTGGCGCCGGATTTCCTCCCGCGCGATCTCGGGGTTTTCACGCGCGGCGGCCGCCCATCGGCACCCGGCTTCGAAGGCTTTCAGGTTCACCTCGACCGTCTTCGGGGGAACCATCTCGGCGATCGCCTTGTGCCAGATCTCCGGCTCGAACCCGAGCACCGCCGACAGCGCCCCCAGCAGAACCGTATTGGAAACCCGGTGATTGCCCAACTCGCTCGCCAGCGAGGTTGCGTCGAGCGCGTATCCATCCGCGACCTGATCGAGAACGACGCCGGGCGGTTCGGCCAGATACCCCAGTCTTGCGCCCCGGGTCCGGTCGAGGCAGGCGAATGGCGGCACGATATGCTGGGTATCGGCGATGAATGTTCCGCTGTCCTTCTTCAGGTAATCGAGCCAGCGCAGCCCCTCGGCCCACTCCAGCGCCACCAGGATATCGACCTTGCCTTTCGGGATCGTCGGCGACCACACGGTGGGCCCGAACCGGACATGGCTGAACACCACGCCACCGCGCTTGGCCATGCCGTGGACTTCGCTTTGCTTGACGTCGAAGCCCTGCAACTGACCGATCCGGGCCATGACCCTGGAGACCATGATCACACCCTGCCCGCCGACGCCGACGATCAGCACATTGGTGGTGTCGGCGCGGCCTTTCGGGGCGATGTCTTTGCTTGTCGTTTTTTCGGCCTGGGCCATGTCCGCTCGCATCTGGGTTTTACCTGTCTTGGGCCAATCGCCTAGTTCGAGCCAATCTCTAGTTCGAGATCGCAAGAATGCTGTTGGTGGGGCATACTTGGGCGCACAGCGAACAGCCGATACAGCCGTCCGGGTCGATCCTGACCTTGTGATGCCCGTCATACCACTCGTCGCTCCACATGATCGCGGGGCAACCCAGATTCATGCAGGCCTGGCAGGCGACGCAGCTCTCGGAGTCGACCTCCATCCGCTCGCCCCGGATCTTCACCGGGTCGAGGACACAGGGCCGGTCGGAGATCACCACCGAGACGCCCTGGTATTCGGTCGCCTCGCGGAAGGTCCGGAGCATCGCCGACAGGTCATATGAATCCGCCCGTTTGACCCATTTGACGCCAATCGCCTTGATCAGCTCCTCGAAATCGATCCGCGGGCCCTGAACGCCGCGCAGGGTCTTGCCGGTGGCGGCGTGGTTCTGCCCGCCGGTCATCGCGGTGATGTGATTGTCGAGCAGAATGACGGTGATGTTCGCGTCGTTGTAGACCGCGTCGATCAGCGCCGGAATGCCGGAATGAAGCATGGTCGAATCGCCGATCGTCGCCACGATCGGCCGCGTCTCGCCGCCCGCCTTGGCCAGCCCGATCGCATTGGCGATGCTGGAGCCCATGGCGACGCAGGTGTCGATCGAGCGCAGCGGGTATAGCGCCGCCAGGGTATAACACCCGATATCCCCCATCACCCGCGCATCGAGCGAGCGCAGCGATATGTAGCTGGAGATATGCGGGCACCCGGCGCACAGAACCGGGGGCCGGGGCGTGTTCGTCACGTCGAAATCGGGTCGCTCGTCCTCGGGTTCCAGAACCCCGGCGGCGACGAAACCCTCGCGCACCAGTTCGGGCGAGAACTCGCCCACGCGCGGAAAGAACGCCTTGCCGTCCACCGCAAGCCCCATGGCACGGACCTCGTTCTCGATCAGCGGCTCCAGTTCCTCGACCACGAAAAGGCGGTCCACCGATGCAGCGAAATCGCGGATGACCTGTCCGGGCAAGGGATAAGAGCAGCCGAGCTTCAAGACGCTGGCATCGGGCAGGATCTCTTTCACGTAAGTGTAGGGGGTCGAGAGGCTGATGACGCCGACTTTGGTGTCGCCCGGTTCCCAGCGGGTCAGGCTGGACTCGTTGAGGAATTCCTCGAAGCTCCTTTCGCGCTCCAGCAGCCTGGGGTGGCTGGCGCGGGCATTCGACGGCATCATCACATTGCGGTCGGGGTTCTCGCGGAACCCTTTCGAGGGGACCTCCCGGCGCTCGCCGACACTCACCAGGCTGCGCGTGTGCGACAGACGCGTGGTGCTGCGCACGATGATCGGCGACTCGAAACGCTCGCTCAGATCGAACGCCAGCCTGGTGAAATCCAGTGCTTCCTGGGCGTCGCTCGGCTCCAGGGTCGGCACCATGGCGAGCCGGCTGTAGTAGCGCGAGTCCTGTTCGTTCTGGGAACTGTGGATGCCGGGGTCATCGCAGACAATCAGCACAAACCCGCCATTCGCCCCGATATAGGTCATCGACATCAAGGCGTCCGAGGCGACATTGAGCCCCACATGCTTCATCGTGGTCAGCGCCCGGACACCGGCGAACGAGGCCCCGATCGCAACATCGCAGGCGACTTTCTCGTTGGTGGACCATTGCGCCGCAACATCGCCCGCCGGGTAAGTCGCCAGGCTTTCCATGATCTCCGTGCTGGGCGTTCCGGGGTAGGCGGCGCCAACCTTGACACCGGCCTCCCAGGCGCCGCGGGCGAAGGCTTCATTGCCGGTCATCGGTCGCGCGGAAGGCGCTTCGGCACCTCGTTGCGCCAGCGGTTCACGAGGGCTGTAATTCATAGGAATGGACGCCTCCCAACGTCTTTACACCGAGCGTAAAGTTTGAACGGAGGCTCTTCGGAACCGCCCTGATCCGCCTTGACCTAAATCAACCAGGGGCCGGAAGTTCGCAAACACCTGACCGATGCAGAGCTGGCCGGAGGCAGCTGTCAGCGCGTGTTGATCCGCAACGCCGCCGCCGCCGCGAAAGGCGCCAGCGCCGCCGAGAACAGGGTCAGTGCCGCCAGCAGCCCCAGCGCCGGCCAGGGCGAGAGGTCGAGCAGCGCCTGCTCCACCGCGCGAGCCCCTAAAATCAGCGTCGGGATGTAGAGCGGCAGCACCAGGATCGACAACAAGAGCCCGCCCCGGCGCACGCCGACGGTGATTGCCGCCCCGATCGCGCCGATCAGGCTGAGCGCGGGCGTGCCCAGCGCCATGCCGATGATCAGCGCCGGCAGGGCGCTCTCCGGCAGTTGCAGCATCACCCCCAGCACCGGCGCGATCAGCGCCATCGGCAGGCCGGTGGTCAGCCAGTGGGCGATGCACTTGGCCAGCACCACCTGCTCCAGCGCCAGCGGCGACAGCATGAGCTGGTCGAGCGAGCCGTCCTCGAAATCCGCCTGGAAGATGCGGTCGAGCGACAACAGCGCCGCCAGCAGCGCCGCGATCCACAGCACCCCGCCGGCGATCCGCGCCAGCGTCGCCGTCTCGGGGCCGACCCCGAGCGGGATCAGAATGACCGTCAGCACGAAGAAGGCGATGCCGATGCCGCCGCCGCCGCCGAGCCGCAGCGCCAGCCGGAGATCGCGGCCGAGCAGGCTGACGATTGCTCTCATGTCCAGGCCCCCCTCATGTCCAAGAACCGGCCAGGAAGGGGTCGTCCTGGTGATGTGCGTCCGCCTTGGGCGGGGTCATCTCGAGGGTCGGGATATCGCCGAGCCCGAGCTCGACATGGGTCGCGATCAGCGCCATCCCGCCGGCCGCGATGTGTTCGCGCACCAGATCGGCGACCAATGCCGCGGCGTCGGCATCGAGCGACACCGTCGGCTCGTCCAGCAGCCACAGCGGCCGGTTGGCGACCAGCAGGCGCGCCAGCCCGAGGCGGCGCTTCTGCCCGGCCGAGCACTGCGCCGCCGGGCGGGTGGCGATGATATCGAGCCCGAAGCGCTCCAGCGCCGCCTCGGCGCGGGCCGCGTCGTTGCCATGGATCTCGGCCCACAGCGTCAGGTTCTCGCCGATGCTCAGCGCCGGCTTCACCGCGTCCAGATGACCGGCATAGGCGACCTGTTCCTGGAACCCCTGGCGGTCGCGGACCAGCGAGACATCTCCCAGCCGCGCCTCGCCGCCGGCCACCGGGATCAGCCCGGCAAGCTGGCGCAGCAGCGTCGACTTGCCGACCCCGTTCGGCCCGCGCAGCGCCGCCGCCTGCCCCGCCTCGACCCGGAACGAGAGGTCGTGGAACACCAGCCGCCCGGCGCGGCGGCAACAGAGCTTGTTGAGGTCGAGAAACATGGGCGCTGTTCTAGCCATTGGTCGATGCCCTTACCATACTCCGCGTCGCAAGCCGGTCGCGACATATCCCCACAAGGTCGGATAAAGTTCTATCCCCGGATTTCCGGAAAGCTCCGGTCCTGCAATACGCAGGATGATAATTGCGTTGCCGCTTGAATTCGGCCATTAGGGGCGCAGCATTCCAGCAGATGCCTCTCCCCGGTCGTGCCGCCTCGCCGCGCATGCCGATTTCCAGCGCAGGGGAGGCCGTGAGCGAAAAAGGGAGCCCCGAATGCCCGTCACTGTCGGATCGGATACCTCGAACACCCGCCGCACGCTTTCCGTGGGCGGCAAGAGCCTCGCCTATTACTCGATCCCGGCGGCGGAAGCCGCGGGTCTCGGCACGTTCTCGAACCTGCCCGCCGCGCTGAAGGTGGTGCTGGAGAACATGCTGCGTTTCGAGGACGGCAAGACCGTCACCGTCGACGACATCAAGGCGTTCTCCGAGTGGGGCGCCAATGGCGGGCGCAATCCGCGCGAGATCGCCTATCGCCCCGCCCGCGTGCTGATGCAGGACTTCACCGGTGTGCCCGCCGTGGTCGACCTCGCGGCGATGCGCGACGCCATGGTCGCGCTCGGCGGCGACCCGGAAAAGATCAACCCCCTGACCCCGGTCGATCTGGTCATCGACCACTCGGTGATGGTCGACGAGTTCGGCACCCCCCGCGCCTTCCAGATGAATGTCGAGCGCGAGTACCAGCGCAACGGCGAGCGCTACCAGTTCCTGAAATGGGGCCAGGGCGCTTTCGACAATTTCCGCGTCGTGCCGCCGGGCACCGGCATCTGCCATCAGGTGAACCTGGAATACCTGGCCCAGGTGGTCTGGACCGACACCGACCAGAACGGCCACGAGATTGCCTATCCCGACACCCTGGTCGGCACCGACAGCCACACCACCATGGTCAACGGCATGGCGGTTCTGGGCTGGGGCGTCGGCGGCATCGAGGCCGAGGCGGCGATGCTGGGCCAGCCGATCTCGATGCTGATCCCGGAGGTCGTCGGCTTCAGGCTGACCGGTCACCTGCGCGAAGGCGTCACCGCCACCGATCTGGTGCTGCGCGTGGTCGAGATGCTGCGGGGCAAGGGCGTGGTCGGCAAGTTCGTCGAGTTTTATGGCGAGGGCCTCGACCACCTGCCGCTGGCCGACCGCGCCACCATCGGCAACATGGCGCCGGAATACGGCGCCACCTGCGGCTTCTTCCCGGTCGATAACGAGACGCTGCGCTACATGCGGGTCTCCGGCCGCGACGAGAACCGCATTGCGCTGGTGGAAAAGTATGCCAAGGAAAACGGCTTCTGGCGCGGCGCGGACTACAATCCGATCTACACCGACACCATGCATCTGGACATGTCGAGCGTGGAACCGGCGATTTCCGGCCCGAAGCGGCCGCAGGACCGGATCAACCTGTCAGACGCGGCGAGCACCTTCGCGCGTCACATGACCAGCGAGTTCAAGCGCCCGCTGGACAAGGAGATGCCGGTTGCCGGGCAGGACTACACGCTTTCCTCCGGCAAGGTGGTGATTGCGGCGATCACGTCCTGCACCAACACCTCGAACCCCTACGTGATGATCGGCGCCGGGCTGGTGGCCCGCAAGGCGCGCGCGCTGGGGCTGACCGCCAAGCCTTGGGTCAAGACCTCGCTGGCGCCCGGCAGCCAGGTGGTCTCGGAATACCTGGAGGCGGCGAACCTTCAGGAAGACCTCGACGCACTCGGCTTCAACCTGGTCGGCTACGGCTGCACCACCTGCATCGGCAACTCCGGCCCGCTGCCGGTCGAGATCTCCGACGCGATCCACGAGGGCGATCTGGTGGCGACCTCGGTGTTGTCGGGCAACCGCAACTTCGAGGGCAGGATAAGCCCGGATGTGCGGGCCAACTACCTGGCCTCGCCGCCGCTGGTGGTCGCCTACGCCATCGCCGGCGACATGAACATCGACATCACCCGCGACCCGATCGGCCAGGACAACGACGGCAATGACGTCTACCTCAAGGACATCTGGCCGACCACGAAGGAGATCGCCGACCTGGTGCACCAGACGGTGACCCGCGAGGCGTTCCAGGCGAAATACGCCGATGTCTTCAAGGGCGACGACAAGTGGCGCGAGATCGACGCCGGCGGCGGGCTGACCTACAGCTGGCCCTCGACCTCGACCTACGTGCAGAACCCGCCCTATTTCCAGGGCATGGGGCGCGAGAAGGGCGCCATCAAGAATGTCGAGGGCGCGCGCATCCTGGCGCTGCTGGCCGATTCGGTGACCACCGACCACATCTCGCCGGCGGGCTCGTTCAAACCGGATACCCCGGCCGGCGAGTATCTGGTCGAGCGCCAGGTCCAGCCGCGCGACTTCAACTCGTTCGGCTCGCGGCGCGGCAACCACGAGATCATGATGCGCGGCACCTTCTCCAATATCCGTATCCGCAACGAGATGCTGGACGGCGTCGAGGGCGGGTTCACCAAGGGACCCGACGGCACGATCATGCCGGTCTACACCGCCGCCATGGCCTACCAGGCGGCGGGGATCCCGCTGGTCGTCATCGCCGGCAAGGAATACGGCACCGGCTCGTCGCGCGACTGGGCGGCGAAGGGCGCGGCCCTGCTCGGGATCAAGGCGGTGATCGTCGAGAGCTTCGAGCGCATCCACCGCGCCAACCTGGTCGGCATGGGGGTGATCCCGCTCGAGTTCACCGGCGGCGACACCCGCAAGACCCTGAATCTCACCGGCGACGAGGTGATCTCGATCACCGGGCTGGAGGGCGACCTCGCCCCGCGCCAGACGGTGACCGCGACGATCACCTATACCGACGGCACGGTGAAGGAAATCGACCTCCTGTGCCGGATCGATACCGAGGTCGAGATCGAATACGTCGAGCACGGCGGCGTGCTGCAATATGTGCTGAGGAATCTCGCCGCCACGTGATCCGCAAGGCATCCGCAGACGGGGCCGCCTGACCGGGCGGCCCTTTTTTTGCAACGTCCGGGCGGTGCGGAGTGAATGTGTCACAACCATTCCGCGACCCAGTACGCTGATTTGATTGAATTTGATGCCAAAAAGTTACCAACCGGGACCCCAATTGTGTCACCATTCGACTACCGTTCCCCCCGGGCCCGTGCCGGGACGCACGCCGGGGTGGTTGCGCGACCGAACAGCAGGAGATGGCGAACGAGAACATATCATGAGACGCATCGACCCGGATTTCCGCCGTCAACTCGACGGCTATTCCCTGGCGACCGCCGAGATCTTCTATCGCATGCCGGATGCGCACGATTTGCTGCAAACCTATATCTGGCAGGACTACGATCTGGCGCCGCGCTTTCCCAACCTCACGAAATTCCTCGATTTCTGGACGCGTGAGCTGGATGGCCCGATCCATTCGGTGCGCCTCGCCCATGCCCGGCTGATCAGGCCGGCAGAGTTCCGCTACGCCGGCTACGAGTTGACGATTCATTGATCCGGCGCATTCCCGCCGGCCCGGTCACAGCCTGCCCACCTTTGGTGCCCGCGCCATCGCAAACCCGCCCGTCACGCAGGATTGATTGGCGATGCCGGCTCAATGGTCTTATGTCCATGTCATGCGTGAACGAACAAACATCGCGATTCTGGCCGCGCTCGGCCTTGCCTCGCTGGCGCTGTCAGCACCAGAGGCCCAGGCCGAAGGCAGCGTCGTCGTGGTCGAACTCTACACCAGCCAGGGCTGCAGTTCCTGCCCTCCGGCGGACGAGGTGCTGGCCCAGCTGTCGGGGCGCGACGACGTCATCGCCCTGTCGCTGCATGTCGACTACTGGGACTATCTGGGCTGGCGCGACACCTTCGCCCAGCGCCAGTTCAGCCAGCGGCAGTACGCCTATCGCGACGCCTGGCGCAAGAGCGTCGTCTACACGCCGCAGATGGTGGTGCAGGGCCAGGGCGGCATCATGGGCAGCCGCGCGGACGAACTGGCCGCGGCGATCGCTGCCGCCCGGCAGGTCGAGCCGCCGATCAAGGTGACGATCGAGCGCCAGGACGGCATGCTGAAATGCCGGATCGAGCCCGGCGCGGCGCGTGTGGCCGGCATCGTCTGGATCGCGAAATATACCCTGAGCGCGACGGTCGAGATCGACCGCGGCGAGAACGCCGGGCGCACCATCACCTACTACAATGTCGTCAACAGCCTGAACCGGATCGGCTCCTGGGCCGGGATCGAGCCCGAGGAGGTCGCGATGCCCCAGCCCGAGCCGGGTGAAGGGGTGGCGATCTGGATCCAGGCCGGCGAGGCCGGGCCGATCCTGGCGGCGGCGAAGATCGAGAACCCGCTAGAGTAATTTCGAGCCAAATGAATTCATTTGGCGACTCGGAAATTGCGTAAAAACAAAGGAATAGAGCCTCCGACCTGATTCCATCAGGGCGGATAAGGCTCTAGTGGAGTGATCCGCTCCCCTCTACCTACCTACCCGCCCGCCGCCGCGGCACGCTTCCTGACCCGCTCGCGGTGCCAGACATAGAGCCCGGCGCCGACGATGACCGCGGCACCGGCCAGCGTCGTCGGGCCGGGCAACTCCGCGAAGAACACGAAGCCGAACAGTATCGCCCAGACCAGCGCCGTGTAGTTGAACGGCGCCAGCATCGAGGCCGGCGCCTGGCTCAACCCGTAGACCAGCGACAGATGCCCGAAGCCGGCGATCACTCCGATCACCGCCATCAGCGCCGCCTCGGTCAGGCTCGGCGGGGTCCAGAAGAACGGCACCGCGGCCGAGGCGATCAGGGTGCCGACCCCGGCGGTGTAGAGCAGGGTGGTCCAGATGCTGTCATTGGCCGACAGCCTGCGGGTGGCGACCTGGTAGGCGGCCATGCAGGCCGCGGCGCCGAGCGCCAACAGCGAGGCGGGCTGGAACACGCCCAGACCGGGCCGGATAATGATCAGCGCGCCGATCAGCCCGATGCAGACCCCGCTCCAGCGCCGGATGCCGACCGCCTCGCCCAGCACCAGCGCCGCCAGCGCGGTGATGATCAGCGGCGCGGTCTGCAGCAGCGCGACGGCCTCGGCGAATTCCATCAGGCTGAGGGCGGTGAAGAACAGCAGCGTCGCCGAGAACAGCAGGCCCGAACGCAACAATTGCAGGCCCGGGCTGGCGGTGCGCGCCAGGGTGCGCAGTCGGGGCGCCAGCAGGATGACGATGAACACGGTCTGGCTGGCATAGCGCGCCCAGACCACCTGCACCGGGTGGAGAGTTCCCAACAGGTGCTTGGCGATCGTGTCCATGACCGAAAAGGTCAGGAAGGCGAACAGCATCGCCAGGATGCCGCGGGTCTCGGGGGTCAGGCCGGCGCCAAAGGCGCGAAGCCGCGCCGGCATCAGGGCAGTTGGGGGATAGCGACCCCGATCATGCAGTCGCGGGTGACGATCCCGGCCAGCGCCTCCGCGTCCCAGCCCCCGGTGCCCTCGGGCCGGCGCGGCAGCACCAGATAGCGCATGTCGGCGGTCGAATCATGCACCTGCACGCGCACATCCTGCGGCAGTTCCAGGCCGAATTCGCTGAGCACCGCGCGTGGCTCCTTGACCGTGCGCGAACGGTAGGCGCGGGTTTTGTACCAGTCCGGCGGCAGGCCCAGCAGGTTGCGCGGGTAGCACGAGCACAGCGTGCAGACGACGACGTTGTGGACACGGGAGGTGTTCTCGACCACCACCAGCTTCAGCCCGTCCGGGTCGATCCCGATCTCCTCCATCGCCGCCGATCCATCGGCCAGCAGGCGCTGCTTGAAGGCCGGGTCGTCCCAGGCCCGCGCCACCACGCTGGCGCCAAGGGCCGGGCTGCGGGCGTCCATCTGCTCGATCAGGGCATTGATCTCGGCCGCCGTGGTGATGCCCTTCTCGACCAGAAGCTCGCGCACCGCGATCTCCATCCGCTGCCAGTAGGTCAGCGGCTGGTCGTTGTCGGGCCGGTAGGGGTGGCCCGAGGGGCTCATCCCCTCGTGGTGGAAGGGATCGTTATGGTCATGGGGCATCGGCGGGCTCCAGCCAGTGCTCGAAAATCTCCGCGTCCACGGTGTCTCGCGCGCGCTCGGCCGCCTCGCCCCAGACCTCGGCCATGGTGAAGCGGACCCGGTAGAGGGCGCGCGCAGGCCCCCCGTCGCGGTGATAGGCCAGTTCCTCCGGGTTGGCGAAGTCGCCGCAGATGCGCTCGACCCGCCCGGTATGGCCGCGCAGATACCACGGCGTGCGCATGTGGCCCGGCGCGGCGCCGGGCCTGACCCGCACGGTGTCGCCGGGGGCGAAGCGGGCGCCCCGGGTCGGATAGGGCGGGGGGAAGGGCGGTGCGGTCACCTCTGGCAATACGGTCATTCGGCCCTCTCCATTTCACCGGGCCCTTGGGCCTCGCCATAGGTCGGGCCGCGGGCGGCGACCTCCTCCATGCGCTGGTTCAGCTCCTCGATGGTGAAGGCGTTCGACTCGATCAGGTTCTGGGTGATCGAGGCGATCCAGCGCTCGTAATAGATCATGGTCTCGAAGGCGTCCTCGCCCATGTCCTCGATCGCCCGGCGCAGCCCGTCGACGGTGAAATAGCCCTTGGCCGAGGTCAGCCGCATCAGCGCGTCGACCCGCTTCTCCCACAGCGCGAAGTCGTGCTCGCCGCGGGCGATTTCGCCCGCGTCCTTGCCGCCCATGTCGTGCCAGCGGCGGCCCTGTTCGGTGTTGTCGGTCATGGGCGCGAGGCTAGCGGGTCTCGCGCACGAACGCCACCGCGAGGTTGTTCGAAGGCATCCGGGCAACCTGGGCCGGGCCGAGCCCGGCCGCCGCCGCCAGGGCCGCGACCTCGTCGAGGTCGCGCACGCCCCAGCCGGGGTTCTCGGCCCGCAGGCTGGCGTCGAAGCTGGCGTTGCCGGCGCCGGTATGGCGGCCGCCCTCCCGGAACGGACCGTAGAGGATCAGCGCCGCGCCCGGCGCCAGCACCCGCGCCGCACCGCGCACGATGCCCTCGGCCACCGCCCAGGGGGCGATGTGGATCACGTTGCAGGACAGCACGGCGGTCAGTTCGCCCAGTGCCTGCACCTCCGGTTCGCCGGCCCAATCGGCGGCGGCGTCGAGGAACAGCGGCGCCGCCAGGTTGGCGCAGCCCCCCGCCAATCCCAGGCTCGCGCCCCAGGCGGCGATGCTGGCGTGGTGCTCTGCTTCGATGTCCGAAGGAACCCAGCGCAGGCCGGGGAAGTCCCCGGCCCAATGGGCGATGTGCTGGCCGGTGCCCGAGCCGATCTCCAGCACCGTGCCGTCGCGCCCGTCCAGATAGGGGCGCAGCGCGTCGCGGATCGGCGCGAAGTTGCGCTCGAAGCTGGGCGAGCGCAGCCGCCCGTCGGCCTCAAACACCGTATTGTCCGGTGAGTATCTGGCGATATGCCGGGGCGCCGTCACCACCGGGAGATCAGCTCCGCTGCGGGGCGACCACCATGATCATCTGGCGGCCTTCCATCTTCGGCATCGCTTCGATCTTGCCGATCTCCTCGATATCGTCGGCAATCTTGGTCAGAAG